>WNGE01000886.1_pt1 | contig 38721 bp, 37 predicted proteins | sample 5400651 | NCBI WGS metagenome assembly WNGE01 (sample SAMN13153370, study PRJNA577476) | soil metagenome | isolation source: 60 cm soil or saprolite under grassland replicate 2 | place: USA:California | collected 2016-06-15 | reverse complement strand
GATCGGGGCCTCCGGCGCCCGGCTCGCGGTGCACCTGTGCTACGAGCTCGGCCGCCGCGGCGGCGGGCTCGGCGCGGCCGCCCTGTGCGGCGGCGGCGGCCAGGGCGAGGCGCTGCTGTTCCGGGTCCACGGCTAGCCGGCCCGTGGCCGAGACTAGCGCCGCCGAGCTGGGCAAGGCCCAGGCCGGGGACGTCCGCGCACTCGCCCGGCTCATCTCGCTGGTCGAAGACGAGTCACCGCGGGTCCGTTCGGTTATCAAGGAACTTCTGCCGGACACAGGCCGGGCCCGGATCATCGGCCTGACCGGATCCCCCGGCGTGGGCAAGTCCACGGTGACCGGCGCGCTGCTGAGCGCGTTCCGCGCCCAGGGCCACCGCATCGCCGTGCTCGCGGTCGATCCGTCGTCGCCGTTCACCGGCGGTGCGCTGCTCGGCGACCGGATCCGCATGCAGGAGCATGCCACCGACGGCCATGTGTTCATCAGGTCGATGGCGAGCCGGGGCCACCTGGGCGGCCTGGCCGCCTCGACGCCGCAGGCCATCCGGGTGCTCGACGCGGCCGGGTTCGACCTGATCCTCATCGAGACGGTCGGCGTGGGACAGGCCGAGGTGGCGATCGCCTCGCTTGCGGACTCCGTACTGGTGCTGCTCGCGCCGGGGATGGGCGACGCCATCCAGGCCGCCAAGGCCGGCATCCTCGAAGCCGCCGACCTGTTCGTGGTGAACAAGGCGGACAAGCCCGATACCCAGCAGGTGGTCAGGGACCTGCGCAACATGATCGCGATGGCGGAGCGGAAGGAGGGCGACTGGAAGCCGCCCATCGTCACGACCGTGGCGGTCAAGGGCGACGGGATCGATGAGCTGGTGCGCCGCCTGGACGAGCACTGGTCCTGGCTCAACTCCGCCGGCGAGCTCAAGAAACGCAGGCTGGCCCGGGCGCGCGAGGAGCTCACCGCGCTGGCCTTCGCCGCGCTGCGCCGGCGGCTGGCCGTCAGCCGGCTCGACGAGCTGGCCGGCCAGGTCGCCGACGGCACCCTGGACCCGTTCCAGGCCGCCGATGAACTGCTCAATCAGTGAATAGGCCCTACGGTAATACCCGTGGGTAAGCCACTGGAATTGCCGTTTGACCCGATCGACCGGGCGGCGCAGATCTGGGAACGCAGGTTCGGTCCCTCCCCGTCGATGGCCGCGGTCACCTCGATCATGCGCGCCCAGCAGATCCTGCTCGGCCAACTCGACGCGCTGCTGCGGCCGTACGGGCTGACGTTCGCGCGCTACGAGGCACTGGTCCTGCTCACCTTCAGCCGCCGCGGCGCGCTGCCGCTCGGGGTGATCGGCGAGCGGCTGATGGTGCACCCCACCAGCGTTACCAACATCATCAGCCGCCTGGAACGCCAGCAGATGGTGGTCCGCAGGCCGAACCCTTCCGACGGCCGGGGCCGCCTGGCCGAGATCACCGACGCGGGCCGGGACGTGGTGGAGCGGGCTACCCGGGACCTGATGGCGGCGGAGTTCGGCCTCGGCGGGTACGAGCCCGGGCAGCTCAAGGAGATCTTCAACCTGTTCCTCCAGCTGCGGCTAGCCGCCGGCGACTTCGTCCCCGGTCAGGCCGGCCAGTCTCCGACCTAGGCGCCGTTGAGCCGGGAGGCCTTCCATCTCTGCCCGCCGTCGAAGGTGAACCAGACCGTGCCGGCCGACGGGTCGGCGGGCAGCGCGATGCCCTGATCAGCTGTTGTCATGCCGATGTAGCCGAACCCGCCGGCCGGGCCGCCCCCTCGAAGGTTCGCCGTCCGCCACGTGACCTCGCTCGCGGGCAGCAGGTCGATGCCCTGGTCGGTGGCGAGCACCACGCTCTGCGACGGGCTGGCGGCCAGCCCGTAGGCCACCCCCGCGGCCGGCGCCGTGGCGATCTGCTCCCAGCTCACCCCGCCGTTTTTCGAGGAGTAGATGAACTTCTGCTGGGTCGAGGCCGACGGGATCGTGCCGCTGCTGGCCGAGGCGCAGGCCAGCAGGAGGTCGCTGGCGTTCACCGCGCCGAGCAGCGCCCCGGTCGGCTGCCCGTCCGCCCGGGCCGGGCCGACCGGGCACGAGGCGGCCAGGGAGCTCACCCGCGTCCACGGCGCGCTGCCGTCGACCGGGCCCGAGTACAGCGCCCCGCCCGGCGCGAGCAGGTAGCCACGGCTGCCGGTGAGCACCAGCTCGGTGGCTTCCCTGGCCGTTCCGTTGGTCAGCCCGGTGGTCGGGGCGCCCACCGGCGCCCAGGTCCCGCCCGTAGCCGGCGCGGAGTACAGCGTGAACCTGGTGCAGTCGGCGGCGTAGGCGGGCCCGTCGCCGGTGCACGACGCCCACACCGCGAACACCCGGTCGCCCACCGTCTCCAGGGCCGTCACCCGCAGCCCGCCGGTGTCGACCTGGGCCCAGGTCCTGCCGCCGGTGTGGGTGGCGAACAGCTGAGGCCCGTAGGCCCAGCCGTCCGTCAGGTCCAGGAACCTGATCTGGCTCAGCCCGGACGCCCCGTCCGCCGCGCCGGTCATCGGCGCGGGCACGCCGGTCCAGGTCTTGCCCGCGTCGTCGGTGCGCGCGACCGACGTGCAGAACTGGGTGGCGCAGTGGCCCGGCGTGAGGGCCTGGCCGATCACCCAGCCGGTCCGGGGGCCGACGAAGGTGACCGAGGTGGGCCGGAAGTTACCCGGCACCGGCGCCGGCCCGGCTGGCACCGCCGAACTCGTGGCCGGCGAGGCACTGCCGAAGGCTTTCCGCGGAGCCGACCGGTCGGCGCTGGCCGGGTTGCTCTGGGCCCCGACCGGGGCCGCCGTAGGGTTTGGGTTCAGCACCGGCAGGTTGACCACCTGGGGCACGGTCACCGCCGCGGCCACGATCACCGCCGCCGAGCCCGCGGTGATGGCCAGCTTGCGGAACTTGCGGCGCCGCGCCTTGCGCTTGATCAGCTCGAACGTGCCCGGCGGCGGCGGCAGGGGCTCGATCCGCTCGCTCAGCCAGGCGTCCACGTCGTCGTGCCGGTCAGGCATCGCGCTGCCCCAGCAATGTCTTCAGCCGGGCCCGCGCCGCGAACAGGTCCGCCTTGATGGTGCCCTCCGGCCGCCGCAGCAGCGCGGCGACCTCCCGGATCCCGAACCCCCCGTAGTAGTGCAGCAGGAACGGGTCCCGCAGCCGCGGCGGCAGCGAGGCGATGAGGTTGCGCACGTCCACGTCCTGTACCGGGTAGGCCACCTTGTCCAGCGCCGCACCCGCGGTGACGCTGCGGATGGCCCTCCGCTCCCGTTCGGCCTTGCGCCAGTGGTCGCGTACCAGGTTGGTCGCGATCACATAGAGGTAGCTCTGCGGGCTGTCCACCCTGGTCCACCGGGACAGCAGCCGGACGAACGCCTCGGACGCGATCTCGTGCGCGGTGTCGTCGTCGTCGACCAGTCGCCTGACCCAGCCGGCCAGCTTGGGGTAGACGCCTTTGAACAGCTCTTCGACGGCGTCCGCGTCGACCCCTTGAACCTCGCCAGCGGTGCCCACCGGATCTCCCTTGATGAAGTTCCCGGCAGGTGGGAACGACGCGGTCTGGCGTCCCGCTCGCCCGCCCGGCATGAGGATCATGTCGGGGCCGGTCGGGGTGTCCTGGAGAACACCCGTGTGATGCGGCAACTTTTACCACATTCCTGTCCCGGCGAGGCTGCTCGCCGGAGCCTGCTCGTTGCCTACGGCTCTGCTGGGTTCCCTGCTGGTTGACTGCTGGTCGGTCTGCTGGTCGGTCTGCTGGTCTGCCTGGGGCCTTTCCTCGGCGACTGGCCCGGGCGCGCCTCCGTGACGTCCGGGCCCCGCTGCGCGCGAGACCCAGTCCCGGCCTCGCGCTCTTAAGAGACGATAAAACTCGCTCATCGGTTGCACAGAAACTTCTTTTTTTCCGAACGGGCCGAGGTGTCCGCCCTCGTCCCGCTCCGCGCGCGTCCCGGGCACGACGCAGCCCCGTCCCCCTGTACACCCGCAGCCCCCTCCCCCTGCCCTGTACACCCGCAGCCCCCTCCCCTGTACACCCGCAGTCCCCTCCCCGGTACACTCAAATTAGTAGGATGTCCTACTATTTTTCCCGGAGGGACGATGGACGCTCAAGCCGACCCGGACGCGGGACGCGAGCGCTGGCAGCGCCGCTTCGACCAGGCGGCCAAACGTGACGCGGACTTCACCACGCTGTCCGGGCTCGATGTCGACCCGGTCTACGGACCGCCCGACGGCACGCCGGCTCCCGAACGCATCGGCTGGCCGGGGGAGTTCCCGTTCACCCGGGGCATCCACGCCACCGGCTACCGCGGCAAGCCGTGGACGATCCGCCAGTTCTCCGGGTTCGGCAACGCGCGGCAGACCAACGAGCGGTACAAGATGCTGCTGGCCGCCGGGGGAGCGGGCCTGTCCGTGGCTTTTGACATGCCCACCTTGATGGGGCGCGACTCCGACGACCCCCGCTCGCTCGGCGAGGTGGGCCACTGCGGCGTGGCCATCGACTCGGCCGCCGACATGGACGTGCTGTTCGAGGGCATCCCGCTGGCCGGCACCACCACCTCGATGACGATCAGCGGCCCGGCTGTGCCGATCTTCTGCATGTACCTGGTGGCCGCCGAGCGCCAGGGCGCGGAGGAGTCCACCCTGGACGGGACCCTGCAGACCGACATCTTCAAGGAGTACATCGCGCAGAAGGAGTGGCTGTTCGAGCCCAGACCGCACCTGCGCCTCATCGGTGACCTGATGCGGTACTGCGGCGAGAACATCCCGCGCTACAAGCCGATCTCGGTGTCCGGCTACCACATCAGGGAAGCGGGCTCGACGGCCGGCCAGGAACTGGCGTTCACGCTGGCCGACGGGTTCGGCTACGTGGAGCTTGGCCTGTCCCGCGGCCTGGACGTGGACGAGTTCGCGCCCGGCCTGTCGTTCTTCTTCGACGCGCACATTGATTTCTTTGAAGAGATCGCCAAGTTCCGGGCTGCCCGCCGGATCTGGGCGCGCTGGCTGCGCGACGTGTACGGCGCGCGTACGGCCCGGGCGCAGTGGCTGCGCTTCCACACCCAGACCGCGGGCGTCTCGCTGACCGCGCCGCAGCCGGACAACAACATCGTCCGCACCGCGGTCGAGGCGCTGGCCGCGGTGCTCGGCGGCACCAACTCGCTGCACACCAACGCCCTGGACGAGGTGCTCGCGCTGCCCGGCGAGGCGGCCGCCGAGACCGCGCTGCGCACCCAGCAGGTGATCATGGAGGAGACCGGCGTGGGGAACGTCTCCGACCCGCTCGGCGGATCCTGGTACGTGGAGGCGCTGACCGACCGTCTCGAGGCCGAGGCGGAGGCGATCTTCGCCCGGATCCGCGAGATGAGCTCCGACGGCTCGATGACCGACGGGATCCTGCAGGGCATCGAGAACGGCTGGTTCACCGGCGAGATCGCCGAGGCCTCGTTCGCCTACCAGCAGAAGCTGGAAAAGGGCGACAAGAAGATCGTCGGCGTGAACGCCCACACTGGCACCGTGGCCCAGCCGCTGGAGATCCTGCGGATCAGCCCCGAGGTCGAGCGCGAGCAGGTCAAGCTGCTCGCCGCCCGCCGCGCCGAACGCGACCAGCGAGCCGTCGACGCGACCCTGTCCGCCCTGGTCGCCGCCGCGCGCACCGACGCGAACCTGGTCCCGCCCATGCTGGACGCCGCCCGCGCCGAAGCCACCCTCGGCGAGATCTGCGGCGCCCTCCGCACCGAATGGGGCGCCTACACCGAACCCGCCTCCTTCTAACCGCCCCGTGCGCTAAACCGGCCTTCCCCCGGCCCATCGTTCCCCCGGCCTCCCACCACCACCAGCCCGCACGCACCTCGCCGGGGAGGATTCGGGCTTTGGGGAGTATTTGGGGGTCTATAGTGCACCAAATCCTCCCCGTAGCCCTTTTCTACCCCGTTATTGAGCCCACGTCCGGTAGCCAGCGCCTGGTGCACGCGGCCGTGCATGTGATCCCGATGCAGTCCACGCGGTCAGCTCGTCACGGCGAACCGGGCGAGGCAACCGGGAGCCCGGCATCCCGCGCCGCGGCGAGCAGCGGCCCGTCGTAGCTCACGAACGAGGTCAGGTCGCGCTTGACGGCCAGCGCCGAGGCGAGGTGGATGGCCTGGGCCGGGCTCAGTTCCTGCGGCGGCAGCGTGGCCGAGTTGTCCAGCACGTCGGGGCTCAGCGCCACCCGCGCGATCCGCTTGATCACCTTGTAGCTGCGCGGCAGCGCGCCGGGTTCGGCCTGCCAGACGGCACGGGGCACCTCCGCCCGGTGCAAGACGCTGGACACTAGCGGCTGGCCAGCGCGTTCGGCCAGCCAGCGCGCCAGTTCCGCCGACTCCGGTCCGGTCAGGGCCAGCTTGACCAGCGCGGAGGAGTCGAGGTAAATCACCGCTGAGCCCCCGGCCGCGCGCTCGGCGACGGATAGGGCTCGAGGTCGCCGACGCCGCCCGGTTCCTCGGCCGGCTCTATGATCCCGGCCGCGATCAGGCGTTCCAGCGGGCTGCCCGGTTCCGTGACCGGGACGAGCTGGGCCACCAGCCGGCCGCGGTTGGTGATGTCCACCGTGTAGCCCTTCTCCGCGAGGTCGACGTACACGCTCGCGTGCTGGCGAAGTTCCCTGATCCCGATGCGGTGCCGGGACCCGGTCCGCCCGGCGGGCTCGGCGCGCGACGCGGGCCGGCCGGGTTCCCTGGGCCGGGCCGGGGCCCGGCCGCCTGCGCCCCGGCCGCCCAGACCGCCCAGGCCGCGCTCCCCGGCGCTCACCGGCCGAGGATCCCGCTCGTTGTCCGGAGCGTCACTCATCGTGTCACCGTAGCACAAGAGATGCTACCGTGACTGCTGGTGTGACCCGCCCGGCGGCGGCCAGGATCATGGACACTCTCCATTTGCGCGGGTTTCTGTCCACGATCTTGCGCGGGCCCGCCCCGCCTAGCCCCGCCGCCGCTCGTCGATCTGGCGCTGTGCCCCGGCGACGACGTGACCCACATCCCGGCCGAACCTCGCGTCACACGGATGTTCGGTCCGCCCGGAGCGGATGTTCGCGGCGAGTTCGGTTAGCGCGGTGCTCAGCGCCGGCACCGGGTCGGGCAGCAACGGCGGCGCTACCGACCGGCCGCGATCACTCCACAGGTACGCCTCGAAGCCCGCGGCCGCCTCGCCCCCGTTCTGCGTCACCGTCACCGTGCTGCTGGCCCCGCCCTCGTGGTGCAGGATCAGGTGGCTGACGTCGGCCGGACCCGCGTCGGCGGTCACCGACGTGACCGGGCCGAGCGCGGCCCACAGCAGCGAGATCATGTGCGGGGCGAGGTCCCACAGCGCGCCCTTGTCGCGCCGCCACGGGGTGTTGAACGGACTGGCCTGCAGCAGCGACGACCCGAACCACGAGGTCAGGCCGCCCGCCCAGCCGCCGCGCGCGGTGACGTCGGCCAGCCAGGCCCGCATGTCGGCCCGGAACCTGAGGGTGAAGAAGACGACCGACGCGACCTGGCCCTCGGCGACCGCCGCCACCAGCTCGTCCGCCTCGGCCTCCGCAATGGCAATGGGCTTCTCCAGCATCAGGTGCTTGCCCGCCCGCGCGGCGGCCGCGGCGATGGGCGCCTGCACGTCCGGCGGGACCGCGAACGCAACGCCGTCCACGGCGGCCAGCAGTGCGCCGATCTCCTCATAAGCGGTGGCCCCGTGCTCCGCCGCGAGCGCGGCCGCGGCCCGCGGGTCCCGGCCCCAGACCCCGGTCAGCTCGATACCTTCGGTCAGGACGAGCGCGGGCGCGTGCGCGATGCGCGCCCAGTATCCGGTTCCGACCAGGCCGAACTTCAGCGGTGCCGATGTCATCCCACTCCCGTTCGCCGCGCCAGCCGATAAAACGACCAGGCCGTGACCAAGGCTAGCCGCGGGCACAGCGAAATGCCCGGCGGGGCCCCGATACCGGGCCCCGCCGGGCACTGCCCCCGGCGGCTGAGGTCAGCGGACGACGACCGCGTGGCTCGCTCCGTCCGGGATTCCGGTCTGCCGGCCGCGAGCCGTGGCGCCGCGAGCCGTGGCGCCGCGGTCCGTAGCGGCGCGGTCCTTGACGGCGCGGGCCTTGACCGCGAGGACCCCGGTCCGGGCGAGCAGCATGGCGACGGACAGGAAGATCAGGCTGTCGGTCAGGGCGCCCACGCTGATGTGGGTGGTCGCCATCCAGCTGCCGAGCGAGGCGCCGAACACGTGGTTGGCGCCGTAGGCGAAGTACAGGCGGCCGGCCACCACCGCGATCCAGACCAGCGCGTACGGCAGGCCGGCGTGGGAGACGGCCTGGCCGGACGGCGCGTCGTAGCGGACCCGGATCAGCGCGGCGGCGAGGATGCCGAGGGCCAGGCCCGCGGCTGCCCCGGCAATCTCCAGGGCCAGCCCGTTGCCCGAGACCGCGGCGCCCTTGATGAAGAACGGGACCACGGCCGCCGCCGTGATGAACGGGCGCAGCAGCCGCAGCGGGCCGACCTTGCGCTGGCCCATGTCGCTGAAAAGGACCGCGGCCAGGATGACGAGGTTGAGGATCCAGACGCTGGCGTCCACTTCGAGCTCCTTGATGAGGCGTTTAGCTGATGTCTGCCACGCTAGGAACCGGCCGGTTGGAAGCGCGTCGGCCTGCGGCATGATCACAGGTGCAGCGCGGGTGGAGGCCGTCAGCAGCCACCGCGTCCACCCGGAGTCAACCCCGGGTCAACCCGGCCGGCCGGCCGCGCGCGGGCCGGGCCGGGCTACGTTTGGTAGCAGCGGTCAAGAAGGCAGGTTGGGCAGGAGCGACGAGCGTGTTCGGTTTCGTGTCGCGGAGGGATCCGGCGACAGGTGCGGTCAGCGTCACCCGGCTGATCGACCTGATCCGGGCCTGCGGTCTCCTCGTGGTGATCGTCACCGTCACGCTGGCCAGCCCGGGGCCCGGCTCGGATGGCGCCCTCGGTGTGGCCATCGCGGTCATGCTCGGCCTGTCCGTCGTCGCGTGGGTCGCCTGGATGCTGTCCGGCAGCACCGGGGACAGGCACTGGCTGAGCGTCGGAAGCCTGATCGCGATGGCCGGGGTGGGCGGCGCGCTCGCCGGCCTGTCGCCGAACAGCCCGGCCGTCGCCGTCGGCTGCGCGGCCACCTTCAGCGCGGGCGTCCGGCTGCGGACCGAGGCGTCACTGGCCATCACGGCCGAGACGATAGCCGCGTTCCTGATCACAGGGCTGGCCACCGGGGCCCCGGCCGGCGCGCTCCTGGGCTACACGTTCGCCTACGCCGGCCTGTGGAGCGTGGCCCTGACCCGGCGCGAGTACCTGGTCCGGGCCGAACAAGCCGAGCACATGCTCGCCGAGACCCAGCGCGCCCGCGAGGCGGAAACCCACGCCGCCGCATTGGCCGAGCGGGCCAGGATCGCCCGGGACATCCACGACGTGCTGGCCCACTCGCTGGCCGCGGTGTCGGTCAACCTGCAGGCCGCCGAGGGCCTGCTAACGGCAGAATCACTCCCCGCGGACAACCCCGAGCTGGCCAAGGCGGTCGAGTGCATCGACCGGGCCGGGACGCTGACCCGGGAGGGCCTGGCCGCGGCCCGCCGGGCCATCCTGGCGCTGCGCGAGGACGCGGCGCCGCTGTCCGACCAGCTGGCCTCGCTGGCCGCCCAGTACCGGGCGGCCGGCGACGCGGCGATCAACCTGACCGTCACCGGGCCGCCCCGGCCGCTGTCGGAGCAGGTCACCCACGTCGCCTACCGGACGGCGCAGGAAGGGCTGACCAACGCCCGCAAGCACGCGCCGGGCCGGCCGGTGACGCTCGGCCTCGGCTTCGAGCCCGGCCACGTTACCGTCACCGTGACCAACCCCCTGCCCCCAGAAGACCAGCACGCCCCGCTCGCCGAAACCGGCGCCGGCGCCGGCCTGACCGGGCTGAAAGAGCGCGCCGCGCTGGCCGGCGGCACGCTCGAGGCGGGGCCGGCCGGCGGCGCCTGGCGGATCGACCTCACAATTCCAGCATGACCGAGAACACCGACGCCGTAACCGTTGTCGTCGCGGACGACCAGTCCGCCGTCCGCGAGGGCCTGGTCCTGCTGCTCGGCACCCTGCCCGGGATCGCGGTGATCGGCGAGGCGGAGGACGGCGAGGCCGCCGTCGAGGCCGTCGCGACGAAGAACCCGCAGGTCGTCCTCATGGACCTGAACATGCCGCGGTGCGACGGAGTGGAGGCCACCCGGCGCATCCGGGCCAGCCACCCGCAGACCCAGGTGGTCGTGCTGACCACCTACTCCGACGATGCCTCGATCATCGCCGCCCTGCAGGCGGGCGCGCTCGGCTACCTGACCAAGGACGCCACCCGGGCGGAGATCGGCCGGGCCGTGCTGGCCGCCGCGGCCGGCCAGGCGGTGCTCGACCCGGCGGTGCAGCAGCGGCTGCTGTCGGCCGCCGTCCGCGCGCCCGCCCCCGCCCCGGCCGGGTCGGGGTCGGCCGACGACGACCTGACCCCGCGTGAGGCCGAGGTGCTCCGCCTGATCGCGGCGGGCAAGTCCAACCGGGAGATCGCCCGGGCCCTGTTCGTCAGCGAGGCCACGGTGAAAACCCACGTCAACCGGATCTTCGCCAAGACCGGCTCACGAGACCGCGGCCAGGCCGTGCACTACGCCTACACCCGCGGTTACGCCGCCCCGCCGGCCTAATCCTCGCGGTGCACCTCGGCGGGCTCCTTGTCGATCCGCAGCCCGCGCCAGCTCGGCTGGCGCAGGATCCCGTCGGTGGTCCACTCGGCGAAGGCGACCTCGCCGACCAGGCTGGGCTCTACCCAGCGGGCGTCCCGGGCGGCCGGGTTGGGGATCTTGGTACCGAACGGGCTGGTTTCACGCCCCAGCGGCGCCAGCTGCTCGCCCAGGTCGGCCAGCAGGTCGTCGGTGAATCCGGTGCCGACGTGTCCTGCGTACCTGAGCTGGCCGTCGTCGTCGTTGACGCCGAGCAGCAGCGAGCCGATCTTGTCGGCGCGGCGGCCCTCGCCCGGCTTCCAGCCGGCGATGATGACCTCCTGCTGCTTGACGTTCTTGACCTTGATCCAGTCCCGCCGCTGGCCCGGATGATAGGCCGAACCCAGCGGCTTGCCCACCACTCCCTCCAGGCCCTTGGCGATGCTCTCGGCCAGGATCTTGTCCGCGCCGCCGCGGTGCCACGGCGGGGTGTGGACCGGATCGGAGTTCAGGCCGAGGTCTTCGAGCCGCGCCCGCCGCTCGGTGTAGGGCGAGCCGGTCAGCGCCTGGATGCCGTGGTGCAGCAGGTCGAAGACGTAGTACTGGACCGGCACCGAGCGGAGCAGCTTGTCCTGCGGCCGCAGCACGTGCATCCGCGACTGCAGCAGGCCGAAGTCGGGCCGTCCGTGGCGCAGCGTCACGATCTCCCCGTCGAGGATCACCGGCGTGCCGGTCCGCTCGGCGAGCACGCCGAGCTCGGGATAGCTCGCGGCCATGTCCTTGTCGTTGCGCGAGACCAGCCGGACCTTCCCGTCCTCGACGTAAGCGACCGCGCGCAGCCCGTCCCACTTCAGCTCCCAGCCGTATGATTCCTCGTCGGCCGGGAACTCGTGGCGCAGGCTGGCCAGCATCGGCTCGATCAGCCGCGGCAGATCCGTCATCGGTTACCTCCCCGACGACGCTACCTCACGATCCCGCCGTCATCATGACCCGCCACGGGCGGACGGTGACGACGAGGAATCCGCCCGCCACGCTGGCGTCGTCCTCGGTCGCGAGCCGAGCAGGGATCCGCTAACAGGGGCGGCTGGCCCGGGACGATGCAGCAGTGCTACCCACGTGTCGCCGGCCTCGTTTCCGTCGGTGACGTGCTCCTGGTAGCGGCCGAGCACCAGCGGCCAGCCGTGGTCGTATTCGGCCCGGGCGGCGGGCGGGGTCGTCGAAGGCTTCCCAGCCGGTGTGCTCCAGCCGGACCAGTGTCTGGCCGCCCTCGGCGCCGAACGTGACCGCGACGTAGCTGGCCCGTTCGGCGGGTCGGCCGGGATGCCAGGTGAACGCCACCGCCGTCGGCGGTTCCCAGCGGGTGACGGTGCCCCAGACGGCGGCCTCTTCGTCAGCCGAGCGCTCCACGAGCCGCCCGTCCTCGAACGCCACCGCGCCGCCCTTGCCGTGCACGCCGTGTTCCTCCAGCGGCCACCACTGGCCGATTCCGGCCGTGAACACCTCGAACGCGACGGCCGGGTCGGCGTCGACCAGGATCTCCCTGCGGATCGGCGGGACGGTGCTCACGGGCGGCTCCTTGGCTCGGGCGCGGAGGGTTCGCTCCGGCGGCGGCTGACCTCGGCGGCGTACGCAGCCAGGGCGGTATCCCAGGTCCCGACCAGCCATTGCTGCGCGGCCGCGATCCCGTCCGGGGCCAGCGCGTACAGGTTCCTGGTGCCCGCGGTCGGGTCCCGGCGGGCCCCGGCGGGCTGCGGCGGGCTGCCGTCCTGGCGACGTCTGAGGTCGCCCGCCTAGGCTCGCATCATGGTGTCCGGGCCGCTCCTCGAAGCCCCGGCCGGGCTGCTCGCCCGCTGGGGCATCCCGGCGGACGCGGAGCTGACCCGGGCCGAGAGCGGCTGCAACAACCAGACGTTCGCGGTGGCGTACGGCGGCGGCCGCTGGGTGCTGCGGATCAGCCAGAACCTGTCCGCGGCCCAGGCCCGCGCCGAGCACCGGCTGCTCGGCCGGCTGCGCACGGCAGACCTGCCGTTCGGCGTCCCCGAGCCGGTCGCCGCGCTGTCCGGAGACACGGTCGCCGAGACGCCGGCCGGCCCCGCGACGCTGTGCCGGTGGATCCCCGGGGTGCGGCCCGACCTGGCCGCCGATCCCGCGCTGGAGCGGTTCGGCCGGGCGATCGGGCTGCTCAGCCGGGCGCTGCAGCCGGTGACCTGGTCCGATGCCCCGCAGGACTGGCGCGGCGATCCGCTGCGGGCGCATTCCGACGCCCCGCGGCCCGGCGAGCTGGCCCGGGCGCTGCGCGGCGCGGGGGTGCCCGCGGCCCGGGTCCGGCGGCTCGAGGCGGCGGCCGGGCAGATCGAGCCCGGCGGGCCGGAGGCCGGCGCTGACCTGCCGGTCCAGGTCGTGCACGGCGACCTGGGCGCGTCGAACACGCTCGTGGACGAGCGCACCGGGGAGACGACCGGTGTGCTCGATTTCGAGCTGGCCGGGCCGGACGTGCGGGTGCAGGACCTTCTGGTCGGGCTGCTGCTGTCCGGCGCGCTGGCCGGGCCCGGCTGGGCCCGCCGCGCCGCCGCCCTGGTCCGGGGGTACGCCGCGGTCCTGCGCCTGGGTCAGGCCGAGATCATGGCCGTGCCGGACCTGCTCGTGACGCGCTGCGTCGGCTCGGTGTTCTGGCGGGCCGGCCGGTGGCGCCGCGGCCAGTCGGGGCTGAGCGACGTGGCCGACCGCGTGGCGGTCCTGGAGGCCAGCCAGACCTGGCTGGCCGTGCACCGCGGCCGGCTGCTGTCCGTGCTCGCGCAGGCGACCTCTTTACAGGCTCTTCTCGAACCAGTGGTGCGCGTAGGGCTCGTTGTTGAAGGCCGGTACCTCGCGGTAGCCGGCCGCCCGGTACAGCGAGATCGCCTCGGTCAGTGCCTGGTTGGTCTCCAGCCGCAGCACCCGGACCCCGTGCGCCGCAGCCCGGGCCTCGAGCTCGGCCAGCAGCCGGCGGCCGAGGCCGAGGCCGCGGACCGCGGACGCGACCCACATCCGCTTGATCCCGGCAACCTCGGCGGGCGCGCCGGGGTGGAACTTCAGCGCGCCGCAGCCGACCGGCTCCCCGCGCAGCGTCGCGACCAGGAACAGTCCCGCGGGCGGGGTCATCTCGTGGTCGGCCGCCGAGATGCTCCGGGCCGGGTCGAAGCCGCCGTCGAAGCGCCCGGCCAGCTCGTCCACGTAGGCCCGCAGGCAGCGCCGGGCATCCGGGTCCCTCGGATCGCGCACGCCGGTCACGATGGCCGAGGCGTCCAGCAGCCGCTCCACCTCCGCCATGGCGGCGACGAGCCGGCCACGCTGCCGCTGGCTCAGCGGCCCGAGCAGCGAGACGGCGGCGTCGTCGGAGAGACGGTCGAACTCGGCCCGTTCGGCCTGACCGGCGACGGTGAGCCGCGCCGTCCTGATCCTCCCGTCCGCCTCGTTCGCCTCGACGGTGACCAGCCCGTCCCGTTCCAGCGCCCGCAGCAGCCTGCTCAGGTAGCCGGAGTCCAGGTCCAGCCACGCCCGCAGGTCCCTGACGTCGCGGCCGTCCGGGCCGATCTCCCACAGCACCCGGGCCTGCCCCAGCGGGCGGCCACGGGCCAGGAACGCGTCGTCGAGCGCGCCGGCCCGCTGGGTGACGGCCCGGTTGAACCGCCGGACCTGGTCGATCATCGCCCGCTCCATATTCTCTGACTATAGTCAGAGAATGCGCCAGACAACAGCCGCGATCCGGCCGTACCGCGCGAGCGATCACGCCGCGGTCTACGACGTCTGCGTCCGGACCGCCGACGCCGGCGGGGACGCCCGGGGCAAGTACCACAGCGACGACCTGATGCCCGACCTGTTCGCCGGCCCGTACGTCTTCCTGGAGCCGCAATTCGCCTTCGTACTGGACGACGGGCACCGGGCGGTGGGCTACGTCATCGGGACGCCGGACACGGCCGCGTTCGCCCGCGCCTACCGGGCCCGCTGGATCCCCCGCCTGGCCGACCGGTACGCGGTCCCGCCGGACCCGCCGGCCGGTCCGGACGAGGAGATGATCGCCCTGCACTACCGGCCGGAGCGGCTGGTCTGGCCCGGCCTGGAGGCGTACCCGGCGCACCTGCACATCGACCTGCTGCCGCCGTTCCAGGGGGCGGGCCACGGCCGGGCCCTGATGGAGACGTTCTACGCCGCGGCGGCTCAGGCCGGGGCGCCCGGGGTGCACGTCACCGTGACCACCGCCAACACCAGGGCGCTCGGCTTCTACCACCGCCTCGGCTTCCGCCGGCTGGAGGTCGCCCCGCTTGAGATCACAGGGCCGGGCGAGACCACGGTCACCTACCTCGGCCGCGCGCTGTGACGCCCGCCCCGCCGGGGACATCCCGGCCCCCGGACATGAAATCCGGGTCCCACGGCGTTAGAACGCCCTGGAAGTCCACTTACATAGCGTCCCGCGACCGGGACCGGCCCAACTACCGGGCCCGGATCAGCGAGTAGTGCACATACGGCAGGATGGGATCATGCAGCCGCAAGATTTTTCGCTTTACGGAGCCGTCGATCTGGGTGCGCGGCAGGCGGCCGCGCAGCGCAAGCAGCAGGCGGCCCAGTCACCGTCCCAGCCCGGCAGTCCGGCGTCGGCCGGCCACGGGCTGGTCATCGACGTGACCGAGGAAACCTTCAACACCGACGTCGTGGAGCGCTCCCGCACCACCCCCGTGATCATGGACCTGTGGGCGGAGTGGTGCGGCCCGTGCAAGCAGCTCTCCCCGGTGCTGGAGAAGCTCGCCGCCGAGGCGGGCGGCCAGTGGATCCTGGCCAAGGTCGACGTGGACGCCAACCCGCAGCTGAGCGCGGCGCTGCAGGTGCAGAGCATCCCCATGGTGGTGGCGGTTGTCGGCGGCCAGCTGGTGGACGGCTTCCTCGGCGCCATGCCCGAGGCCCAGGTCCGGCAGTGGATCGACCAGGTCCTGGGGGTCGCGGAGAAGATGGGCATGCAGCCGCCGGCTCCGGCCGGCGCCGCGGACGACGCGCCGGACGGCGCCGAAGCCGACGCGGACACAAGGCTCCCCAGGGACGCGGGCCCCGAGATTCCCGCGGCCTACGCCGACGCCCGCGCGGCCCTGGAGCGCGGCGACCTGGACGGCGCGACCCGGGCGTTCGAGCAGGAGCTCGCGGCCAACCCGGCCGACCCGGTGGCCAAGACCGGGCTGGCCCAGGTCAACCTGATCCGCCGGGTCAGCTCCTACGACCAGGCGAAGGCCCGCCGGGACGCGGCCGAACACCCCGCCGACGTCGAGGCCCAGGCCCGGGTGGCCGACATCGACATGGCGACGGGCCGGATCGAGGAGGCGTTCAACCGGCTGCTCGGCGTGGTGCGGCGGACCTCGGGTTCCGAACGCGACCAGGCCCGCGTGCACCTGGTCGGCCTGTTCGAGCTCCTCCCGCCGAACGATCCGCAGGTCAAGAAGGCCCGTTCGGCCCTGTCCGCTCTGCTGTTCTGAGAACAGGGAATATGTAACTCCAGTTGCAAGTTACTTGCTACTGGAGGGTGCGAAACCGGATTCGACCCGGCCGAATCCTCCGCAAATTCCATTTTCGGAGGTGAGGCACAGATGTATTACACCAGGTTTGACCCGTTCACCCGGGACTTCCAGCGGCTGGCCCGCTACACGTTCGGCCAGGCTACGGCCCCGGCGCTGGACGTCGTACGGCACGAGGGCGACGTCACGCTGAAGCTTGACGTGCCCGGCATCGACCCCGGGCAGCTCGAGGTCACCGTGGACCGCGCGATCCTGACGATCAGCGGGAAGCGGGAAGAGGAGCGGACCGAGAACGACAAGTTCTTCGTGCGCGAGCGCACGATGGGCACGTTCACCCGCCGCCTGCGGCTGCCGGAGACCCTGAACGCCGACGCGCTCGAGGCCAGCTACGCCAACGGCGTGCTCGAGGTCCGGATCCCGGTCACCGAGCAGGCGAAGCCGCGCAAGATCGAGGTCCGCAAGGTCGAGATCGCCCAGGCGGACACCAAGGACGAGCTCGCCGCCTGACGTTCGTCAGCGCAGCTCACCGAACAGACGAGCGGCCGGCCGGCGCTGATGCGCCCGGCCGGCCGCTTACCATGTGCGGCACCTTACTATCTGGGGCAGGAGGTGAGGACACCATGGCACCGACGCCGCTCGACGACGAGCACGCCCCGCTGTACACGGTCGGGCAGGTCGCCGAGATGCTCGCGGTCAAGCAGGCCTTCCTGCGCCGCGTGGACGACCTGCGGGTGGTCTCGCCGCGGCGGTCGGCCGGGGGTCAGCGCCGCTACACCCGCTACGAGATCCGCGTCATCCAGCAGGTGGTCTCGATGGCGGACGAGGGCATCACGCTGCAGGCCATCCGCCGCATCATCGAGCTGGAGAGGCAGCTGGCCGCGGTCACCTCCGAACGTGACGAGCTGGCCCGCCGCCTAGCGGAACTACGTCACAACCATTAGTACCGAACGGTCCGGGCGCGTGCCCGCCGGTAAGCTCCGCGCCCCGGCCTGGTCGGCGCCGGGCGGCTCGGCCAGCAGCTCCAGCACGGGCAGCGCCTCCGCCAGCGCGAAGCGCTGCTCCGCGGTCAGCAGCTGCAGGCTCGCCGCCAGCACCAGGGTGCTCTCGGTGCGCAGCCGCTCCAGCGTGTCCTGGCCTCGCGGGGTGATGACCAGGGTGCTGGCCCGCGCGTCGCGCGGGTCGGCGTGCCGTCGTACGTAGCCGCTTTCCTCCAGCGCGGTCACCAGCCGGGTGAGCGTGGACGGCGCGATGCCCTCGGCCGCGGCCAGGTCGCCGAGCCGCATCGGCCCGGACCGCTCGACCGTGGCCAGCGCGGCGAGCTGGGTCGGGGTCAGCCCGGCCAGCTCGTGCTTGCGCAGGCGGCGGGCCAGCCGGGCCAGCGCGACCCGGAGCCGGGTGACGTCGACCGCGGGCGCGTCCATACCCGCCTCATCGGGAGTCGTCGTGACGACCGATTCCATGCTCACCTCCCCAGCCTACGCGGTGCGGGCCGTACCCTGGTTTGCGGCGAAAGGCGGGAACAACGTGGCGATGGGGCCGAGCGTCTCCTACTCGATCACCGTGCGGCTCGAGGTGGCCAGCCGGGGCCGCGCGGTCAGCGCGATCACCCGGGCGGTGGAACGGGCCGGCGGCGTGGTGACCGCGCTGGCCGCCATCGACGGCGTGACCGTGCACAAGGTCAGCGACCGTACCTTCCTGCTCCATCTCGGCGGGAAGATCGAGATGCGGTCCAAGGTACCGCTGCGGAACCGGGACGACCTGTCCATGGCGTACACCCCGGGCGTCGGCCGGGTCGCGATGGCGATCGCCGGGAACCGCGAGGACGCCCGCCGCCTCACCGTCAAGCGGAACTCGGTGGCCGTGGTCACCGACGGCTCGGCCGTGCTCGGCCTGGGCAACATCGGGCCGTACGCCGCGCTGCCCGTGATGGAGGGCAAGGCCGCCCTGTTCAAGCGGTTCGCCGACGTCGACGCCTGGCCGATCTGCCTGGACAGCCAGGACACCGACGAGATCGTCCGGGCGGTGCAGCTGTTCGCGCCCGGGTTCGGCGGCATCAACCTGGAGGACATCAGCGCGCCGCGCTGCTTCGAGGTGGAGGCCAGGCTGCGCGGGCTGCTCGACATCCCGGTGTTCCACGACGACCAGCACGGCACGGCGATCGTGGTGATGGCCGCGCTGACCAACGCGCTGCGGGTGGTGGGCAAGAAGCTGCCCGGGGTGCGCGTGGCCATGGCCGGGGCGGGTGCGGCGGGCACCGCCGTGCTCAAGCTGCTGCTGGGCGCCGGCGCCCACGCCGGCGACATCGTGGTCTGTGATGACCGGGGCGCCGTGCACCTGGCCCGGCCGGGCCTGAACGACAGCCTGCGCTGGATCGCGGAGCACACCAACTCCGGCGGCTACGCCGGGGACCTGGCCGGGGCGGTCCGGGGCGCCGACGTGTTCATCGGGCTGTCCGCGCCGGGCATCTTGTCCGGCGGCGACGTCGCCGCCATGGCCAGCAACGCCATCGTGTTCGCGCTGGCCAACCCCGATCCCGAGGTGGATCCCGAAGCGGCCATGGAGCACGCCGCCGTGGTGGCCACCGGCCGCAGCGACTACCCGAACCAGATCAACAACGTGCTCGCCTTCCCCGGGGTGTTCCGCGGGCTGCTCGACGCGCAGCGCCGGCACGTGAGCGACGAGATGCTGATCGCCGCCGCGCAGGCCCTCGCGGACGTGGTGTCGCCGGACGAGATCGGGCCGCACTACATCATCCCGTCGGTGTTCCACCCGGACGTGGCGTCGTCGGTCGCCGTGGCGGTGCGGGACGCCGCCACCCAGCAGCCTGACCGATGATAGAAGTATGGACGAAATGGCATCGGAAGCCCTGGCCGGCCGGCTGCTCGTGGCCACCCCGATGCTCGGCGACCCCAACTTCCGCCGCGCCGTCGTCCTCGTCGTCGAGCACGAGGCCGAGCAGGGCACGCTCGGCGTGGTGCTGAACCGGCCGACCAAGGTCCCGGTGGGCCAGGTGCTCGAGCCGTGGACCGAACTGGTCACCGACCCCTCGGTGGTGTTCACCGGCGGCCCGGTCTCGCCGAACAGCGCGCTCGCCCTGGCCCACGTGCCCGGCACCGACGAGCCGGTGGGCTGGCACCCGCTGGAGGGCGGCGAGCAGCCCATTCCCGGCGCCGTGGCCCGGCTCGGCCTGGTCGACCTGGACGCCCCGCCCGGCCTGCTCGCCGCGGCCATCGCCTCGCTGCGCGTGTACGCGGGCTACGCCGGCTGGAGCGCCGGCCAGCTCCAGGCCGAGATCGACGAGGGCGCCTGGTACGTGCTGCCCGCCGAGCCGTCCGACGCGTTCTGCCCGGAGCCGGAGCACCTGTGGCCGGCCGTGCTGCGCCGCCAGGGCGGCGAGCTCGCCTACGTCGCGACCTACCCCGACGACCCCGGCCTCAACTAGACCCCCGGCCCTGAGCGACGAGACTCGCCGCCCCCTTTCCCCGCGCCCGCCGTCGACTAGACTCGCCCACGTGAGTGAGACTGAGGTTCTTCCCGAGCAGGAGACGCGCGTCCACGAGGACGTCAGGCCCGACCTGTCGCACGGCGACGGCGATCACGAGCGGTTCGCGCACTACGTGCAGAAGGACAAGATCGTCGAGAGCTCGGTGATGGGCACGCCCCTGATCGCGCTGTGCGGCAAGGTGTGGGTGCCCAGCCGGGACCCGAAACGCTTCCCGGTCTGCCCCACCTGCAAGGAGATCTACGAGGGCCTGCCCTCGGGCGACGACGGCGGCGAGTGAGGCAAGGGGGACGGGTCCCCCCAGTCCCGGGGGCGTCCCCTAGAGCAACAGAGCCATTCCGGCGCGCTTTTGCCAGCGGATGTCGTGCGCGCCGTAGCCGGCCGGCCGGTAGCATTTCGGCCTCTTGACTACCCCCCACCCTGAAGCTGAAGGACGGGGATTCCCGGGCTCACATCTGGGAGTTCCTGTTTCATCACCGGCTGCACCCGGAGGCCCCGGAATGTCTGACGCCAGCTCCGCAGGCAGTCACGGCAAGACCTGCCGCCAGGATGTTCTTGGCCGCATTGACATCCCGGTCGTGCCGGGTACGGCAGGAGGGGCACGTCCAGTGGCGGATCGAAAGCTCGAGCTCCGCGAGCATGTGCCCACACGTCGAGCAAGTCTTGCTCGACGGAAACCAACGGTCAATGACGACGAGTTGCCGTCCATACCGCTGGCACTTGTATTCCAGTTGGCGGCGGAACTCGGCCCAACCGCAATCCAAGATGGCGCGGGCCAGTCGCCGGTTACGGACCAGGCCGGAGACGTTCAGGTCCTCGATCACGATTGTGTCGGCGGAGCGGACAAGCCTGGCGCTGGCCCGATGCAAGAAGTCGCGCCGCGCGTCGCGCACCTTGCGGTGGGCGCGGGCGACCTTGAGTTTCGCCTTTTCCCGGTTCGCGGAACCCTTCTGGCAGCGGGCCAGACGCCGCTGGTAACGAGCCAGTTTGCAGGCCTTGCGGTCCAGGTGCCGAGGGTTGGCGATCCTGTCGCCGTTGCTGGTCACGGCGTAAACCGTCACGCCAAGATCAATGCCGACGGCGTGCCCGGCCTCTGGCAGGGGTTCGGGGCTCCCAGTGTCGACGGTGAAGGTCACGTACCAGCGGCCGTCCGGCTCCCGGCAGATAATTACCGTCGCCGGGTCCAGCGCAGTCACGTCCACCTCCGGCCAAGTCCAGGTGAACCGCAACGGCGTGGCCGTCTTGGCCAGCCGCAGCATCCCGCCGCGCAGGGAGAACGCCGACCGGGTGTAGTGTGCGGACTGTCGGCCAGCACGGGATTTGAACCGGGGGTAGCGAGCGCGTTTCTCATAAAACGCGGTGAACGCCTGATGCTGGTGCCGCAGCGTCTGCTGCAGTGGCACGCTGGACACCTCCGTCAAGAACGCCAAGTCCGGGTCGCGTTTCATCTCAGTCAGCGCCCGGTCGGTTTCTGCATAGGAGACGCCTTTGCCCTCGGCAGCGTAGCGGGCGCGCCGCGCCGCCAGGGTCCGGTTCCACACGACGCGGACGCAGCCGAATGTGCGGCGCAACACTGCCTGCTGCTGCTCATCGGGATAGGCCCGGCACCGATACGCTGTCCGCATATGCTTACCATCGCACACTTTTTCGTAAAAGCTGCGCAGGCGCGCCGTATTCGTTTCCATCCGATATGCTGTCCTGCCTCGCGGGAGTACTGGCTTCCGCCCCAGCCTGAAGGCCGTGGCATCCTTCGGAGGTCATAGTGATCACCCCTCGATCTGACGCTGCTCAAACCCAGACCGTTCGGGATGATCTCCTTCCTGGCCTTCGCGGCTGGCAGAAGGATGCCTACCACGAGTACTTCCGGCTGCCGAGACGCGACTTCCTGCTGGTCGCCACGCCCGGCGCGGGCAAGACGGCCTACGCGCTGACGGTGGCGGCCGAGCTGCTGGCCCGGCGCGAGGTCGCGTTCCTCACCATCGTCACGCCGACCGAGCATCTCAAGCACCAGTGGGCCGCCGCCGCCGCCAGGTTCGGCATCGCGATCGACTCGGCGTACCGCAACGCCCAGGGCCGGGCCGGCGCCGACTTCGCCGGGGTGGCCGTCACCTACGCCCAGGTCGCGGCGCACCCGGCGCTGCACAGGCAGCGCACCGAGAACCGGCGCACGCTGGTCATCTTCGACGAGATCCACCACGCGGGCGACGCGCTGTCCTGGGGGGACGCGGTCAAGGAGGCATTCGACCCGGCGCGGCGCAGGCTCGGGCTGACTGGCACGCCGTTCCGCAGCGACGCCAATCCGATCCCGTTCGTCACCTACCTCGACGAGCCGGGCGGCGGCAAGCGCAGCGCCTCGGACTACGTCTACGGCTACGGTCCCGCGCTCGAGGACGGCGTGGTCCGGCCGGTGATCTTTCTGGCCTATTCGGGCGAGATGCGCTGGCGCACCCGGGCCGGCGACGAGATCACCGCCACCCTGGGCACGCCGATGACCTCCGGCCAGATCGCGCAGGCCTGGCGGACCGCCCTGGACCCGGCGGGGGAGTGGGTCAGCCGGGTGCTCGAGGCGGCCGACAAGCGGCTGACCGAGGTCCGCCGCGGCATGCCCGACGCGGGCGGCCTGGTCATCGCGGGCGACCACGAGGACGCCCGGGCGTACGCCGCGCTGCTGCGCGGGCTCACCGGCAAGCGCCCGGTCGTCGTGCTCTCCGACGACAAGACCGCGAGCAAGAAGATCTCCGCGTTCGCCGGGTCCGGTGACCGGTGGATGGTCGCGGTGCGGATGGTGTCCGAGGGCGTGGACATCCCGCGCCTCGCCGTCGGGGTGTACGCGACCAGCGTGTCCACCGCGCTGTTCTTCGCCCAGGCGGTCGGCCGGTTCGTCCGGGCCCGGCAGCGCGGCGAGACCGCGTCGGTGTTCCTCCCGTCGGTGCCCGTGCTGCTGTCCTACGCCGCCGAGCTCGAGGCCGAACGCGACCACGTGCTGCGCGCCCCCGGCGCGGCCGGCGAGGAGGACGAGCTCGCGCTGGCCGAGGCGCTGCGCGAGCGCGACACCCCGGACGCCCCGCTCGACGAGCCCGCCTTTACCGCCCTCAACGCGTCCGCGCACTTCGACCGGGTGCTGTACGACGGCGGCGAGTTCGGCACCGCCACGGCGGCTGGCTCGCCAGAGGAAGAGGACTTCCTCGGCCTGCCCGGCCTGCTCGACCCGGACCAGGTCCGCACCCTGCTCCGCAAGCGCCAGGACGCCCAGCTAACCGCCCGCACCCGCGGCATCCACGTCACCGCCCCGCCCACCCCCGCCCCGGCCCCCGCCGCGACCGCCCCCTCCACCCCCGCCGCCCCCGAAGCCCCGGCGGCCCCGCCGGTGAGCCGCCAGGCCCTGGCCGCGCTGCGCAAGGAATTCAACGGCCTAGTCGGCGCCTGGAGTCACCGCACCGGCCAGTCGCACGGAGTCATCCATAACGAGCTGCGCCGGACCTGCGGCGGCCCGCCGCTACCCCAGGCGACCGCGGAGCAGATCCAAACCCGCATCGACACGATCCGCCGCTGGGCCATCGCCGGTCGTTAGCCCTTCGCCGGGGATCGCCTGGGCTCCCTCGGGCGGGCCGAGGATCGAGGCGGCGTACCAGTTTCCATGATCGCGAAGGATCTGGTACCGTTGCCGGCTCTGGCGTATGTCTCTCTGGATGGTTACGGCCGCGGTGCCAGGGGTAATGGGGGCTGGGGCACACAACCCCCGTATCGCCCATCGTCGGCAGTGACCGGTGGTGCCTGTGACGCGCATGGGGCGTTTCGGCCCGAGATTTAAGCCAGAGACCCCGCTGCCAGTACCAGATCCTTCCTGATCTCAGGGAGACCCCCGCCGCGCCGGCACGTAATATGCCGCCGCATCGCCCCAACCGCCCCACGGGTCACAAAGGTCGCGCTCCGCGGGCGTCCTCACCCACCCGTTTCATGATCGTGAGCAGTTTTGGGCGCTATGTGTGCCGAACTGCTCACGATCATGAAAACCTGACCGGACCCGGCGCGGAACCAGCTGTTGTATCGCCCCGCGAGCCTCAGGCAGAGCCCCAGCCGCACCGGGGCCGCGTGGCGGCCGTCTCCAATGCCAGTGCCCGCCCGGCGTGGGGCGGATGAGGCTGCCGGGGCATCGGGGCGCCGGACGGCCGGGGCGGGCACGGACTTGCCGGCCGCTGCGAGCCAGTGGATCGGCCTCCCTGTCCGGATAGATCCGGTAGAGAGTGACTTTCTACCGGATAGCACAGCGCCCTAGGACGCGCCCGCCGGGGTGCCGGTGAGCTCGACCTCAGCGGCGCGCAGGTCCTCGATGGCTCTGGCCGTCGAGTCGGGGGCGACGCCCGCGGTAAGGCCGAGCAGGACCCGGGTGGCGAAGCCTGCCCGGGCCGCGTCCGCGGCGGTGGCGTGCACGCAGTAGTCGGTCGCGAGGCCCACGACGTCGACTTCGTCCACGTCGTGCGCGCGCAGCCAGTCGGCCAGCGGCGTTCCGCTCTCGTCCGCGCCTTCGAACCCGCTGTAAGCGGCGGCGTGCTGGCCCTTCAGGAACACTGTCTCCACGGCGTCGGCGTCCAGGTTCGGGTGGAAGTCCGAGCCGGCCGTCCCGGCCACGCAGTGCGGCGGCCAGGACGCCGCGTAGTCCGGATGGTCGGAGAAGTGTGCGCCCGGGTCGATGTGGAAGTCCTTGGTGGCCACGACGTGCCCGTAGCCGGTTTCGCTCGCCACGTGCTCGCTGATCGCGCGCGCCACCGCGGCGCCGCCGGCTACGGCGAGCGAGCCGCCTTCGCAGAAGTCGTTCTGTACATCAACGATGATGAGTGCCCGCATGGGGCCAACGGTATCCTCCGGACCCGGGAGACGTGACGCGGGAGGCGTGGAGGCGCGGTGGCGCGGGTTGACTACTGGAACCACAACGTGCACTACCAGCCGGTCATCCTCCGGGCCGTGCCGCCGGGCCGCGGCGCCGCGCTCGAGGTCGGCTGCGGGGACGGGCTGCTGGCCAGCAGGCTCGCCGAGCGCTGCGCGGAGGTCACCGCGATCGACCGGGACGCGCGGATGATCGCGCTGGCGCGGTCCAGGGCACAGGCGGCCGGCCCGGGCCGGCTGACGGTGGTCGAAGCGGACTACCTGGCTTACCCGGTCGCCGACGCCAGCTTCGACTTCGCGTGCGCGAACACCTCGCTGCACCACATGGATTTCACGGCGGCCCTGGCCGCCATGGCCCGCGCGCTGCGCCCCGGTGGCCGTCTCGCGGTTATCGGGCTAGCCGCTCACGGGTCGTTCGGCGACTACCTGGCCGACGCGCCCGGGATCCCGGCCGACCTGGTCTACCGGGCCGTCCGCGGCAAGGGTGATCCCGGCGCGCCCATCGAGGACCCCGAGATGACCTGGGCGGAGGTCCGGGCGACCGCCCGCCGACTGCTCCCCGGCGTGCGCTATCGCCGCCACCTGATGTGGCGCTACTCGCTGCTGTGGAGCAAACCGCGCGGCTAACGCTACGTCCCGGCCGTGATCCGCTCCCGGATGAAGTCCCCGAGCACGGCGTCCGGCGGGAGGTCGCCCGGGCTGGCCTTGGGGATGAACCCCCGCACGTGGCGGTCGTGAAGGTCCAGCAGGAGGAACAGTCGCCCGGTCTCGCGCACGCCGGTCAGCGCGGACCACGGCAGGAAGACAGCCGAACCATCCGGCGCTTTCCACGCCACGCCCTCGTCCCTGAGCTTGTACTGGTGTATCCCGCTCTGCCACACGCCGCTCGCGAGCGCGTGACGGGCCTGGTGCCCGGGCGACAGCCGCCACACCCGCAGTGCGCTCCAGCACACGAGCAGCCCGCACAGGCAGGCGGCGGCGATCAACTCGCCCAGCAGTGACCCCTGGTGGGAACCGTAAGACGCCGGCCTGGCGGCGACCACGCGCAGCAGCACGACCGACTCCGCCAGCAAGGCCGTGAACATGAATCCCGCGACCATCCAGGAACGGCGCATCAGGGTGAGTAGGCGCGATGTCTCCATTACCTCGCGCACGTCTTCCCAGCCGAGATCGCATCGCAAAACGACGCTGTTCGCCAGTCCTGCCACGGCCATATTCCAACTATAGGCCCCGGGCCCGGCGATTGTGAACCCTCCCGTAACCCGCTCTCCCCGACGCCATACGCCTACCGTACGTAGCGAACGCGCCGCGCAGATCTGCAGATCCGCATTAGGAGATGCGCGGGAAGTGAGGTTAACGATGACAAATTAGCTGGTCAAACAGTTAAGACCGCATTTTTCAAATCTCGCTACGGATGAATAGCCGATGATCCGGAGACTTCAGATCAAAGACCATCACTTAGTTTACTAGCCGGTAGGAAATAGCCGGACGAGCGACTTTCTGTGCGGTACATCCATGTTAAGTGTCATGCCTCATGTTGAGTGTCATGGTCCATTCATGACGATGCCCACTTGTGTGGCTAAGGAAGGGGTCGGGAACCTGGAGTAGTCACATTCCACATAAGCCGAGGAGGCCTGTGATGAACACCCAGAAGAAGCTCGCGCTGTCGAAGGAGACGCTGCGCAGCCTGGACGACGAGGACCTGACCGGCGTCGTCGGAGGCGGCGGCAAGCAGCACGGCGGAGGCGGAGTCAACAACTTCAACTCCTTCGGCTGCTCCGGTATCTGCGTCAGCTTCCAGTGCCAGAGCGTCGCCATCTGCGACAGCGTGATCTGCCTCTAGCCGGACTCGCGACAGCGTGAACCGACACATAGGTCTGCGGATGATGCCCCAGCCGGCCCGGCATAGGACCGGCTGATGCGCATGCACGCTCCACCCGCCGGCGGTGCCCCGGTTGGCCGGGAGGTGACCGGGGCACCGCGGCGCCCCTTGCTCTCTGGCGAGCTCAGGGACGGCGCCCTCCATCTGGCCGGTGCGCTCACCAGGACCCTTCCCGCCGCGGCCGCTACGGACCACCGCAACCCGTCCCTGGCGTCCGGGTCGGCCGGCCTGGCCGTGTGCACCGGCCAGCTCGCTAGCACCCGGTCCGACCAGTCGGTGGCCGACGTCGCCCTCACGCACCTGGAGGCGGCTGTCGACGTGCTGGCGACCGAGCCGCTCACCAGCTCGCTGTACTCCGGGTTCACCGGAATCGCCTGGGCCGTCGAGCTGGTGGACCGGCTGCTCGGCAACGAGGGCGAGGACCGCAACGGCGACATCGACGACGCGCTGACGGGCTTGCTGCACCGGTACCCGGACGACGCGCCGTACGACCTGATCAACGGCCTCACCGGGCTGGGCGTCTACGCGCTGGCCCGCTGGCCGCGTCCCGGTGCCGCGCCGTGCCTCCTCGGCGTGGTCGAGCAGCTCGCCCGGCGGGCGCGGCACGACAGGGACGGCATCTACTGGTGGACCCCGCCGTCGTGGCGAGGCCCGCGAGGGGAGCGGTACCAGCCCGCCGGGGTAGACCTGGGCGTGGCGCACGGCATCGCCGGCGTCATCCCGTTCCTCGCGCGGGTGCACAGGCTCGGGCTGGCCCGGCCGGCCGTCCGCTCGCTGCTCGACGGATGCGTGAACTGGCTCTTGGCACACCTGGTGGACACGGCGTCCGGGCCTACGGTCCCGTACTACGTGGCCGACGGTGTCGAGCCTGGACCGGCCCGGTCCGCGTGGTGCTACGGCGATCCCGGCGTGGCCGGCGCGCTGCTGCTCGCGGCGAGGGACGTCGGCGAGCCATCCTGGGCGGCCGCCGCGACCGATCTCGCGGTGCGCGCCGCCGCCCGGCCCGCCGCGCAGACCGGCGTCGTGGACGCCGGCCTGTGTCACGGCTCGGCCGGCCTGGCGCACCTGTTCGGCCTGATGTACCAGATGACCGCGGAGGCGGCCCTGGCTGACGCGGCACGCTTCTGGGTTGGGCGAACCCTCGAGCAGCCCTGGTGCAACGTCCCCGGGCTGCTCGAGGGCACCGCGGGCGTCGCGCTCGCCATGGAGGCGGCGTGCACCACAGCCGAACCCGCCTGGGACCAGATGCTGCTGGTCTCGACCGCTGAAACCCCGGAAACCGCTGAAGCCCCGGAAACCCCGGAAACCGCTGAAGCCCCGGAAACCGCTCGAGCCGAGGCACGATGAGCGGCCGTGCCAGATCCGGCCGGGCCGCGGCCCCGTCCGGGTTCATCGTGCTCAGGACGCCCCTGCTGCCGTTCTCGGAGGTGACCGCGTGGGCCAGCGGGCTGCAGGCGCCGATGGCCCTCGACACCCCCGGTCTCGACGAGGCCGTGGCCGCGGACCGGATCCAGCTACGCCGCCGGCTCGAGGACATCGTCACCACGCCCGAGTTCCGCGATGCCCTGTTCGTCGCCTCACCCAGCCTCGCGGCAGCGGTCGACCCGTGGCGCAAGGAGCCGGACAGCGACAGGGGCCGCGCCACCGAGCGGTCGCTCGTCTCGTATCTCCTGCGGGCCGCGGCCCGGCCCACTCCGTTCGGCCTGTTCGCTGGCTGCACGACAGGCATCGTCGGCGAGCGCACCCGGCTGCGGCTCGAAGGTCCGGCGCGCTACCGCCGCCGCACCCGCCTGGACATGGACTACCTGTGGGCCCTGGCGGATGCGGTCGAGCGCGACCCCCGGATGCGCGGCGAGCTGGACTACCGGCCGAACTCCAGCCTCTACCAAGTCGGCGACCGGCTGCTGTTCGCCGAGGAGCTGCGGGGCCAGGCCGGGATCTCCTACCGGCTCGTGGCCGTGGACACGACGCCGTACCTGACGCAGACCCTGACCCGGGCCCGGGACGGTGCGCGACTGGGCGCCCTGGCGGACGCGCTCGTCAGCGACGACATCACGCGCGCCGACGCCGACGGGTACCTCGCCGAGCTCGCCGACAGCCAGATCCTGGTCGCCGACATCCGGCCGCAGCTGACCGGGCCCCCGCCGGCTGGCACTCTCGCGGCGAGCCTGGAGCGGCACGAGCGCAGCGCCGGCCTCGCCCGGGCGCTCGGCGAGGCTGCCGACGGGCTGGCCGCGATCGACGCCGACGGCATCGGGGTCCCGGCCGAACGGTATCGCGCGGTCGCGGGTGCCCTCGACAGCCTGCCGGTGTCCCCCGAACCCTCGCGCTTCGTGCAGGTCGACATGATGAAGCCGGCCGCTGAGGTCACGGTCGGCGCCGATGTCGTCTCGGAGCTGGAGCGGGGGGTCGCGATCCTGCACGCTCTGAGCCGCTACCGCAGGCACGAGGGCCTCCGCCAGTTCCGCGAGCAGTTCGTCGGGCGGTACGAGACCCGGGAGGTTCCGCTCGCAGATGCGCTCGACGAGGAGAACGGCATCGGGTTCGAGCGGTCCGGCTCCCCGGCCGCCGAGGTCGAAGGGACGGCGCCGCTGCTGGCCGGGCTGACCCTGCTGGCCGGGCGTCCGCCGGGCCGCGGGCAGGACCAGACGGCCCATTGGACCCGTCGCGAGGCGTTTCTGCTGGACAAGCTCACCCGCGCCCTGGCCGCCGGAAACCGCGAGATCGCGGTGGAGGCGGCCGAGGCCGAGGCGGTGCGCGACGGCGACATCCCGCCGCTGCCCGACGCGTTCGAGGTCATGGCCACGGTCGTGGCCGGCGGGGACCGTGACAATCACCGGGACGACCACCGGGTGGTGCTGCATTCGGCATCCGGACCGTCCGGCGCGCGGCTCCTCGGCCGCTTCTGCCATGCCGACGACGAGCTCCACCAGCTCGTCCGGGCGCACCTGGCCGCCGAGGAGGCGGTCTGTCCGGAGCGCGTCTTCGCCGAGGTCGTGCACCTGCCGGAGGGACGCATCGGCAACATCTTGAGCAGGCCCGTGCTACGCGGCTACGAGATTCCCTACCTCGGGCGCTCCGGTGCGCCCGCCGACCGCCAGCTTCCAGTGTCCGACCTGCTCGTATCCGTCCAGGACGAGCGGATCGTGCTCCGTTCCCGGCGGCTCGGACGTGAGGTGATCCCGCGGCTCACGAGCGCGCACAACCACATCACGCGCGGTCTCGGCGTCTACCGTTTCCTCTGCGCGCTGCAGTACCAGCAGGTCAGCCCCGGAATCACCTGGGACTGGGGACCGCTGGGGCAGGCGCCGTTCCTGCCTCGCGTCGTCAGCGGCCGGCTGATCTTGTCGAGAGCCCGCTGGAACCTCAGGGACGATGACCTCGCGGTGTTCCGCGAGCCGCGCGGAGCCAGGCAATTCGAGGCGGTGCAGCGGCTGCGGGACAGCCGCCGCATGCCGCGGTACGTGGCCCTCGCCGACGGCGACAACGAGCTGGTCGTCGACCTGGACAACGCGCTGGGCATCGAGACGCTGGCGCACGAGGTGCGGGGCCGGACGCATGCGTCGCTGGTCGAGATGCTGCCCGGTCCCGGCGAGCTGTGTGCCTCCGGCCCCGACGGGCCGTTCACCCACGAGATCATCGTGCCGTTCGTCCGGTCTCCTCAGGCGCGGCCGCAGTCACAACTGCCGCCGCAACCGCCGGCCCGGCCGCAACAGCCCTCGGCCGGGTCGGCGGCCACGCCGGCCGCCCGGCGTTTCCCGCCGGGCTCGGAATGGCTGTACCTCAAGCTGTTCACCGGCACCGCGGGCGCGGATCAGGTGCTGCGGCGGATCGCCACCGTGCTGAGGTGGGCCCTCACGGCAGGCGGGGCCGACCAGTGGTTCTTCATCCGCTACGGGGATCCGGACTGGCACCTGCGGCTCCGGATCCACGGCGCACCCGGCCGGCTGCTGCACGAGACGCTGCCGCTGCTGACCCGCGTCACCGCGCCGCTGCTCGGCACCGGCCAGCTGTGGCGCGTGCAGCTGGACACCTATGAGCGGGAGGTCGAGCGCTACGGCGGCGAGGCCGGGATCGGCCTGGCCGAGCGGGTCTTCTACGCCGACAGCGAGGCCGCGCTCGCGATCGTGCGCCAGCTCACCGGCGATGCCGGGGCCGAACTGCGCTGGCGCGCGGCCCTGCGCGGCATCGACCTGCTCTTCGACGATCTCGGCCTGACCCTCGAGCAGAAGAGGGACATCGCGCTGCGGGCACAGCGCGGCTACGGCCGGGAGTTCGGCGCCGACGGCGCCTTCCAGCATGAGGTCAGCCGCCGGTACCGCACGGAGCGAGCCTGTCTGGAGGCGCTGCTCGACCCGCAGCGGGAGGCGCCGGCCGAGCTGGCCGCCTGCATCCAGGCGCTGCACCAGCGGTCCGCCGCGCTCGCCCCGGTCATGCGGGATCTGCGGGCGGCCGCGGACGCGGGGCGGCTTACCGTCGATGTCCCCGCGCTGGCCATGAGTCTCGCGCACATGCACGTCAACCGGACGCTGCGTTCCGCCCAGCGGGCCCAGGAGCTGGTCCTGTACGAACTGCTCGGCCGCGCGTACAGCTCGCAAGCCGCCCGGCGGCGCCGATGAGCGGCTGGGACACCGTCTTCGGCGAGGCGGCGCTGGGGCTGGACCTGGCCAAGGTGGACGCGGTGCGGGACAGCCTCGGCCATGCGCTCGCCAGCCACGGCGGACGATCGTCCCTGCTCACCCCACCGCGCCCGCCGCTGGAGCGGCCGGCGGCGGTCAGGATCGACCCGGACACGATTTTTCGCCAGGAAGCGCTGGAATTCCGGGCCCGCGGCCACGACACCCATGGCGGGATGGTGCGGCTGGGCTCGCGGCGGATCAGATGGGGGTACCGGATAACGGTGGCGGCCCTCGCCGCTTCCATGGCCGGGACGCTGGTCATCCACACCAGCGAAAGCGCCTCGGGCCCAGCGGTCGTCGACGGGCGGACCGGTACGGTGGCCGCCCTGCTGCCGGCGGCGGCCGGCCCGGACCTGGCGCACTCACGAGGAATCACTGTTACCCTCCCCGGCGGCCGGGCGGTACAGCTCAGTTCCCCGCACGCGGAGCTGGCCGACGGCGCCGCCGTCAGGCGGGCTGGGCTCGTCCCTCCGGCCCAGCCCGCCATCTTGGTGACCGGCCGGCTGAGTTCCGGCGCGTCCGGCGCATCCGGCCCGGCTGCCCAGACCGCGCGGCTACGGACCGAAGCATCCGTCGTGCTGCGATCCGAATCCCTGGCCAGCGTCCTGACCCGTCAGTTCAAATCGATGCTCGGACAGGGGACCTCTCCATGAGACGGACGATCCCGTGCATCCGGCAGATGGAGGATGCCGACTGCGGAGCAGCCTGCCTCGCGATGGTGCTCGACTACTTCGACAAGCGCGTCGACCTCAGCGAGCTACGGGACATGACCGGGGCCAGCCGCGACGGCGTCACCGCGCTGTCCATCGTCAACGCCGCGCGCGCACACCGGCTGCGGGCGCGCGGCGTCAAGGCGGACATCGACGACCTCAGGCACGTGCCGCGAGGATCGATCCTGCACTGGGAGTTCAGCCACTTCGTCGTGTTCGAGCGGATCACGCGCCACGGCGCCAGGATCGTCGACCCGGCGCACGGGCGGCGGATCGTGTCACTGAACGAGCTGCGCCGCGCGTACACCGGGGTCGCGATCATCTTCGAGCCCGCGGACGACTTTGACCGGACCGGCTCGGGGGCCAAGGGCACCTGGCGTTACCTGCGGCCGATGCTCAGGCAATCGAAGAATATGGTCAGGGTCCTGGTGACCTCCCTGTTCCTCAGGCTCGCCGCGCTCGGGCTGCCCCTGCTCACCGCGCTCGTCGTGGACGAGATCGTCCCGCGCGGCGATCATCATCTTCTTCTCGTGCTCGCCCTCGGCGTCGGCGCCATCATCGGCTACAACTTCTTGTCCGCGTTCCTGCGCGCCAACCTGCTGGTCGAGCTGCGGACCCGCCTTGACATGGGCCTGACCATGGGATTCATCGACCACCTGGTCAAGCTGCCGTACGACTTCTTCCTGCGGCGGTCCGCTGGTGACCTGATGATGCGCCTGCAGAGCAATTCGGCGGTCCGGGACATCCTGGCGACGGGCACCCTGTCGGCGGTCCTCGACGGGTCTTTCGCCAGCCTGTACCTGATCACGCTGTTCGTCATCAGTCCGGTCCTGGGTGCCGTGGTCCTCGTGCTCGCGCTGTTCGAGGTCGCCACCCTGGTCCTGTCCTGGCGGCGAAACCAGCGGCTGATGGCCGGCACCCTGCAGGCGCAGGCGGACACCCAGAGCTACGCCTACGAGCTGCTGGCCGGCATCGAGACCCTCAAGGCGTCCGGTGCCGAACACCGCGCGGTGGACCGCTGGGGCGGCCTGTTCATCGATCAGGTCAACATCGACCTGAGCCGCGGCCGCCTCACGGCCGCGGTCGAGGCCGTCATGAGCACCCTGCAGGTCGCCTCGCCACTGGTCATCCTCACGGTGGGCGCTTTCCAGGTGCTCTCAGGGAACGTCTCGCTCGGCACGATGCTGAGCGCCGCGGCCCTGGGAGCAGGGTTCCTCGACCCCCTGGCCACGATGATCAACAGCGGCATGCAGCTGCAGCAGCTCGTCAGTTACATGCAGCGCATCAACGACGTCCTCGACACCCCGCGGGAACAGCACGGCGAGCATGTCCGCCCGGCGCCCCGCCTCGCCGGCCAGATCAGGGCCGCCGACGTGTCGTTCTCCTACGGCAAGCTCGCGCCCTCGGTCCTCAGCCACGTCTGGCTGGAGATCGAGCCAGGCCAGCGCATCGGCATCGTCGGCCGGTCCGGATCGGGGAAGTCGACGCTCGCGCACCTGCTGCTCGGCCTGTACCGGCCGACGTCCGGGAGCATCGAGTACGACGGCCAGGACCTCGCCGGGTTCGACGCCGGATCCGTCCGCCGTCAGCTCGGCATCGTCACCCAGCGTCCCTACCTGTTCGGGTCCTCGGTCCGGGACAACATCGCGCTCAGCCACCCCGAACTCCCGCTTGAGATCATCGTCGAGGCGGCGCGGATGGCCTGCGTCCACGACGACATAGCCGCGATGCCGATGGCCTACGACACCCAGCTGCACGACGGTGGCGCCTCGGTCTCCGGAGGGCAGGGCCAGCGCATCGCGCTCGCCCGCGCCCTCGTCAACCGGCCCTCGATCCTGCTGCTCGACGAGGCAACCAGCGAGCTGGACACCGTCACCGAGCAGAAGATCTACACCAACCTCGACGCGATCTCGTCCACGACGATCGTGATCGCGCACCGGCTGAGCACCATCAGGAACGCTGACCTGATCCTCGTCATGGATGAGGGCAGGATCGTCGAGACCGGGACGCACGAGCGGCTGATGGCTCGCCAGGGGCTGTACAGCGCGCTGGTGCACGCCCAATCCTCCGGCCCCGGGCCCCTGCGCACGGCATCAGCCGATGACGCGCCGCTGTGGGCCGCCACGCCCTCGGCCTGAGCGGACCATGGGGGGCTCCCGGCCGGGGCGCGTGGCCACCCCGGCCGGGAGCTCATCACCTCGGTTCACGGTGCGGCGTGACCGCCCGCGGACTCACTCACAGCCACCCGGACTGGTCGGCTATGCGGATGGCGTCGACGCGGTTCCGCGCGCCGATCTTGGTGATGATGCTGGAAATGTGATTGCGGACGGTGCCGGCCGTCAGGCAAAGCTGCCCGGCGATCTCGGCGGTTGATGCTCCGCCTGCGGCCAGCCGCAGTACGTCGCACTCTCGGAGGGTCATCGGGTTGGCGGGAGCGTCGAGCGTTACGAACGCCAGACCGGGATCAAGGGCCTTCATGCCCCTGGCCACCTGGCGGATGGCCTCGCTGATGTTCTCCGGGGAGGTGTCCTTCAGCACGAAGCCCGCCGCGTGCGCGGCGACCGCCTTGCGAAGGTCGCCGAGGTGAGGCCTGCTCGCCATGATCAGGGTGTGGCAAGACGGGGTGATCGTGTGCAGTGCCTGGATGACGGCGAATCCGTCCTGACAGGCGATGTCGTCGTCGATGACGGCCACGTCGGGCCGCAGCGAGGACACGGTGGGTACCACAGGTTCGCGGCGGTCGAGTTCGGCTACCACCTCGATGTCGCGCTCCTGTGAGATACACGCCACGAGCCCCGCCCTGATCAGGGCAATGCGCTCGGCGATGACTGTGCGGATCACTGCTAACCCACTCCAGGCAAGGACCCCGTGACAGGCAGCGCCTGCTCCACGGTATCCCCCTGCAGTGTGTTGCTGGCCGCGGTGACCGTGGCCGTGACCGCCGCAGGTGCCTTCGCGGCCGCCGACGCGGCGGACGTCACCGTGGACGCCGCTGCGCCGACCGCCTTGACCGCGGTACCGGACGCGGTGGCCAGCGCGTGGATGGTGTCCTGAAGCGCCTGGCCGGCGCCGGTGACCGTCGCGGCAACTGTTGCCGTTGCCGCCTGGCCCGTCTGGCTGAGGGCCGAACGGGCGCTCCCCAGCGCGACCGGCATGTTCGACGTCACCGTGGACGTCACCGCGCCGACCGCCTGGACTGCTGTACCGGACGCGGCGGCCGCCACACCTGTCGCCGCGGGAACCACCGAGCCGACCAGGGCCCCTGTGGTGCCCCGCAGGGCGCCACCGGCGCCCGCGACCACGGCGGTGACCGCGGAGGCTGGCTTCTGGCCCGCGTAACACGCCGGGCAGCCGCCGGCCGAGCCTGGCGCCGGATGCGGGCTCACCCCTGGCGCCGACCCGGATGCAGGTGGCGATCCGGCAGCCGACGGAGGCAGTGACGAGGAACCCGGCCGCGGCTTGCCTGCCGCGCCAGGGGCGCCCTGTCCGAGACTGCCGGGCAGGCTCGGCAGGATGGGCGGCCCGGTCAGCACCGGTTGCTGCGGAAGGATCCGGTGACGCTGCTGGCCCGGGCCCGGCTGGATCGCCGGCGCGGAGCCGCCGCCGAACAGGTCCGGCGGTATCGAGGGAGCGATGACTGAGGTCACGAACGTGAGGAGCACGATCGCCGTCACGATGACCGCGCTAGGGGCGGCGACTCCCGCAGGATGCGCGCGCGCAGCGGCCACGACGGACCGAGAAGTCGTATGCATGATTGGAAAGCTCGCTTTCTGCTGAGGTTCATGGACTGGATCAGGACCAGCAACTGGTCCCGGGTAGGGCTGACCGCTGGGTCAGCTATCCAGGAACCTCGAGAGCAGAAAGCCACGCCGAACGTGGTCTGAGCGGATTCGTCCTGCGCAGCCGCAGTACGCCTACTGAGACGAGAAGCGAGGCGGCCAGGAGAGCCAGGCCCGTTCCGCCTCCGTGGCCGGAACCGCCCATGGCACCCTGCCCGGCGGCCTGACCGCCGGCGACCCACGGAACCGGGCTCCCGTACGGCAGGGATGGCCAGGATGGCGAACCGCCGCCCGAGCCGGCGGACATGGTCGCGCCCGTTCCGGACAAGTCGGCGGGCATCCCGGCCAGGCTGACGTGGACCCCAGGGACATGGCCGTTGACTGCGCTGGAGCCGGCCGGGAGCGTAGCGCCGACCGCCGGATTCGAGGCGCCAGCGATGCCCGTGCTCGCCCCGCCGGCATCGGAGACCGTACTTACGGCAACCCCGCTGCCGGTGCCAGTCACGCCCGGCAGCGCACCGGCCGCAAGGCCGGTAACAGTTCCGGTGACCGCCGGCAGCGTGCTTGCGGCGAGCCCGGTGACAGTACTTTTGATGGCGGGGAGCGTGCCCGCCGCAAGATCGGTCACAGTCCCGGTGATGGCTGGGAGCGTGCCGCTGGTGAGCCCGCCGACCGTACTCGTCACGGCGGGGAGCGCGCCAGCGGTGAGTCCGGAGACCGTATCGGTGACGACTGGGAGTGCGATCGTGGCGACGGTGGCTGCGGCGGCCGGAACCGTGTCGGCAACGGTGCCCACGGTGGCTGCCGTGCTGGCGGTAAGGTCCGCAGCGATGCTCGTGACTGCCGGGACCGCCCCGGCGGTGACGGTCTGGGTAGCACTCTGGACGACGCCGGTGACCGCAGAAACGGGCGCCGACGGGGATGCCACTTGGGACGCCGGTCCTGTGCTGGCCGATGAGGCCGGAGCGCTGGCTGCCGGGGCGGCGATACTGACCGCCGGGGCCGGGGCCGGGGCCGGGGCCGGATCGCTGGTCGCGGGAGCGACGGAGTTCGCGGCGGGGGTGGCCGGGCTGCTGGTACTGGTGGCCGGGGCCGCAGTGCCGTTCGTGGTGTCCTGGCTGGCCTGCGCAGCCGGGGGAGGCTGGCTGGTCGGCTGCGATCCGCTATCGGCCCCCTGAGCGGCGCTCCCCGCGGCCGCGACCGTGGACCCAGCCGTGGACCCGGCCGCGGAAGCAACCGACGACACCGCCGAAGTAGCCGACGAAACGACCGGCGGCACCGCAATCGGATTCTGCGCCGCGGACGCCGGGCGGGCGAAGATCACGGTGAGGATCAAGCCGAGCATGAAGGTCAGGGCCAGGCCGCCGCAGGCGTACAAGCACGCCCGCAGGGTCCAGGCACCTACCTTCGTTAGCCCCACCCTCGAGCAGATGGGGACATTCCCCTCCACGGCGTGCAAGCCTAGGAAAACGCTCCGCTACCTCGCAACGGGCCCCGCGTCGGTTACGCGCCGGTAACATTCTCCACTCACCGTCACCAGTAACGTTCTGAACTGGCCGAACCGGTTTTCATCAGCCAGCGGCCCGGAACCAGAAAAGCCGGAAATATATCGTCATGGATCCCCGATAACCGCGATTATCGAGGATCTTCCGGGACAGTGTCCCTGTCATGAGCAGCAGCACTCATACCCCGGGAGCCGCGCTCGTGGCCGAGGCGGCCGACGCCGATGCGGTGACCCGCCTGGTGCTCGGCTGGCTGGCCGGGAAGCGGTCGGAGAACACCCGGACCGCCTACGCCCGCGACATCGGTATCACCCCGCGGCGCCGGGCGGGTCACGCGCCGTCGTGGCTAGCGTGGTGCCGGGCGGAAGGCGTGCACCCGGTCACCGGCGTCACCGGGCTGCACGTGGCGCTGTACGCCCGCCAGCTTGCCGCGGCCGAACTCTCCCCGGCCAGCGCGGCCCGCAAGCTCACCGCCGTGTCGGGCTGGTACGCCTGGCTGGCCCGGCGCGGGCACATCGCCGCCAGCCCGGCGGTCGGCATCGCCCGTCCCAGGCTGGCCACGGGCAGCCCGGCCACCCCGGTCCTGACCCGCGATCAGGCTTCAAGGCTTGTCCGCGCGGCCGACACGGCAGCGGGCCCGCAGCGGGCCCGCACCTCGGCGCTGGTGGCGATGCTGCTGTTCACCGGCGCCCGGGTCTCCGAGGTGATCGGCGCCGACGTCGGGGACCTCGGCACCGAGCGGGGCCGCCGGGTGCTGCGGGTCACCCGCGGCGACGGTGACCGCCGGAGCCTTCCGCTTCCCGGCCCGGCCGCGGTCCGGATCGACGCCTACCTCGCCCGGCGGCCGGACCTGGCCGGCGCCAAGGGCCGGCCCGGGCGGCCCGAGCCCGGCCAGGGCGGCACTGTGCTGTTCGCCACCGGGACCGGGAGGCGGCTGTTCGCCGCCGACGTGTGGCGGGTCATGCGGCGCCTCGCTGGGCGGGCCGGGCTGCCGGACGACCTGACCGGCCGGCTCGGCCCGGAAGCGATGCGGCACTCGTTCGCGACGCTGTACCTCGACGCCGGCGGGTCGCTCAGCGAGTTGCAGGAGGTCATGGGGCACGCCGACCCGCGCACCACACGTCGCTACGACCGCGAGCGTCAGCCTCCCAGCCGATCCCCAGGCGACCTACTAGCCGCCTACCTATCCACCCCGCCCCGCCCCCGCCGTTGATGTCTGACGAGTCATATGCCTTGTCGGCTTGACTCTCCAATGTCACCACAGGCCTCATTTCAACCAGGCGTACCTATTTCATGATGCGGCGTGGTTGTCCCGGGAAATGTCGTAGCCGGGCAGTAGAATCGAATTCAGATCCTAGAAGCCTGCCCTCCGGGGACGACGAGTAGCGCCAGCAGCAGCGACCAGTCCCGGTGGAGGAGGTGACCTGGGTGGGTACTGCCCCGGCTTCGGCCCGTGAGGCGCTGGACATGGTCCGCGCCGGGCTGGGTTACCTGGCCGCCGCCGATGCCACCCAGCTGAGCGCCGCGACCCAGGCC
>WNGE01000885.1_pt1 | contig 38742 bp, 39 predicted proteins | sample 5400651 | NCBI WGS metagenome assembly WNGE01 (sample SAMN13153370, study PRJNA577476) | soil metagenome | isolation source: 60 cm soil or saprolite under grassland replicate 2 | place: USA:California | collected 2016-06-15 | reverse complement strand
CGAGGTGGCGGCGTTTCTCGACCGCCCGCAAGCGACGAACTCGGTCGGGCTCGCGGTCGAGGGCGACCGCCTGCGCGTGCGGCGTGAGACGGACGACGGCGAGGAAACGGTCGAGGTCCCGCTTCCGGCCGTCATCTCTGTTGCGCGGGCCGAAAGTGAGCCGGACAAGGTGGAACTCGCAGAGGGCCGAATCGACGTCTGGGCCGCGTCCGACCTCGTCGGCGACGTGCGGGAGAACGACAAGCGCTTCGGACAGACCGGCTCGCCGACGCGGGTCCTCGCCGTCCACGACGTGACCCCGGAGCGGGCCGGCGAGCGCTTCGACTCCGTCGAGGGCGCTGCCGCGCGCATCCGCGAGCTCGCGGCGGAGCGGCCGGCCGGAGCGACCGCGTGGGAGAAGCCCGAGCACCTGGCCAAGGAGCCCGGCAATTTCTACGACTGCTGGACGCTCGTCGAGGTGTCGGAGGGGCGCGCAACGCGCCCGTCGCTCGAGCTGCTGGCGAAGGGGCGGGAGCTCTCGGGGAAGCTGGGCGGCTCGAATGTCGCCCTCGTGCTCGGTCACGACCTCGCCGCGGCAGTCGAAGACGCCTCCTGCCACGGCGCGGAGATCGTCACCGTCGGCGAGCACGAGGCGCTGCGCGACTACGTGCCCGAGCGGTGGGTCGCCGCTGTGCGCTCGATCGTCGAGCGCGAGCGGCCGCACGTGCTGCTGTTCCCGGCGACCTTGCGGGGGCGCGACCTCGGCCCGCGGGTCGCAGGAGAGCTCGAGTACGGGATGACCGCGGACTGCGTCGATCTCGGCATCGACCGGGGTGGCCGGCTGGTCCAGCACAAGCCGGCCTACGGCGGCAACATCGTCTCGGTGATCATGGGCAGGACGACGCCCCAGCTCGCGACCGTCCGCCCGCGGATGTTCGAGCCGCTCGAGCCTCGAGACGCCGAAGCCGAGGTCCGGCAGATCGACGTCGGCGCCCTTCCCGAAGGGACGACCAGCGTTCTGGGCAGGAGCGACACAGACCCGCGGCCGAGGCGCCTCGACGAGGCCGACGTCGTCGTAGCCGTCGGCGAGGGTATCGACCCCTCGGCGCTCGAGCTGGCCGGCGCGGCGATCGGCGGCGACCGAGCAGCTTGCGCGGCGGGGCGCGTTCCCTGGGGCGCCGAGATCGGCCTGCAGGGCCGCTCGGTGGCTCCCCGCGTCTATCTCGCGATCGAGACCGACGCAGGCTTCGAGCACCTGACTGGAGCGGTCAAGGCCGGCGTGATCGCCGCGATCGCGGCAGACCCAAGCTCCCCGTTGCTGGCTGCGGCGGACGTCGGCCTCACCGGCGACTGGCGTGAGCTCGCGCCTGCGCTTCTCGAAGCTCTCGCCTAGAAACGGGAACGCGAACTTGCCGGTACCCGCCTTGTCAACCGGAATCAGACGGACGCCCCGGCAAAGCCAGGACGTCCTCCAGCTCGCCGTCGCGAGCGAGCGTCTTAGTTAAAGGATCCGCGCGCCGAGCGCGCTCGCGACCAGCTCGACCGCGAGCTTCGCGGTCTCGTTCTCGTTGTCGAGGATCGGGTTGACCTCGACGATCTCGAGCGAGCCCGCGAGGCCGGACTCCGCGACGAGCTCCATCGCAAGATGCGCCTCGCGATAGGAAAGTCCGCCACGCACCGGTGTGCCGACGCCCGGCGCGATGTCCGGCTCGAGCGCATCCATGTCCAGGCTCACGTGCACGAAGCCGGAGCCTCCGATGTGCCTGAGCGACTGGCGGATCACGCGCTCGAGGCCGAGCCTGTCGACGTCGCTCATCGTGTAGACCAAGACGTCCAGCTCCGAGAGAAGGCTCGCCTCTGCGGAATCGAGCGAGCGAACCCCGACGAGCGCGACCCGCTCCGGCGTCACGGCGGGCAGCGTCCACGCCCCGCTCTCGAACTCGGGGCCGGCAAGGCCCAGCGCGACCGCCAGGGGCATCCCGTGAACGTTGCCGGTCGGCGAGGTCTCCGGCCGGTTCACGTCGCCGTGCGCATCGATCCAGAGCACGCCGCCGGGCCCGTGCGCACGCGAGAGCCCACCCAGCGTCCCGATCGCGACGGAGTGGTCACCGCCGAGCACGAGCGGGTGCAGGCCCTCTTCGACCGAGCGCGCCACGAGGTGCGCCACCCGCTCGCACGCCTGCTTGATCGGCGTCAGGAAGCGGACGCGCTCGCTCCCCATCTCCGTCGCCTCCGGAACCGCACCCTCGACATTGCCCCAGTCGAAAACCGGCCGGCCCAGGCGCTCGATCCGAGGCGCGAGGCCGGCATAGCGGATTGCCGAAGGTCCCATGTCGACGCCGCGGCGCCCTGCTCCGAGGTCGAGGCTTGCGCCGATCAGGGCGACGGGCCGTCCGTCCGTTTGCACGCTCACGCTTCGGAAACTACCCTCGCATGATGGAGGTGGCAGAGCGTCAAGGAATCCGCGTCCTACTCGCGGATGACGACCGGGCCTTCCTCGACGCGCTCCGGGAGTTGATCGACCGTCAACCCGAGCTGGGTGTCGTCGGCCTCGCGGAAAACGGGCTCGAAGCGATCGAGCAGGCGGACGATCTCGATCCCGACGCGGTCGTGATCGACCTGCACATGCCGCTGGTCGACGGCGTCACAGCGGTAGCGCGGCTTCGCCGCGACCACCCTTCGCTCTGCCTGATCGCCCTGACCGGGGACGACGCGCCGAAGCTCCACGACGCGGTCAAGGACGCGGGCGCCGACGGCGTCCTGCTCAAGAGCGAGCTGGTCGAAGGCTTGGTCGAGCGACTCGCAAGCGTTCGTCCGGCAGGCTGATCCGAGTCATGGGCCTGCGGCGCAGGTTGTTCGCGCTGACCTACGATCGCCAGCTCGCGAAGGTCGAGCAGGCCGGGCTAGGGGAATTGCGGCAAACGTTGCTGGCCGACGCGAGCGGACGGGTGCTCGAGGTCGGCGGCGGTACCGGAGCGAACCTCCTGTTCTATGGCCCGGACGTCGAGTCGCTGACGATCACGGAGCCGGAGCCGTCGATGCTCCGGCGCCTGGAGCGACGGGTGCGCGAGCAGTCTCCCGACACGAAGGTCCTGCGAGCGCCGGCCGAGGATCTCCCATTCGAGGACAACACGTTCGACGTCGCCGTCTCGACGCTCGTGCTCTGCGGAGTGGACGACCAGGCGCGGGCACTGGGTGAGCTACGGCGGGTCCTCCGTCCCGGCGGCCGACTGATCTTCATTGAGCACGTTCGCTCGGACGAGCCCGGCCTGGCCCGCTGGCAGGACCGCCTCAACGGCCTCAACAAGTTCGTCGCCTGCTGTGACTGCAACCGGCGAACGCTCGATTCGATCAAGGCCGAAGGCTTCGAGGTCACAAAGGTCGACCACACCGAGCTGAAAAAGGTGCCGGCGTTCGTCCGACCGCTGGTCGTCGGCACCGCCACTGCGTAGCGGCCCGTAGCCGCGCCCGACATGCGCGGGCGCGGCTCACAAACGGGTCGTCGAAGGAGAAGAAGAACCGACCCGAGTCGTCATGGCCCTCGCCCAGCGAGGGCCGGACTCGTGTCGGTGATGGCGAGGGCCGGAATCGAACCGGCGACACCACGGTTTTCAGCCGTGTGCTCTACACCGCTTCGCGCCCAAAGGCGCTCGCTTCACGGGGGAAACCCGGTTTCCCCCGTGTGCCCCCTCGCTGGGATCCACAAGGGCAGCGAGGCCGGCAAAGCCGGCCTCTCTTGATCGCTTGCTCAAGAGGTGGCGAGGGCCGGAATCGAACCGGCGACACCACGGTTTTCAGCCGTGTGCTCTACCAACTGAGCTACCTCGCCGCGGCTGAACGAGTCTAGCGCCGCTCGACAGAGCCTATGCCGACCAAAGCTGGAGTCCTTCTGCCTGTCGCACCGTCAGCTGTCTAGCGGACGAGAGCTCCGTGAGAACCGCCTCCGCCTGCTTCCGACGCCATCCCAAAGCACCTGCGACGTCGGCCGCCGAGACCTCCTCCGTCGCGGCGGCGACGGCGACAGCCAGCTCGCGGCGCGCCTCGTCCTCGGCAGGTAGGCGCCGCAGCGACTTGCGCCATCGGCGGGTGAAGAGGTCCTGGCGGATCGCACGCCAGCCCTGTGATTGCTCAGCCGCGCCGGCGTTCGTGAGCACGAGGCGCCGCTGGAGGCGGGCAACGGCCCGATCGACCGCCTTCCGATCCGTCGTTCCGAGCAGCCGTCGGATCTCCGGCCCGGTCAACGGCTCGTTCTCGAGCACGACTTCGGCGACCTCGCGCTGGAGCGTCTCGAGCTCGTCGTCGCGGAAGTCGTCGACCGCGCCGGAGCGTCCCGTCAAGGCGTAGGCCGCAGCGAGCAGCCGTGGCGCGATCAGCAACGCCGCGCTGCCGAAGTGCTTCCCGGCGCAGGCGAGCCGCCGTTCCGGCAGTTCGTCCTTCCAGCGCCAAAACCGGTCGAACTCCGGCGTAAACCCGGTCGGCTTACCGTTTTCGTCGCGGATCGCCCAGTCCGCATCCAGCCCCGCGATCCCACGCCAGAGCGAAGGCAGGACAAGGTCGGCCTTGCCCCAGGCAGTCGCAATCCCAACCTGATCCACGAACGCTGCCGCAGCTTCCACCGAGTTGATCCGCATGGGAAGAGGCTATTAAGAGAGGCCGGCTTTGCCGGCCTCGTTACCCCTTGTGGACCCCAACGAGGGGGCCCACGGGGGAAACCGGGTTTCCCCCGTGAAAGCGAGCGCCGCAGGTGCGACGCGAAAAAAGGACGTCCGGGCCGGTATTACCGTGCCGCGAACGCCCTTGTAAACCAAATCCTAGGGATCGTCGGGCTTGCGGGCAATAAGCGCGGTGCCGGGGTCGGTCGAAAACTCCGCAAAATCCGTGAAGCCGCGGCGCTCGAGCTCGGCGCGAAGCCGCTCGGGCGGAACGTAGATCGGCGTCTCGGCACCGCCCGAGAACGCAAAGATCAGGAAGCCGCCAGGCACGAGCACACGGTCGAGCTCGCCGAAGAACGGGATCATGTTGCTGAGCCCGACGAGGTCGAACGAGGCGTCTCCGTACGGCAGTTTCGACGCGTCGGCGACCTCGAACCGAACCCTGTCGCTCAGGTCATCAGTCAGGTTGCCGCGAGCCTGCTCGATCATCCGCTCGGCAAGGTCGGCGCCGACGACCTCGGCGGACGGGAACTGCCGCGCGATCGCGAACGCGGCTCCCCCGGTGCCCGTGCCGAGATCGAGCGCTCGCTTCGGCGGGGGCTCGACCCGTTTGAGCGCGGCTTCATAGGGCGCATAGGCACTCTCGGAGTCGCGGATCGCGTCCCACTGCGGCGCGAGGCGGTCGAACTGGAACCGGGTCACCGGCCGCAACAGGAACCAGAGCCGGGGCCGGCGAACGACGATGTCCGTCGTCACCCGGGCGACCCGCCGCGTGAGAGCCTGAAAGTTCATACAGCCCGGAGGCGGATCCTGACCTCCTGGCCGGGTGCTGCACCGAACAGCTCGGCCGCGTTGCCACCGCTGATCGCGAGCGCGATGTTCCGGTAGGAGTCCTCGTAGAGGATCACGTCGCCCTTGCGGGCATCGGCGAAGGTGCGTGCGACGACCGCGTAGTAGCGATCGAGGCCGAGCTCGATCTCGATCACCGTTCCCGGCGGGACCTCGGCCCGCTGCAGGTGCTCGCGGGTGAGGTTCAACTGCACGTTGCCGAAGCGGTCGATGTACAGGACCGTGGCGTGGATTCGGTTCTCGCCGATCTCAGGCTCAGGCAGGTCGAGCCGCGCCAGCGCGTCAACCGCGACCGGGGGCCCGAGCAGCTCCAGCTCGACACCAGTCGCCAGGTGCGCTGCCGCCGGCGCGAAGAGATCCCGACCGTGAAAGGTGCGCGAGACGATGTCGAGCGCGTAGTCGGCATTCGCGAGCTCATGGACGGCCGCGATGCCGCCGAGCCGCTCGGCCGCCGGCACGAGCAGGCCGTTGTCCGGCCCGACGAAGAGCCTGCCGTCGCCGCTTCGCAACGCCAGCGGACGGCGCGAGCTACCGACCCCTGGATCGACCACCGCAAGGTGAACGCCGCTGGGCATGTACGGCGTCGTGTTCGCGAGCACGAGCGCGCCCTGGAGGACGTGCTGCGGCGAGATCCCGTGCGTGACGTCGATGATCTGGACCTCGGGCGCGATCGACTTGATCACGCCGTGGCAGGTACCGACGAAGTCGTCCTGAAGCCCGAAGTCGCTCAGAAAGGTGACGAACACGCGCGCCGACTTTAAGCGCTCGCGGCGAGGACGGCTTCGACCAGACCCTCCAGATCGTGCGTGCGGGCCTCCTGCAGGACGTTCACGCCGGCCTCTCGAGCTGCCGCAGTCGTTTCGGGCCCGATCGACACCACGGGAATCGAGAGCCCGAGCTCCGCGTACCCCCGGGCGGCAGACGCCGAGGCGAGCACAACGAGGTCGCCTTCCGGCTGCTGGGCCGGCCGAACCGTCCGCGTTCGGTAGAGGGCAATGAAGTCGGCGCCCAGCTCGTCGACCAGCAGCCGTCGGGCGTCCTCGGCGCCCGCGAAGAGAACGTGGCCCACCGGACGCGGAAGCTCCGCGAGCAGACCCTCCTGCGTTGAGACCGCAGGGACGAGGTCGACCTTGCCACCCCACGCCTCGGCGGTTGCCTTCCCGATCGCAGCCACCCGCCGCGGTTCGCCTTCGGCCCGCCGGCGAAGCTCGCGCGCGCCGGCGATGCTCGTCAGGAGGAGCCAGTCGTAGGGCGAGAGGTCGATCGGCCCGGTCTCGATCGGCTCGAGCTCGATCAGCGGGGCGAGGACGACGTCGAAGCCGAGCGATTCGAGCCTGCCGGCGAGCTTGGCCGACCGCTCCGCCGGGCGCGTCAGGACAACGGTCAGCCCGCGGCGAATTGGAGGAGCTCCCGGGCCAGCTCGGCAGGATCGTCGCCGCTTCGCCGCTCGAGCCACGAGCCGTCCTCTGCAGCAACGAGCGCGGTCAGCTTCTCGCCGTCGTGGTGCGCCGCGACGGGTGCCAGGCAGCCACCGCCGATCGCGAAGACACATATGCGCTCGGCCTCGACGCGGCGGCGCGTCTCAAGGTGGTCGACGCGAGCAACCAGCTCCTCCTCGCCTGCACGCACCTGCAGCGCGAGCGCGCCCTGGCCGGCCTCCGGCAAGAGCTCCTCCGCCTGAAAGCGGTGGCCGATCTCGGCGTCCAGGCCGAGCCGGTCGAGGCCGCAGGCCGCCAAGACGACCGCATCGAGCCCACGCTCGCGACGCTTGCGCAAGCGGGTGTCGATGTTGCCGCGCAGCGGCTCGATCGAGAGCCCCGGCTCGCGCGCCAGCAATTGGGCCCTGCGCCGAATCGATGCCGTGCCGACCCGCATCCCCGGCCGAAGCTCAGAGGCGCCGCAGAGCGCGTCGCGTGGGTCCTCGCGCTCCGGGTAGGCGCCGACCACCAGGCCGTCGGTGTCAGAGGAGGTCATGTCCTTCGCGGAGTGGACCGCGACGTCGATCCTCCCCGCGAGCAGCGCTTCCTCGATCTCCTTGACGAAGACGCCGCGCGAGCCGATCTCGCCGAAGGGCTTCGTCCGGTCCTTGTCCCCCGCGGTCGTGATCGGGACGAGCGCGATCTCGACGCCGTCGCCGCGCAGCCGCTCGGCTGCGAGCTCGGCCTGGGTCAGCGCGAGGCGGCTACCCCGGCTGCCGATCCTGATCAGCATCGAGCCCGAACAGGTGCCGGACTGCGTCTGCGTACGTTGCGCCGTCGGCGCCGGCGGCCGCCTCCTTCAGCCGCACCGTCGGTTCGTGCAGCAGCTTGTTGACGATCTGGACCGTCACGGCCTCGACTGCGCGGCGCTCCTCCGGCGAGAGGTCAGCGAGCCGTCCGCCCGCCCGCTGCAGCTCGGCGAGGCGAATCTCCTCCGCATGTGCGCGCAGCGAGGCGATCGCCGGGACGACCCCGCGGGAGGCCTGCCAGGCACGGAAGCGCTCCGCCTCCTCCGCCACGATCGCCTCCGCGCGGGCAGCGGCGCCCTCGACAGTGCCGGTTCCCACCGCCTCGTCGAGGTCGTCGACGTCGTAGAGGAAAGCGTAGGGAAGGGTGGCGATCTCGGGATCGAGGTCACGCGGGACGGCGAGGTCGATCAAGAGCAGCGGCCGCCGCTCCCGGGTCGCGAGTGCCTGCTCGACGTCGTCCCGCGAAACGAGCAGGCTGCGCGAGTTGGTCGAGGCGACGACGACGTCTGCCTTGGCGAGGGCCGGCGCGATCTCGGCGAGTGCGAGCGGTTCCGCCTCGAGCCGCCGTGCCACGCGAGCCCGCCGCTCTTCGCCGCGATTCGCGACGAACGCGATCCGCGCCCCGCGGGCGAGCAGCCTGCCTGCGGTCGCCTCGCCGATCTCGCCGGCGCCGACCAACAGCACCTGCCGGTCGGTCAGATCGCCCAGCACGCGCTCGGCGAGCACCGCGGCTGCGGAGGCCGCGGACGCGGCCGGATCGCCGACCGGAGCCTGCGCTCGCACCTTGCGGCCGACGCGCAGCGCCTCTCGGAAGAGGCGGTCGAGCAGCGGCCCCGGCGCCCCGAGCGCGTAGGCAGCGCGAACCTGCCCCAGGATCTCCGTCTCGCCTCGAACGCGCGAGTCGAGCCCGGCGGCGACCCGAAAGAGATGTCGGGCGGCCTCGTCGTCCGCCCGTCGGTACAGCGCCCCGGCGACCGCGACATCGCTCGCGATGTCGCTTGAAAGGTCGCGGGATTCACTCGCGCGACCATTCATCATCCTGAGAGCTCCAGCGGCCCGCTCCGCCGCACCCGGCCCGGCGACATAGAGCTCGGTCCGGTTGCAGGTCGAGAGGCAAACGGCCTCGCCCTCGTCACCAGCGAGCTCGCGCGCGAGCTCAGACGCTTCGTCGGGGTCGAGGGCGACGCGTTCGCGCACCTCGAGCGAGGCGCCGTGATGGGAGATGCCAACGAGCGACAGCTCAGCCAACGGGCACCTGCTCGCGCTGCTCCCGCTCGGCCTCGCGCCGCTCGCGAATCTGTCCGGTCAGCTCGTCCAGCTCGCGCTCGAGCCGCCCGAGCTTGAGGGCGATGATCAGCACGTAGACGAGCACGATGAGGAAGACAATTCCATAGGCAGCTGCAACGTACTTCTCGGCGGTGGTCACACCCAGGATCATGCGAGCAGCTCCCGCAGCTCCCGCAGGCGCGAGTCGATCCGCTTCCCGGCCAGCTCGACGTGGAAGAGCGTCGCGGCCAGCGTCAGCATCGCCGCCAGCGAGACGCAGAACGTAAGGAACATCGAGCCCGCCATCTGCGGCCCCTGGAGCGTGAAGACCACCGGGTGGATCAGCTGGTTCGCCAGCCTGATCGCGAGGAAGCTGATCGGGATCAGGACGACGCCGAAGAGCGCGTACACGGCGCACATGTTGGCCCGCGCCGGGCCGGGCTCGATCGAGTAACGCAGCATGAAGTAGGCGCCGTAGAAGAGGAAGAGAACGAGAAAGAGGACGAGCTGGGTCTCGCTCCAGAGCCACCAGTGCCCCCACGAGATCTTGGCCCAGAGCGAGCCCGTGAGCAGGGTGAGCGCGCCGAAGATGACGCCTTGGTGGATCGCGACGTAGCTCTCGAGGTCGGCACCCGGTTCTCTCTTCCAGAGGTGGCGAAGCGCCTTCCACGCACCCCAGCCGAAGAAGGCGTAGGCGGTCAGCGCGATCGGCACGTGGATGTAGAAGATCCGCTGCGAGAACCCCTGATCGGCGTCCGTCGGCACGTAGAAGAAGATCAGCGCAACCGAGGCCGCGATCAGCACCCCGGCGAGAGCAGCAAGTGCCGCCAGCGGATTTTCACTCGTTCGAAGGCGCACGGAACGCCTGCATCTTCGCAGAACGGTGGACCCCCCGATACACTCGGCGGCGTGCAGCGGCGGGGGAATCCGGTGCGGCTTGTGATTGCGCTTTCCGTGGCAGCCGCGCTCGCCGTTTTTCTGCTCTACACCAGCTTTGCGGGCGGGGCGACGCCCTCGCTGAAGCCGAGCCAGCTCGCCGGACACAGGGGCAAGCTCAGCGTCAGCGGCTACGTCCTCGGGCCGGTCACAGGCGACCCGCACGAGGCCGGTGGACTCCGCTTCAAGCTCCGCGACATCGACGGGCCGCACAAGAACATCCATGTTCCCGTCGTCTTCCACGGGTCCGAGCCGGATCTCTTCAGGGCAGGCCGCCATGTCTACGTCGTCGGCAGCTACAACGGCGCGAGCCTCGCCGCGACGTCGATCACGACGAAGTGCCCGTCCAAGTACGCGCCGGCTAAGAGCTAGATGCAGGACCTCGGCCGTGCTGCGCTCGTGCTCGCGTTCGGGCTCGTCGTCTACGCGGCGATCGGCGGCGGCCTAGGCGCCTACACGCGCCGGCGGCGGCTGGTCGCCTCCGCGCGAAACGCCCTCTTCGCTTCGTTCGGCGCCACGGCGGTCGCGTCGATCGTGCTGCTCAACGCGTTCCGCACGCGCGACTTCTCGTTCGCCTACGTCGCCGAGCACTCGAGCAAGGCGCTGCCGTTCCCCTACGTCTACACGGCCTTCTGGGGCGGCCAGGAAGGCTCGCTCCTGCTCTGGCTGCTCGTCCTGACCGGGATCGGCTCGGCCGCGGTCGCCTTCAACCGTCGCCTGACCACCGAGGTGCTGCCATGGACGGTGCCGGTGCTGGGCGGGGTCGCGACCTTCTTCGCGCTGCTGCTCGTGTTCGTGGCAAGCCCGTTCGCGACCCAGGTCGCGCCCGCCGACGGCGCCGGGCTCAATCCGAGCCTGCAGAACCCGTACATGATGATCCACCCACCGCTGCTCTATCTCGGCTACGTCGGGCTGACGATCCCGTTCGCCTTCGCCGCCGGCGCTCTGCTCTCCGGACGCTTCGACGAGCGCTGGATCGTCGCGACGCGCCGCTGGACGATCCTCGCCTGGACGGCGCTTGGGATCGGGATTCTGCTTGGCGCGAAGTGGGCCTACGAGGAGGTGGGCTGGGGCGGCTACTACGCCTGGGACCCGGTCGAGAACGCGGCGCTGATGCCGTGGCTTGCCGCGACCGCCTACCTCCACTCGGTGATGGTGCAGGAGAAGAAGAACATGCTCCGGGTCTGGAACGCGACGCTCGTCACCGGAGCGTTCTGCCTCTCGATCTTCGGCACCTTCCTGACACGGAGCGGGCTGATCAACTCGATCCACTCCTTCGCGCAGTCCCCGATCGGCGCCTGGTTCCTCGGCTTCATCGTGCTCGCGGCGACCTTCTCGACCGTGCTCATCATCTGGCGGCTGCCGCTGCTCCGGGCGCGGACGAAGCTAGAGTCGCTCGCCTCGCGCGAGGCCGCCTTCCTCTACAACAACCTGCTGCTCGTGGCCTTCACCTTGACCGTCCTCTGGGGCGTCGCGTTCCCACTGCTGTCGGACGCGGTTCGCGGCGAGGCCGTCACCGTCGGTCCGCCGTACTACGACTTCTTCCTCAAGGTCTTCGGCCTGCCACTGCTGCTGCTGATGGGGATCGGACCGCTCGTCGCCTGGCGGCGAACGTCACTCCGGGCGCTCGGAGAGACCGTGCTCGGGCCGGCGCTCGCCGCGCTCGCGGTCGGCGTCATCCTGATCGCCCTCGGGGCCGGATCGAGCCCCGCCGGTCTGCTCGCCTACACCTTCTCGGCCTTCGCGCTCGCCGCGATCGTGCTCGAGTTCACGCGGGGGACTCGCGCCCGCAAGGCGCTCGGCGCCCCGAGCTGGTGGTCCGCTTTCTCCGGCCTCGTCGCGCGAAACCGCCGCCGCTACGGCGGCTACGTCGTCCATGCCGCCGTCGTCCTGCTCGCGATCGGCGTCGCCGGCTCGAGCGCCTACGGGGCGACGAAGATCCAACGCTTCCAGCCTGGGGACACGATGAAGATCCGCGGCTACACGCTGACCTATCTCAACAGCGTCGAGCGGCACTCGGCGAATCACGACGAGCTGCGTGCGCGGGTCGCCGTGACCGAGAACGGCAAGTCGGTCGGCACGATCACGCCCGGCAAGAACTCGTACTTCGCAGAACAGCAGACGTCGAACGAGGTCGCGATCAAGCACGACTGGCTCCGCGCCCAGGATCTGTTCGTGATCGGCGACGAGTTCAAATTCAAGAAGAACGCGGTCACGGCGGTCTATCTCAAGGTGCTCGTGAAACCGCTCGTCAACCTGATCTGGCTCGCCGGCTTCGTCTTCCTGCTCGGCTCCGTGATCACGCTCTGGCCGGACGCCCGCGAGCAACGTCGGCTCGCCTCGCGCACCGAGCCCGGCGTTCCTTTGCCTGTTCCCGGGAGGAGCTAGCAGCCAGGCGGCCGCCAACCGGGTTTAGCGGCCGCGCCGCACATGTCGGCGCGGCCTCTTGAGCGGCATCGCAAGCGACGCCGCGGTGGCGGTTACTCCGTAACGACGTACTCGAACGCCGCCCAGGCAACGAGCACGAAGATCGCGTCGTAGAGCGCCAGGAAGGCGAGATACTTGCCGCTGGAGTCGGCGAGGCTCGAGCCGACGCCTCCGACGACGATCGGGATCGCGAGCGGCAGGAAGAGCAGCGGCAGCAACAGCTCACGAGCGCGGCCGGCCGCTGCCATCGCCGCGAGCACGGTGCCGACCGCGCAGATGCCGACATCGGCGAGCGCGACGCCGGCGATCGTCGAGGCGTCGATCGAGGTGAAGAAGAGCGCGAACGCCGGCAGCGCCACGACCTCGGCGACGACGAGAAAGGCGAGCGTCGCCACGACCTTGCCCACCCAGATCGCGCTGCGATCGGACGGCGCGAGCACGAGCCCATCCAACACGCCCTGTTCGCGCTCGGCGACGAAGGAGCGGCCGAGCCCGAGCAGCGCCGTGAAGAGAATCGCCACCCAGAGCAGGCCGAGCGACGCGTCCGCCGAGGCGTTCGTTGGCAGCGCGAAGTGGAAGACGACGAGCACGGCGATGACGAAAAGAAGCATCGCCGGCAGCGTGTCCCGCGCCCGCAGCTCGAGCAGCAAGTCCTTGCGGGCGAGCGCCCCCGCGTCCGCGAGATACCGCCTCATGCCAAGGCCAGCTGTCCGGTCGCGAAACGCTCGAGCCGCTCAGGCGCGTGGCTGGCGACGAGCAGCGTCCGCTCGCGCCGAAGCTCGTCGAGCTCCCGCTCCAGGAGCTCCTCGCCCGCCTCGTCGAGCGCGTTGCCCGGCTCGTCGAGAATCAGCAGCTCGGGGTCGTGCAGGAGCGCACGGCAGAGCGCCAGCCGCTGCAGCATTCCGCGCGAATAGGCGCCCGTCCGCTCCGCGCGAGCCTCCCAGAGCCCGAAGCGCTCGAGCAGCATCCCGATCCGCTCGCGCCGCTCGGGCACGCGGTAGAGGCGCCCGTAGAGGTCGAGGTTCTCGATCGCCGTCAGCTCGCGGTAGACGAGCGGCTCGTGCGCGAGATAGCCAACCTGGCCGCGCTCGGCGTCGACCTCGAGCTCGCCCGCGGTCGGGATCAGCAGGCCGACGCAGAGGCGCAGCAGCGTCGTCTTGCCGGAGCCGTTCGGACCGGTGACGACGAGGAAGCCGCCGCGCGCAAGCTCGAAGTCGACCGGCTCGAGCGCGCGCTTGTCGCCGAAGCGCCTGGCCAGCCTGCGCGCCCGGATCAAGGCACCCCCTCCAACGCCCGCTGTTCCAGAACCTCGGCCGCTTCCGCGGCGGAGTGAGGGCTCGTCAGGAGCTCGATCTTCTCCTCCGGGTCGGGATAGGACGTCGCCCGGATCGCGTCGGCCGCCGCGTCGAGGTCGTACTCCGTTCGCCGGAACTCGACGTCGGGCCCGAGCAGCGCCCAGTACGCACCCGGCCGCCCTTCGTACGGCATGCCGACGCTCCCCGCGTTGACCACCCTGGTGTCATCGATCACGCGGTCGAACTGATGGTGCGTGTGACCACAGATGACGATGCGCTCCGAGACCTCGGACAGGATCCTCCGCAGGCGCTCGTCCGAGGTGACGGCGGTGATCGCCTCGAGGTCGCTGCGCGGGGTGCCGTGGCAGAAGAGCGTGCGGCCGAGCCCGTCGACCTCGAGTGTGGCCGTCGGGGGCCAGGCCTCGGCGAGCGCATGCTCCTCAGGCGTCAGCTGCGCCATCAGCCACTCGTATCGGGCCCGCCAGCGCTCCTCGTAGGGGCCGAGATCGCGGTCGGCGTTCCCTCTGATGAAATGCACGCGCGAGCCGAGGCCGCGAAGTCGCGCAAGCGTCTCCGCCGGCATCGGCCCGGAGAACACGTCGCCGCCGCTCGCGATCACTGCGTCGTCGGGCACCTCGGCCAGCACAGCCTCCAGCGCCGGCAGATTGCCGTGAACGTCATAGAGCGCCGCGACTTTCATAGGGCGCCATCCTCTGCGCTCCAGGCGCATGAGCCCAAGACCCTGGTTTGACGGCCGCAGCGGCAAAGCCGCCACGGCCTCCAGGTCGGCATCGCAAGCGACGCCTCATCCGGCAGCTTCCGCGAGCACGAAGCCGAAGAAGACGACGCTGATGATCCCGTTCATGGTGAAGAACGCAGCGTTCAGCCGGCGCAGATCGCCGGGCCGGACGAGCGCGTGCTCGTAGGCGAGCAGTGCGGCCACGGCGGCGACGCCGACCCAGTAGAGCGAGCCGAGATGGAGCCCGAAACCGACCGCGGCGAGCAGGGCAACGGTCGCCGCGTGCGCAAGCCGGGCCCCCCAGAAGAGACGCCGCTCTCCGAATCGCGTCGCGAACGAGTGCAGCCCATGCTTGCGATCGAACTCGAGGTCGAACAGCGAGTAGAAGAGGTCAAAACCCGCCACCCAGAGCGCGACCGCCCCCCCGAGCGCCCAGGCGGGCCAGGGCAGATGCCCCGTGATCGCAACCCAGGCGCCGACGGGCGCGAGGCCGTCGACCGCACCGAGCCAGAGATGCGAGAGCCAGGTCCAGCGCTTCAGGTACGGGTAGATGACGAACGCGGCAACCGGGATCGGCCACAGCCAGCGCACGATCGGATCGAGCTGGAAGACGGCGACGAGGAAGAGCGCCAGTGAGGCCAGGCAGAAAACGACGACCTGGGCACGGCTCAGCAGCCCGCTCGGCAGCTCGCGGCCTGCGGTGCGGGGATTGCGAGCGTCGATCGCGGCGTCGATCAACCGGTTCAGGCCCATCGCAAGCGAGCGCGCCCCGAGCATCGCCAGCGTGATCCAGACGAGGTCGTGCGCCGAAGGGATCGCGTTCACGCAGAGCAGCGCACCGACGTAGGCAAACGGCAGCGCGAAGACGGTGTGCTCGATCTTGACCAGCGAGGCGAAACGCCGCGGGTACGAAACAGCCGTCGTGCTCATGTCTGCCGGTGTGCGGTCTGCGCGCCGGCGAGCAGCTCGAGCGCGTGCCCGAGCGCCGGCTGCACCACGGCGAAGCCGTCGCGGCAACCGCCGGGAGAGCCGGGCAGGTTGACGACGAGTGTGCGGTCGCGAACGCCGGCGATCCCACGCGAGAGCAGGCCGTGCGGCGTCTTCGCGATCGAGTCGGCGCGAATGGCCTCGGCGATGCCGGGCGCCGGCCGGTCGATCACCTCGGCGCTCGCCTCGGGGGTCACGTCGCGCGGGCCGAGCCCCGTGCCTCCGGTCGTCAGCACCAGCGCCGCGTCCTCGGCGAGCTCCACGATCGCATCCGCAATCGCCTCTCGGTCGTCGGGAACGACGCGCCGCTCGACCTCATAGCCCTCGGCTCCAAGCAGCTCGACCAACAGGTCGCCGCTTGCGTCGTCGCGCTCGCCCGCGGAGACGCCGTCGGAGACGGTCAAAACAGCAGCCTTCACGCCGGCTCTTTCGTCTTCTCGACCAGCCGCACGCCGGTGATCTCGAGCTCCTTGTCGACCGCCTTGGCCATGTCGTAGACGGTCAGAGCCGCGACCGATGCGGCCGTCAGCGCCTCCATCTCCACGCCGGTCTGAGCGGTCGTCTCGGCGCTGGCGAGAATCGTGATCTCACCCTCGCCCACCTCCAGTTCCACGCCAACATGGGACAGCGGCAGCGGATGGCAGAGCGGGATCAGCTCCGCCGTGCGCTTCGCGGCCATGATCCCGGCCACCTGGGCAGTCGCGAGCGCGTCGCCTTTCGGCAGCTCGCGCAGGCGTCGCGCCGTCTCGGGCGCCATCCGCACCTCAGCGCGCGCGACCGCCCGTCGCCGCAAGGGCTCCTTGCCGCCGACGTCGACCATCCGTACCGCCCCCGTTTCGTCGACGTGCGAGAGCTCGCTCATGCGGTGAACCGTACCGCGGGCTAGGTAACGCGAGCCGAGGCGCGATCGAGTTCCTCGAGCTGGAACGCGAGCCAGCGCGCCAGGTCGTGCTCCCGCACATGGGCCTGGATCGCATCGAGCCGGCCGCGCCGCTCGTCCATCCGCATTTCCAGCGCCTCGTGAAGCGCCTCGGCCTGCGCCGCGACATCGAAAGGATTGATCGTCAGCGTCCACGACCCGATCTCCTCGCACGCACCTGCGTTTTCCGATAAGACAACAACCCCGTCCCGGGTGTTGACGAGCGGCGCCTCCTTCGCGACCAGGTTGAGCCCGTCGAAGATCGCGTTCACGAAAAGGACATCGAACTGCTTGTACGCGGCGACCGAGCGCGGAAAGTTGTCCTCGATGCGAAGGTCGATCGGCAGCCAGTTCTCGGACTGGAAGCGATCGTTGACGCGGCGGGCCTCGCGCTGAATGGCACCGAGGTACTCGGCGTACTCGGGAATGTCCTGCCGCGAGGGGTCGAGCAGCGCGAGCAGCCCCACCTGCCCGTAGATCTCCGGATGCGCCTCGAGGTAAAGCTCGAAGGCACGAAAGCCGCGGACGACGTTCTTGGACGGATCGGTTCGGTCCACGCGCACGATGAGGCGCTCCGGCCGGCGCTCGACGATCTCCTGCTCCGCCGCGAGCACCTCCGGGCTTTCGGCGAGCTCGTCGAACTCTTCCGGGTCGATCGAGATCGGCGAGGCGTTCACCCAAGTGCGGTGACCCCGGTAGTCCGCAGTCCAGTCGCTGAAGTTTCCGGCTGCACCCGTAATGTCGACGGCGCAGCGCAAGAAGGCGAGCCGCCAGCGACTCGAGTGGAAGCCGACGACGTCATTCGCCAGCAACCCGTCGTGGATCGCGTGGCGCATCTCCGTCGGCAGGATCCGCCAGTAATCCGACTGGGGCCACGGGATGTGGACGAAGTGCGAGAGCATCGCGTCCGGCGCCTCCTCTCGGACAAACCGCGGCGCCAGATAGAGGTGGTAGTCGTGGAAGAGCACCGCAGCGTCGGGCTCGGCCTCGAGCTCCTCGAGGACGGCGGCGGCGAAGCCTTCGTTGACGCGGACATACCCCTGCTCCCAGGCGTGGCGGAAGCCGTGGTCGAGCGCGGGGGTGTAGGCAAGCTCCCACAGGTAGTGCTGGAGGAACCACAGCATCGGATTCGAGACCACGTTGTAGAACCAGTCGTAGGCCGCTTCGTCGTGCGCGACCAGGCGGAGCCGGAACGGCGAGCCGTCGCGCGCCGTCTCGTCGATCGTCTCGTCGGCGGCGACTCGGTCCTCATCCGAGATCGCGCTCGCGATCCAGGTCACGTCGTGGTACGAAACCAGCCCGCGCAGGGCCGTGACCAAACCGCCCCCGCCGCGCTTGGCGACCCGCTCGCCGTTCTGGCGCGAGTACGAGACCGGCCCGCGGTTCGAGACGACGATGAGCTTGCGCCGCTCCGCCATCAGGCGAAGCGTAACCCGTCGGTTCTGTTAGGCCGCTCCGACCACGGCTACCTCGGCGCCGGCGGTGTCGTTGCCGAGCAGCCGGTTGAAGAGCACAAGCCAGTCGCGAAGCAGCCGCGGCATCAGGAAGTTCCGCCGCACGTACTCCTTGCCCTTCAGCGCCCGGAGGCGCGCCTCGGCCGGGTCGCGCAGGATCTCGATGCAGGCGTCAGCACACTCGGCGGACGAGTCGACGAGCCAGCCCGTCTCTCCGTCCTGAATCTGGCGGACGATCCCGCCCACCCGCCCGGCCACTGTCGGCCGCGTCTTCCAGAGCCCCTCGGTGACCGTCAGGCCGAACCCTTCCTTGATCGACTTCTGGATCACCGCGTGCGAGTGCACCTGGAACGCGTTCACCTCGACGCCGCCGATGTTGTTCAGGTTGGAGAGGATGTAGATGTCGGGATCGCCCTGCGCGTAGCCGACGGTCTGGTTGTAGTAGTCCCAGCCCTCGGGATCGTCGTGCGCCATCGAGCCGACGAGCGCGAGCTGCACCTCGGGGAAGCGCTCCTTCACCTCTCGGTAGGCGTCGATCACGCCGAGCGGGTCCTTCCAGGGATCGAAGCGCGAGACCTGCGTCAGCAGCGGCCGCTCGACGTCGATGCCGAACTGGTCGACGATGTACGCCGCGTCCTCGGGCGAAAGCGCCATGTTCTTCGGCGTCAGCGGGTCGATCGCCGGCGGCCAGATGTACGAAGGAGGCAAACCCGGGGCCGCGGGGACGTACTCGTTCATGTGGAAGATCGCCGCGTCGTAGCGGCCGAGAGCCGGCAGCAGGAAATCGAGCACGCTCTGATTGGGCGCCGAGAGGTCGATATGGCAGCGCCAGATCCAGCGCGCCGGCGAGGAGGGGAAGCGCTCGATCATGAAAGCGGGCTGCGGGTCATGGATGATCACGAAGTCGTACTCGTCCTCGAACTCCTGGGCGTTCTCCTCGTTGTAACGGCGGTAGACCTCCTCCTGGTCAGGGGTCAGCCCCTGGGGTGAGCCCTGTAGGGCGTTGTGGATCGTCTTCGTCGCAGCGAAGAACTCGTCGGCGCCGCCGATGATCCGCCATTCGGCGTCGAGCCCGGCGTCGCGCATCAATGGAACGAGGGCGTAGAGGATCTCCGCGACTCCGCCACCGAACGCAGTCGCTGAGAGGTGCAGCACGCGCTTGCCTTCCAGCTGGGCTGCGAGCCTGCGGATTTCCTCCATCAGGCCGCGCGACGCGATCGTGCCGTAGTCCAGCAGCGACTTGTTTCCGACGTTGATGAGCTGGAGCATGTGTGGTACCCGGGGGTGTCTTCAGGTGGCGAGAGCGCGGAGAATAGTGGCTACTCGCCGAGGAACTTCACGAAGCGGAGCCGTGATCCTCCCGACTCGCGCTCGTCGATCTCGACTTCGTCGGCGACCGCCCGGATGATTGCGATCCCAAGGCCCCCTTCGCTCAGGTCGCCGTTGCCGCGGCCGCCGAGGTCCGCGGGCTCGAACCCCCGGCCATCGTCGGCAACCTCCACGACCAGCCGGTCGGGCTCGATTTGGTAGACGATCTCGACCGTGCCCGCGCGGCCCTCGCGGTAGGCGTGGCGCACGGAGTTGGTGCAAGCCTCGGTCAGGGCGAGCTTGAGGTCGCTGAGCGTCTCCTCCGAGAGCGGGCGAACCCGAGCGATCGCGGTCAGGGCGAGCCGGCCTAGCGTGATGTATTCAGCCTTCGCCGGAATCGTCAGCCGCACCATTCGGTCTTGGGAGCCCATCGAGGCCCTCTTCCCTCTCCGCAACGGCCCTAACCTCTCGCCGCGCCGGATTTAGCCGGGGCTCGCCGGCCGCTGCGCCAGCTTGAGGGTGACCTGATGCCGTCGGCCGACGCGGAAGAAGGTGACAGGGACGGACTGCCCCGGGAAGAGCTGCTCCGTCACCACACGGACGACGTCTTCCGCACTCCCGACCGGGTGGCCGGCAATCGAGACGATTACGTCCCCGCCGCTGATGAACGGCGCGCCGAGCAGCTGCCGGCTCACGGTTCCGGCCTGTAGGCCCGCCTGGGCGCCCGGTGTCCCCGGATTGACCTTCGTAACGACGGCGCCGTGCGAGACCGGGTAGTGGAGCCGCTTCGCGATCGTCGGGATCAGGTCTTCCGTCTCGATCCCGACGTAGGCATAGGAGACGCGGCCGGCCGCGATCAGTTGCGTCATCGACCGCCGCGCCGAGTCGATCGGCACGGCAAAGCCGACACCCTCCGCGTTGCCCGAGTCGCTGCGAATCTGGGCGTTGATCCCGATCACCCGGCCGCGCGCGTCGAAGAGCGGCCCGCCCGAGTTCCCGTGATTGATCGCGGCGTCGGTCTGGATTGCGTCGACGAGGCTGTACTGGGAGGTCAGCGAGTCGATCGAGCGCTCGGTTGCCGACACGACACCCACGCTGAGCGAGTTGACGTTCCCGAACGGACTCCCGATCGCCGCGACTGGCTCGCCGACCTTCACTTGCGCGGAGTCCCCGAGCGGCACGGGCTCGAGCTGATGGTCGGCCGGATTCACCTTGATCAGCCCGACGTCGTCGTAGATGTCCCAGCCCACCACCTTTGCCGCGATGCGATCCCGGTCCTGGAACTCGACGAACAACTGATCCGCGGCGGCGACGTTGCCGCTTCCCTCGCCCGCGTTCGTGATCACATGGGAGTTCGTGAGGATGTAGCCCTTCGGGGAGACGACGAAGCCCGAGCCCTGTGCTTCCTGGGCGGAAGCGCTGTTGCTGCCGTAGATCGCATAGATGGTGACTACCCCCGACGCGCGGGTGCTGTAGATCCGGCTCGGGTTGAAGCCGTTACCCACGAGAGGTTTTGCATTCGACGAGACCGCGGCCTTGGGCGTGGCGACCGCCTGCGCAACCGCCGGGGTCTGCACGACGACCGTCTTCTTCGTCCCGGTCGAGAGCCAACCCGCGGCTTTGCCGACCACGAGGACAGAAATGCCGCCGATCACGGCGGCAACGATCGCGACGATCGCTATTGGAACGGGGCGCTCGCGCACTGATCGCACTGTAGCTGCGCGAAAACCGGCCCCAATGCTCATCGCGAGCCCCTTTTGACCCTTTTCACAGGAAAAGCCGTGTCCTCAAGAGACCGGGCTGCTCGCGGGCCCGCCAGAGTCCCACTTCCGTCACGCCGCTGCGACCCGCGCGTAACGGTTTGAGCGCTACGCTCGCCTCGGGGAGAAGGTTGGGGCGCCTTGGTTCACGCGTGAACCAAAAGGAGGGCGTCGATCAGCAATCAGACGGTGACGGGCTCGCGCTCGGACTCCGGCTCTCGGGTGAGCTCTTCGGCCGGCAGCACCAGCGAGAAGACGGTGCGGCCGGGCTTCGACTCGAGCTCAATCCGGCCCCCCATCAGCTCCGCTAGCTCCTTTGCAATCGCCAGGCCCAGCCCGCTGCCGGAGGCTTTCGTGCTGTCGCCGCGGTAGAAGCGCTCGAACAGCTCGGCTCGGTCCTCGGCGCTGATGCCGGGGCCCCCGTCGGTGACGGTGATTTCGCCCCGCCCGTGGGCGCCGCGGACAGAAACCTCGACCGGCGTCCCGGGAGGCGTGTGCACGAGCGCGTTCTCGAGCAGGATCCGCACGATCTGGAGGACTCTCTGCGGATCGCCTCGGCCAGCCACGTTACCGTCGCCGGCGTATTCGAGCGGATGCTCGGAGGCCCGAGCGACGCCGGCAAATTCGTCGACGGCCGCGCCGGCGAGGCTCGCGAGATCGACGGGCTGCGTCTCCACATGCAATCGGCCGGCGTCGAGCTTGGACAGGTCGAGCAGATCGTCGGCGAGCTTCGTCAGGCGACGGACCTGACCGGTCATGGTGTCGAGGAACTCGCGTCGTGTCGGCTCGTCCAGCTCTTCGTCCTCCAGCAGCTCGAGGAAGCCGCCGAGCGAGAAGAGCGGTGTCCGCAGCTCGTGCGAGGCGTTGGCGACGAACTCGCGCCGCGCATGATCCAGACCCGCGAGCCGGATGCGCATCCGGTCGAACGCCCGCGCCAGCTCGCCGAGCTCATCCGCGCTGCGATCCGCAACCTGCTCGTCGAAGCGGCCGCCCGCGATCCGATCTGCTGCGCGCTCGAGCCGGCGAATGCGGCCCGCGAACAGGCGCGCGGCGGCGTAGCCGACCAGCAGGGCCAGGAGTAGCGCTAGCCCACCGGCCAGGAGCATCCGGTTCTGAACGGCGTCGACGTCGGCGAGGGCGTCGTGCAGCGGTGCAGCCAGCAACAGGACATCTCCGCTCTGCGAAATTGGGATCGCGACCTCCGCGAACTCGCCGTCGCTCCGCCAGACGGTGCCCCGCTCCAGGTGAGATGTCTTGGCCGAAAGCGTCGCGATTGGATCGTTGGTGAAGGCGCTCGCATTCCGGCCGGGTAGCGACCACTGAACCACTGACAGCAGAGGCGGCGACTGCGACACGACGGACAGCAAGACGACGCGCGCATTCGTGCTCGCCGCGGCATTCGAGAAGAAGTCGGGGTCGTTGGGCTGCTGCTTGTACTCCGCAAGCAAAGCGTTCCTGGCGTGCGAAAGATCGTTCAGACGCGTGTCCACCAAGCGGCTCTTGAGCGAAGGCACGACGATCAAGTAGACGAGCCCGAGCACCAGGGCGACCACCCCGAGCAGCGCCAGGCTGAGGCGTGCGCCGACCGTTCTGAACGCGTTCATCAGTCCCGGAACCGATACCCGACGCCCCGAACCGTGAAGATGTACTCCGGTTCACGCGGGTCGCGCTCGAGCTTCTCACGCAAGTGGCGGACGTGGACGTCGATCGTCCGCGGCTCGCGGTAGGCCGAGTCGCCCCAGAGAGCACGGAGGAGCATCTCGCGCGTGAAGACTCGCGCCGGCTCACTGGCGAGCGTCGTCAAGAGCTCGAATTCGACGTAGGTCAGCTGCACGGGCTCGCCGGCGAGCTCCACCGTCCGCCGAGCGGGGTCGATCCGCAGGTTTCCCGACTCGATGGTCTCGGCCTCGCGCGCGCGCTCGCGGGGCAGACCGGCCCGACGCAGGAGGGCCCGCACACGGCTCCGGAACTCGCGAATCGAGAACGGCTTCGTGATGTAGTCGTCCGCTCCGAGCTCCAGCCCCAAGACCTTGTCGAGCTCCTCGCCGCGAGCCGTCAGCATGATGATCGGAACGTTGCTGTCCGCACGCAGGCGCTTGCAGACCTCGAGCCCGTCGACCTTTGGCAGCATCAGGTCGAGGACGACTAGATCGATTCGCTCGTCGCCGAACATCCTCAGCGCCTGCTCGCCGTCGCGCGCCTGCACCACGCGAAAACCGTCGCGTTCGAGCGGATACGTGAGGAGCTTCTGGACGGAATCCTCGTCGTCGACGAGCAGGATGGTCGAGGAATCAGGCATCGTCTACCAGTCTGCCTGCCCGCGCCGGGTTCTCGCCTCCTTACTATAGCCACGGCATGGCGGCGAACCCGCCTCCCGCGCGCACGCGCGCACGCCCGGGCTCGCTCGAGCGACCGATCAACAGCCGCCTCTACCGCGGAACCTGGCTGCTCGTCGGGATTCCGCTGCTAATCGCGGCTTTCAGCGTCGGCAAGCCGCCGGCGCTGAGGGCAGCCGTCCCCACGCTGCCGCCAGCGTTCGACAAGCTCCGCGCGGTCGCGCTGGCCCGCGATCTGGCGCAGACCTTTCCCGACCGCTCGCCGGGCTCGCCCGGAGCACAAAGCGCGCGCCAGTGGTTTGCCGACCAGGTAGCGAACCTGGGGCTTCGCGTCCGCCGCGAGCCGTTCACGGCCACGATTCCCGGACGCGGCCGCGTCCGGCTCGAGAATCTGATCGTCACGATCCCCGGTCGCTCGCCCCAGGCGCTCGCGGTCCTCGCGCACCTCGACAATGTCGGGACCGGGCCGGGCGCGAACGACAATGCCTCCGGAATCGCCGCGCTGATCGAGCTCGCTCGCTCGTACGCGACTTCGGTTTCGGGGAACGTCCCCTCCGGAGCAACCATCGTCAGCCCCGCGCACACGTTGTTCTTCGTGGCCACCGACGGAGGCGAGTTCGGCGGGCTCGGCGCGAAGCGCTTTGCGACCGACTTCCACGATCGAATCGTGACCGCGATCGTGCTCGACACGATCGCCGGGCAGGCCCCGTCCAGGCTCGTGCTCGCCGGAGACACCGCCAGAAACCCTGCGGCCGGATTGGTCGAGACTGCGGCGGCGAGAATTCAGGAACAAGCTGGTGCGCTACCGCGGCGCCCGAGCAGCTTCGCTCAGCTGCTCGATCTCGCGTTTCCATTCACGCTCTACGAGCAGGGTCCCCTCCTTGCCCAAGGCGTCGGGGCATTGACTTTGACCACGGCGAGCGATCGGCGACCGCCGACGTTCTCCGATACCCCCGGACGCTTGAACGGCGGCCGCCTCGCGCAGATCGGCCGCAGCACCCAGGAGCTTCTACGCGCTCTGGATCAGGGCGCGGAGCTCGTGCAGGGAACCTCGAGCTACATCTACCTCGGCGCGCGTGTGATCCGGGGCTGGGCGATCGAGCTCGTTCTGATCGCGGCCCTGCTCCCGTTCGTGATCGCGACGATCGATCTCTTCGCACGGTGCCGCCGGCGCCGGTTACCGATTGCGCCCGCCCTGCGCAGCTACCGCAGCAGGCTGGCGTTCTGGATCTGGGTCGGGGTCGTTTTCGAGCTCTTCGCCCTGCTCGGCGTCTGGCCCGGCGGGGCGGCGCTTCCGCTCGCCCCGCACAGCGCGGCCGCGCGCCACTGGCCGTTGTTCGGGTTGGTCGGACTCGCTGCGCTTGCGGCGGTCGGTTGGGTGATCGCGCGCTCCCGTCTCGTTCCGCGCCGGCCCGTTGGTATCGACGACGAGCTCGCGGGCCACACCGCGGCGCTGCTGGCCCTCGGCGTCGTCGGGCTGATGGTCGTCGCCACCAATCCGTTCGCGCTGATCCTCGTCCTGCCCTCTCTGCACGCGTGGCTCTGGCTGCCTCAGGTGCAATCGCGCCCGGCCTGGCTGCGCGCATCCGTCTTCGCCTTGGGCTTCCTCGGGCCGGTGGTCTTGGTGATCTCGTTCGCAACTCGCTACGGACTCGGGCTCGATGCGCCCTGGTACCTCGCCGAGCTTGTCGCCGTTCGCTACGTCACGATCCCGACCTTCGCGATCGGGTTGGCGTGGCTCGCAGCCGCCGCGCAGCTTGCCGCGCTCGCCGCCCGACGATACGCCCCGTACCCGAGCTCAGCCGATCGCGGCCTCGGCCCGGTTCGAGCGACACTTCGGCGCGCTTACCTCGCTCGGCGCGCTCGGAAAAGAACTTCGGAGCAACGGGAGCGAGTGACCGGCGCCTGATCACTCCAGCCGGAGGTAGTCGACAGACGCACCATCGCCAAGCTCGCCATCGCCTCGCGGGACGAACACGAGCGCATCTGCCCCGGCCGAGCGGGCGATCATGTGCGATTCCTGTCCACTCAGGGGCTCGAGCAGCGGACCGTCCTCGGAACGGTGGAGGCGAGCCCGCACGAGCTCGTCGCGTTCGGGGTTCCGGCGACGGGCAGCGACAAGCCGGCCGCGGTCGAACCGCGGCAGCGGATCAGGCACGCCCTGCAGGGCGCGGATCGCAGGTTCCACGAACAACACGAAGCCCACGAGCGCCGAGACCGGATTCCCGGGCAGGCCGAAGACCAGCGCCCGCTCACGGACGCCGAACGCGATCGGCTTACCCGGCTTGACGGACACGCGCCAGAAGACCTCCTCGACCCCGAGCTTGGCCTCGACCCGACGGACGAGATCGTGGGGGCCGACCGAAACGCCCCCGGAGGTGAGGACGACGTCCGCCTCGAGCGCGTGCTCGAGCGCGCCTCGATGCGCGGCCTCGTCGTCACCGACCGCCGCCATCAGCTCGACGACCGCGCCGGCGGTCTCGAGCTGAGCCGACAGGATCAGCCCGTTTGCCTCATAGATCTCGCCCGCGGCGAGCGGCTCGCCCGGACGGCGGAGCTCGGTTCCCGTTGGCAAGACGGCGGCGCGCGGGCGGCGCGCGCACCGAACCTGTGGAATCCCCGCCGCCGCCAGGGCACCCAGCCTCGCGGGCGTGAGCACAGAGCCGGCCTCGACAACGACTTCGCCCGCCCGGATGTCGCCGCCGCGCGGCCGGACGTTTTCCCCACGCTCGACGGCGCTGCCGATCTCGATCTCGTTGCCATCCTCGACAACATACTCGATCGGGATGACGGCATCGGCGCCGTCTGGAACGACCCCACCCGTTGCGATTCCCATCGCCTGCCCGGGCTCGAGTGCCGCAGTGGCGGGATTTCCGGCCGCAATCCGCGCCTCGATGCGAAGCCGTCCCGGCGTCTCGTCAGCCCGGACGGCGTAGCCGTCCATCGCGGAGCTCGGGAACGGCGGCAGATCGATCTCCGCCCGGGCTGGCTCGGCGAGAACACGACGCGCCGCACTCTCGAGCGGCACGTTCTCGGCCGGAAGAGGCCTGGCACGCTCGAGGACAAGATGCTGCGCTTCGGCGATGGAGAGCAGATCCGCCATGCGAGCCGCATAAGCTAACCCTGTGGCCGACGAACTGGTGGGGGGTCGCTACAGGCTCGTCGTCCGCCTCGGAGCCGGCGGGATGTCAGAGGTCTGGGCTGCCGACGACACCGAGCTCGGCCGGCGCGTCGCCTTGAAGCTGCTCGCCCGGGACGCCGACCCGGCGCGCTTCGAGCGTGAGGCGCAGGCCGTGGCCGCGCTCGCCCACCCGAACATCTGTCGCCTCTACGACTTCGGCGAGGCCGATGGCCGCCCCTTCATGGTGCTCGAGTATCTCGGCGGGGGCACGCTGGAGGACCGGCTGGTCCCGGGCGAGCCGTATCCGCGTGAGGAGACAGAGCGAATCGCCCGGGAGCTGGCCGCCGGCCTCGCGCACGCGCACGCGCGCGGGCTCATCCATAGGGACCTGAAGCCGGCCAACGTGCTCTTCGACGACGAAGGCGTCGCCAAGATCGCGGATTTCGGCATCGCCCGGCTCGTCGGCTCGGGAACGCTGACCGAGGCCGGGACCCTCCTCGGTACGGCCGCCTACATCTCGCCGGAACAGGCTCAGGGACTCCCCGCCACGGCCGCGAGCGACGTCTACTCGTTCGGCGTCATCCTGTACCGAATGCTCGCCGGCCGGCTTCCGTTCGAGTCGGAAAGCCCAATCGAGCTCGCTCGCATGCACATTCAGGAGCGGCCCTTCCCCTTGGCCGACGCCCGGCCGACCGCGCCGCCGGCGCTCGCCGCTCTGGCCGAGGCGTCGCTTGCGAAGGATCCCGAGGCGCGACCGCCGGACGGCGAAGCACTCGTCCGAGCGCTCTCATCTGGTGAGCAGCCAACAACGCTGAGCGACGCGCCGACGCGCGTGATCCCGCGAGGCAGCCCCGGCGGCCGTGGCCGCCGCCCCGTGCCGCTTCCACTGCTGCTCGCCGCGCTGCTGCTGTTCGTAGCCGCAGCGGCGGGCGTCGCCATCGCCTTCCTGGTCAGCGACTCGAACGATTCAACGCCGGCACCGTCCTCCACAACAAGGAGGACGACGGCGTCAGGCACGACAACCGCCGAGCCGAGTACCACGGCGCCGACCGCGCGTACGAGCACCGCAGCCTCCACCAAGAGGACGACGACAGCCCCGACGACGGTGACGCCGCCACCGACTCCGCCACCCACGCCGCCGCCACCGACTCCGCCTCCTCCGCCCACGACCGTGCCGACAACCGTCACCATTCCGGTCACGACGACACCACCGCCGCCTCCGCCTCCACCTCCGCCACCGTGATCTCAATCGTCATCCCGCTGCGCAACGAGGAGCGCTCGATCGCCCTCCTCTACGACGAGCTCGAGGCTGCCCTCGAACCACTGGGGCAGGAGTGGGAGGCCGTCTTTGTCGACGACGGCTCCGTCGACGGGTCCTTCGCGGCGCTGACGCGGCTGCATGACGCCAACGAGAACATCCGGGTCGTGCGTCTGAGACGAAATTTCGGCAAGGCAGCTGCGCTGGCGGCCGGCTTCGGCCAAGCCCGCGGCGAGATCGTCGTCACGATCGACGCGGACCTCCAGGACGATCCGGCGGAGATTCCGCGCCTGCTCGTGAAGCTCGACGAGGGCTTCGACCTGGTCTCCGGCTGGAAGACCCGCCGGCGCGACCCGCTGCGTCGCCGGGTCCTCTCACGGATCTTCAACTGGGTGACGGGGCGAATGTCGGGACTGCGGTTGCACGACATGAACTGCGGCCTCAAGGCCTACCGGGCGGAGGTCGTTCGAGGCATGCCCCTGTACGGTGAGCTCCATCGGTTCATCCCGGTGCTCGCGCAGTACCGCGGCTTTCGGGTGGCCGAGCTGCCGGTCAACCATCGCCCGCGCGAGCACGGTCGCTCGCGCTACGGCGTCGAGCGCTACATCCGCGGGTTCCTGGATCTGCTGACGGTCTCCTTCATCGGCCGTTACCGGCACCGGCCGCTACATCTGTTCGGCGGACTCGGTCTCATCCTCGGCCTGCTCGGAGTCGCGATCCTCGTCTACCTGACCGTCGTTAAAGCTCTCGGCCACGCGATCGGCGAGCGGCCACTACTCACCCTCGGGGTGCTCCTAGTCGTCGTCGGGCTCCAGTTCTTCTCCCTCGGCCTGATCAGCGAGATGCTCACGAGCCAGCACGAGGAGACCACGGTCGGCCGTCAGCAGGCGGAATTCCACGTCGACGAGATTCTGTCCTGAGACCCGCTAGGGGCGCGGGGAGACCAGGCCCGGCCCGAGCAAAGTGCGCATCCTCTACTTCGGCACGTACGAGCGCGACTACCCGCGAAACGCGCAGGTGATCGCGGCGCTTCGCGGCGCCGGCGTCGAGGTCAGCGAGCACCACGTCTCCGTCTGGGAGCGAGACACGCACAAATGGCGCGCAGGCGCGGGGACGGCGGCCCGACTGGCGCTCGCCGAGGCGCGGCTCTTCCGCCGTCCCCGGGAGGAGTTCGATGCGTTGGTCGTCGGCTACCCCGGGCATCTCGACCTCACTGCCGCCCGGCGAGTCGCGGCCGGTAGACCGGTCGTCTTCAACCCACTCGTCTCTCTCTACGACACATTCGTCGCGGATCGTCGGCGCTTCGGGCCGAAATCGCCTGCGGCGCGCGCGCTCGAAGCGATCGACCGCCGCGCCCTCCGCGCGGCCGACCTCGTCATCGCAGACACCCAGGCGAACGCAAAGTTTCTCGCCGAGCTCGGGGGCCTTCCGCGAGACAAGGTCGAGGTCTGCTTCGTCGGCGCCGAGGAGCGGGTCTTCGGCCCCGGCTGGGAGCCCGAGCAGCCCTTCCATGCGCTCTTCGTCGGCAAGCTGATCCCCCTGCACGGGGTGGCGACTGTGCTCCAGGCGGCCCGGCTCGCCCCCGACCTGAACTTCAGGATCGTCGGTAGCGGCCAGCTCGAGGCGCTGCTTCGGCAGCCCCCGCCCAATGTCGAGCACGTGCCGTGGGTGGAGTACGAGCGACTGTCGCGGGAGCTCCACAACGCCGGTTGCGCACTCGGTATCTTCGGCACCTCGGAAAAGGCGGGCAGGGTGATCCCCAACAAGGTCTTCCAGGCGCTCGCCTGTGGTGTGCCCGTGATCACTGCGGACACGCCCGCCGCGCGCGAGCTGCTCGTCGACGGCGAAAGCGCGCAGCTCGTGCCGCCCGGCGACGCGTCGGCGCTGGCGGCTGCGATTCGGCGCATCGCCCGCGACCCTGCGTTGGCGAAGCGCCTCGCAGACGACGGCCTGCGCGCGTATCAAGCCCGCGCCTCCGAACGGATCCTCGGCGAGCGCTGGCGAACGCTGATCGAGGGCCTGCTCCGTTGAGGCGTCGCTTGCGATGCCGATCTAGAGGCCGTGGCGGCTTTGCCGGTGCGGCCGTCCAAACCCGGCTCGTGAAATCACGCGCGCCACTCAACGAGCGGCGGGCCGCACTGAGGCGTCGCTTGCGATGCCGATCTAGAGGCCGCGGCGGCTTTGCCGGTGCGGCCGTCCAAACCCGGCTCGTGAAATCACGCGCGCCACTCAACGAGCGGCGGGCCGTATGAGGATCGCTCGAGCCCGTCCACTGCTCTGGGCGGCAATGGCCGCTTATGCCGCGGGGTTCGCGGCCCTCTCCGTGCTCAGGCACGAAGCGTTCGAGACCGGCCGCTTCGACCTCGGGAACATGGTTCAGGCGGTCTGGTCGACCGCGCACGGCCACCTGCTCCAGGTGACCAACCTGCACGGTGCTCAAATCTCGCGGCTGGCCGCGCACGTCGACCCGATCCTCATCGTCTTCGCGCCGCTCTGGTGGATCTGGCCGAGCCCGAGCCTGCTCCTGACCGCACAGGCGCTGGCGGTCGCGCTCGGAGCGCTGCCCCTCTTCTGGCTGGCGCGCAAGCACACCGGCTCGGAACGGGCTGCGCTCGGCTTCTCGCTCGCCTACCTGCTCTTTCCGGCGACCGAGTGGATGACACTGAACGAGTTCCACCCGGTCTCGCTCGCCTGCCCGCTGCTGCTCTTTGCGATCTGGTATCTGGACGAGGATCGGTTGCTGCCGTTCGCCTGCTTCGCGGCGCTCGCAGCCCTGACACGCGAGGAAGTCCCGCTCGTGATCGCGGGCTTGGGGATCTGGTACGCGATCGGGCGACGCCGCTGGCTCGCCGGTGGAACGATCGCCGCCGCGGGCGTCGCGGCCTCGGCGATTGCGATTCAGGTCGTGATCCCCCACTTCCACGGCGCCGAATCGAGCTTCTACGGTCGCTACGACGCGGTCGGCGGGTCGGCCGCCGGGATCGTAGGGAAGGCATTTACCGACCCTGGGCGTCTCCTCTCGGTCGCCTTCGACCACCGGGGCACGCATTACCTCCTCAATCTGCTCCTCCCGATGGCGGCGCTGGCGCTGCTCGCGCCGTTACTACTCGTCGCCCTCATACCGGAGCTCGCGCTGAACCTGCTCTCCTCGGTCGACGCTCAGAGCTCGATCCATTACCACTACGTCGCGGCCGAGATCCCCATCCTCTTCGCGGCCGCGGCGATCGGCGCAGGAAGACTCGGCCGCTGGGCGGAAGCGGCCGGCGTCGTCGTCGTGCTGACAGCGATCGCGGGCAACTACTGGCTCGGGCCGATCCCGGTCTGGCGGTTCGTCCCCGGCGGACAAACCTTCCAGGCAAAGAGCGCCCACATCTCCCGGCACGACCGGATCGCCGCCCGCATGCTGAAGTTGATTCCCGCAACCGCACCCGTAACCGCCACGAACTCGCTCGGCGCTCACCTCTCCGAGCGCAAACAGATCTTCAGCTTCCCCTACCTTCGCGACGCGACCTGGGTGATCGTAGACGAGCGAAAGCCGTCCCTCGGCGACCACAACGACCACCGGCGTGGCCTGAAGCGAATCCAGCAGCTCCGTCGCGACCCGCGCTTCCGGCTGGTGGCCGCCGCCGACGGCGTGCTCATCTTTCGGCGGCGTGAGGAGGGCTAAATCGGAACGCGCTGGCGCAACAGGTAGGCGGAGATCGCCACCGCAAGCCATTGCGCCGGCGGATCGTCTTCGGAGGCGGCAACCGGAATGGCCCAGACCGCGTACCAGGGCACGAGGTAGGGCGAGGCGCACAGGAGCAAGCCGGCTGCTAGCCCCAGCCGCGCGCGGCCGCGCCACGCCTGCCGCGCCAGCCAGAGATAGGCGAGCGCGAACGCGCCGGCGAACAGCCCCAGCGCCACCTCACGAGGGACGCCGAGCTCCTTCAGGCGGTGCGGCAACGCGAACTCGGTCTCCTTGTTCGCGTTGCGGGCGAGCGGCCCGAAGGCCTCGAGCCAGTGCCAGCCAAACTGTGCGCTCGCCACCGCGACGAGCGCAAGAGCCGCGACTGCGAAGCCGAGGTGACCGACGCGACGCCCGCGCGCTCGGGCCTCGAGCGCTCGCAACGGTAGGAAGACGACCGCGATCCACTTGATGAAGATCGCGGCGACCCAGGCCGCGCCCGCCCACTGGCGCCGTCCGCTCGTACCGAGCGCGAGAGCCGCCATCACGAGCAGCGCCATCCACGCATCGTTGTGCCCGCCACCTGCGAAGTGCAGCGCCAGCAGCGGATTCCAGCCGACGAGCGCTGCGGCGTAGGCACGCCGGCGGGCGAGCAGCGCCGTGAGTGCCACCGTCCCCAGCATCGCGAGCGCCGCCAGCGACTTGAACAGCCAGGCTGCCGCGTCCGCCGAGGATCCCGCGGCGCCCGCTACGGGTTCCGAGGCAAGCGTGAAGAGCGGACCGTAGACGGACGTGGTGTCGTGGTAGGCGCCGCCCATGTACGCGTAGGCCGGGTCATCCGGAAAGTCACTCGGCGGCTGCGTGTACGGGTTGGCATCGTGGACGAAGGCGATGCGGGCGTAGTCCCAATAGGTCCACGCGTCGCTGGAGAGCAGCAAAGGCGCGCCGAGCGGCGCGAGCTGAATCGCAACCGCCAGCGCCGCGACGAGCGTCAGTCGAACGGCCGCGCGCCGCAGCAAGAGCAGGCCGACGACGTAGGCGGCGAAGGCGGCGATCTCACCCGCGAGGTAGAGCCAGGCCCAGGTTGTGTCGCCTTCGAGCAGCCCGCCTTGGCGGGGGACGAGCGGCGAATCGTGCGGCCAGGCCGAGGCGATGCAGACGCAGACACCGGCAAACGTCAGCAGCCCGGCGCCGAGAACGGCGGCGTTACGGCGTCGGGCCAGGCGAAGGTGGTGGGGGTGGCGGAGTGCTCGACCCGCCGCCGTAGTAGTAGGTCGGCGGGGGCGGGCTGTAGGTGCCAACCGCGTATTGCCCCCGCGTGAACGAGTGCCAGGTCGGCAGCACCGAGGGCACCTTGAAGTCGGCCGGATTTGTCCGCCCGACCGCCTTTTGCATGAACGTCTTCCAGATCGTCGCCGGGAACGTGGGGCCGGAGACGGCGATCCCGTGCACGTTCAGCATCGGCACCTCGCCGCGCGGGTAGCCGATCCAGACGGTCGCTTCGAGGTTCGGCGTGTAGCCGCAGAACCAGCCGTCCGCGTAGCTGTCGGTCGTGCCGGTCTTCCCCGCCGCAGGACGCCCGAAGTAGGCCCCCGTGCCCGTGCCGTACTGCATGTTCTCCTCGAGGATCTGCGTGACCGTGTAGGCGACGCCGGGGGTGATGACCCGCGTTCGCGACGGCTCGCCCCAGCCGGCATCGGTGTCCTCCTTGCCGTTGCCGAGCAGGACCTTGCGGATCGCCATCGGCTTCGAGTAGATCCCTCCCGCGGCGAGCGTTGCGTAGGCCGAGGCCAGGTCGAGGGGCGAGACCGGGATCGCCCCGAGGCCGAGCGACGGTACGTAGGCGCCCTCCTTCGTCGTCAGCGAGGAGCGAACGCCTAGCCGGTGCGCCATCTCAGCGACCTTCTTCGGGCCGACGTCGAGTGTCAGCTGTGCGTACACGGTGTTGTCCGAGTGGAGGGTCGCGTTCGCGATCGAGGTCGAGCCGAGGTACGTGTGGTCGTAGGTGCTCACGTTCCAGGCCGGCGAGTAGGGATCGGGCTGGTAGTGGAACGGGCCCGAGACGTAGTAGGTGCTCTCCGGATTAATCCCCTCGTCGACGGCGGCCGCGAGCACGAACATCTTGAAGGTCGATCCCGCCTGGCGCTTCGCCTGTGCGACGAGGTTGAACTGGTTGCCCGAAGTGCCGGGCGTCACCGCCGCCATGGCCTTGATCGCTCCCGTGGCGGGATCGATCGAGACCAGAGCCGAGGCCGGATCGGTGGGCGCGGAGAGCGTGTCGATGATCGCCTTGCGCGCCGCGATCTGAAGGCGTGGGTCGATCGTCGTGTAGACCTTCAGACCGCCCGTCCGCACCGTGTTCGCGCCGTACTCGGCGATCAACTGGTCGCGTACGTAGCTGAAGAAGTAGGGCTCGCGAATTCGCGAGTAGAGTCGGCCGGGGACGAGGTGCAAGTCGCGATCCGCGATCGCCGAGGCGAACTGGCGCCGCGTCAAGGCTCCGTTCTCGAGCATCGCCCGCAGGACCTCGTCGCGCCGTTCGAGCGCATCGAGCGGCCGGTGGAGCGGATCGAAGACCGACGGCGCCTGCGGCAGGCCGGCGAGTAGTGCCGACTGGTCGAGCGTCAGCGTGCGCGCGCGCCGCGAGAAGTACGTCTGCGCGGCGGCTTCGATCCCGTAGGCGTGGTTGCCGTAGTAGACGGCGTTCATGTACGAGCCGAGGATCCAGTCCTTCGACTTGTTCTGCGCGAGCTTGATCGCCAGGCAGGCTTCCTTGATCTTTCGCTTGAACGTTCGCTGGCGCGAGATGTAGAGGTTGCGGACGAGCTGTTGCGTGATCGTGGAGCCGCCCTGGACGACCCTGCCCGCGCGCAGGTCCTTGACCGCGGCGCGGACGATTCCCTTGTAGTCGACGCCGCCGTGCTTGTAGAAGCGCCGGTCCTCGATCGCGACCGTCGCCTTGGCCATCCAGGGGCTCATCTGGGAGAGCGCGACCGGCTGGCGGTTCTTCTCGGCCGGAATCGACCCCAGCAGCGACCCGTTCGCGGCGTAGACGAAGGTGTTTGCCGGCCCGCCCTGCGGGCCTGTCGAGACGGGTCGAAGCTCCGAGAGGCTGCAACTCGCCTCGAACGCCGCGGCGCCGCCGAACCCGGCGGCGACGATCCCTCCAACGATCACGACGAGCAGTGAGGCGACGATCGCCGCATGCCGTCTCCGCTTCTTCTGGACGCGGAGCCGGCGCTTCTGGGCTCGCCGGATGAGCGCATCGAGCTCGTCCTGACCACGGCGGCGCCCACCCCGCGGAGGCGGGGGGTTCATCCGAAGACTCCGGCCGCGCGCAGACGCTCGTGCGCGCGAATCCGGAGGTCGCTCTCGAGCCGCTCGGCCTCGATCGGGCCCGGGGCGCGGGCGCGCACGACGATCGTTGCGTTCCCGTTCAAGCTCGTCACGGTCACCTTTGACTCACGTTCCCCCGCGACGGCTTCCCGCAACAACTCGACGACCGTCCGGAGATCCTTGTCCAAAGGAACCTGCACAGTGATTTCGGCAACCTTTTCCAGACTGACGATCGTCGAGTTGCGGATCGTATCCGAGGCCAGCTTCTCGTTCGGGATCACGAGCCGGGCCCCGTCGTCGGTGCGGATGAACGTGTACGTCAAGCCGATCTCCTCGACCGTGCCGGGCGTGTCTTCGAGCTCAACGCGATCGCCGAGCCGGATCGGCTGTGTGAACGCGATCAGCAGCCCCGCGACGAAGTTCCCGATCGTCCGCTGCGAGGCGAAGCCGATCACGATCCCGAGCACCGCCGAGGAAGCGAGCAGCCCGCCGGCGACCGCGCGCACCTGCGGAATCACGAGCAGGGCCGAGAGCAGCCCGACCATGATCACCGCGGTCGTGATGCTGCGGCGGAGAACGCGGTAGCGGGTAGCCGTCCCCGGCGCGAGGTCCCGCCGCGCAATCCGGCGGTCGATCAGGCGCGCCACGAGCGCGGTCACGAGCAGGACCACGGCAACGATCACCAGCCGGTGCCAAAACGGCATGGCGATCTATTCGATTGGAAGGGGCTTTCGTCCTGCGAAACCCTCGTCGAGCGAGTGCCAGAAGGCGACCTCGTCCTCGCCGAGACGCCAGCAGAGCAGCACCTCCTCGTCACCCCGAAGCGCTGGGAAGTCGACGAGCCCTTCGTCGAGATCCTTGACGAGCAGGCCCAGCTCCTGCAGCGCCGTGGCACAGCGCACGATCTCTACTGCCTCGTCGTCGATCGTCGCCTGCAGCTCGTCCACCTCGTGCGGCCGAACACCGCCCCCGTTGCCGGCGATCTTGGTCGCGATCTGGGCGTGGCGAACGGTCGCGACCGCGAGCGCCCGCCGGTGGGCGACCATGCCCTCGACGAGGGGACGCACCGTCGGCAGCAGCTCGTTCGCCTCCGTCGGCGTGAAGTAGCGATCGGCCACGGCTATATGTTCTCTGGAAGTGGAGCGGCTCGCTCATCTCGACGTACGGAGCGAACCTCGTCCGGGGGTCGGTTCGCAGGACACCCGAACCCCGGACCTGAGCAGGAAGCTCTTCTGGTGGTTCGTGCTCGTCGGCGGAGTGTCCGCCATTTCGTACGCCGGCCGGCTCACAGGCGGCAAGCCGCCCAAGAACGCCCTCTACGAGTACTCGACTGCCGTGAGCGAGCTGATTCTGTTCGCGATCATCCTCGCGTTCGTCTTCTTGATCGCGCGAGGCCTGCCGAAGCGCGAGACCTTTGCGCTTCGCCGACCGGACTCGTGGGGGCGTGCGGTCGGGCTCGCGTTCGCCGTCTTCATCGTGATCGTGATCTCGAACGCGGCTCTGAATCCGCTGCTCCACGCGGGGCGCGAGCAAGGTCTGACGCCCTCGGGTTGGGAGCCGAGCCACGCGGCGGCCTACGGCCTCAACCTGTTCGCGTTCTCCATCGTCGGCCCGATCGCCGAGGAGCTGACCTTCCGCGGGCTTGGCTTTTACCTCCTCCAGCGCTACGGCCAGACCGCGGCGATCGTGGTGATTGGGATCACGTTCGGCCTCTGGCACGGGCTGATCGAGGCATTGCCGGTGCTGATCATCTTCGGCATCGGGCTCGCCTACCTGCGCAGCCGCACCAACAGCATCTATCCGGGCATGATCCTGCACGCGACCTTCAACGGCGCAGCACTCATACTTGCGGTGACTACCTAGGCAACTAAACTGAGATCGTGCGGGCTGCGATCGTCGTGGCGTTAGTCCTCACCTTCAATCCGGCGGCCGCAGCAGCCGCCCCGCCAACGATTGCGGCCTCCGCCACGGTTACCTCCGGCGCGGCGCCCCTCGCCGTCATGTTCGCCGCCTCCGGCGATGCTGTCTCGTACCGCTGGGACTTCGGCGATGGCGGCGTCGCAGACGGCGCCTCGGTTGAGCACGTCTACCGCGCTGGAGCCTTCACCGCCCGTGTGACCGGAACGAGCGCCGACGGCGAGACCGCGACCGCATCCGTGCGAGTGCTCTCGTTCGCGCTGACGCTGAAGGCGCGGGCCGTGGTCGCCTTCGGTCAGCATCTTCGCTTCACCGGGAGGCTCGTCCCGGCCGGGCGGGGAATGCAGATCGCTCTTCACACAGCCGACGGCAAGCGCGCGGCCAGGGGACGCACGGCACGGAACGGAAGTTTCCGCATCGGGGTTCCGGTCAAGCGACCAGCAAGGTATGAAGCCCGATTCGGCGGCGCCGTCTCGAACGCGATCGCCGTGCGTGTGCGGCCCGCGCTCCGGACCGGCTTTCTCGGTTCAGGCGTGGTCGGCCGTCCCTTGCGACTCGCACTACGCGTTCGACCAGTCACGGTGGGGCCGGTTCGAGTCGAGATCCGACGACGCGGCCGGCTTGTTACCAGGGGCGAGTACACCAGCGGCGCCAGAATCCGCCTCGATTCGAGCCGCCCCGCTGAATACCGGATCGTGCTCTCAACGCCCGCGTCAAGGGACTACGCGCCGAGCCGCCTTGTTCTGCGGAAGATCGTCTTTTACCCGCAGCTCCGCGTCGGCACGGCCGGCCCGAGCGTTCTCGCACTGAACGAAGCGCTCGCTCGGTTGCACATCGCAGTTGGCAGCGTCGACTCGAGCTTCGGCCTGGATACTCGCGATGCCGTGGTCGCGTTCCAAAAGCTGCACGGGCTACCGAGGACCGGGTCGGTCGACGCGCGCTTCTGGCGTGTGCTCTCCGCGTCGAGCACGCCCCGGGCCCGCTATCCCGGCGACCACATCGAGGTAAGCAAGCCGCTCCAGGTTCTGTTCGTCGTTCGCGGCGGGCGTGTCATCCTGGTCAGCCATGTCTCGACAGGCGCGACAGGCAACACGCCCGTTGGACGCTGGCAGGTCTACAGCAAGGTGGCCGGCTGGCTCCCCGACGGGATGTTCGATTCGTCCTTCTTCCTTCGCGGCTTCGCAATCCACGGCTACCCGACGGTTCCGTTCTATCCGGCCAGCCACGGCTGTGTTCGCGTGCCGGTCTGGGTCGCCCCACGCATTTACACCTACGACCCCCCCGGATCGACGATCTACATCTACTGAGGTTTCGTCGTCGTACAAGAAGACATGTCCGCCGAGCAAAACAACGATCCGCTGATCCGCCAGCTGCGCGAACAGATCTCCGACGCCGACCGGACGATCATCGAGGCGGTCAACGTTCGCCTGAAACTGGTCTCCCGCCTCAAGGACTACAAGGAGTCGCGCGGGATGTCGTTCGTCGACCCCGAGCGCGAGGAATGGATGCTCAACTACCTCACGCGCGCAAACCGCGGGCCGCTCTCGGCGGAGGGACTGCAGGAGATCTTCAGCGAGGTCCTCGACCTGACCAAGCGCGAGGTCGGGCGCGGCGAGCCGGAGAGTTAGACCCTCCTAAGTCTCTTCCTCGTCTTCCGCTTCCGCGAACTCGTCAGGGGTCACGTGCTCGAGGAACTGTTTGAACTCCGAGACGATCTCTTCCTCGTTCACCTCTTCGCCCTCGAACTCGATCGCGGACTCCTCGATCACGTCGTCGGCGGCGAAGATCGGCGCCTCGGCGCGGACGGCTAGGGCAATCGCGTCCGAGGGGCGTGAGTCGATCTCGATTTCGGAGCCGTCCTGCTGAACGGTGATGCTCGCGTAGAAGGTGTTCTCCTTCAGCTCGGTCACGGTGATCCGGATGACCTGGGCGTCGAGCTGGCCGAGCATGTCGGTGACGAGGTCGTGCGTCATCGGCCGCGGCGTGGAGGCGCCCTGGAGCTTCATCAGGATCGCGGCTGCCTCGGGATGACCGATCCAGATCGGCAGAAACTTGTTGCCGTCGGCGGTCTTCAACAGAACGATCGGCTGCTTGCCGACCAGATCGAAGCTCACCCCGTAGATGACCATTTCTTGCATCACAGAGGCCCCGCTCAAGATCTTAGCCCAGGCCTTCCGAGTCAAACGGGAGCCGGTCCGCGCCCGGAATTCGGCGGCTACAATCGGCCCGCTCGGGCGATTAGCTCAGTTGGTTAGAGCGCCGCTCTGATAAGGCGGAGGTCCGTGGTTCGAATCCACGATCGCCCACTC
>WNGE01000884.1_pt1 | contig 38753 bp, 25 predicted proteins | sample 5400651 | NCBI WGS metagenome assembly WNGE01 (sample SAMN13153370, study PRJNA577476) | soil metagenome | isolation source: 60 cm soil or saprolite under grassland replicate 2 | place: USA:California | collected 2016-06-15 | reverse complement strand
AAACCTCTCCCCGCAGTTTCTGTCTTGTGGTGGTCGTCCAAGACCGTGCGGCTTGCCCGGCAGCGCCTGCGCCAGTTGCGCAATTCCGGCGGTGCCGGCCAAATTCTAACCGCAGAAGATTTGCCGGATTACGTCCTTGTCATTGAAGGGAGTGAACCTCTTAGGATCCTTCGAGATGCGCGCGAGGACTTGCGTGACGTGGTGTTCCTCGAACTCGCTGATGGCCTGACGCTCGACTTGGGGGGCGTGCGATTTGTTGATGGAACGCCTGACGAGGATGCGCGGGTGGAGTTCCATTTTCCCAGGCAAAACGAGGGCCGCCCTACACTCGATGCCAACTCTGAGCGGATCGTTTTCCACTGCAAGGCTTCGACGAAAACTGTTCGCCCTGGACGCCAGAACGCGATATCCGTTCGCGCCGAGTTCCAACCGCGTAGCATGCGCGTGCACGGCCAGCCGGATCTGTGACCCAGCGCAACGTCCCTGTCGCTTTCCTACTTTGGCGGTCCGAAGTAGCGGTAGTGGCCGCTAATTTTCCAGTTGAACAGTATGTCTTCCATCTTTGGCCCTTGGCCGATATTGTGCTCGATCAGGAAGCGGCCGCTCGTTGCGGATTTCTGATCCACCACGATTCCAATGTGCGGCACGCCGCCGCCGAGATCCCATGTGACCAAGTCGCCCGGCTCGTAGTCCTCTGCCCGCTGTGTAATTGCAAGTGTTTCTCCCTTACGGCTGAAAAACACCATGAGGTTCGGCACGCGGCGGTGGTCGATATTCTTGTCCGGATGTCCTGAGAGCCACCGCCAATGGCGCCGGTAGACAGAAAAATTTTGTTCCATGTCCTCGTGGACTTCTTTCTGTAGATCGATTCCCACGGCGCGATATGACCGGATCACCTCGTCCGTGCAAACTCCAGTATCCGCCGGAACGTCACCTCCCAGGTACGGAATCCGCACATAGGCCGGGTCGTAGCGCACCACATGATGTGTCCTCTCCCCCGCGGCAGCGACTAGTTTTTTCAAAAACTCTTGCTTCGCTCTAGCTTCTCCCGGTCTCGTTTGTGCGAAGGTAAGTGAAGCAGTCAACCCTAAGGCGACCAGAAATATCAGATTGTGCGTTCTCTTGTCCACGAAATGAACGTGCCTTCGACTCAATTCTATCAGCTAAGTCGGTGGACATAATTCATCTTCCATCGCTATTCCTGATATGACTGGTTCCTGGTTCGGGCGCTTGATGAGCGGAGAGCAACTCTGCTGAAATGAACCTATGTCTGCCGCGGCAAATCTGCACCCGGGAATGGAAAGCATGCGAATTCGTCTCGCGAAAGACGCCGATGCCGAACCTCTAACGCGATTGATCAACGCTGCCTTCCGCGTCGAACAGCCGTTCATCGAGGGCGACCGCATCAACCCCGAAGGCGTTCGCGCCTATATGAAAAAAGGGGAATTCCTGCTCGCGGAAGATTCCTCCGGCCTTGTGGGCTGCGCGTATGTCGAGGTCCGAGGCGATAGCGGCTACTTGGGGCTGCTGGGGGTAGAGCCAAAGCGTCAGGGCGCAGGTTTGGGCCGCAAGCTGATGGATGCGGCGGAAGATTATTTTCGCAAGGCTGGCTGCCGAACGATTGATTTGCGCATTGTCAGCGCGCGCACACCGCTCCCGGCGTTTTATCGTTACCTTGGCTACGTCGAGACCGGCACTGCGCCGTTTCCCGCAGAAGTTCAGACCAAAGTTCCATGTCACTACATCTTGATGTCGAAAGGGATCGCCTGATCTGCCAGCCGCCCGACGCTGAAACAATTGGCGTGGTTTTCGAAACCTAAGTTGGGACCTAAGTTAGGACTTGCGAGTCAAACCTGTCCGGGAAATAATCTTCGCCTTACTCAGGAGAGAACTTATGAATCGAAGTACCGTACTAGCAGCACTGCTGACTGCGGGCCTCGCCCTTGCGCCATTCGGCGATCACGTCATCGCCGACGAGCAGCCTCTCTTCGGTTACTCCGCCGAATCTTCTCGTGCCGAACGCCAGTGGGAGGAGAAGCTCCGCACCATTCCGAGCACAGACAACCTCCGAGCTTACATGCAACGGCTCTCGGCGCGCCCGCACAACATCGGCTCACCCTACGACAAAGACAACGCCGAATGGATCGCCGCCAAATTCAAAGAATTCGGTCTTGATACGCACATCGAGCAATTTGACGTGCTCTTCCCAACGCCGAAGGAGCGCGTCGTAGAACTCGTGGAAGGCGGGTCAAGATTCGTCGCGAAGCTCCAGGAGCCTGTGCTTCCGCAGGATCTCACATCGAATCAGCAATCCGAGCAGCTTCCCACGTATAACGCTTACTCGATTGACGGCGACGTGACCGCTCCCCTCGTCTACGTGAACTATGGAATTCCCGAAGACTACGAGCAACTCGAGCGTCTGGGTATTTCGGTGAAGGACAAGATTGTCATCGCTCGTTATTACCACTCCTGGCGCGGCATCAAGCCCAAGGTGGCCGCCGAGCACGGCGCGGTTGGTTGTCTCATCTACTCCGACCCTCACGAAGATGGCTTCGTGCCCGGTGAGACCTTCCCCAAAGGAGCCTATCGTCCGCCGGATGGCGTGCAGCGCGGCAGCGTCGCGGACATGCCCTATTATCCGGGAGATCCGCTCACGCCGGGCGTCGGCGCCACCAAAGACGCCAAACGGCTGAAGATCGAAGAGGCCCCCACGATCACGAAAATTCCAGTGCTGCCGATCTCCTATGCTGATGCGCAGCCTCTCCTTGCGGCTCTTACCGGGCCGATCGCTCCGGAGGGATGGCGCGGCGGGCTCGCCATTACCTACCATGTTGGCCCTGGTGCTGCGAAGGTGCACCTCAAAGTGAAATCGAATTGGGCTACCCAGCCGGCTTACGACGTCATCGGGAGAATTTCGGGTTCGACATTTCCAGATGAATGGGTGATTCGCGGCAATCATCATGACGCTTGGGTGAACGGGGCGGAGGACCCAATTTCCGGATTGATCGCTGTCCTGGAAGAAGCGCGGGCTCTCGGCGAGCTGGTCAAATCCGGGTGGAAGCCGAAACGCACCATCATCTATTGCGCGTGGGACGGAGAGGAGCCAGGACTCCTTGGCTCAACAGAATGGGCAGAACAGCACTACGATGAACTGCGCGCGCACGGCGTCGCGTACATCAATTCCGACTCCAACGGGCGCGGCTATCTCGACATTGAAGGGTCCCATACGCTGGAAAAATTCAGCAATGACATCTGGCGCGAAATACCAGATCCAGAGACCAAACTCAGCGCTTGGAAGCGGCAGCAACTTCGAGAGATTGCCAATGCCAAAACCGCGGAGCAACGCGAGGAAATTCGCAAGCGCACCGATCTTCGCATCCCCGCGCTCGGCTCGGGCTCCGACTACTCCGCTTTTCTGCAGCACGACGGCGTGGCCTCGCTCAATATCGGATTCGGTGGGGAAGACGGCGGCGGTATCTATCACTCCATCTACGATGATTTTTACTGGTTCACGCATTTCAGCGATACGGACTTTGTGTACGGGCGCGCGCTCGCGCAGACCGGCGGTACGGCGGTAATGCGTCTGGCCGACGCCGACTTGCTTCCATTTGAGTTTCGTAATCTTGCGGACACAGTGCAGACGTACTTGAAGGAACTGAAAACGCTCTCGCAGAAAACGCAGGACGACATTCGCGAGCGCAACCGTGAGATTGAGGAGGGCGTTTTCAAAGCCACGAACGATCCGAAGCGGCCGCTGGTTGCGCCCGCCGTAGAAGCTGTTCCCCCGCATTTGAACTTCGCGCCGATGGAAAACGCCGTGGAGGCCCTCACGCGCAGCGCGGGCGAATACCACAAAGCTCTCGAGCAAGCGAGCGCCAATGGCGGCGCGGCGCTGGCTTCCGCTTCGCTCGTCCAGGTGAACAAGATGCTGATTGAAAGTGAGCGCAAATTCACGACTGCAGAAGGCCTACCCAATCGCCCGTGGTTCAAGCACCAGCTTTATGCTCCCGGCTTCTACACCGGGTACGCCGCGAAAACGGTGCCGGCGGTTCGCGAAGCCATCGAGCAAAAACAATGGAAGCGGGCCGACGACGCGATTGTTGTCGTTGGGCATGTGCTGGAGGATGAGGCTGCGCTCATTTCCTCCGCCGCTCAGAAATTGTCGGCGGCGAAATGAATGCATCTTGCGGGGCGCGGCACGCTGCGCCCCGCAAGTGAGACTAGGAATTTAGCGCTTGTAATGCGTGGCGTACGCCGGAGTGGGGATCGAGGCGTCGCACTTCTCATCGCGGATGGGTGCGCTTGCGGTGAGATGCAGGGGAATCACTCCAGCCCATACCGGCAATGCATGGTCCGCAGGATCGTCCATGGGAGGACCGGTGCGAATCTTCGCGGATGCTTCCGTCAGCGGCAGACGAAGGATGCTCGTGGCCTTTAGTTCTTTTTCGTTGGGCTGGCGCGCATTGTTCCAGCGGCCGGGAAGGATTCTTTCAGTGAAGGCCCGCAGCGCTTCGAGTTTCTCGTTCGGTGAGTCGACAAGAGAAGCTTTGCCGAGCGCGACGACGGAGCGGTAGTTCATCGAGTGGTTGAAAACGGAACGGGCAAGCACGAGACCATCCGTGAGAGTCACCGTGACGCAGACGGGAACCCTATCGCTCAAATTGCGCAACATACGGCTCGCGGCGGAACCGTGGAAATAAATCGCTTCGCCAACGCGCGCGAACAGCGTGGGGATGACGTACGGCTCGCCATCGACGGCGAAGCCCACGTGGCAAACGAATCCTTCGTCGAGGATTTTGTAAATGGTTTCGCGGTCGTAGGCGCCACGATGTGCCTCGCGCGCCACGCGCGTGCGCTCGGTTGGTGGAATGGTTTCGGGCACGATTCACCTCATTGAGAAGCTCGGCGCGGAGTCAGCCGCTTCGCGGCCACCCTTTTGATTTGTAGCCAACACCAAATCGGCATGAGCGAGGGACAACTTTTTCATGCTACCACGAGAGCCAGCGCAAGAAAGCCACGCTGGAACGATGGGGGAAAGCAAACCGCTGCCAAATTGGTTCCCAGCGCAAAGTTACGCGTGAACGGAGGGTACCCGCACACGAGAGGACCTGCCTGTGAGAAACTAGCGGTCCGGAGACTTCAGGCGAATCGCCATTAGGGAAGATACGATGAGCACATCAGTGATGCAGGGAACGGAAACCAAACCATTCGACATTGCCTGGGTACGCGAGCAATTTCCCTCCCTGAAATTGCAGGTGAATGGGCAAACAGCAGCGTTTCTCGACGGGCCCGCGGGGACGCAGGTGCCGAAGCAGGTGACGGACGCAATCCAGAATTATTTCCTGAGGGCGAACGCGAATACGTGCGGCGCATTCGAGACGAGCCGGCGCAACGACACGATGATTGCATCTGCGCGCGCAGCGATGGCGGACTTTTTCAATTGCGCTCCGGATGAAGTCGTGTTCGGCCAAAACATGACGACGATTACGTTTGCGCTGGCGCGGGCGATCGGACGCGAGCTGAAACCGGGTGACGAAATTGTCGTGACGACGCTGGACCATGACGCCAACGTTGCGCCTTGGCGCGCGCTGGAAGAAAAGGGCGCGGTGATCCGCCAGGTGGACATTCGCGAAGAGGATTGCACGCTGGATACGGAGGATTTGAAGCGCAAAATCACCGCGAAGACGAAGTTGGTTGCAGTAGGATACGCGTCGAACATGGTGGGGACGATCAATCCGATCGCGGAGATCACGAAGCTGGCGCACGCCGCAGGAGCGCTGATGTTTGTCGACGCGGTGCACGTGGCGCCGCACGGGCTGATTGATGTGAAGGCGCTCGATTGCGACTTTCTGGTCTGCTCGCCGTACAAATTTTTCGGGCCCCACATGGGAACGCTGTACGGAAAGCGCGAACATTTGCTGCGTTTCAAGCCATACAAGGTGCGGCCGGCGCCGGAAACACTGCCGGATCGGTGGGAAACGGGAACGCAGGTGCAAGAGTTGATCGCGGGGATTGCCGCGGCTGTCGATTACCTTGCAGAACTCGGACGACACTGTGGCGCAGCGGTGAAAGGCCGTCGCGAGGCGCTGCGTGCGGCGTATCGCGCGACGCATCGACATGAAATGGAGCTTTTCGCGCGGCTGGTCCAGGAATTGCAGGAAACTCGCGGAGTGCGAATCTTCGGGATTACCGATCCGCAGAGATTCGAGGAGCGTTGCTCGACGCTTTCATTCCGGCTGGGCAATCATAATCCAACGGAGATCGCAACATTTCTCGGTGAGCGCGGGATTTTCACGTGGGACGGGAATTTCTACGCTTTGAATCTGTCGGAGCGCCTTGAGGTCGAACAAAAAGGCGGGGTGTCGCGCGTCGGTCTGGTGCATTACAACACCGCCGAGGAAGTCGATCGTTTGCTCGCCGCGCTCCGCGAATTCGCCGCACGATAGCACGTGTCTTCTGTTCACACGCAAAGAAAGTCAAGTCACATTCATAAGCAAAGGACCATGAGAGAACGACCGAAGCCGATTGTGTTGACGGTGCTGGATGGATGGGGCTACCGCGCGGAAACGAAAGGGAATGCCGTCGCGCTGGCGCGCAAGCCCGCGTATGACGAGCTGATCAAGAAATTCCCGAACACGCTGATTCAAACGTCGGGCCCGTATGTCGGGCTGCCCGAAGGGCAGATGGGCAACAGCGAGGTGGGGCATATGAACATGGGCGCGGGGCGAATCGTGCACATGGACATTACGCGCATTGATTTGATGATCGCGAACAAGCAATTGCAAAATGTGCCGCTGTTTCAGCAGGCGATGGAGCGCGGAAGGCAGCGGCAGTTGCATTTCCTCGGGCTGCTGAGCGACGGCGGCGTGCACTCGCACATCAATCACCTCTTTGCGCTGCTGGAAATGGCAAAGCAGCAGAAGGTAGAAAAAGTCTTTGTGCACTGCTTCATGGATGGGCGGGATACGCCGCCGAACAGCGGGCGCGACTACGTGCAGCAATTGCAGCAGAAGATGCGAGAGCTGGGCGTCGGCGAGATTGCAACCTTGGTGGGGCGCTATTATGCGATGGACCGGGACAATCGCTGGGAGCGCGTGGAATTGGCGTATCGCGCGCTGGTGCATGGGGAGGCAGAGACGAAATCGCCCGATCCGATCGGCGCATTGCAGCGGAGCTACGAGCAAGGCGTCACCGATGAATTCGTGAAGCCCATCGTCGTGATGAAAGGGAATGGAGCGGGTGCCGTTCCAGTCGGGGTGATTCGCGATGACGATGCGGTGATCTTCTACAACTTCCGCGCGGACCGCGCCCGGCAAATGACGCGAGCGCTGGTGGAACCCGGGTTTGACAAGATCGCGGATGCGCAGCGGCCGAAGAACCTGTTCTACGTGGCGATGACGCAATACGAAAAAACCTGGCCGTGGCTGAAGTACGTGATTGCGCCGGAAAAGCTGGAGCACATCCTCGCACAGGTGTTCGCCGATGTGCAGTACAAGAATCTGCGGACCGCGGAGACGGAGAAATATGCTCACGTCACCTATTTTTTCAACGGCGGCGTCGAAAAACCCTTCGCCGGCGAGGAGCGGATTCTTGTGCCATCGCCAAAGGTGGCGACGTACGACTTGAAGCCGGAGATGTCGGCCGCGGGGGTCACGGACGCCGTGGTGAAGGCGATCGCGATGGACGAATTCGACGCCATCATCATGAATTATGCCAATGCGGACATGGTGGGGCATTCGGGAAAGCTGGAGGCGGCGATCAAGGCGGTGGAAGTAGTGGACGCGGGACTGGCGCGAATTTTCCAGACGCTGAAGCCGCGAGGAGGAGCATGGATTATCACCGCGGACCACGGCAATGCGGAGACGATGATCGATCCCGTAACCGGCGGGCCGCACACCTATCACACGACGAACCCGGTCCCGTTCATTTTGGTGAGTGACGCGGACAAAGTGCGGCTGAAGACCGGGGGGGCACTGCGCGACATTGCGCCGACGATCCTCGGCGTGCTCGGCCAGCCGCGGCCAGCAGACATGACCGGCACGGATTTGCGCATTGTTCCGTAATCTGCCAATGAATCGCACGAAACCTGCCAAGACGAAGCTTGTCATTTGTGTGTGGCACCCGTTCACGGAGTGGCGGCCGAAGCCGGCGATGGCAGAGGCGGTTCGAAAGCGGTGGCCGGAGATGCGCGTCCTTCACCTGCAGAATTACGACGGTTTGCCGGAGGAACTTCCAGACACGGATATTTTTGTGGGCTATTCGCTTCGCGCGGAACAATTGAAGGACGGTAAGAACCTGAAGTGGATTCATTCGACGGCGGCGGGCGTGGCGCAGTTGATGTATCCGGAGCTGCGAGATTCCGAGATTTTGGTGACGAACCCGAGCGGAATTTTCTCCGTGCCCATGGCGGAACACACCATGGGACTGTTGCTGGCGCTGGCGCGAAATTTTCCGGACTCGGTACGGCAGCAGGATCTCGCCCGATGGTCGCAGCAGGAGTTGTGGGACAAGCCCCAGCACCTGACGGAACTGAATGGACGGGTGCTTCTCATCGTCGGTTACGGTTCGATCGGGCGTGAAGTGGCAAAGCGAGCGGAGGCGTTTGATATGCGCGTGAGAGGCGTGACGCGCTCGGGAAAAGGCGATGGCGCGCGCGTGGAGAAGATTTTCGCAAGGGCGAGCCTGCATGAAGCTTTGCCGGAGGCGGATTACGTATTGATCGCTGCGCCAGAGACTGCTGAAACAAAGCGCCTCATCGGCGCAGCGGAAATCGCCAAGATGAAACGCGGGGCGAAGCTGATCAACGTCGCGCGCGGTTCGATGCTAGACGAAGCCGCGCTTATCCGGGCGCTGGAATGCGGTGCGTTGGGCGGCGCTGCCCTGGATGTCGCGAACACCGAGCCACTACCGGCAGAGAGTCCATTGTGGAAGGTGCCGAACTTGATGATTACGCCGCATACGAGCGGGGTGAGCGACCGGCTCTGGGACCGCCAGACTGCGCTATTGTTGGAATTGCTGGAACGATGGTTTGACGGGCGGGACATGTTCAACCGCGTCGATTTCGAACGGGGGTACTGAGGAAAGCAGAATTTGACAATAGGGATTTGCATTCAATCCGCTAATTTTTTCAAATTCAAATTTCAGTTTTCCGATTCCGAGCCTGCTCAATCGCCGACGCCGCCTTTTGGAGCCTGATAGCCCTGACGGGCGTACACCTGGTACTTCTGTTTTTTGCCTTTTTGGTCGACGACCGTCAGCGGACCTCCATCAGGCGCGACCAACTCCACCTTCACCTTGTGAAATTTACCGTCCTTCGCGCCATTCGAGGGCGAGAAAGAAAGACTGTATTGGTGGCGAAGGAAACCGGCAACGTCGCGGAAGATTCCGGGAATTTCGCCATCGAACTGCGGGAACCAGGCATAGCCGCCGGTCTCCTGCGCAAAGGTTCTAAGCTGATTTTCCCCCTGGAGATAATTCAAGTGCGAACCCAAGTAGCCACGGGATTCGAGGAAGTTGATGTAGGGCCGATCCAGGCCGACGGCGAAGATGGTGACATCGCTCTGGCGAAGCTCCTTCATGGTCTGGTCGAGCGTGTGCTTGGAGAACGTATCAACACCCGTGGCAAGGACGAGGATAGACTTTTTGCCCGTGACATCCTTCAGGCGGTCAACGGTCTCCAGAATGGCGTCAAAGACGTTGGATTCGCTGAAGCCTGGAAAATAAAGATGGTAGATGGCGTTGCGCACTTCGTCCTTGTTTTGTGTGAAGTCTTGTTCGAGCCGTGTCTTCATATCGAAAGTGACGAGGGCGACCCAATCCTTCTGCTGCAGGTTGGGGAAGAAGGCGTCAGCCCAATACTTGGCCTGGTATGCAAACCACTCGTAATAGCCGCGACTGCTGAATTCCATCAGCATGACGATGGTGATGGGGGCTTCGGTGGCGCCGAAGTTGGTGATGGTTTGAGCCACGCCATCGTCGAGGACGCGAAAGTTTTCTTTCTTGAGGCCGGTGAGGATGTCGCCATGCTGCGTCGTGGCCACGACATCCAGGGTAACGATGGGCACGTCGACGGCGATGGTAACGCCGGCTTGGGGAGGCTGCTGGGGCGTGGAGGGAGACTGCACCGGAGAAGCGGGTTTCTGCTGCGGTTGCGCGCCGCCCTGCGGTCCAGAGGGCGCCTGGGAGTAGGCGGGATACTCAGCGGCTGGCCAAATGAGAGCCGCCGCCAGAGCTGCGAGCAAAACTGCAGAAAGAAAGGCTTTCATGATGCACTCCCCGATCGCGCTCGAAATACCCCAAACTGGCAGTGGCTCCTACCGGATGGACGACGTAGCGGCGCGGCAGCGGTCGAATTCAGGCAACGCAACGCCAAGGCCCTCTCCGGCACCCACACCTGCATGTTAGTATGAAGCACATTCGAAGCAAAACGTTTACTGAGGCGGCCGCGTGAGGCCAGACAAAGCGAGGAGGGTGGATTCGTGAATTGGAACCGCATCATTCGAGTCTTGGCGGGAGGGGCAGCGTTGGTCGGGGTCGCCAGTATGCCGGTTGCCGCGCAGGTGGCGCCTCCGGCGGCGCCGGGGATTCCCTCAAATCCGTCGCCGATTGGGGATACATCGGCGATTGCAAGGGAAGCGCAAGGCTGGCTGGCGGATCTGGTGCGGATCAACACGACAAATCCGCCGGGAAATGAGCAAATGGCAGCGATGTATATCGCCGGGATTTTGAATAAGGAAGGGATCAAGCCGGAAATTCTTGAGGTGACTCCCGGGCGGAGCGCGGTGGTGGCGCGGCTGCGGAGCGCTGCGATGGCCGATCCTTCAAAGGCGCTTTTGCTGGTGGCGCACATGGATGTGGTTGGCGTGGACAAGTCGAAGTGGACGGTCGACCCATTCGGCGCCGTGATGAAGGATGGATATCTGTATGGACGCGGCGCGATCGACGACAAGGGGATGCTCGCCGCAAATCTGGCGGCGTTCATCGCGCTGAAGCGCGCGAACGTGCGCCTGAATCGCGACGTGATCTTCCTGGCCACGGCGGATGAAGAACAAGGCGGCGACGCGAGCATCAAGATTCTGATCGCGAAACACTGGGACAAATTCGCGGCCGGGTTCGCGCTGAATGAAGGCGGCGAAGTCTTGTTGAAGAACGGCAAAGTACAATACGTGGCGGTACAGGCGAGCGAGAAAGTGCCTGTGAACGTCGCGGTAATCGCCCGCGGGACGTCGGGGCATGCCTCGAGGCCCACGAAGGACAACGCGGTGGTTCATCTGGCCTCGGCGATAGTGAAAATCGGAGGCTACTCCGCGCCGGTGCACTTCACCACGATTGCGCGGCGATATTTCGAACAGCTTGCGGCCATCGAAGACGATGAAATTGGGAAGTGGATGCGGTCTTTGGATGCTTCCGATCGCGGCGAGCACGCGCAGAAAGTGGTTTCGGACGCGAACCCGCTTTGGAACTCAATGATGCGGGATACCATTGCGCCAACGATGCTCTCCGCAGGCGTGCGCGCGAACGTCATCCCCGGAGAGGCCCGGGCAATCCTGAACATTCGCCTGCTGCCGGGAGATACCGTCAACATGCTTCTGGCAGATCTGACCAAACTCGTAAATGATCCGCAGATCCGTTTTGAAATCCAGCCGGACGCGGGGCTTGCGGCTCCGCCGTCTTCCCTGGAGTCGGATTTTTATGCCGCAATCATAAGAGTTGCTGAGAGAGAGTTCTCGAACGCACCCGTTCTGCCGTTTCAGTCCACGGGAGCGACCGATTCCGCCCAGTTGCGGCTGCACAACGTGCAAGCCTACGGCCTGCTTCCGTTCCCGTTGACCGATGAGGACTTCCGGCGGATGCACGGAGATGATGAGAGGATTCCGCTGGCCTCCTTCAACAAAGGTGTGGATTTGCTGGCGCGAGTTCTCGCGGAATTTGCGGTAGCGCGATAGGCCGGCGAAGAGGAATTCGCAAAGACTAAGGAAAAAAAAGACTGTCGTTTCTGACGGCCATCCACTGAAAAATAAGGTCAGACGAGAATAGTTGCCCACAGAAGAGACCATGAGTTTTCGTCACTCCAAGATTGTGTGCACGATTGGGCCGGCGAGCCGTTCGCCGCGGATGATTGACCGGTTGTTGAGCGCGGGAATGGACGTCGCAAGGCTTAATTTTTCGCACGGCACACGCGAGGAGCATGCGAAGAGCATCACGTTGCTTCGTGCGGCCTCTGGCGAACACGAAAAGCCAATCGCGATTCTGGCCGACCTTCAAGGGCCGAAAATCCGGACGGGACCGCTGGCAGGGGGCGGGCCGGTCATGCTCCGTGCCGGGCAGCGCTTCGTGATCACCACGGCAAAGGTGCTGGGCGATTCGACGCGGGTGAATACCACGTTCACGCGGTTGCCCAGAGACGTTCACCGCGGCGACCGCATCTTGCTTTCGGACGGGTTGATCGAGCTCCGAGTCGAACAGGTGCGCGACCGCCAAGTTGTTTGCACGGTCGTGAACGGCGGCGCACTGGGGGAGCACAAAGGGATCAATCTTCCGGGAGTGAAGCTGCGCGTTCCTGCGATGACGCCGAAGGACCGTGAGGATCTAGTGTTCGCGCTGAAACATGGGGCGGATTACATCGCCGTCAGTTTTGTTCGCCGCCCGGAGGACGTGCTGCTGGCCAAGCAGCTGATTCGCCGCGCCGGGAAAGACACCCCCGTGATCGCCAAGCTGGAGAAGCCGGAAGCGATCGAAAACTTGGACGGGATTCTTCGCGCCGCCGACGGCGTGATGGTGGCGCGCGGAGACCTCGGCGTGGAGATGAATCCGGAGCGCGTGCCGGTCGTCCAGAAAACAGTCATCGCGCGGGCAAGAGAATTCCGGCGCCCCGTGATTACCGCGACGCAGATGCTGGAATCCATGACGGAAAACCCGCGGCCGACGCGCGCGGAGGCTTCCGATGTGGCCAACGCGATATTCGACGCGTCGGACGCGGTGATGCTCTCAGCGGAAACCGCAACGGGGAAATATCCCGTGGAGGCCGTTGACATGATGGCCCGCGTCATCGAAGAGGCGGAAGCGAGTATCAAGGAATTTCCGCGGCCGGCGGCACAGGAACAGTTGAAGGTTGCAGGGACTGTGGCGGAACTCGTGTGCCACGCTTCGCGCGAGCTGCACATGAAGTTAATCGCGGTGTTTACGCACAGCGGGTTTACGGCGCGGCTGGTTTCGCGCTACCGCCCGCTGGTGCCAATCGTTGCGTTCTCGCCGGAAGCCGAAACGCGGCGGCGGATGGCCTTGATCTGGGGCGTCTGTCCGAGGAAGATTCAGGATGTCAAGAAGGTCGACGGACTGGCAAAGGTCGCAGAGAGACGGTTGCTGGAAGAGCGGCTGGTGCGCAAAGGCGATGTGATCGGCATCGTGGCTGGGACGCCGATGGGCATTCGCGGGACGACCAACTTCATGAAGTTTCACGTCATCGGCGGGCCGGCTTAGCAGGAAAGTCTGGAAGTCCACCTATTTCTAGTGTCGAACCTCCAACCTCCAGCTTCTAGTTGACCCAATTGTCCGGTCGCGAGGGCGGCTCTTTTCTGTGCTTGTTGATGTAGACCTCGAACCGTTTGCGGTTGCGTTTGTGCTGCCAGTCGGTGACCGTGTTGCGCACGTTGTAAAGGAAAGAACCGCGCCGCAGATACACATAACCCACAAGCATGCCGCCAAAATGGCAGATATGGCTGATGTTGTCGCCGCCCAGTCCAAAGGTTCCCAGGAATTCCAGTGCCGTCATCACAATAACGAAAGTGCGCATCGTCATTTTGACAGGGATGGGAAACAGGGTGACCTGCCGGTCCGGGAAAAGAATTGCGCAAGCCAAAAGAATTCCAAAGATCGCTCCGGAAGCACCGATGGTTGGCACGTCGGACGGCGGATGCCCCCAGAAAACTGGGACTGTTTTCACGACCACGTTAATGAGACCAGCGCCGACGCCCGTCAGAAAGTAATACTGAAGGAAGCGGATGCGTCCCCAGACGAGTTCAAGCTCCCGGCCGAACATAAACAGCATGAACATGTTTGTCAGAATGTGCCAGATGGTCGAACTATCATGCAGAAAGAGGTAGGTGAACGGCTGCCAAAAGCGCAGACCGTGGGTAACACCCGAGGGCACCAGACCAAAAGCCAAAATGAACCAGTTGTACGTTGATACTTGCGAGAAGTTTCGCAGTAATACTTCGAGAAAAAAGATCCCAACGTTGGCGATTAGCAGCCACTGGACTGCGGGCGTAACGTAGAAATTAAAGCTGAACCGATAGTTTCTTATGCCCGGTCGGGAAGCCATGATGATTCAAGTGTACGGCTGTGCCTGAAGCTAGTCAAAGTCGCGTCGCCCGCTCAGCTCAGCTTCTTGCGAGCGAAATAGAAGAGTGAAGCTGCGAGAAGCGCGAACATGAATACCCCGAAAAGATTGCTAGTGGCGAGGGGGCCCATCAGTTTGGGGCCAAAGGAGAAAAGATCGGGGCGCCAAGGGAGGCGAAGCACGGATGTGAGCCAGTGCGGGACTCGATTGGAGATCTCGGGGTCTTGCAGAAGAGCGATGATGATGCCGAGCAATCCAAAAACGCCGCCGGCGGCGATCAATCCGCTGGAGTAGAGGGCCCCAGGGCTGGCCTCGCTTTCATCCTTTTTCTTCGTTGTTGCTTCGACGAGTACGCGGACGAGCCCGCCCGCGAACATCGCCGAGGTCGTGGCGATGGAAAGATACGAGCCGGTGGCGAAGGCCAGAGAACGCACCCCCAGAACTTCAACGGCGACCACCAATGCGACTCCCATCAGCACCAGGCGCCAAGGCAAGCGCTGATTGAGAATGCCGTTAATGACTGTGGCCATGAGCCGCGCTTGCGGAGCAGGGGCCTTGTCGCTCCCGATGCCTTGCGCCCACTGAAGCTCGATTCGCTTGGTTCCACGGTCGTAAAGGTATTCACCGTCGGGAATTTCATGCGAGCCCAGCGAATTGATCAGCGCATAGTTCTTACCCTGGTAAACGAACGTGTCTCGTTCGACCTTCACGCCGGAAGGCAAAGCCTGAAGGTTGACCGGAATCTGCATGGGCAAATATTTCTCGAGCCCCTTGTTCATGAGATTTAAAGTTGCGCCGATGGCGACCGTCGAAACGGTGACGCCAACAAGCAGCCCCATCTGTTGCCAGGAGGGCGTCGCACCGACGAGATACCCGGTTTTCAAATCCTGGGACGTGGCCCCGGCGATGGCGGCGGCGATGCATACGACCCCGCCGATCATCAGGGCGAGCACCGCGTAGTTTGGCGCCGTCCAGCCAGCTACGAAGAAGATCGCGCAGGTTGCCATCAGCGTGGCGATGCTCATGCCGCTGATGGGATTCGACGAATTGCCCAGCAGGCCGCTGATGCGCCCCGCGACGGTCACAAAGAGAAATCCGAAGACGACGACGAACACACCGGCAAAGGCGTTTTGGTACCAGTAGGTGCTTGCGCCTTTCATGGGGTGAAAGGTCAGCAAGACCCACATCATGGCGATGATGACGATGGACCCCACGATCACCGTGCGCATGGGTATGTCGCGGTCGATTCTGTTGGTCCCGCCGGATTGGCCCGCGCCCTCCGCTCGCACGTCTTTCAGCCCGGCACGCAGTGCGGAAATAATCGTCGGCAACGTGCGCAGCAGCGTGATCAAACCGGCGGCGGCAACGGCCCCCGCGCCCATCGGCCGGATGTAACTCCGCCAGATATCGTCGGGCGTCATTTGCGGGATGGGAATCGTCGACGGGTAGATCGGCGTGTTTCCGGCAAGCTGGCCGTAAAACTTGATGGCTGGCATCATGACCAGCCACGAGATAATCCCGCCGGCGAACAGGATGCCGGAAACTCTGGGACCGATGATGTATCCGACGCCGAGATATTCCGAAGTGATGTTCGCGCGAAAGCTTGCGCCAGGGAACCAGGTTGGGCGGGCCTCGGGCTGTTCAGTCCAGGCGAGGACCGTTTTCATAAGGAAGGTGTAAACGCCGCCGAGACCGAGTCCCCAGAAGACGCGCCCCGCGAACGAACCACCGCGCTCGCCGGCGACCAGCACGTCGGCGCAGGCCGTGCCTTCGGGAAACACTAGGTTTCCGTGTTCCTTGACGATCAACTGGCGCCGCAGCGGCACCATGAACAACACACCGAGCCACCCGCCAAGAAGGGCCAGCGGAAAGATGCGCCAGAAGGTGAATTCCGAGCCGAAACCCAGAAAGATCAAAGCTGGAATCGTAAACATCACGCCTGCGGCGAGCGACTCGCCGGCCGAGCCCGTGGTCTGGACAATGTTGTTCTCGAGGATCGTTGGCCGCCCGAAAGGCGGCAGATAGCCGCCCAGTTTGCGAAGAATGCTGATGGACAGAACCGAAATGGGAATGGAAGCGGAAACGGTCAGGCCCGCCCGTAAGCCAACGTATACCGTCACGGCGCCAAACAGCAGCCCGAAGAGCGCGCCGAGAATCACGGCGCGAACGGTGAATTCCTTGGGGCTTTCTTCGGGCGACACGTAGGTCCGGAATTCGCCGGGGGGCGCCGTGGAACTCCATGCCCGTTCGCGAGCTGCAGTCTGTTCGCTCACCGAAACCTCCCTTGCGCGCAATCAACTGTGGATTTGGCCGTGTGCGGGGGATTATGCCGCAGCCGGGCGAGGCGGGGAAGCGAATCCTGGAGGTTCGAGCGCCCACAACTGGTTCTCTTGACACCGGCAAAACTTGCTTGTATCGTACCGCGCTATACGTTACCTAGGTCGGTAACAGTCGCCATGGAACGGCCCTCTTTCCAACTCGCTGGCGCCTGCGGAGCTATTAAAACCGGTGTGTGCAAGGAGCTCGAACCGCCGCGATGCGGGCCCCGCTTTCTCCCTGAAGAGATTCAAATTTTGCACGCCTTTCGATGGTAATCCTTGGAGGGCTGTTGTGAACTCTCGCCGAGTGTTTTTCCTTGTGGTGGTGATTTTCACGGCGCTGGTTATAGCCCGCACGCACGTGGTTAGCGGCGACGAATGGCTGCCCATCTCTCCGGAAGAACTCAAGATGACCAGCGAGCCGAAAGCGTCTGGCGCGCCCGCGATCATCCTTTACCGCCAGATCGACCGGGACGACAGTGACAGCCGGACGCCGCATGAGTACAACTATGTTTGTGAAAAGATATTCACGGAAGAAGGGCGAAAATATGCGGACGTGGAAATTCCATTTTTCAAGGAAAACGAAAACGTACACAGCATCAAAGCCCGAACCATCCGGCCTGATGGCACGATCGTGAATTTCGACGGCAAGATCTATGAAAAAGAAATCGTAAAGGCACGTGGCCTCAAGTATCTGGCGAAGACCTTCACGCTCTCCGACGTGCAGCCGGGAAGCATCATCGAATACCACTATTCGGTGGATTTCAGGGAATATTACGTTTTTAACTCGCATTGGACGCTCAGCGAAGAGCTTTTCACCAAGCACGGCAAGTATTCCCTGAAACCGTATGGACAGTTTGCGTTGCAATGGAGCTGGCCCAACGGCCTTCCCGAGGGCACATCGCCGCCCGTGCAGCACGGTCATGACGCAATCCGGATGGAAGCTCACGACATCCCGGCTTTCCAGGTCGAAGACGACATGCCTCCAGAGAACACCATGAAGTTCAAGGTGGACTTTATCTACTCCGAGGGTGACTTCGAGAAAGATCCCGAGAAGTTCTGGAAAAAACGCGGCAAAAAGCTAAACGATGAAGCAGAAGGATTTGCCGGTAAGCGCAAGGCCATGGACCAGGCTGTTGCGCAGATTGTGTCTCCGAGCGACGGTCCAGAGGTGAAGTTGCAAAAAATTTATGCGCGTGTGCAGCAGATGCGTAACACGTCGTATGAACGGGAAAAGACCGAGCAAGAACAGAAGCGCGAGAAGGAAAAAGAGGTCAATAACGTGGAGGATCTCTGGAAGCGCGGTTACGGCACCAGTGTCCAGCTCCCCTGGCTTTTTCTGGGTTTAGCAAGGGCGGCAGGATTCGAAGGGTACGCCGTTTGGGTTTCGCCCCGCAGCGAAAACTTCTTCAATCCAAACTTGATGCGCGCCTCCGATCTCAGCTCCAACGTCGTTCTCCTGAAGCTCAACGGGAAAGATCTATATTTGGATCCTGGCTCGGCTTTCACACCTTTCGGGTTACTGCCCTGGGGAGAAACCGGAGTCCGCGGGCTGAAACTCGACAAAGAAGGCGGCACCTGGGTGACCACGCCGATCCCCGAGAGTTCCGTTTCGAAAATCGAACGCAAGGCCGACCTGAAGATGACCACCGACGGCTCTCTTGAAGGCAAGCTGACGGTGACCTATGCCGGCCTGGAGGCCGCTTGGCGGCGCGTGGAGGAGCGCAACGAAGACGAAGCGCACCATAAGAAGTTCTTGGAAGATTACGTGAAAGAAATCGTTCCCGCGGGGATCGACGTCGAGCTCAAGAACAAGCCGGACTGGGCCAGCTCAGCGCCGACGCTCGTCGCCGAATTCGATTTGAAGGTGCCTGGCTGGGTTTCCGGCGCCGGGCGCCGCGCCCTCGTGTCCGTGGGATTGTTCAGCGGACCAGAGAAGCACATGTGCGAACACGCCAGTCGCGTACACCCGCTCTATTTTCGCTACATGTTCCAAAAGGCAGACGACATTCAAATTGAGCTCCCACTCGGGTGGCAGGTGAACAGCCTGCCGCAACCGATAACCAATGATGCGAAGCTCATTGTTTACAATCTGAAGGTCGAAAATCACAACGGCACTCTGCATTTGGAACGTGGCCTGAAAGTCGGTCTGGTTTCTCTCGAGCAGAAGTACTACCCCGCGCTACGCAACTTCTATCAATCGGTGAGGAACGGCGATGAACAGCAAATCGTCCTGCAGCCCGCAGGACTGGCTGGAAATTAGCATGCGAAGAACCGTACCGATTGCGGCCGAACTGATCTTTTGTGCGCTGACGGCGGTAGTGCCGGCGAGAGCAGGTGACGCGCCGCAGTGGATGCACGCGCTCGTGAGTATGCCCCTCCCCGCGCACGACGAAAAGACGAACGCGGTGCTGCTCTATTCTGAACGGACCGTTGCGGTTCAATCGGCGGACAAAATCAAAACAACGGTGCGCGAAGCCTACAAGATCCTGCGGCCTGGCGGCCGCGAATATGGCACGGTGGCGGTTTCCTACAACTCTCACAAGAAAATCACCGGTATGCGCGGCTGGTGTATCCCGGCGCAGGGCAAGGATTACGAAATAAAAGACAAAGAAGCGGTCGAAATCTCGCTGCCGAAAATCGAAGGAAGCGAACTCGTTTCCGACGTGAAAGACAAGCTTCTGCGTATCCCCGCCGCTGAACCAGGGAACATCGTGGGCTATGAATACGAAGAGGAGGAACAACCGTACGTTTTACAGGATGTCTGGCGCTTTCAAGAGACAAGTCCCGTGCGCGAAGCGCATTACACCCTGCTGCTTCCATCGGGCTGGGAATACAAAGCCACGTGGATGAATTTTCCGGAAGCGAAGCCAACGCAAGCGGGAAACCAAGTGCAATGGGTCGTGACCGAGGTCAAAGGAATGAAGCATGAGGACAACATGCCGCCTTGGCAAGGCGTGGCTGGCCAGATGATCGTCTCTTTTTTCCCGTCCGGGGGCTCGTCCCAGAACCGGGGATTTCAGAACTGGAAAGAAATGGGGATTTGGTACCAAGGCCTGACCAGCGGGCGCCGCGATGCCTCCCCGGAACTCAAGCAGAAGGTGACCGCTCTGACTTCTTCCGCAGGAACGCCAGTTGACAAGATGAAGGCAATAGCGGGCTTTGCGCAGCGTGATATCCGTTACGTAGCCATCGAGTTAGGCATCGGAGGATGGCAACCGCATCCCGCAGCGGAAGTGTTCACCCACCACTACGGGGACTGCAAGGACAAGGCAACGCTGCTGGGATCGATGCTGCACGAGATCGGCATCGATTCGTATTACGTCGTGATCAATTCCGAACGCGGTTCCGTTACACCGGAGACCCCGGCTCACATGGGCGGTTTCGATCACGCTGTCATCGCCATTAAATTGCCTGACGGCATCATGGACGCGTCTTTGGCCGCGACGATGGTGCACCCGAAACTCGGGAAGATCTTGTTCTTTGACCCCACGGACGAATTGACCCCATTCGGGCAACTCGGCGGCGCGCTACAGGCGAATTACGGTTTGCTGGTGATGCCGGATGGTGGTGAGCTGGTCAAACTCCCCGCACTGCCGCCAGCCATGAATGGAATTCGGCGGACCGCCAATCTGACGTTGAATGCGACTGGTACGCTGAGCGGCGATGTGCAGGAAGTTCGCGTTGGGGACCGCGCCTGGTCCCAGCGGTGGGCGTTGCGAACCGCAACGAAAGACGCGGACAGGGTCAAGCCCATCGAGACTCTCCTCTCACATTCCTTGGCAACCTTCCAGATCACAAAGGCCAGCGTCGGGAATCTTCAGACGACGGATCAGCCGTTTGTGTACAACTACTCCGTTGTGGCCGCCAATTACGCGAAAACGGCGGGAAGCTTGTTGTTAGTCCGGCCGCGATTTGTCGGAAATAAATCGAGCGACCTGCTGGAAACGAAAGAGCCGCGAAAGTATCCCGTAGAATTTGATGGGCCCTCGCGGGACAGCGACACGTTTGAGATCACCCTGCCACCCGGCTACGAAGTCGATGATCTGCCTCCGCCGGTCAACGCGGATTACAGTTTCGCGAGTTATCACAGCGAGACGGAGGTGAACGGAAACACGCTGAAGTACAGCCGCACCTTCGAAGTGAAAGAACTGAGCGTGCCGGTCAGCAAGGTCGATGACCTCAAGAAACTCTACCGCATCATCGCGGGAGATGAGCGGAATACTGCAGTGTTGAGGCCTGCGGCTCACTGATTCCCATCTCACCTATCGCGCGGTGCGATCTTTTCGCAGTGCTTTCACCGACCAAACTTTATCTGCCCGCCCGACCAGAAACGCACCGAAACTCAACGCGAACACCGAATGGCTCAGGCTCGCGCCGAAGTATTGCCAGAAGGCCGCTTGAGATCCCGGGTAATCAGAAGAGAACAACAGCGTCAGCATAAAGATGAGGCCACTTAAGCTTGCGGCTCGAACCAGGATGCCGAGGGTGAGCGCGAGCCCGATCGCCAGTTCACCATAGGCTACGAAGAAAGCGATGGCAGTGGCGTGCGTGAGGACAAAGCCGCGAAGAACGGGCGCCATGAATGGATACGCCCCGCCTTCCGCGAGGAATTTGTTAATCCAGAACTGAAACCCGCCATGCAGAGTAAATTGCGTGCCGAAAACCTTGTATTCGCCAAAGATCAAGAACAAAACGCCGACGCCGATCCGCAGAATTGCAAGCGCGCGCGCGTTACGCGCGTCGGAGCCAAGATCAGAGGTCATCGGGTTTCCTCGGCAAGCGTGAACATCACGCGCTCAAAGGATGCGCCCGCGGCAGGAAAAAGAGAAGTGCTCCCGGAGGCTGCAGCGCCGCGAGTTTTTTTCGCAGGCTCCGTGGGGAGGCGTCCCGCATTTCCTTCAGGAGCGAAGCGGCCGTCTCGGCAGTCAGATGCATGCGATACACGTCGGCGCGTTCCGCATGGGAATACTTCTCGTATCTGGGAGCCGAATCATGCGCGGCTTTGAGCAAAAGTTCCCAGGCACTCCGCTTGTGGAACATGCGTCTCGCCGAAGCTTCCTTGTGCGTGATTACGATCAAAGAGCGCTGCGTGCCGCCACCGATTTCGAGCGAAACTGCTGTTACCGAGGCAGTGTTGAAAGGCCGCGAGGGGTCATCGTCCGGGAATGGTGCAAGAAGACCGGTGATTTCATCCTCGTCGGAAGCGAATCCATCCCACCAGTAACGATAACCGCTATAGACCACCGTGCCGGCGCGGAAAATCTGCTGCACGCGCGAGACGTTCTTTCCGGTGACGCTCACAACCATATCCGTAAGTTCGGCGAGGCGAAACGTTTGCTTCATGACCGGACGCACGGTCACGTAACCCGCGTCCTCCTCGGTAAAGCGAATCGCGATGGTTTCGGGCAAGGGCATGCCGAAAGCATAACGAAAGTGGTTCTCGGTGACAAAAGAGAGAAACGCGGCTAATTTCAGCCGGCTTTCGAAAGACGGTCACGCACGCGATCACTGAGCGCCTTGCCATCCACGGTCTTGCCTTCCAGGGCTGTTTTGGCCGCTTTCATGACCGCTCCCATCTGCTTGACGGAATTCGCACCGGTTTCGGAGATCGCCTTGGTGATGGCGGCTTCCATTTCCGCTGCGCCGGCGCTGGCGGGCAGATACGACTCGATGATGACGAGTTCTTTGGTTTCCTTGCTGGCAAGCTCCGGGCGGTTTCCTTTGGTGAATTGCTCGATCGACTCTTTGCGTTGTTTTACCAGCGTTTGCAGGACTTGAACCGATTCCGCCTCGTCGAGAGCGCGGATCTTTTCGACTTCTTTGTGCTTAATGGCGGCTTTCATTCCGCGCAGAACGCTGAGACGCAATTCGTCCTTGGCACGCATGGCCTCGACAAGGTCCTTCTGAATCTTTTCGGCAAGACTCATCGTTTGCTCCTCGCTCGCATTGAATATTAACAGACCGAGAAAGGCGGCACGCAAGAATGGCACGGGTTGTCCCGCCACAAGCGGCGTTCGCCTATTTGACAGCGCACGAGCGGCTCGCTACTTTTGGTTTCTTATGCTGCAGCGGAAAACCCGCTCGAGACGACAAGGGCTTTCATGAAAGTCATCGTAGCAGACAAGATCAGCGATCGCGGCGTGCAACTCCTGGAGGAGCAGCCGGGCTGGAACATCGTCCTGACGGCGAAAGATACACTGAATGCGGAAATTGTCGATGCGGATGCGCTGATTGTCCGCAGTGCCACGAAAGTCAACACGGAATTGCTGGACAAGGCAGCAAAATTGCGCGCCGTGGGCCGCGCCGGCGTCGGCGTGGATAATATTGACTTGGAGGCGGCCACGAAGCGCGGCGTGCTGGTGATGAGCACACCGGGCGGAAATGCGATCAGCGTGGCGGAGCATACATTTGCGCTGCTGCTCGCGCTGGCGCGGCAGGTACCCAGGTTGGATAAAGCGATTCATGAAGGGCGCTGGGAGAAATCTTCCGCGGCGGGAACGGAAGTTCGTGGGAAGACGCTGGGCTTGATCGGACTCGGACGGATCGGCACGGAGGTCGCGGTGCGCGCGGAGGCGTTTGACATGCGCGTGCTGGCGTATGACCCGTACATCAGCGAAGCCGCGGCACGGGAAGTTTCGGTCGAGCTGGTGCCGCTGGAAAAGCTTTTGGCGGCAAGCGATTTCGTTTCGCTGCACACCGCGCTGAGCCCCGCGACGCAGAACCTCATCAACGCCGCCACGATCGAGAAGATGAAGAAAGGCGCGCGTCTGATCAATACGGCACGTGGAGAGCTGATTGACGAAGCGGCCCTGGCGGAAGCGCTGAAGAGCGGAAAACTTGCCGGCGCTGCGGTGGACGTGTTTGCGGAAGAGCCGCCGAAGAATTCGCCGCTTGTCGGTTTGCCCAATGTGATCGCCACGCCGCACGTCGCTGGCTCGACCACCGAGGCGCAGGAGGAAGTCGGCACGCAGGTGGCCGTGCAGATCAAGGATTACCTCGCAGAAGGGATCATTCGTAATGCGGTGAACTTGCCGGCGCTCTCAGCAGACCAATACCGTCGCGTGCGTCCTTATCTGGAGCTCGCGAGGCGGCTGGGATCGCTCGTTTCGCAGATTGCACCTTCCCGGCCGGCGCGGATTCGCATCCGCTACGCGGGCGAGGTGGCCGAGGTGGGCACGCACCTGTTGCGCAGCGCGGTGCTGGCAGGCGTGCTCAACGCGGTGCTGGACGAAAAAGTGAACGTTGTGAATGCTCCAGCGGTGGCTGCGGCCAGAGGCTTGACCGTGGAAGAAGAAACACGACGGCGCGAACGCGGCTTCCCGAACACCCTGGAAGTGTCCGCACTCCCGGAAAAAAGCGGTACATCCTCTGGGTTCACGGCGGAAGGGACAGTGCTGCACGACGGCTCGCCACGCTTGCTCCAGATCGAAGGCATACCGCTGGAGGCGCAGCTCGAGGGGACGATCCTGTATTTGCGCAACCGCGACGAGCCCGGCGTGATCGGCCAAATTGGAAGCACTCTCGGAAAACTCGGAGTCAATATCGCTACGTTCGCGCTCGGCCGCCGAGAAGCGCAGCGCGGGGCCGACGCCGTCTCTCTTGTCCGAGTAGACGGGGAAGTATCGGCTTCGATCCTTGTACCAATCCGCACAATTCCCGCCATCACGGAGGCGAGACTCCTGCATCTGGGCGGAACTTAGGCCACAGAGTTCCGGGTCAAAGCGCTCTCGGGTGAACTTGCGACTGTTCCTGCGACAAGTCTTACTTTAAGAAATCACGGTGCAGGGTACGTACACCCCCGTGCGACGGGAAAGAGTGCGCAAGCGATTGATGTTGAAAGACTTGTGACGCTCCGTGAGACCAAAAGAGTGCGTACACTACTGATTCTAAGAGGCTTAAATGCAGCACAACATGGATCGATAGCAAAAGAGCGCGTAATTCCATCAGAAGAAACGCGTTAGGACGAGAAACTGGGAGAAATCAGTGGCTGCAGGCTTTCACGAGTTCAGAACGGATCAATGCGTGCGATTACCCAGAAGGAAGCATACCTGATTATGACGAAATGTCAATGGAAACAAGCAAAATAGCAATATATATGAAGGGAAAACAATCGGCAATCCTCAAGTCCATTGGCTTTCGCAGGATAGAGGCGTATACGCAAGAGGGCGGCGGTGGGGGAAGAAAGATAGGGCGGGGCTTGCATCCTGCGGCACGTGATATGCGAAAAGGGGGGATTGAATCGAAATAACTTGACTTGACATTCGGGGCGACCTGTCCTAAAAGCTATCCCAATTCTAGCATTAGTGTGTGGTGGGAGCATTGCCCGGGCACAGGTCCATCTCGGTTTCAATTCTGGCTACGGCAATTCGCCGCAGCCTCTCTGTGTTGCTTGCGCAGTCCCCCGCATAATCTCGCTGCCGAATCTTAGCTAAGGTGCGCGAAAGGAGCAGTTTATGAAGTGGTCTTTGGCAAGGATCAGTTTACTGGTCTCGCTTTGCACGCTCTTGTTGTTGGGTGGCGGAACGAAAGCGCAAACCGGCACGTCGACGATTCGCGGAGAAATTTCAGACGCGCAAGGAAAGGTGATAGGCGGGGCAACGGTTACGCTGAAGAACCCGAGCGTTGGATTCAGCCGAACTCAGACGACGGGTGCGGCCGGCGGATATAGCTTCGAATTGATCCCTCCAGGAGACTATGTTCTTGAGGTGGAGGTAAAAGGGTTCAAGAAGGTGGTGCGGAACGTCACCGCCTTGGTTGGTTCTGTTAGCACAGCCGATCTGCAACTGGAAGTCGGCAGCATGAACGAGGTAGTGCAGGTAGAGGCCGGCGCTGCCGTGGTGGCGATCAATACCGAGGACGCAACGCTCGGAAACACCTTCGAGAACGACCAGATCGTCAAGTTGCCCCTCAAAGACCGGGACATCCTTGGGCTTCTGACTTTGCAGCCGGGAGTGACCTATGCAATTGACCCGAACTCTACCACGAGCGGTTCCGTTAACGGGGCGCGGGCCGACCAGTCCAACCTTACCTTAGATGGTGTGGATATCAATGAAACCGAGACCGGTCGGATCAGTACGCCGGTTTTGCCGCTTAACTCTGAGGCCACCGAAGAATTCCGCCTCACGACTTTGAATGCACCTGCGAGTCAGGGAAGGTCTTCCGCCGCGCAAGTGAACCTGGTGACCAAGAGCGGGACCAATAGCTTTCACAGGGCAGGGTTCGAGTCCTACCGTGGCCCTGGGTGGACCTCCAACAACTTCTTCAACAACCGGACAATCAATCCCACGACGGGGCAGCCGTTGCCGAAGCCCGCGGTGGTCCGCCATACGTTTGGCGGTGGAGTCGGCGGACCGATCATCAAGGACAAACTGTTTTCCTTTTACAGCTTCGAGGGGAAACGCGAGTCCCGTCAGGGCACGGCGGTGCGCGTTGTGCCACTTCCCAGCATGGGTCAAGGGCAATTGCGCTACATCGACACCAGCGGAAACGTCCAGACGCTGACGACGGCGCAGCTCAATCAGGCCTTTTCTGTCGTCGGGATCAATTCTGCGGCAGTCGCGGTATTCGCGAACGCGGCACAAAAGTATGTGGCGAATGACTTCACTGTGGGGGACAGTACCGCGAACCGGCTTTTGAACACGGCAGGGTTCCGATTCAATTTCCCCCTTACTTTCCGCGATAATTCCCACATTCTGAAACTGGATACAAACCTGACCAGCAAGCAAACTGGCTTTATACGGTTCAACTATGTTTACAACCACGACGGTCTCGCCAACGGACCACAGTTCCCGGATACATTCACTCCCACACAGTGGTCGCACCCATGGGGATTCGTCCTAGGGCACACCTGGACCATCGGAAGTAATTTGGTGAACAATCTGCGATATGGTCTCACTCGCCAGTCATTCAGCACGCTCGGGGACCATAACGGGAATTTTTACAGTTTCCGCTTTGTCTTTAACAACCTGACCGACAATCCTCAAGTTTTTACGACGTCCCGCCGCACGCCGGTCCACAACATTCTGGATGACGTGTCCTGGGTTAAAGGGCGGCACACGTTTCAAATAGGTGCAAACATTCGAATGGTGAGCAATAACCGTATTACCTTCACGAATGCGTACGACTTCGCCCAGACCAACCCGTCCGGTTACCAACAGGGCGGCAACGTGGTTTCGGACGCGGTCAGCCAGTATCTGGCCCAGAACAACCTGCCGCCGATGGTCTCGGTTTCGGAAACGCAAAATGCTGGTACCGCACTTATCGGACGGTTCTCGCAGTACACAGTGAACCTGACTTACGACCATTCCGGGAAACTGGTCACTCAGGGGAGTCCCACAGACCGAAATTTTGCGACACAGTCTTACGACACCTACATCCAGGACGCCTGGAAATTGAGGCGAGATCTAACATTGACGATCGGACTGCGGTACGGATTGAGCCGCCCCGTCTATGAGACCGGCGGGTTCGAAGTAAAGCCCAATATTCCTTTGAGCCAGTACTTCAATTTGCGCGTGAATTCGGCGTCGCAAGGAATCCCCTTGGATCTTCCCATCACGATGCAGCTTTCCGGGCCAGCCAATGGTGGAACCCCTATGTATCCATGGGATTACAAGAACCTGCAGCCCCGTTTCGGTGTGGCGTGGTCGCCGAGCTTCGAGAATGGAGTTCTAAAACGGATATTTGGTGGAGCCGGCAAGACTGTGCTTCGTGGTGGTTTTTCAGTGTTCAGTGATTACTACGGCGAGGCGCTTGCGACGTCTTTCGACCTGAACAACACTCTTGGATTCTCCTCGAGCGATGTAATTCCAGTAAATACTTACAATATTACCGCCAAAGTGGCGCCGGCGTTCACTGGCTATGGCCAAAATATCCGCACGCTTCCCAATCTCTCCTTCAGCAACTCGATCAGCTTCCCGCAACTGCAGCCATCGGACATGGGTGAGCGGATCGAGTCCTCTTTGGACTCGGACCTGCATACTCCACGGGCCTACGCGTTGAGCTTTACAGTCGAGCGGCAGTTGCCTGCCAAGCTGTTGTTCCAGCTCTCGTACGCAGGCCGCATAGGGAAAAGCTTGCTTGCACACAGAGACGCGATGGCGTTAAACGATTTAGTGGACCCCAAGTCCGGAGTGGATTGGTACACGGCCGCGACAATGCTGGAAAAGATCCGCGCCACGCGTCCAACAAGCAACACCGCCGTCACACCCGTTCCTTATTTCGAGAACATTTTCCCGGCTAACCTCCGGGACGGGATGGTGGCGTTCTATGATATATGCCAGCCACCGACGCAGCAAAATCCCAATCCCCCTTGCATCCCTGCGGGTTTCACTCCGACGCAAACCATTTTCTGGATTGCACGCAACTTCTACGGGAATGACTGGACGGACTTACAGGCCGATTTGGACGTCCAGCGATTCGGCAACGGCGATCCCACGCTGTTCTTTAATCCACAATACGGAGCGCTGTCGGCCTGGAGCACCATCGGCAACTCTTACTACAATGGGATGTCCGTCTCCTTACGGCAGCGGACGCACGGATTACAGTGGGATTTTAACTATACATTCTCGCATTCGCTGGATGACTCATCAGGGTTGCAGACCGACACTGGGTTTGGCACCGCCTCCTTCATTCTCAACCCCATCCGCCAACGCGACTGGTACGCCAATTCCGATTTCGACATCCGCCATCTCATCAACACGAACGCTGTGTTCGAGCTTCCCTTTGGCCGTGGAAAATGGATCGGTAAGAATGCAGGACACGGTCTGAACGCGCTGATTGGCGGCTACCAACTCTCTTCGATTTTCCGGTGGAGCACGGGGCTGCCACTCAGCGCGCCGATTGATGACGCCCGCTGGGCCACCAACTGGAACGTACAAAGCCGGACCGTGCTGACCAGGCCCTTGAGCCCCTGCGTGACAAAGGGAAACGGCAGCACGGCTCCAAAACTCTTCGGGTGCGATCCGAAAGCTGCCTACCAAAGCTTCCGGAACGCCTATCCGGGCGAGAGCGGCCAGAGAAATATCTTCCGGTTACCGGGGGTGATTCGCCTGGACGCGGGCCTGACGAAATCGTTCGGTATGCCGTGGAGCGAGAAACAGAAGCTGCAGCTTCGGTGGGACGTCTTCAATGTCACAAACACACAACATTTTGGCCCGATGGATCTGAGCCGTAGCGGTTACGGTATCCGTCTCGATCCGGCGGTCCGAAACCTGACGCCACCGACGAATTGGTCAAACTTTACCGACATTCAAGGAGGAAGCCTCTTCGGTCGCCGCGAGATGCAGCTGGGATTGCGGTTCTCTTTCTAACAATCTGAGATTCGGGAGCGCCGGGGCACGAGCGATCGTGTCTCGGTTTCCTTTTCTCCGGCTTCGAGAAACCTCTTGCACCGAAGTTGCGGCCTACGAATCGGCGACTGCGTGCGCCCGCATCAAGCCTTCGCCTAGCTCACTCCGCCTGAATTCTTGCACCAGTAAAAGCGCGAATCCAAAAGTATCACTCAACTGCGGATGGGTAGAGTGTCTAGCCGCGGCCTTGGAGCTGTGCTAATCTGATAGTCGCGCTTGGGGCGGGAGCATGCACCTGAGCGTGTCGGTCGGGGCGTAGCGCAGCCTGGCTAGCGCGTCCCGAATCGGATCGGGAAGGTCGATGGCCTTCGTCGGAACTTTCTGAAACAGTGGTAAGATCTAAGCAGTCGGGGCGTAGCGCAGCCTGGCTAGCGCGCCTGGTTCGGGACCAGGAGGTCGATGGTTCAAATCCATTCGCCCCGACCACTTCCTTTTAGAACCAACAATTTATAGGCACACGAATAGTCGTGGAGCGCCTGGCCTCGGGCTAGGCATTCTTTTTTCAAATCGCTTGCACGCAACCAATCTTGCTCGTTCGAATTCAGTGTCTTACGGTGCGAAGTGCACCGCACGGCGAGTCCTGGTTTGGGGAAATTAGGTACAAGATCACGCTTTTTGGAAGAAAGTCAAACTGCAAGCTCAAGTCCGGCGCGTTTCACGGTCAAGTGGCACACGTCGGGAGTCCTTGCACATTTCCCAGATCCCCGTTTCTGGACTACGGCCTCCAGACTAACTTCCGTGTAGACGATCTGGGAGTTGAGCGGTCCGTTCAACACAAGCGCGTTTGTCGGTACTAACCCAACGGGCGAGCTGATAACTTCCGGGTTGCCCGTCATTCGGAGCGATTCGATACCTAGCGAGCCAGCCAGTGATCTTGCCGCAATGCAGAACGTGCGGCGCCACCGACTCGATATAAAGATTCCCGCGCTCAAGGCCCTGGCGCCCACGCAATCAGAACTGCCGTTTCTCGGGACGCAGGTCGTGGTCATGTTGATTTTCATTGTCCTTGGGGTTCTCGCGGCCAGGCGTTTCCCCCCGGAAGCCGTCCACGCAGCCTGAGCGCTCTCATCGGTTTGAAAGGATTGGTGTATCCTCCTCCTCAGGCGGGGCATCAACTCATTCAATTCCGCGCGACGTGGAAATAGGGGATCTCGATTACAGGGAAAAAGGTCTCACTGTAGGAGGGGACCATGAACACACTTTCGAAATATAAGTTCTGGATAGGCGGAGTATTTTGCTTGGTCGTCGTCGGCCTGATTGTGGGGGCAATGCGCCCAAAGCGGGTATCGGGGGCGCCCGGCGCTTCGCCGGACGTTGAAGTCGTGGAGGTGGAGCAGAAGGACGTTCCGATTTTCGGCGAGTGGATCGGCACGCTCGACGGATTCACCAATGCCGACGTCAGAGCACAGGTCACGGGCTACCTGCAGAGGCAGGGCTACCAGGAAGGCGCATTCGTCAAGAAGGGGCAGCTGCTCTTCGAGATCGACCCGCGTCCCTTTCAAGCGTCGCTCGACCAAGCCGAGGGGCAGTTGGCGCAGGCCAAGGCCATGCTTGCCAATGCTAAGGCAGTGCAAGGCAGGACCGAGCTTGACGTGAACCGCTACATCCCTCTGGCGAAGGAGCAAGCCGCCAGCCAGCAGGATCTGGACAACGCCATTCAGAACAACATGGCGGCGAAGGCAACGGTGGCCACGGCTGAAGCGCAGATCAAGACCGCTGAGGCTGCTGTGGAAACGGCCAAGATCAACCTCGATTTTACCCGGCTCATTGCGCCCATTGATGGCATTGCTGGACAGGCCCAGCTTCAGGTGGGCGCCTTGGTCAATCCGAACAGCGGGCCTGTAACCTCGGTGTCCACTGTCGACCCCATCAAGGTTTATTTCACCGTCAGCGAGCGGGAGTACCTCGATTGGAATAGGCGGTTTCCGACCGACGCCACGCGCGAGGCCGCGAACAAGCGCGTGCGTCTGGAACTTATTTTGGCCGACGGCTCCACTTATGGGCATGACGGGACAATCTATTTTGCCGACCGCCAAGTTAATCAGGGCACCGGCGCAATTCGAATCGCCGGGCTATTCGCGAATCCCGGAAACATTCTGCGTCCCGGCGGATACGGCAAAGTTCGCGCGGCCGTCCGAATCCAGCAGGATGCGCTGCTGGTACCTCAGCGCGCAGTCTCGGAGCTGCAAGGCGGCTATCAAGTCGCGGCGATCGACGGCGAGAACAGAGTAAGCGTCCGCACAGTTAAGGTCGGCGACCGCGTCGGTGCCAATTGGATTATTGCGGACGGGCTGAAGCGAGGCGATCGGGTGGTTGCCGAAGGCGTGCAGAAGGTGCGTCTGGGCATGCAGGTGAACCCCAAGCCGTTTGCCGCGGAAAGCCAGGGAAGGTAATCCGATGTCAAAGTTTTTTATCAACCGTCCCATCGTCGCGATGGTGATTTCTATCGTCATGGTGATTGTAGGTACCATCACGATCCTAAGTCTGCCGGTTGCGCAGTTCCCCAACATCGCTCCGCCGGAGATTCAAGTCCTAGCCACCTACGTCGGCGCCGACGCCCAAACGCTGGAGCAGGCGGTTGACACTCCCATCGAACAGAAGATGAGCGGCGTGGACAACATGAATTACATGTATTCGCTGAATGCCACGGGCAACTCGAACACGACCTTGATCGTGAACTTCGACATAAAAACCGATCCAAATACGGATTTGATTCTCACGCAGGCGCGCGAGACGCAAGCTGCATCGCAGCTCCCCGCCGATGTCAACAACTACGGAATTACTGTCCGAAAGTCGGTAAGCGCTCCCCTCATGTTGGTTGGCTTGTACTCGCCGCATGGAACATACGATGCCAAGTTTCTGGCGAACTACGCGTACATCAATATCAGCGATCCGATCACGCGCGCACCGGGCATCGGCAACGTTCAGATATTTGGTGCGGGCCAATACGCGATGCGGCTGTGGGTAAGACCAGACCAATTGGCAAAGCTCGGCATCACCGTTCCCGAAATCGTCAGCGCTATTCAGGCGCAAAACACAGTGAACCCGGCCGGGAAGGCAGGTGGCGAACCAGCGCCGAAAGGCCAGGAATTCACGTATTCGGTTCTTGCGCAGGGCCGCCTTGCTTCACCGGAGGAATTCGGACAGATCGTAGTGCGCGAGACGCAGGATGGCGGAACCGTTCGCGTCCGGGATGTGGCTCGGATCGAATTGGGCTCGCAGGATTACAGCATTCTGAGCCGCCTTAACGGAAAGCCGAGCGCGATTATCGCTACGTATCAGTTGCCAGGTTCCAATGCCGTCGAGGCGGCCGCAAACGTTAAGAAGCTGATGGCCGAGATGAAACAACGATTTCCCGAAGATATGGACTATGTTGTGTCGCTCGACCAGACGCGCGCAGTCACGGAAGGCATCAAGGAAATTGTCCTAACGCTTTTGATCGCCCTCGTACTGGTGATCCTTGTGGTCTACCTTTTCTTGCAGGGCTGGCGCGCCACGCTGATTCCGCTTCTCGCGGTGCCCGTGTCGCTTATCGGCACATTCGTGCTTTTCCCAGTGTTCGGTTTCTCCATCAATACGCTTTCTCTCTTTGGTCTGGTGCTAGCGATCGGCCTCGTCGTGGACGACGCCATCGTCGTGGTTGAAGGCGTGGAACGGCACATCGAGGGGGGCCTGACTCCCAAGAATGCGGCCTTGAAAGCAATGGAAGAACTCTCTGGACCAGTCGTCGGAATCGCGCTGGTTCTTTCAGCGGTCTTTGTGCCAACAGCCTTCATCCCCGGCATTACCGGCCGGCTCTACCAGCAATTCGCCGTCACTGTCGCGATTTCGGTGCTCCTGTCGGCGTTCAACGCGCTCACGCTCAGCCCGGCGCTTGCCGCACTGCTGCTCAGGCCACGGACACAGAGTCGAGGGTTGCTGAGGAGGTTTTTTGATTGGTTTAACCGCATCTTTGAGCGAGCCACCGAAGGCTATGTGCGCTGGAGCGCGGCATTAATCCGAAAGACCGTTGTCGTGGTCGTGTTGCTCGTGGCTTTTGGAGTGGCGGGCGGCTTTTTTGCCAACCGAGTACCCTCGAGCTTCCTTCCGGACGAAGATCAGGGCTATGCCTTCGTCAATATGCAGCTTCCGAACGGGGCCTCCATGGAACGCACGACTGCGGCCGCTGCTGATGTGGAAAAAATTCTGGCGAGTACGCCGGGGGTTCAGTACACCACCAGCGTCGTGGGCTTCAGTTTGCTGAGCTACGTGCGCACCAGTTACAACGCTTTCTTTTTTGTCACGTTCAAGCCCTGGGATGAGCGCAAGACGAGAGCCGAACAATTTCAAGCGATCAAGGCGCATCTGAACCAGGAATTAAGCCGGTTGCCCTCGGGGATTGCGTTCAGCTTCTCGCCGCCAGCGATTCCGGGCGTCGGAACGTCCGGCGGATTCACTTTTGTCCTGGAGGATCGCGCCGGCAATGATGTTCAGTTCCTGGCGAAGAATCTGGGCACTTTCCTCGAAGCCGCCCGCAAGCGGCCGGAGATAGCAGGCTTGAGCACGACGTTTCTGCCGAGTGTGCCCCAGGAATTTGTCGAGGTAGACCGCGATAAAGTGCTGAAGCAGGGCGTGCCCCTCAACGATGTCTACCGGACGATCCAAGCATTCATGGGCGGATATTTTATCAATTATTTCAACCGGTTCGGCCGTCAGTGGCAGGTCTATATCGAGGCGGAAGGCGAAGACCGCGCCAAGGCTGAAAATGTCGGACAGTTCTACGTTCGCAACAGCAAGGGGGAAAACGTCCCGCTGTCCACGCTAACCAGCGTAAAGCCGCGGCTCGGGCCGGAGTTTACGATGCGTTTCAACGAGTATCGTTCGGCGCAAATCAACGGCAGCGCGGCGCCGGGCTATAGCGCGGACCAAGCCACGGCGGCCCTCGAAGATGTTTTTAGTAAGACGATGCCGCGGGAGATGGGTTTCGACTATTCGGGCATGTCCTATCAGGAGCAGAAGGCGCGGGAGGGCGTGCCCGCTTCCGCGATCTTCGGACTTTCCCTGTTATTCGTCTTCCTGATTTTGGCGGCGCTATATGAAAGCTGGTCGCTGCCGTTCAGCGTGTTGCTGAGCACGCCCGTGGCAATCTTTGGAGCCTTTGGAATCCTCTGGTTGCGCCGGGTGCTGCTCGGCGTTTTTCTGCCGCCTTTCATGGTCCAGATCGAGAACGATATCTACTCGCAGATCGGGCTGGTCATGCTCATCGGGCTGGCAGCCAAGAATGCGATTTTGATCGTCGAGTTTGCCAAGGAGCAGTACGAGAACGGGAAGCCGCTAGTAGATGCGGCGCTCGAAGGAGCCAGACTTCGTCTGCGGCCAATCTTGATGACGTCTTTCGCGTTCATACTCGGTTGCGTGCCGCTGTGGACCGCGACCGGCGCCGGATCGGTTGCGCGTCAAATCATGGGTACCGCAGTAATCGGCGGGATGCTGGCGGCGAGTGTGATCGGAATCTTCTTCGTGCCTGCGATCTTCTACCTGGTGGAGAAATGGTCAGGCGCCGGCAAGGAGCCCGCGTCCGGGGCTTTGCCAGCAGCGCCCGCTCCAGCGGAGGCGGACTGAAATGGACCACCGCGAGAACAGCGCGAGGGAAGAGCAGCGGAGCAAGCCCATGAAGAAACTAGCGGTATTCATGGCTGCCATGATGTCCTCGAGCTTGGTCGCTGGATGCAGCGTGGGCCCGAACTACCATCGGCCCGTCGTGCAACCTCCAACGGCCTACCGTGACCTGAGCGAAAACGCTAAGGTCCAGGCTCAAGCAGCATCCTATGCAGACCTTCCTTGGTGGCAGGTCTTCCAGGACCCGCAACTACAAGAGCTCATCCGCACGGCGCTCAAGCAGAACTACGATTTGCAGCTCGCAACGGAGCGCATCAACGCCGCGCGTGCCCAGGTTGCCATCGCGCGTTCCCGTCTGTTCCCGCAGGTGCAAGGGAATGGCGATTTCAGCGGCGGAAAAGAACATAACTTCCAAACCAAATCGAACTTTCTGCTCCTTACTGCCGACGCGGCATTCCAATTGGACTTTTTCGGACGGTTGCGTCGCGCGACCGAGGCGTCACGCGCCGAGCTCCTTGGAACCGAAGATACGCGGCAGACGGTCATACTAACGCTCGTGAGCGACGTGGCGAGCGCCTATTTCGCTCTCCTGCAACTTGATCTTCAACTTCAAATCACGCGCGAGACCGTCAAGACGCAGCAAGACTCGGTGAAACTCACCAATCTTCGAGTCGAGCACGGCGTGGCCACAAGGCTTGACGTTTTGCAGGCTCAGCAAGTTCTCGATTCGGCGAACGCCCAAATTCCTGACTTGGAGCGACGGATCGCACAAGAAGAAAATGCCATTAGCATCCTCCTTGGCAATTACCCTCAGGCGGTGCCGCGCGGACGCCCGCTGGTCGAGCAGCCGCTTCCTCCCGAAGTGCCGCCGGGTCTGCCTTCATCGTTGATCGAGCGCCGGCCTGATATTCGCGGGGCCGAGCAAGTCTTGGTCTCCGCGAACGCCGAGATCGGAGTCGCCAAGGCACAGTTCTTTCCACAAATCGTTCTCACGGGCTCCGGCGGCGGCTCCTTCGGACGGAGCAGCGCTTTCTCGAGCCTGATGGCCTCGCAAGTTGGAATCTGGTCCTACGGAGCCCAAGTGAGCCAGCCCATTTTTACAGGAGGAGCGCTCCGCGGAAATCTGCGGGTAGCCGAGTCGCAACATCAACAGGCCCTAATCTCGTACCGGCAAACGATTCAACGGGCATTTGGCGATGTATCCGATGCGCTGATCGGCTACGAAAAATTCCATCAGGTGCGGGTTCGCCAGGAGGATACCGTCAAGGACTTACAGGAATCCGTTCGCCTGTCCGAGATGCGCTACAAGGGAGGTACGACAACTTATCTCGAAGTGCTGGACGGGCAACGGTCGCTGTTTTCCGCTGAACTCACGCTCGCGGAGGCGCGCGGCACCGAGTACCAAAGTCTCGTGCAACTGTACAGGGCGCTAGGCGGAGGCTGGCAGCAACAGCCGTAGAATTGACTAGCCGAACTACGGAGGATTCTCATGTCTAGAGTCTGGGGCTTCTGATTGTGGTGCTGAGCCGAGCAACTGAAAGCAAATGGGCAAGGTGGTGGCACGTTTGCGGTTGGCCAGGAAGCCGAAGTTCCGGATGCGCACGAAACCTTGGGGGAGCAGGTGCAACAGGAAGCGGCGCAGGAACTCATCAAGCGATAGGGTCATGAGTTTCTGTTCGTTGTGGTGAGCGGAATCGCGCCAACGAAAGGTGACCTTGCCGTCAGCAAACGAGATCAGGCGATGGTTGGAGATGGCCACGCGATGAGTGTAGCGGCCCAGATAGTGGAGCACATGTTCTGGGCCGCCGAACGGTCGTTTTGAGTGGACTACCCAGTCCTTTCTGAAAAGTGGTCTCAGCCACGAGGAGAATGTCTTTGGCTGAGCCAGGGGCGTCAGGTCTCCATGGAATCGCAATTGGCCGTCGCGAAAGGCGCGCTTGAGAGCGGCAACAAACTTGCCGCGAAAGACGCGACTGAGCACCTTGACGGGAAGAAAGAAGGCATAGCGAGTTTTGATCCAGTGGGTGTGATCGGCGGAGAGTCCGCCGGCAGGAACCACGCAATGGATATGCGGGTGAAGCCCCAGCTTTTGATTCCAGGTGTGCAGCACGCTGAAGAAGCCGATCACGGCACCGAGGTGTCGCGGATCGCGAGCGACTTCGAGAAGGGTTTCCGCACTGGTGCGAAACAGAAGGTCGTAGACGATCTTCTTGTTCTGCAGCGCCAGTGGTGCCAACTCGCGAGGCAGCGTGAAGACCACATGGACGTAGCGTGTCGGAAGAAGCTCCTGGCGACGCGCTGCGAGCCAGTGGTCGCGCGCCCCTGCTTGACACTTCGGGCAGTGCCGGTTGCGGCAAGAGTTGTAGGAGATGGCGCGATGTCCGCAGCGAGTGCACTCATCGAGATGCCCGCCGAGCGCGGCGGTGCGACACCGCGCCATGGCCAGCAGCACTTTCACGTGCTTCCAAGTAATCCACTTACGGCTTCGTTCGATGAAAGCGCCTCCCGCGGCGCGGACTAGATCGGCCACCTCGAGCGGTGGCCGGTCCATCTACTGGTCCTGTGGTGACCTGTCTTTTAGCTTCAGTGAGTCCAGAGGACTGGCAGTCGCATTCAGCTGACGTTGTGAGAGGTGCAGGTAGATGATGGTCTCTTCGAGATCACTATGCCCCAACAGAATCTGGATGGTGCGCAGATCTGCACCCGCTTCAAGCAGATGCGTGGCAAAGCAGTGGCGCAACGTGTGAGGATGCACGCCGTTCGAGAGCCCGGCCCGCCGGGCAGTTCGTTTACAGGCATGGTAGATCACCTTGGGAGTGATGGGGCGATCACTGGCATGAGCATGCCTGCTAGGGAACAGCCCTACGCTGGGTTTTCGCCGCAATCGGTGCCAGTGTCGCCGGAGTTCGTCGAGCAACTTGGGGCTGAGTAGCACATCGCGGTCTTTGCGGCCTTTGCCACCTTGGACGTGAATCACCATGCGCTTGCTGTTGACGTCACTCACTTTCAGGCGTGCGAGTTCGGCACGACGGAGTCCGGTGGCGTACAGCGCCATCAGCAGAGTGCGATGGAGGGGAGGGCGAGCCACATCGATGAGTCGCGCCACTTCTTCCTGGCTGAGGACGGTTGGCAGATGAACGGCCTTCTTCGGGTAGGGCGTTTCCGTGATGCTCCAGGCCTTCTTGAGTGTCTTGACGTAAAAAAAGCGCAGAGCTGCCAGGTGTTGCGCCACCGTGTTCGGCGAAAACTTCCGCTTCTGGAACAACGCGGCTTGATATTCACGAATGTGTCGGGGACCTAAGCGATCCGGGGAACAGTTGAAGTTTCGAGAAAAATCTTCGACGGCGCGAAGGTAACAATCTATGGTAGTCTTGGTGTAATTACGACGCTGGAGTTCCTCCAGCATCATTTTTCTGAGATGGGTCACAGGGACACCTCCTTGTGACCCAAACTTATCTCAGCCCTCAGGCAACCACCGTTGTGTTCACCTCACGCGGAGCGTCCGTCGCAGAGCGGCTTCGTTCAAGTCCGGTTGTGGGAAGCATCCGACTCGCCCAAGTGCTGTAGTTAGCTGATAATCCCAAACAATTTGACGAAGGCCCCTTCGGGGCACAGGGTGGAAGGGGCAAATGGCAAATGGCCTCAGGCCTTCCGACTCGGTGAGGATAAATTCCGGCCTGAGCTACAACTACTCGCCGTAGGGAACCCAGATGTTTTTTACTTGGACGGCATGATCGAGAAACCAGCGGCCTTCACCCTGTTTCACATTAAACCAATCGATGGCGCGTCCTTCGTTGGAGAACACCTGCTTCAGATTTCCCACCGACAGCAACTTTACCGCCGCAGCGCTGGCTTCATCCGTGAAGCACCAGATCGCGTCGACATCGTCGTGTTCGGCAAGGGTCTTCATCAATTCCGCGGTGCGGCCGGTGACAATGTTCACCACGCCGTCCGGCAGATCGCTGGTTTCAAAAACCTGATACAGATCGCCGGTAATTAATGGATATTTTTCCGACGGAATGGCGATGACCGTATTTCCGGCCGATATGGCAGGCATTACGAGAGAGAGGAATCCGAGCAGCGGGGCGTCAAGAGGACAGATGACGCCCACCGTTCCGACTGGTTCTTTCATTGCCAGCGCTACGTTAC
>WNGE01000883.1_pt1 | contig 38760 bp, 29 predicted proteins | sample 5400651 | NCBI WGS metagenome assembly WNGE01 (sample SAMN13153370, study PRJNA577476) | soil metagenome | isolation source: 60 cm soil or saprolite under grassland replicate 2 | place: USA:California | collected 2016-06-15 | reverse complement strand
GCAGGAAGTCGCCGTGCTTCTCCAGCACGCTCACCTCGACGCCCGCCCGAGCCAGCAACAGCCCGAGCACCATTCCGGCCGGTCCGCCCCCGATGACCACACAGGTCGTGCGCTCGGTCATCCCTACCGCCCTTTATTCAACGGATGATGAATAGTTCGCCCGTAACACTCGCCTCGACGGCTCGACAATGAACCTCACGTTTCAAGGTCCCGAAATGATCATTAGCCCCGGCGGGTGCCACCCGGTGTCGAGGCTGCCGGGCCGCCATCACGGAGCCGTTGCGCTCTCATACGGGGCCACATCGACACCCAACGGCCCATAGCCGCCTGCGAATGCATGACTCCCCGCCCGGCGCCATTGACGGCCGTTCCCAGCCCGCCTAACTTACACACTGGCAGTTGATTTAAGCATCGAAATATGTGCGGGCCGGATCGGACAGTGTCTTCAGAGCGCCGACGCCGAGCCGAGCCGCTGAAAGTCCGACGCTCCTCTCCCCCACGTCGCGGAACCCCGCGACGGCCTCATCGAGCCGGAAGGGTGCTCTATGTACACACCCCGACCACCGACCACCAGGCGTACCGTCGCGGCCCTCGCGGCAGTCATACTCGTCGCGACACTGACCTCCGCCTTACCCGCGTTCGGCGCGGCCGGCCTCCCCACGGTCGCCGACTTCGAGGGCACGCTGCCGATCACCACGGAGAGCCCGGGCATCTTCCCGTTCGGCGCCGACGCGGCGAGTAAACCGACGCTGACCCAGATCGCGGCGCCCGACCGCCCCGGAGCCGGCGCCGACAACCACGCGCTCGACGTCGCGTACACCATCGGCGCATGGGGCGGCTTCAGCCACAACCTGAGCACACCGCAGGACTGGAGCGGGTACGGCGGTTTCAGCTTCTGGGTCAAGGGTTCCGGCTCCGGCAAGCGGATCGAGTTCGAGGTCAAGGACGGCGGCGCCGACGGCGAGCACTCGGAGCTGTGGCAGTCGTTCTTCACCGATACCGCGGGGTGGCAACAGGTCAAGGTGGCATTCGGCGACTTCGTCAAGCGCACCGACTACCAGCCGTCCGGCGCTCCGACGGACGGCACGCTCACGCTGACCCAGATGTGGGGGTACGCCGTCAACATCCCCGGCGGCAGCACCGGTGACATGCAGATCGACGACGTCGTGGTCTACGGCGCGGCGGTGCCGCGGGTCGGCGTCGCCACCGACGCCTACCTGACCGATCCGGGCGGCACGGTGGACGTCGGCGTTACCGTCTCCCAGCCCGGCGGCGGGCCGATCGCCTCGGACGTGACCGTCCACTACACCGTGGGCGGCGGGACGGCGGTCGCCGGCACCGACTACACCGCGAGCGACGGCGACCTGACCTTCGCCACGGGTACGGCGTCCGGCACGACGCGGACCATCACCATCAAGACGCTCGCCGACAGGCCCGCCTCGGTCGCCAGAACGATTCCGGTCACCCTGACCGCGACCGGCGCATCGCTGACCGGCGCGACGGCCACCGTGGTCATCAACGCCCACGGACTGCCGTACCTCGACCGCACGCTGCCCATCGGGCGGCGGGTCGCCGATCTGATGTCCCGGATGACCCTGGCGGACAAGGTCGGTCAGATGACCCAGGCCGAGCGCGCCGCGGTGGGCAACGGCGGTGACATCATCACGTACCGGCTGGGCTCGCTGCTGTCCGGCGGCGGTTCGGTACCCGCATCCAACACACCGGCGGCATGGGCCGACATGATCGACAATTTCCAGACCCACGCCCGGGCCACGCCGCTGCAGGTCCCGCTGATCTACGGCGTCGACTCCGTGCACGGCCACAACAACCTGCATGGCGCGACCGTGTTCCCGCACAACATCGGCATGGGCGCGACCCGCGATCCGGCACTGGTCAAAGAGGACGGTCGGATCACCGCGACCGAGACCCGCGCGACCGGTGTGCCGTGGGCGTTCTCCCCGTGCCTGTGCGTCACGCGTGACGAGCGCTGGGGCCGGTCGTACGAGTCGTTCGGCGAGGACCCGGCCCTGGTCGACCAGATGGCCACCATCATCGACGGCCTCCAGAACGACGGCAAACTCGCAAGCAACACGGCCGTAGCGGCCACCGCCAAGCACTTCCTCGGTGACGGCGGCACGCGGTACGGCTCGTCCACGGCGGGCACGTACACGACCGACCAGGGCATCACATACGCCACGCAGCAGCAGGTGGACGCGCTGTACCTGGAGCCATACCGCACCGCGGTCGACAAGAGCGTCGCCACCGTGATGCCGTCGTACTCGAGCCTGCAGATCCTGGGCAAGGACGCCGCGCCGATCAAGATGCACGCGCGCGGCGACCAGATCACCGGAGTCCTCAAAGGACAGCTGGGCTTCCGGGGCTTCGTCATCAGTGACTGGCAGGGCCTGGACAAGCTGGGCCCCGACTACAAGACCGACATCAAGGTAGGGGTCAACGCCGGCATCGACATGGTGATGGTGCCCTACAACATCAAGGACTTCACCACCTACCTGACGCAACTCGTCGGCAGCGGTGACGTCAGCGTGGCCCGCGTCGACGACGCGGTGGCGCGCATTCTCACCCAGAAGTTCGCGCTCGGACTCTTCGAGCACCCGTACGCCGACCGCACCCACCTCGCGGAGATCGGCAACGCGGCCCACCGCACGGTGGCGCGCCAGGCCGCCGCCGAGTCACAGGTGCTACTGAAGAACGACCGGAAGGTGCTCCCGCTGTCGAAGACGGCGAAGGTGTACGTGGCCGGGTCGAACGCCGACGACCTGGGCAACCAGACCGGCGGCTGGACCCTTACCTGGCAGGGTTCGTCCGGCGGCGGCAACGTCGGGACGACGATCCTCGCCGGCATGAAGCAGGTCGCTCCGAACGCAAAGATCACCTACAGCAAGGACGCGTCCGCTCCGACCAAGGGGTACGACGTCGGTGTGGTGATCGTCGGTGAGAAGCCGTACGCGGAGGGCGTCGGCGACGTCGGCAACGGCCACACGCTCCAGTTGTCGGTCGCCGACAGGGCCGCCGTGGACGCCGTGTGCCAGGCGATGAAGTGCGTGGTGATGACCGTGTCGGGTCGCCCGCTCGACATCACCGGCGTGGTCCCGAACGCGGCCGGCGTCATCGCGTCGTGGCTGCCGGGGACCGAGGGCGCCGGCGTCGCCGACGTCCTGTTCGGCGTCAAGCCGTTCACCGGCCGGCTGCCGGTGACCTGGGCCAAGGCCGAGAGCCAGTTGCCGATCAACGTCGGTGACGCGACCTACGACCCGCTGTACGCGTACGGATGGGGTCTGCGCACGGACAGCGGGCGTGGCCGGCTCCAGTCGGTGCGCGACCAGTTGGAGAAGGTCAAGGGTGACCGGGACATCGCCACCGCCGTCACGGCGCTCAACCGTGGCCTGCGCGCCGCCTACTGGAACGCCGACGGTTCCGTTCGCAACGTCACGCAGGTCACCACGGCGGTCCGGGACGCGGCCGCGGCTCTCGCCCGCTCGTCCCGGGACACCTACCGCCAGGACGACCTGGTCGTCTCGGTGGTCCGGGACCTGACCCAGGAAGCGGTGGCGGCCGGCGGGCCGGCGGCCATGCCGCGCACGGCGGCGCTCACCTCCGACGCCGAGCACGCGCTCCTGGTCGGCCGTCCCGACCAGGCGGTGTCCCTGCTGACGCAGGCATACCTTCGCGTCCGGCACTAGCACCGAGAACGCAGCCCCTGGCCGTTGCACGCAACGGCCAGGGGCTGCACGGTCAGCGGGCGCCGGGTCAGAGGGTGATGAGCACCGCACTACCGCCCGCGAGGGTGAGACGCGCCGCACCTTTCCGTACCCGTGCCTGGTCGGCCCGCCCGGGCCTGAGGTGACCGGCACCGTCGACGGTGGCGCCCTGCACGGCGGTGTCGACAGCGGTGAGGCTGCTGCCGCTCAGGTGCAGCACGCTCGCCGTACGATCGCGGCCACCTACTTTGAGGCTCAGCTGCACCGGTCCGGTCGAGGCGTCGTCCTTCTCGATCACCGCGATCCGGGTGCGGCCGTCGTCGCCGCGGACCGCGTACGCGTTGAGGTTGCGGCCACCGGACACGGTGACCGGGAGGAACCGGCCCGGACCCAGCTGCCGGGCCATCCAGATGCCGTAGTAGATCGGCATCGCCTTGTACACCTGCGCCGCCTCGTCGGCGGTGTCGGCGGCGCACATCGGCGTGTACAGCTGCCACTTGCCGTTCCAGATCGGCTGGTTGCACACGCCCAGGCCACCGTGGAAGTTGATGCCGGCCAGGCCGAGCCGCGCCATCTGCAGGCTGTAGTCCAGTGCCCACAGGGCGGACGCGTGCCTGTTGCTGACCCCGTCGATGCCGCCGCCGTACGCGGAGTTGGTCTCGTCGATACGCATCGGCAGGCCCTGCGCCCCGGCCGCCGCGAGCACCGGCGTTGCCGCGTTCTTCTGCGCCGTGTTGGTGGCCGGCGACAGAAGCCTCGCCACGGTACCCGTCGGGTCCATTGTGTACTGGTGCACCATCACCATGGACAAGCCGTTGGCCCGCCCGTCGGCCGCAAGCGACGACGCCCACGACGACGTGGGTGAGGCCGTGTCGGGGCCGGCGATCCGGTGGCGTCCGACAGCAGCGGCGCACGCCTCCCAGTCCTTGCGGTAGTCGGCGTACGCGTACCCGGCCGGCCGGAATCCCTTGCCGACCCACTGGTCCGGCTCGTTGCCGCACTCCACAGCGACCAGCCGGTCGCCGAGGATGGACGACATGGCCTTAGCCTGGTCGGCGGCGAGCGCCGGGTCCCAGCGGCCCAGGTTCACACCGACCTCGCTCTTCCAGCCGGTCGCGTGCAGAAACCGGTTCAGCCGCTGGATGTCGGCCGGTGTCACCACGTCCTTCACCCACTCCGGCAGCGGGTTCGGCGGCTGCTGACCCTTCGGTACCCACAACGTGTCCCGGTCGAGCGTGTTGCCCGAGATCCGGACGTTGCTGCGACCCAGCGTCCGCAGCAGCGGCGCCATGTTTCCCTTGGCCGGATCGAGATTGCCGATGCCCAGTTCGCGCATCTCAAAGGACAGACCGACGAAGTCGGCGGGCAACCGACCGGACGGGTGGGCGGTGTCGACAGTGATCATGGTGGGCTCGGCAACGCCCGCTATCGCGGCGGGCTGGACCAGACCCACAGCGACGACGACGGCGACGGCCCAGCCGGCACTCGTTTTTCGCATCGGTTCTCCAATCGGGCGACGTCCTGGCGGTCAGGCTTTGATGGACCATTTCTGGTTGGCGCCCCCGGTGCAGTCCCAGATCTGCAGCGGCGTGCCGTCGGCGGAGCTCACCCCGGTGGCGTCGAGACACTTGCCCATGGCCCGGAGGGTGCCGTCGGTGCCGACCGTCCACCGTTGAGCGTTCGTACCGTTGCAGTCATAGAGCTGGACCCGGGTGCCGTTGGCGGTGCCGGCACCGGACACGTCCAGGCACTTGCCGAGCGCCCGCAGCGTGCCGGCCGTCTGCGTCCACTTCTGCGCGTTGGTGCCGTTGCAGGTGTAGAGCTGCACCTGGGTACCGTTGGCGCTGTTGGCGCCCGCGACGTCGACGCACTTGCCGCCGTACCCGGTGATCGTGCCGCCACCGCCACCGCCACCGCCGCTGTCCGGTGCATACACCCGCACGTAGTCGACGAGCATCCGCTGCGGATAGGTCGAGCTGCCGTCCGGGTTGCCCGGGAAGGTGCCGCCGACGGCGACGTTGAGGATCAGGAAGAACGCATGGTTGTACACCCATGGGTTGCCGTTGGTGTCGGCGCTGGTGTGGCGGGAGTACTGGTTGCCGTCGACCGACCAGGTGACCACGTTCGGCGACCAGTCGACCGCGAAGGTGTGGAAGTCGTCGGCGAACTTCTGGCCGCCGGGCAGCGTGTACGAGCCGCTGAGCGGGTTGCCGCCGGAGTAGCCGGGGCCGTGCAGGCTGCCGTAGTTGGTGCTCGGCGTGCGGCCGGCGCTCTCCATGATGTCGATCTCGCCGCTGGCGGGCCAGCCGACCGATCCGATGTTGTCGCCGAGGGCCCAGAACGCCGGCCAGATGCCCTGTCCGCGCGGCATCTTGATGCGGGCCTCGATGTGCCCGTACTGCTGGGTGAACCTGCCCGCCGTGTTGAGCCGCGCCGACGTGTACTGGCACGAGCCGTACCAGCACTGGTATCCGGCCGGGTTCTCCTTGCGGGTGGTGATGACCAGGTTGCCCTGGCCGTCCATCGCGGCGTTGGCCGCGCCGTTCGTGTAGTACTCCAGTTCGTTGTTGCCGAACCCGCCACCGCCGAGGTCGCGACCCCACTTGCCGGTGTCCGGGGCGCTGCCGGCCGGACCGTTGAACTCGTCCGACCAGACCAGCGGGCCGGTCGCGGCGGAGGCGTGCGGGATCGTGGAGCTGCTCAGGAACGAGACGCCGGCGACCACGGCGACCACGGCGATGCCGAGAATGCGACGGTTGAGGAAGAAACGCTGTCGGAGCATCAGGGTCATCCGATCATGAGAGGTGGTCTGATGCGGGCGGGAGCGGCGGCGCCCGGACATCAGTCCACAACCTTTAAAGATAGATCGGAGGCTATTCCCCTGCTTGTACGGAAGTCAATTTAACCTGTGAATAAAGTGGTCGACGCGTTGTGGCCGCTCACGGTTTCCGGCCGCGAACCCGCCGGATCGTGTCCCGGTACCACAGAGCGCTCTGCTTCGGGATGCGGGCCTGCGTGTCGTAGTCGAGGCGGACGATCCCGAACCGCTTGTCATAGCCGTAGGACCACTCGAAGTTGTCCATCAGCGACCACGCGAAATAGCCCCGCACGTCGGCGCCCGCGTCCCGCGCGGCAGCTACCGCCGCGATGTGGGAGGCGAGGAAGGCGGTGCGATCGTCGTCGCGGACGAAGCCGTTTTCGTCGGGTTCGTCGTCGAAGGCCGCGCCGTTCTCGGTGATCACCATGGGCAGTCCCGGATAGTCACGACCGAGCCGCACCAGCAGGTCGGTCAGGCACTCGGGGACGATCTCCCAATCCATCGCCGTCACCGGGCGGCCGCGGGGCACATGGCGCTGCACCGGGTTGCCGTCCGCGTCCGTGCTACGCCCTTGCTCGTCGAGGCCCGAAAACACCGAGCCGGAGTAGAAGTTGACGCCGAGCACGTCGATCGGAGCCGAGATGGTCGCCAGGTCGCCGTCCAGGACGGGCAGCCGAGCCCCGAGCGCCTCGAGGTCGGTGACGACGTCCGCGGGGTAGCGACCGTACACGAGCGGGTCCAGGTAGATGCGCGTGCCGAGCCCGTCGGCCCGGCGGGCGGCGTCGCGGTCGGCGTCGGAGTCGCTGGCCGGCTCCGCCGTGCCCAGGTTGAGGGTGATGCCGAGGTCGACGGGGCGGGTCGCCGCTGCCCGCATCCGCTGGGTCGCCAGCCCGTGCCCGAGCAGCAGGTGGTGCACTGCCGAGATGCCCGCGGGGAAGTCCCGGCGGCCCGGGGCCTGCCGGCCGTACACGTAGCCGAGCATCGCCGAGCACCACGGCTCGTTGAGCGTGGTCCAGGTGTCCACCCGGTCGCCCAACGCACCGAAGACCAGCATGGTGTAGTCGGCGAACCGGTGGGCCGTGTCGCGGTTCGGCCAGCCACCGGCGTCCTCCAACTCCTGCGGCAGATCCCAGTGGTACAGCGTCACCCAGGGATCGATGCCGCTGGCCAGCAACTCGTCCACCAGCCGGTCGTAGAACGCCAGCCCCGCCGGGTTGGCCGGCCCCGTCCCGCCGGGTTGCACGCGCGGCCAGGAAACCGAAAACCGGTATGTGTCGACGCCGAGATCCCGGATGAGCGCGACGTCCTCGGGCATGCGGTGGTAGTGGTCGCAGGCGACGTCACCGCGGTCGCCGTTGGCGACCGCTCCCGGAACGCGGCAGTAGGTGTCCCAGATCGAAGGGGTGCGGCCGTCCTCGTCGACCGCGCCTTCGATCTGGTACGCCGACGTCGCCACCCCCCAGCGAAACGATGCCGGCAGGGTGGCGATCGGGTCCGGCTGGTCGCTGGTCGTCGGGGCGCCGCCGAGCGTATCGGTCGTTGTCGTCACGTCTCTCCTCAACGGGTCGGCGGTTGCGGGTCAGCAAATTTCACTACTTAAACTATCCAGGACATTAAACCTGTGACGGGTTCCCCCGGTCAACCGCAACGCGTGTGGTCAGGCGCCGGCGGCCAGGCGCGGGTGGTCAGCCGCCGGCGCCCGGCCCCGGGTGCAGCCAGCACGCCACTGTGCGGCCGTTGGCGCCGGTGTCGACGGGGCTGGCCAGCACCGGAATCTCCTCCGTGCACCGGCCGAACGCATACGGGCAGCGCGGATGGAAGGAACAGCCGGACGGCATCGCGCGCAGGTCGGGCGGCGACCCGGGAATGCCGGACAGGTCCCGCCGAGGTCCGCGCAGCGCCGGGAAGGAGCGCAGCAGACCGTCGCTGTACGGGTGCAGCGAATCCCGGTAAAGCTGCGCCGCCGGCGCCTCCTCCACGATCCGCCCGCCGTACATGATGGCGATGCGGTCGGCGAACTCCACCAGCAGCGACAGGTCGTGGGTGATGAACAGCACCGCGAAGCCGAGCCGCTCCCGAAGGTCGATCAGCTCCCCGAGGATCTGGCGTTGCATGACCACGTCAAGCGCGGTCGTCGGCTCGTCCATGATGACGACCTGGGGTTCGAGCGCCAACGCCATGCCGATCATGACCCGCTGCCGCATGCCGCCGGAGAGCTGGTGCGGGTAGGCGTCCACCCGGTCCGCCGAGATGCCGACGAGCCGCAGCATCTCCTTGGCCCGGGACCTGCGCATCGCCGACGACAGCTTCGGCTCGTGCGCCGCGATGACATCGGTGAGCTGGGTGGAGATCTTGTGCACCGGGTTGAGCGAGTTCATCGCGCCCTGGAACACGATCGCCGTCTCGGCCCAGCGGAACGCCCGCAGCTCCCGGTCGGACAGCTCCAGGACGTCGTACGGCTCGCCGCTCTCGGGGTGGTAGATGACCTCACCGCCGCTGATCACGCCGGGCGGCGGCAGCAGCCGGGTGAGCCCGTACGCCAGGGTGGACTTGCCGCTGCCGCTCTCGCCGGCCAGGCCGAGCACCTCGCCCCGGTGCAGGGTCAGGTTCACCTCGCGCACGGCGTGCACGGCCGCGTCGCCGAGCCCGTAGTCGACGTTGAGGTTGCGGATCTCAAGGACCGGTTCGCTCATCGCGCGCCCCCCTTTCGCTGCTTGGTGGTCGGCACACCGATCACGGCGGCGTCCGGCGGGATCGCGGCGGGCTCCGGCGAGTTGCTGAGCACCGGGGTGAAACCGACCCGCATGCGGACGGTGTGCCCGGAGGTGGTCTTGACCTTGGTCTTGCCGGCGCTGCGCAGCCGCGGGCTGACGAACTCGTCGATGCCGAAGTTGATCAGCGACAGAGCGGTGCCCAGCAGCGCGATGGCCAGGCCGGCCGGGACGAACCACCACCAGGCACCCTGCGCGAGGGCCTGCTGGCCCTGCGCCCAGAACAGGATCGTGCCCCAGTTCCAGGACGAGACCGACGAGATGCCGATAAAGGCCAGGGTGATCTCCGACAGGACCGCGAAGATGACCGTTCCGACGAAGCCGGAGGCGATGATCGCGGTGAGGTTGGGCAGGACCTCGAATCCGATGATGCGCCAGGTCTTCTCGCCGGTGGCGCGGGCCGCCTCGACGTAGTCGCGCCGCCGCAACGACAGGGTCTGCGCGCGGAGCACCCGGGCGCCCCACGCCCACGACGTGACGCCGATGGTGATCGCGACGACCGCGTCGCCGGCCTTGGTGAAGCTGGAGGTGACGATGATGATCAGCGGCAGGGCCGGGATCACCAGGAACACGTTGGACAGCGCCGAGAGGCTCTCGTCGGCCACTCCGCCGAGGTACCCGGAGGTGACACCGATCAGCACGGAGAGGATGGTGGCGACCACGCCGGCCGTCAGGCCGACGAGCATCACGCCTCGGGTGCCGACCAGGATCTGGCTGAGCACGTCCTGGCCGATGTGGGTGGTGCCGAGCCAGTGCCTGCCCGACGGTGGCTGGAGCAGGTCGGCGCTGCGCGCGTCGGGGTCGAACGGCGCAACCCACGGCCCGATGATCGCGAAGAGGAGGTAGACGCCCAGCAGGATCAGGCCGGTGGCGGCCTTGCCGTTGGCGACGAACCGGAACCGCCGCCGCTTGGCCTTCGTCGGCGTCGCCGCCGCCGGCTGAGCCATCGCCCCTTGCCCCGGAATGACCTGGTCGATGCTGGAGGTGGGGATGGTCATCGGTCAGCCCTCCTTGCGGGTACGCGGGTCGAGCATCAGGTAGGCGATGTCGGCGAGGAGGTTGGCCAACAGCACGGAGATGGTGATGACCAGGAAGATGCCCTGCATCAGCGGGTAGTCCTTGGCGCTGACCGCCCGGAAGAGCAGGAAACCCAGACCGGGGTACGAGAAGACGATCTCCACCAGCAGGGTGCCGCCGACGATGAAGCCCAGCGACAGCGCGAAGCCGGAGACGTTTGGCAGCAACGCGTTGCGGGCCGCGTAGCTCAGCGCCACCCGACGTTCCGACAGGCCCTTCGCGTGCGCGACGGTGATGTAGTCCTCGGCCGCGACGGTGACCATCATGTTGCGCATGCTGAGGATCCAGCCGCTGACCGACGAGATCAGGATCGTCGCGGCGGGCAGCACGCTGTGCCGCACGGCGCTGCCGATGAAGTACTGGTCGAACGCGGGCACCAGGCCGGGCTCGTAGCCGCCGGACGACGGGAAGAAGCTGGCCGGGCCGGCCAACAGGGCGATCGCGACGAGGCCCAGCCAGAAGTACGGCACCGAGGACAGGAACGTCGTCACCGGCAGCAGCCCGTCGACCCAGGAGCCCCGGCGCCAGCCGGCGACCACGCCGAGCCCGGTGCCGATGAAAAAGCTGACGATAGTGGTGAGGCCGACGAGGAGCACCGTCCACCACACGGCGGAGCCGATGACCTCCGACACCGGTGAGGGGAAGGACGTGAACGACAGCCCAAGGTCACCGTGGAGGAGTTGCCGCCAGTAGTCGAGGTACTGGTCCCAGAGGCTCTCGCCCTGGTTGATGCCGAAGAGAACGTACAGCGAGTGGATCGCTTCGGTGCTCATCTGACCCTGGAAACGGGAGAGCATCGACTTGACCGGGTCGCCCGGGATCATCCGCGGGATGAAGAAGTTGAGGGTGAGCGCGGCCCACGCGGTGAACACGTAGAAGGCGAAGCGCTGCAGCAGGTATCTCATCGTGCCTCCTCCGGCCGGCGGGCGGTCAGGGCGGCGGGGAGCGGCACGGCCGGCGCCGCGCCGGCCGCGGACCCGGGACCCTCGGCGGCGACGGTCGCCTCGTCGTAGAGCCAGCAGGCCGCCCAGTGCCCCGGCTTGTCGCCGGCCTCGAGCCGCGGCGGCAGGTCGACCGTGCACCGTTTCATCGCGTGCGGGCAGCGCGGGTGGAACCGGCAGCCGGCCGGCGGGCGGATGAGGCTCGGCGGCTCGCCGTTGCCGCGGTCCTCCGCATCGACGTCCACAATGCCGGCTATCCGGTCCGGATCGGGCGCGGAGTCGATCAGCAACTGGGTGTACGGGTGCGCCGGGTTCTGGGTGACGGTCTCGCTGCCGCCACCCTCGACCATCCGGCCCGCGTACATCACCATCGTCTCGTCGGCAAAGTAGCGGGCCGAGGCAATGTCGTGAGTGATGTAGAGGATGGCCAGGTTCAACCGCTCCTTGAGGTCACCCAGCAGGTTGAGCACGCCCAGTCGGATGGAGACGTCGAGCATGGACACCGGCTCGTCGGCGAGCAGCGCCTCTGGGCCCGCGCCGAGCGCCCGGGCGATCGCGACGCGCTGCCGCTGACCGCCGGAGAGCTCGTGCGGGAACTTGTCGAGGTACCGCTCGGGCGGGGTGAGGCTGACCCGGTTCAGCAATGTGCCGAGAGCGCTCTCCAGCTCGGCGGCCGTGCGCCCGGCGTTGCCGTGGATGCGCAGCGACCGCGTCAGGTGGTAGCGCACCGTGTGCACCGGGTTCAACGACGCGAACGGGTCCTGGAAGATCAGCTGGACCCGGCGGGCATAGGCCCGGAAACGCCGGCCGCCGCGGACCGTTGTCGTCTCCCCGTGCAGCTTGATGTCCCCGGCCGTGCGGGGGTAGAGCTGGGCCAGCAGGCGGGCCACGGTGGACTTGCCGGAGCCGGACTCGCCGACCAGCGCGGTCACCCTGCCACGGCGCAGTGTCAGGTGCACATCGTCGACCGCGTGTACGGCGGCGGTGTTGCGAGAGAAGAGATCGCGCAACCGCCGGCGGACCGGGAAGTGCTTGGTCAGGCCGACGGCCTCCAGCACCACCTCGCCGGCCGGCGCCTCCGCGCTGTTGCCGCTCAACGTCATGCCGAGTTCCTGTCTGGGGTTTCCATATGCGCCGCCGTACCGCTCCCCGGGTGGTCCGGCCGCCCGGGGAGCGGTGTTGCCGGTCAGGAGTTGGCGGCCTTGAGGTGCAGGATCAGGTCCAGCGCGTTGGGCTGCGTGGGCTGCGCGGCGCCGTACGGGTTGGAGGTGTCCGGCCAGCCGGCCCAGTTCTTCGTGCTGTACGCGGCACCCACGTTGTCCGCGCCGACCGGAACCATCGGCACCTGCTCGACGAAGACCTTCTGCAGCACGCTCAGCGCGGTGGTGCGGGTGGCATCGTCGGTGGCGTTGGCGTACGCCTTGAGCGCGGCTGTCGCGTCGGGGTTGTTGAAGCGGCCGAAGTTACCCGCCGTGGAGGCCGTGCCGACCGGCTTGAGCAGCGTGCCGTCCATGACCGTCTGGTAGATGTCGTACGGCGTGGCGCCGCCGTTGGTCCACCGGAACGTCGCGTCGAAATTGCCCTCCTCGACGTTCTTGAACCAGGCGTCCTGGTTGGCCTTGTCGACGGTCGCGGTGATGCCGATCTTCGACAGGTTGTCCTTGACGATCTCCAGGCTGGTCTGGTAGTCGGACCAGCCGGCCGGGTCGGTCAGCGTCAGGGTGACGGGCTTGCCGGTGCTGTCCTGCAGCTTGTCACCGTTGTAGGTGAAGCCCGCGCCGGTCAGCAGCTTCTTGGCGCCCTCGACGTCCACGGCCTGGTTCTTGCCCTTGTAGTCGGTTGCGACGTAGGCGTCGCCGGCCGGGCTGGGCAGGCCCGTGACGCTCTTCACCAGCGGGTGGAAGTACGCCGCCTCGGCCTGGTTGAAGATGTCCTCACGGTTGATGGCCATGTTCATGGCCTGGCGCAGGACGGGGTTGTCGAACGGCTTCTTGGTGGTGTTGATGTAGAGGCCGTGGATGCCGAGCACCGGCGGGGCCCATACCTTGTGGTTCGCCGAGTCCTTGTCGACGAAGACCGCCTTGTAGTTCGGGATGAAGACGAAGCTCCACTCCGACTCGCCGTTGGCCAGCGCGGTGGTCTGCGCGTTGTTGTCGGTGTACGACGTGTAACGCAGTTCCTTGACCGACGGCAGAGTCTGCCAGTAGCCGCTGCTGCGCACCGACAGGGTGGTGGTCTGCGGGGTGAACGACTTCAGCGTGTACGGGCCGGAACCGACGGGGTTCTTGTTGATGTCGGTCGCCGGCTCCTTGATCGACTCCCAGATGTGCTTGGGCACGATCGGGATCTGCGCGACGATCTTCTGCTGGCTGACGAACTGCGGCGAGTTGAAGGCGAGCGTGACCTCCTTGCCGCTCGCGGTGACCGAGGCGTACGGGATGGCGAAGATGTTCAGCTTCTCGTTGCTCTTGATCAGGTTGTACGTGAACGCGACGTCCTCGGCGGTGACGGGCTTGCCGTCCGACCAGGTGGCGCCGTCGCGGACGGTGACCTTCACCGACTTGTAGTCGGTGGCCCACTCGGCCTTGGAGGCAAGCCACGGCTTCATCGGTTCGGCCGGCTTGACCGGGTTCCACATCATCAGCGGCTCGTAGAGCGCCCACCGGTAGCCCAGGGACGACGCGGAGGACGTGGTGAGGAACGGGTTGTGGTTCTCGGTTTGTGGCCCGTTCGGCATGCCGACGTTCAGCACGGACGGCTTGGACTTCGGATCGTTCGGTGAGTTGCCGGAACAAGCGGCGAGACCGACGGCGGCGAGGACGCCCGTGAGGGCTAACGCGAGGGAACGGTTGGTGCGCATGGATTCTCCCATGATGATGTTGGCGGGGCGTGCTGGGACATGCGGCATCGCGGCAGGGCGCGGGCGGCCCTGACCTGGCGGACATATGGGATGTCGCCGAGATGGCGACGGTCTGCGCTGGCGGAGCTATGGTGTGGCGGCGGCGGTCTCGACGGGTGCGGCAGAACCGCGGACGGGCGTGCTCGAGCCGCGGACGACCAGCCTGGTCACGATGACCTCCGGTGCGTCGGGCAACGGGACGCCGTCGAAGTGCGACAGCAGCATGCGGGCGGCGGCCTGCCCCATCTCCCGCATCGGTTGGTGGATGGTCGTCAGCGGGGGGTCGGAGTGGGCGGCCAGCGGGATGTCGTCGAACCCGATGACCGACACGTCCTCGGGCACCCGCCGGCCGAACTCGCGCAGCGCCTGCATCGCGCCGACCGCGGACAGGTCGTTGTGGGCGAAGACGGCGTCGAAGTCCGTCCCCGCGGTCAACAGCCGCTCGACGGCGAGCCGGCCGCTTTCGAACGTGAAGTCGCCCTCGACGACAAGTCCGCCGTCGATCGGCAGGCCCTCGACGGCGAACCTCTCGCCGAACCCGGCCAGGCGCTCCTGGCTGCATCCGAAGCGCTCGATTCCGGTGATCACCATGGGCCGGCGACGGCCGACGGCCAGGAGGTGGCGGGCCGCCTCCGCCCCACCGGCGCGGTTGGTGGTCGCGACCGACGGGAACAGCGGCTGGTGGCCCCGGTCGTCGATCAACACGACCGGCAGGCCACGCGCGTGCAACTGGGCGATGTAGGCGAGCGTGCCCTCCGGCTCGATCACCAGTAGCCCGTCAAAGGAGTTGGCCGACACCTGGGAGGCGAACTGGCGCATCGACTCCTCACCCCGGTTGCAGGTGAACAGGAGCAGGCCGTACCCCTCGGTCTCCACGGTGTCGACCACGCCCTGGAGGACCTCGCCCATCCAGGGCCAGGTGAGGGATGGCACCAGCATCCCGACGGTCCGGGTGTGCCCGCGGGCGAGGCCGACCGCCCGGGCGCTCGGGACGTAGCCCAGCTCGTCGATCACCTGGCGGACCCGGGCCGCGGTGTCCCGGTCGACCTGGTCCTTGCCGTTCAGCACGCGCGACACCGTGGTCTTGCTGACCCCGGCGCGCGCGGCGACGTCGGCAATGGTGATCGGCACGTATCTCTCCTTCACACCGCGCGCGGGAGCCTGAAGGGGGCCCGGAACCGGTTGCGGGAGCGGTTCCGGGGCCGAGTCAAACCCAGTGACCGGGACCACGTCAATAACGTTGACGTAACAAAGTAAGTCTAAATTCAAGTTCTCAATAAAAAGGACGTCGATGCAAGGAGGGTCCCCCTGCTACCGCCTTATGCGGTAAAGGGGGACCCTCCTTTCGTCCGGGCGGTCAGGTCGGCAGCGTCCACTTCTGGTTGGCGCCGCCGGTGCAGTCCCAGATCTGCAGGGGCGTGCCGTCGGCGGAGCTCACTCCGGTGGCGTCGAGGCACTTGCCCAGGGCCCGGAGGCTGCCGTCGGTGCCGGCCGTCCACCGTTGAGCGTTCGTGCCGTTGCAGTCATAGAGCTGCACCTTCGTGCCGTTGGCCGACGACGCTGCGGCCACGTCCATGCACTTGCCCAGGGCCTGCAGGGTCCCGTCCGTGCCGACCGTCCAGGTCTGCGCGTTGGTGCCGTTGCAGGTGTAGAGCTGGACCTGGGTGCCGTTGGCGGAGTTGGCCCCGGCGACGTCGACGCACTTGCCGCCATACCCGGTGATGGCGCCGGAACGTGCACCGCCACCGGGGGTGCCGCTCCAGGTGAACGTCGCCGAGCTCTTGGTCGGCAGCGTGTAGGTGAAGGACTGGCCACCCCAGTTCACCTTGATCGACTGGTTGCCGCCGGTCGCGTTGTACGCGATCAGCGCCTTGGAGCCGTCCGGGTTCTTCCACGCCACGTTCGGCACGGAGCCGTTGGCGGTGGAGTCGATGCGCACCGCGCCCGGCTTCACGAACTTCGTCAGGTGCCCCATCGTGTAGTACTCGACGGTGTAGTCCACCTGCCCGCTGCGGCTGTCGCCGTTGTGCACGGTGATCAGGCCGGTGCAGGTGCCGCAGCCGCCGTTGTGGGGGCCCATGTTCTGGTCCACCGCAAGGCTCCACTTGATCCAGCTACGTCCCCAGTTGCGGGTGTAGTCGATCAGGTTACGCATGTCCTCGTCCTGCTGGTTGCTGATCCAGGTGCCACCCGAGTGCTCGGTGTCGTAGGCGTTCACGTTCGGGTACTGGTTGTGCACCGTGGTCTGCATCCCGACGTCGCCGCCGTACCCGTGCCAGGCGATCCCGCCGAAGTTCGGGTCGTTGCGAATCGTCGAGTCGTTCACCAGCGGTGCCGCGTAGGTGTTGTAGACGTCCCAGTTCCAGTCGTGCACCAGCACCTTGGTGCCGAGCCCGGCGTTGTGGAAGGCCGGCAACAGGTTGCTCTTGACGAAGTACTGAAGGCCGGAGGCGTTCCAGTTCATCGACGGGTAGCCGGCGCAGCAGGTCGGCTCGTTCTGCGGCGTGACGTAGTCGATCTTCACGCCCTGCGCCGCGTACCCCTGGATGTACTTGACGAAGTAGTCGGCGTACATGCCGTAGTACTGCGCCTGCAACCAACCCTGGTTGAAGCTGTTGTTGTCCTTCATCCAGGCCGGAGAGCTCCACGGCGACGCCATCACCTTCAGCGCCGGGTTGAGCGACTTCGCCTGCTTGGTCAGCGCCATCACGTCGACGTCCCGGTTGAGCGAGAAGTCGTTGAGGTTGCAACACGTGTCGTCGTAGGAGTAGCTGAAGCGGGCAAGGTCCGACGACCCCAACGGGTTGCGCAGGAAGCTCACCCCGATTCCGTTGGTGGGGTCGAACAGCTTCTGCATGACCGCGTTCCGGGTACTCGTCGACAGCGCGCCGCTACCGTTGATCAGCCAGGCGGCGGTGTCGGTGAACGAGGCACCGGCGCCCTCGAACTGCTGGTACGTGGTGTTTTCGTTGACGTTGACGGTCTGGTTGGCGCCCGCACTGCTGCCGGCGAAGCTGATCGACGGCTGCTGCTGCAGTCCCCTGGTCACGTTTCGGCCGCCGCCGTCGTTGGTCGTGGTCAGCCAGATGTTGACCGGCTCGCCGGCGGCGAACGCCGATGGTGCCAGCGCGACCGCGACACCTCCGGCGACGAGCACGACTGCGGCGGTAGCGGCCTGTATCGCGCGTCCACGCCATGGGTGGGCGCGCCCGGTGGGTCTGTTCGAGAGCATGGTGAATTTCTCCCTTCACCCGACGGGTCCTGGTCTGCGAACCGGTGTCCGGCGGGGGTCGGGCGGCGGAAGCCGCGGGGCGCGCCGCCTGACCCGTCCCCGGCGTCCGCTCCGAGACGGTGCGGACCGCCGTGGAGATGGCCGCATCGGCGCCGCCCAAGGCCACGACAGTCGACGAAGAGGTACCACCAGCCGTCGCCCGTGTCAACCATCGACCATGCTCAATAGTGACCTGTTTCCGCAGGCCAATGGCTAATTAAACAACTTCTTTCAAGTTCCGTATCGACGCGCTGAAGCACGGTGCCGCACGTGGACCCGGCGGACGTCCCGGACCGCGTCATGCCACGTCGACGGCGATCGGCTGCCTTGCACCCGGCACGTCCCGGTCCGTGCGGGGGTCGGCTCCCCGGGCGAGAAGTGCCGCCACCGGCAGGGTCGCCGCACCGAAGGCGACGGCGTCCGGCCCGAGCTCGCACAGCTCGATGGTGGCCTGTCCGAACGGGTGCTCCAGCGCGTGCGCCCGGGCGGCCTCCCGGATCCGGGGCAACAGGCGCGCACCGATGGCGAGGCCCGTCCAGCCGCCGAGCACGACCCGCTCGGGGTTGAAGAGGTTGATCAGACTGGCGATGCCCGCACCGAGCAGGTCGGCGGTCTCGTCGAGCAGCCGCGCGGCCACCTTCGACCGGTCGGCGGCGGCGACGAGTGCCTGGATCTGGGAGACCTCGTCGTCGCCGGGCACGGGCCGGCCGCCGCGGGCCCGCCGGTACCGGTCGATGATGCCTTCCGCGCCGACGTACGCCTCCAAGCAGCCCCGCGCGCCGCAGCGGCACTCGCGGCCGCCGTACATGATCGTGGTGTGCCCCCACTCGCCGGCACTGCTACTCACCCCGCGGTAGGTGGTGCCTTCGTTGATCACGGCCGCACCGACACCCGATCCGACGAGCACGATCACCGCGTGCCGGGCGCCCCGGCCGGCGCCGAACCACATCTCGGCCTGTCCCTGGGTCTTCGCACCGTTCTCCACGAACAGGGGCAGGGTCACGCCCCGGTCCCGGAGCAGTCGCTCCAGGGCGACGGCGTGCCAGCCGATGGTCGGTGCGTGCACGACCGCGGTGGTGCCCTGCTCCACGATGCCCGGAACGCCGATCCCGGCGGCGATGACGCTCTCCTCGGTCACCCCGGCCGTGACGATCACCTCGCGTATCCCGGCGGCGACCTGGTCGGCGACCGCGGCCGCGTCCGGACGCGACGTCGGCAACCGCTCGTCAACCGTGGCGAGCCTCGTCATCGCCAGATCGAACAGCTCCACCTTGACGCCGGTCTCACCCACGTCGGTGCCGATCACGTGCCCGTACCCGGGATCCACCCGCAACAGCACACGCGGACGCCCGCCGTCCGACTCGACCTGGCCGGCTTCGATAATCAGCTTTTCGTCGATCAGCTCGGCCGTGACGTTGCTGGCCGTGGCCGCGCTCAACCCGGTCAGGCTGCTGAGCTCGAGGCGGCTGAGTGGACCATGGAAGAACAGCTTGGAGAGCAGGACCGAGCGGTTGCGCCGCCTGATGTCGCGGACAGTTGTCCGTTTCGATTCCATTTCGGCCAATCTCTTCTTCTGTGCGGACATCGCCTCGGCGCACCCTCACGGCGCGCGCCCCACCAAACTGCCAGGCAGGGGCCTAATGCAAGACCTTAACTAACCCTCAATTTAACCATGTGAGCAGCGCCGGACAGGCGGGCCTGCCCCGTCGCCGCGAACCGTCACCCCAAAACTACCGAGGTAGCCCCGCCAAGTCATCCCACCATTCCCGGCGAGTGGCCGCCCGCGACGACGACCGTGCCCGCAAGGCCGATCCAGGGGAGCAGTCGGGGTACGGCACGGGGAAGCGGGGTGGCGGCGGCGCGGGCATCCCGAGAGATCGGATCCCTGGCGGACCTGGCCTCCGGCCAGCCTGAGGCGACAACTATTGCGCTTAATTTAGAACCTTGCGAAAGGGTGCCGGCGCGGTCGATACTGACGACCTTCGATAGGCACCGGCGCAGTCCGCGCGGTCCGCGTCGGGGATACGCAACTCCGCTCGATTGGCGGCACTCGGTGCCTGGAGGAGAACCGTGCCTGGGCGACAAGCCGCGCTGATCGCGGCAACCCCCGCAACCACGGCACCCGCGCTCCCTCCCAGCCTCGCACTCACCGCATCGCGGCAGAGAGGATCCTATGAATCCGCACGACGACATATCGGATGTCCCCGGCCGCCCAGCACGCCGGCGTAGAACCGTCATCGTCATCGCCACCGCTGCCCTCGGCGTCACCCTCGGCGCCGCCGGCATCACCAACGCCACCGCCGCCAGCAGCGGAGCCATCACCGGCTACGGCGGCAAGTGCGTCGACGTCGCCGGCGCCAACCCCACCAACGGCACCCAGATCCAGCTCTATACCTGCAACCACACCGACGCCCAGAAATGGACCGTCGCCAACGACGGATCACTTCAGGCGCTCGGCAAATGTCTCGACGTGACGGCAGCGGGCACCAGCAACGGCACCAGAATCCAGCTCTACGACTGCAACGGCACCGGCGCCCAGAAATGGACCGCCACCGGCGGGCAACTGGTCAACACCGGCTCGAGCAAATGCCTCGACGCCACCGGACCCAGCTCCGCCGACGGCACGCCGCTGCAGATCTGGGACTGCACCGGCGGCCCCAACCAGAAATGGACCCTCCCCGCCTCCGGCGGCGGAGGCACCACCCCACCACCGCCACCACCGCCGGGCGGCGGTGCGCCCGACCTGGGCCCGAACGTGTTGGTGTTCGATCCCGCCATGCCCAGCGGCAGCATCCAGGGCCGGCTCAACTCGGTGTTCCGGCAGCAGGAGGCCAACCAGTTCGGCACCAACCGGTACGCGCTGCTGTTCAAACCCGGTACCTACAACGTCGACGCCAACGTCGGCTTCTACACGCAGGTCGCCGGGCTCGGCCTGTCGCCGGACGACGTGACCATCAACGGTGCGGTACACGCCGAGGCCGACTGGTTCCAGGGCAACGCCACCCAGAACTTCTGGCGTTCGGCGGAGAACCTGTCGGTCACGCCAAGCGGGGGCACCGACCGGTGGGCGGTCTCCCAAGCGGCGCCGTACCGGCGGATGCACCTGCGCGGCAACCTGCAACTCGATGACGGAGGCTGGTCGAGCGGCGGCCTGCTGGCGGACGTCAAGGTGGACGGTCAGGTGCGGTCGGGCAGCCAGCAGCAGTGGCTGTCCCGCAACACGCAGTGGGGTAGCTGGACCGGCTCCAACTGGAACATGGTCTTCGTCGGGGCCGTCAACGCGCCGGGTAACAGCTTCCCGAACCCGCCCTACACGACGGTCGGACAGACCCCGATCGTGCGCGAGAAGCCGTTTCTGTACGTCGACGACGCCGGCAACTACAACGTGTTCGTCCCCGCGCTACGCACCAACTCGTCGGGCGTGAGCTGGAACGGCACACCGGCCGGCTCGTCGTTGCCGATCAGCCAGTTCTTCATCGTCAAGCCCGGCGCCTCCGCCACGAGCATCAACGCCGCCCTCGCCCAGGGCAAGAACCTGCTGTTCACGCCCGGCGTGTACCACCTGGGCGACACGATCCGGGTGACCCGGGCCGACACGGTCGTCCTCGGCCTCGGTCTCGCCACGCTCGTGCCCGACAACGGCGTCACCGCCATGACGGTCGCCGACGTCGACGGGGTCAAGGTCGCCGGCCTGCTCTTCGACGCCGGCACGACCAACTCACCGGTGCTGATGGAGGTCGGACCCACCGGCTCGTCGGCCAACCACGCGGCCAACCCGACCTCGCTGCACGACGTGTTCTTCCGCATCGGCGGCGCCGGCGTCGGCAAGGCCACCGTCAGCCTGCGGGTCAACAGCAGCAACGTCATCGGCGACCACATGTGGATCTGGCGCGCCGACCACACCTACGGCGTCGGCTGGAACACCAACACCGCGCAGAACGGCCTGGTTGTCAACGGCGACAACGTCACCATGTACGGGCTGTTCGTCGAGCACTTCCAGCAGTACCAGACGATCTGGAACGGCAACGGCGGCCGGACGTACTTCTACCAGAACGAGATGCCCTACGACCCGCCCAACCAGGCCGCCTGGATGAACGGGAGCACGCAGGGCTGGGCGGCCTACAAGGTCGGCGCCTCGGTCACCAGCCACGAGGCCTGGGGCCTGGGCAGCTACTGCTTCTTCAACGCGAATCCCAGCGTCGTGGCAGCGCATGCGTTCGAGGCACCAGCCACCAACGGCGTCCGCTTCCACAACATGGTCACCGTCTCCCTCGGCGGAAAAGGAACGATCACCCACGTCATCAACAACAGCGGGGGCCCGTCCAACGCCGCCCGCAACGTAGCGAATCTTGTCAGCTATCCCTGACGGCAGCGGTGGGGGCGGGTTGCAACCCGTCCCCACCCTTATCCACGAGGTTGCCCGCATGCAAAAACGCAACTGGCTCACGACCGCTGCGGTCGTCGCGTTCATGGCCGCCGCGGCCGGGGTCGGTGGGGCCGGGGTCGCCCGGGCGGCCGACGCGCCGCAGCAGTCCCACACCACGGTGGTCGGCGTCCACAACGCGTACCAGAAGGCCACGTTTCCGTACTTCGCCGACGCCCTGGACTCCGGCGCCGGCCTCATCGAGGTCGACGTCTGGGCGGATTCGTTTACCCGGCGCTGGCGGGTCAACCATGAGCTGTTCGGCCAGAGCAACAACTGCACGGCCGGCGACCTGCGCAGCGGCAGCCGCGACCGCGGCTTCGACGGTTGCCTGGCGAACATGCGGCTCTGGCACGACAGCCATCCGGGGCACCGTCCCATCATCATCAAGGTCGAGCTGAAGGGCGGCTTCGACAGCCGCGTGGGTCTCGGCCCGGCAGACTTCGACCGGCTGATCGCGTCCAAGCTCGGCAACGCCGTGTACCGGCCCGCCGATCTGCTCGGCGCGTACCCGACACTGGACGCGGCCGCGCTCGCCGACAACTGGCCGACCCGTGCCTCGCTGGCGGGCCGGTTCCTGTTCGAGATCATCCCCGGAACCGTCGAACGCCAGAACCCGTTCGACCACCTGTGGACCGACACCGAGTACGCCCGCTACCTGCGCGACCTCGCCGCGTCCGGCGGCATCGGCACGGCACAGGCGTTCCCGGCGGTACTCGACGCGGCGGCCGGCGACCCGCGTACCCGGTACCCGGACGCGACCATCCGACCCTGGTTCGTGTTCTTCGACGGGTCGGCGCCCGCATATGTCGGCGGCGGGATCGACCCGGCCTGGTACGACGCCCGCCACTACCAGCTCGTCATGACGGATGCCTCGAACGTGGCGCCGGCGATCGACCCCGTCCACCCGACACCCGAGCAGGCATCGGCCCGGGTGGCGCAGCTCGCGGCCGCTCACGCCAGCGTGGTATCGGCCGACTGGGCGCCGTTGCCGGCGGTGCTGGCGACCGTGCTGGAGCGCGGCTGAGCCGCTACCCCGTCGCGCCGCTGGACGGGCTGAGCCCACCCCACATCCCGAGTGCGGCACCCGCCACCGCCCTCGGGGTGTGGGGTGTTCAGCCGGTGAAGCGGTAGCCGATGCCCGGCTCGGTGATGAGGTGACGGGGCCGGGCCGGGTCGGGTTCGAGTTTGCGGCGCAGGTTGGCCAGGTGGACGCGGAGGTAGTTGGTCTCGGTTTCGTACGCCGGTCCCCACACCTGCTGCAGAAGTTGCTTGTGGGTGATCAGCTTGCCGGGCTCGCGGATGAGGACTTCGAGCAGGTGCCATTCCGTAGGGGTGAGGCGGACCTCGCCGGTGGGGGTGGTGACGCGCTTGTTGGCGAGGTCGACGGTGAACGCGTCGGTGGTGACGATGGCGTGTCCGGTGGCCGGGGCGGCGCGGCGGAGGGCGGCGCGCATGCGGGCGAGGAGTTCGTCCATGCCGAACGGCTTGGTGACGTAGTCGTCGGCGCCGGCGTCGAGGGCGTCGACCTTGGCGAGTTCTGTGTGGCGGGCGGACAGCACGATGATCGGGGCGGTGCACCAGCCGCGGAGGCCCTCGACGACGGCGACGCCGTCGATGTCGGGCAGGCCGAGGTCGAGGATAACCAGGTCGGGCGGGTTGCGGCTGGCCGTGGCCAGTGCAGTGGTGCCGTCGGCGGCGGCGGTTACGTCGTAGCCGCGGGCGGACAGGGTGATGCGCAGCGCCCGCAGGAGGTGGGGGTCGTCGTCGACGACGAGGACGCGGGTCACGGGATGCTTCCCCTCGGGATGTGCAGCGTCATCGTCAGCCCTCCGCCGGAGGTTTCGGTCGGGGTGATGGTGCCGCCCATGGCTTCGGTGAAGCCGCGGGCGATGGCCAGGCCGAGGCCGAGGCCGGCGGTGGTGGTGCGATCGTGGAGGCGCTGGAACGGTGCGAAGATGCGGTCGCGGTCGGCCGCGGGTACGCCGGGGCCGTGGTCGATGACGTGCAGCCGCACGTGATCACCGTCGGCGTGGCCGTGGAGCCGGATCGGCTGGTCGGGTGGGCTGGCCGCCCGGGCGTTGGCGACCAGGTTAGCGACGACGCGTTCGAGCAGGCCGGGGTCGGCGTGGACCAGCGGTAGGTCGTCGGCGATGTCGACATCGACGGCAGCGTCGCCGGGTGGCGTGTGCAGGAGGGCCTGGGCGACGACCGCGTCGAGTGCCACCGGTTGGAGATGGATGCTGAGTACGCCGGCCTGCAGGCGGCTCATGGACAGCAGGTTGTCGACCAGGGCGTCGAGCCGGTCGGTGGACTCCTCGATGGTGGCCAGCAGCTCGGCCTGTGCCTGCGGCGGCAGCGAGAGGTCCGGTTGGCGCAGGCTCGACGCGGCGGCCTTGATGCCGGCGAGCGGCGTGCGCAGGTCGTGGCCGACGGCGGCCAGCAGCGCGGAGCGGACCCGGTCGATCTCGGCGAGGTCGCGGGCGTGCGCGGCCTGGTCGGCCAGGCGTTGGGCTTCCAGGGTGCGGGCCGCGGCCGCGGCCAGCCGGCCGAGGGTACGGCGGTCTTCGGCGAAGATCTCCGGCCCCCATGCGGCCAGGCGCAGGCCGTCGCCGGCCGCGACGGATAGGACCGGCCGGGCGGGTGGCGGCTGGCCGACGGCGGCGACGGTGTGTTCGCCTTCGGGCCCGCTTTCCAGCAGCGCGACGGCGGTCATGGCGAAAGTGTCGCGGACCTGCGCCAGCAGCCGGGTCAGGGACTGCTCGGCCACCGGCTCGGCGCTCACCCGTGCGAGAAGGCTGGCTTCGGCGTCGCGGCGGACGGCGCGTTCGCGCTGCCGGGCGGCCACGTCGACGGCGACGCTCACGGCCGCGGCGACCAGGACGTAGACGACGAGGACGATCGCGTGGTCACGGTTTTCCACCACGAACGTGTGGTACGGGGGGATGAAGAAGAAGTTGACGAGCAGGTCGGCGCCGACGGCGGCAGCCAGGGCCGGCCACATACCGCCGATGGCGGCGGCGGCGAGGACCGGCACCAGGTACAACAGCGCCACGCTGGCCAGCGACAGGGCGGGACGCGTCGGGGCGAGCAGCGCGGTGAGCCCGGCCAGCCCGACGGTGGCCACGGCCAGACCCCACCAGGCCCGCCGCGCGGATACTCCTCGACGTGCGCTCGAACTCACGATCCAGTTATACGGCTACCACCAGTGCCGATGGGCTGCGGCTCGGGCAATTCGGGCTGCCGTTCGTCGGCCCGGCTGGAGGCCAGCTGCCAGGGCACGCTGGTGACCATGACGCCGCGTTGGAACAGCAGGCGGGTCTTGAGCCGCAGCGCGCTCTGGTTGTGCAGGATGTGTTCCCACCAGTGCCCGACCACGTACTCCGGGATGTAGATCACCACGAGGTCGCGCGGGCTGTCGCGGCCTAGCGTGGCGACGTACTCCAGCACCGGTCCGGTGATGTCGCGGTACGGGGCGTCCAGCTCGGTCAACGGGACCGGGATGCCGCGGTCGGCCCACTCGGCCTGCAGCGCCCGCACGTCCTCGGGATTGCTGGCCACGGTGAGGGCGGTGAGCGTGTCGGGCCGGGTGGCCCTCGCGTATGCCAACGCTTGCAGGGTTGGCTTGTGCAGCCGGGACACCAGCACCACCGCGTGGATGCGCGCGGGCAGCACCATGCCACCGGGCTCCGGCGCCAACTCGGCGGTCACCCGGCGGTAGTGCCGCTCGATGGCTTTCATGAGCAGGAAGATCGCCGGCATCGCGATCACCACCAGGTAAGCGCCGTGCGCGAACTTGGTGACCAGCACCACGACCAGCACCACCCCGGTGAACACCGCCCCGACGCCGTTGATGGTTCGGGACCGGTGCAGCCGGCGTCGGGCGGCCGGGTCGCGTTCGGTGGCCAGCAACGTCGTCCAGTGCCGGACCATGCCGGTCTGGCTGAGCGTGAACGACACGAACACGCCGATGATGTACAGCTGGATCAGCCGGCTGGTGGAGGCGTCGAACGCCCAGATCAGCAAACCGGCGAGTGCCGCCAGGATCACGATGCCGTTGCTGAACACGAGCCGGTCTCCGCGGCGGCCGAACTGGCGCGGCAGGTATCCGTCATGGCCGAGGATCGAGGCCAGGATCGGGAAGCCGTTGAACGCGGTGTTGGCCGCCAGGATCAGGATCGCCGCGGTGAAGCCCTGGACCAGCAGGAACAATACGGACTGGTAGCCGAAGACCGCCCCGGCGACCTGGGCGATCGCGGTGCGCTGCACGTACCCGGCCGGGGCGCCGATCAACTGCGTTGGATCGTCGGCGACCCGCACCCGGGAGACCAATGCCAGCGCGGTGATCCCCGCGAACATCGCGATGGTGATCCCGCCCATGATGGCGAGGGTGTCAGCGGCGTTGCGGCTCTTGGGCGGCTTGAAATTGGGCACCCCGTTGCTGACCGCCTCCACCCCGGTCAGCGCCGTGCAGCCCTGGGAGAACGCGCGCAACGCCAACACCAGCGCCGCCGCACCGACCGCGGAGTGCACGGGGTTGATGCCGAATGAGGCCGACTCCGCCCGCGGCACGTTCCCGGTCAACAACCGGAACGCACCCCAGCCGATCATCGCGAAGACCACCGCGACGAAGCCGTAGGTGGGGATCGCGAACACGGTGCCGGACTCCCTGATCCCGCGCAGGTTCATCAACGCCAGCAGCGCCACGAACCCCAGCGACAGCACCACGGCGAAGGGCTTCATGGTCAGGAACGCCGACGTGATCGCGTCCACCCCGGCGGCCACCGACACCGCCACCGTCAGCACATAGTCCACCAGCAGCGCGCTCGCGGCCACCAGCGCGGCGTTGCGGCCGAGGTTGGCGCGGCTGACCGCGTACGCGCCACCGCCGTTCGGGTAGGCGTAGCAGGTCTGCCGGTACGAGGCCACCACCACCGACAGCAGCACGACAACGGCGAGAGCGACCCACGGGGTCAGGAAGAACAGTGCCAAGCCGCCCAGGCTCAACGCCCGCAGGATCTCCTCCGTGGCGTAGGCGTTCGACGACAACGGGTCCGAACAGAACACCGGTAACGCCAGCTTCTTGGGCAACAGGGTCTCGCCCAGCCGCTCGCTACGCAGCGGGCGGCCCACCAGCAACCGCTTGGTCCATCTCAGCACCCCACCAGCCAACGACACGACCAGGGCCGCACCGCCGATCTTGACGCGTTCTTGACGCAAACACCGGCGATCTTGACGAGTTCTTTGCGTCGGCGCATGAGCCGATCCCCGGCAGTGACCGGGTGCTCCCTTACCAGCGACGCCGCGTGCTCCCCGGCCTCGTCGCAACGCCCCAGTGCCAGAAGCGCCCCGGCCTGCGGCAGCGGCTGGTCGAGCATCGCGCTCGCCCGCGCCTACCCCGCCGCCCACATCGACGGCATCGACCTCGACCAGCCGTCGATCGCGGAGGCCCGGCATAACGCCGTGGCCGCCGATGTCACCGACCGGGTGCGCTTCGAATGCCGGGACGCCAGCGACCCCGCGTTGGCCGGACAGTTCGACCTGGTGACGCTCTTCGAGACTCTGCACGACCTGGCCGACCCGGTATCGGCGCTGCGCGCGGCGGCCGCCCTACTCGCGCCGGGCGGCGCGGTGCTCATCGGCGATGAGAAGGTCGCGGAGACCTTCACCGCCCCCGGCGACGAGCTCGAAAGGTTTCAACTACGGCTGGAGTGCCCTGCACTGCCTCCCCGCAAGCCTCACCGAGCCGACGTCGGTTGGAACGGGAACCGTGATCCGGCCCGAGACCGTACGCCGCTTCGCCCGGGAAGCGGGTTTCTCCGCTGTCACGGTCCTGCCCATCGAACACGACCTCTGGCGCTTCTACCGCCTCGACCCATGACCACCGCCGTCACCCAGCCCTACCGCCTGGCGGAAACCGCAGCCCGGCCGCGGCCGCGGATGCCACCCAACCGTTACCCGTGCCCGGACTTCACGTCTGGACAAGGCGGAGAAATCAATTACTGTCTACGCGAGTTCGCCGATGTGGCACCGGTCTCGCGACCGTAGCTTGTGACCGGACGTACCTGGTGAGCTGGACCCTGACTGCGAAACATTGGGGAAGCCGTGACCAGTAGCTATCGCGTTCCGGACCGCTCCGGCGGCGCCGCGCGGTCAGCCAGCCGGCGGCGGGCGCCCGGTGGACTACTCGTCGCCGTCGCCGCCGCGACCGTGCTCACCGCGGCGGTCGGCGGCTGGACCGGCTATAAGTTGCTGAGCCAGCCGTCGTGCGCGGATCAGATCCGGCTGCCGGTCGCAGCGGCGCCGGAGATCGAGCCCGCGGTCCGCGCGATGACCGAGCAATGGACCGCGACCAAGCCACGCATCAACGGAAAGTGCGTGGCGGTGGCGGTCACCGCCGCCGACCCGGCCGACATCGCGGCGGCGATCGCCGGGCAGCACCAGGGCACCCTGACCGGCGTGGGCAAGGCCGCCGGGGACGTCCGGGTCCCGAAGGTATGGATCCCGGACTCCTCCATCTGGCTGCAGCGGCTGCGGGCCGCCGGCGCGGATTGGGTACCCAAGGACGCGCCGTCGGTGGCCCGCAGCCCGGTGGTGCTGGCGATGCCGCAACCGGCCGCGGCGTCATTGGGCTGGCCTAACAAGAAGCTCACCTGGGCCGACCTGCTGTCGAAGCTGACCGCGGGCGCCAAGCTGCGGTCGGGGATCGTTGATCCTAACCGGGACGCCGCCGGCCTGTCCGGCCTGCTGGCGCTGGCCGCGGCGGCCAACGCCGCCGGCAGCAAGGCGCAACAAGCAACCGTGGCCGGGCTGCGCGCCCTGGCCACCGGCCGGGCGGCGCTACGCGACGACCTCCTCGCCCGCTTCCCGCGCGGCGAGGATGTCGGCTCGCTGGCCTCCAGCCTGGCCGCGGCGCCGCTGTCGGAGCAGGCGGTCATCGCCTACAACGGTGGTCAGCCGCCGGTGCCGCTCGCGCCGGTATTCCTCGAGCCGGCGCCGGTGCCGCTGGACTACCCGTACACGGTCCTGCCCGGCACCAGTGAGGACGAGGCCAACGCCGCACAGGCGGTGCTGGTCACCCTCGCCGGCGACAGCTACCGCGACAAGCTTGCCCAGCAGGGCCTGCGCGCCGCCGACGGCAGCACCGGCAGCGGGTTCGCCGCGTCGAAGAACGCTCCGAGCGGACCCTCGCCAACCAGCGCCGCACCGGACGCGGCCATCATCGACAAGCTGCTGTCGAGCTGGAACACGCTCACCGCGCCGGGCCGGATGCTCGCCGTCCTCGACGTGTCCGGCTCCATGGCCACACCCGTACCCACCGCCGGCGGCGCCACCCGCGAACAGGTGGCGGCGGAGGCCGCCCGCCGCGGGCTCGGGCTGCTCGACGACACCTGGGCGGTCGGCCTGTGGACCTTCTCGACCAAGCTCGACGGCGACAACGACTGGAAACAGGTGGTGCCGATCGGCCCGCTGTCGAGCCAGCGCCAAGACCTGCTCACCGGGCTCGCCGGCGTCCAGACCAAGGTCAACGGCGGCACCGGGCTGTACAACACCGTCCTCGCCGCCTACAAGACCGTCCAGGCAAGCTGGGACCCCGGCCGGGTCAACTCGGTCGTCTTGTTCACCGACGGCAAGAACGAGGAGGCGCCCGGGCTCAGCCTCGACCAGCTCATCGACGCGCTGAACAAGGCCAAGGACCCGGCCCGGCCCGTCGTGGTGGTCGCGCTCGGCATCGGTAACCAGGTCAGCGAGGCGGAACTACGGCGCATCACCGACGCCACGGGCGGCGCCACATTCCTCGCGCCCGACCCCAGTCAGGTCGGCGAAACGTTCCTCAAGGCGCTGGCGCTACGACCCAACGGCTCCCGCTGAACGGCCGGTCTCCCGCCATCATCGGGCGTGGTGCCGGCGGGTGCGGCGTACGCGCGTCCATGTCAGCACCGCGACCACACCAACTGCACCTGCGGCCGCTCCCAGTGCGAAGGAGCGTGCCCGACTGGGCTTCGGCTCGCTGGCGTCGGTGTGGTGGCACCGAACGTCTCGGTGGGCTCCGGGATACTCGGTGGAATCCTGCGCGATGCCCGTCGCTGGCTGCACGGTCGCGGAGGTGCGGACGAAACCAGCGCGCTCATTGCCCACGATGGACAGCATCGATGCCAGGACCAGGACGAGAAACGCGAGACCTTGCACGGCGACCAAGCCGCTGGCCACCTTGCCAGCTGCGGTCAACGGCTCCGGGTCTCCGGCCCCGGCAAAGGTGGCCAACGTGTAGTACGAACAGTCCAAGGTTTGCAGCGCGGCTTGAGCTGGGTCTGGAGTGGGCATGGCTATCTTGGTGTATCCACCGAACCGGTGACCGATAAAGTACATGGCACCGACGCCGGCCAGATGCGCTGCGATGAGCGCACCAGCGAAGACCTGGAACTCACGCACGAGAATTCTGTCGGGCTGTCGCCGTTCGGGCCTCAGCTCGTGGAAGCTCTGGCCGTAGGAGCCGAGGACGGCGTAGCTGTAGACGGCCTCGACCGCGATGAGAATGGTCGCCACGATGAGCGACAGCGCCAGCACGAGGGCAACGCTGTCGTGTGCCGACCGGGATAGCAGGTGCGGGATCCTCGGCGCCGAGGCCAGCACGATCAGGTACGCGGCGGTGAGCCCGGCGAGCACAGCGAGATTGAACAGCGTTGCCCGAAAGATCCGGGCGGGCCATCCGACCAGAAGCTGACGCGACCCGCGCAGCCCTCGTGTCATGCGGCGGATCCGGTAGTCCCTTTACGCCGAAGGGAAGGAAGGCCGCCCCAAGGTGGTCATACAACCGTTCCTGGTCGACCGCGGTTCGCGGATGCTGATCGGCCAACGCGGTTGCGAACTCGGGACCATGCGAATGCAGCCACCGGATGGCATTGACGACAGCAAGGATCTTGAGGAGGACGACGACCAGGAGGCCAGCCGTGATCACAATCATCGTGCCACCCTCGACTCGATCGGATGCTGGCGGTCGTGATGCCAATCGATACCACATCTCCGTTACACCAGCGGTAGCCCAGACGAGACCGGCTCGCAGGCCGACAGGATGGAGCCGAGAACTGGGCCTTTCAGCCTCGTTGCCACGTCCTGTATGCAAGCCGTTGCATGATGCCGCTGGTTACGGGTCGCCGAGCCCGGCCCGTCGCGCTTGGACGATGGCTGCCGAGCGGTCTGGCGCCTGGAGTTTCGCGAGGATGGCGGACACATTGTTGGCGATGGTCTTGGCGCTCAGCGACAGGTGCCGAGCGATGCGCCCGTTGGGCCAACCGTTGGCCATCAGGCCGGGGATTTCGCGCTCGCGGTCGGTGAGTTGCGGAAACGGGCGGGCCACGGGGCCCGGGGCGGTGAACGCCCGCAGCACGCGACCGGAGACGTCGGGGCCGAACACGGCGTCGCCCTTGGCGATTCCGCCGATGATACGGATGACGTCCTCCTGCTTGGCGCCTTTGAGCAGGTACCCCCGCGCGCCCGCGCGCAGCGCGGCAAAGACGAACTCGTCCTCGCCGTACATGGTGAGCATCACCACCGCCACGCCATGGTGGGCCGCGGCTATCCGGTCAGCCGCTCTGATCGCGGCAGAGGCGCTGGCCCCTACGGCCGGCGGTCACCGTCTGAGCCGGACGGTGAGCAGGTCACCAGGTTGGCAATCGAGCACGTCGCACAGCGCGGTGAGGGTGCTGAAGCGGATGGCCCGGGCCCGGCCGTTCTTGAGGATCGACAGGTTGGCGAGGGTGATGCCGACCCGGTTGGCGAGGTCGGTGAGCGTGAGACCGCGGGCGGCCAGCAGGTGGTCGAGGTGTACCTCGACCCGGTGCTCCTCCTCCGGCGGCATCAGATCATCCCGTCCAGTTCGTCCCGAAGGTCGCAGCCCCGCTTCACCACCTCGGAGATGCCCAGGAGCACCAGGCCGGGCAACAGCCACCACAGTGACGGGTGCTGGTTGATCGAGGCGCCGAAGCGCAGCGACTCGTCGTCGGGGAGCGAGATGTTCAGGAGGACGGTCCGGGCGGTGTACTCGACCACTTCGGAGAGCAGCCCCAGGACCAGCACCATCAGGCCCAGCTTGCGGAGTCGGCGCACCATGGCCGGCGTGAACGGATCGTTTCGCCGCGCGTCCTCGATCAGCCGGATCGCGTAGATGATCATTGGTATCGAGGCCAGCACGAACACGAGGCCGTTGCCGAGCGAGTAGAGCACCTCCTGAGCGAGGCTGGGGTTCCCCTCCACGACCGAGACCTGGCCCAGGTGGAGCATCGGGAAGCGCCTGTTGGCGTAGGGCTCGCCGCCGAAGATGTCGCCTACGTCCACGGTGCCCACCTGGGGTGCCCCGCCCCCGAAGACCAGCAGCGGAATGGAGAGGACGTCGATGGCGAGCATCAGCACCAGAAGTGTGCGGATGGGGGCTAGCCAGGCACCCCGGCGTCGCTGAGCCTGCTTCACAATGCCACTCCCCTTTATCGAAAATCGATATAGCGATAATCGATAAGGTACCTGGGTTGTCAAGACCTCGGGTCGCCCGGAAATGTCAGCATCCGCTTGTCCAGCTCGACCGGGGTGCGCGAACGGAAGCGAATGGTGCGGGTCGTTGGGCAGGTGGCCGACGACGACCTTTCGCTGACCCGCACCGGCCTGCGTCTGATCATCGAGTCCCGACCAGGATCTGACGGTCGTGGGCGAGCAGCCGACGGACGCGAAGCCGTCCACCTGGCCCGCGCCCTTGGCGCCGACGTCGTACTCATGGATGTCCGGATGCCCGATCTGCTGGCAGCGAGACAACCGTCAAGACACCTCAAACGAATTGACTCGACGTCCGATCGGTGTTTTCGCCGGAGTACCCCAGCCGGGGTGCGGCGAATGACCTCGCCCGGGGGACGCCGGCCGGTATGGCCGGCACATACCGTCCCTGCCATGTCCCACCGCAGGGAGGAATCATGAGCGGGATTGTTCGGCAGGTATCGCAGGCGGTTCGCCCGGTCACCTGGCAGGTCTGGCTGGCGGTACGTCCGATCAGCCGGCAGCAGTGGTTCCTGTGGTGGTGCGGGACCCTGCTGACGGTGTCCGGCATGGCACACGGCGTGGTGGCGGCTATCGACGGCGGAGCCTGGTGGGGTCCGGTGTCCTGGCGCAAGCCAACAGTGTTCGGATTGTCATTCGGCATCCTGCTCTGGTCGGTGGTGTGGGTCATGCGCCACCTGCCCGACCGGCGGTGGGGGTGGCTACCGGCCGGACTGCTCGGTGCCACGTCGGTGGTGGAGGTCGCTCTGATCACCATGCAGCGCTGGCGCGGGGTGCCGTCGCATTTCAACCCCGCAACCCGGTTCGACGCGGCCGTCTGGTCGGTCATGGGTACGTCGATAATCGCCACCGCGCTCGCCGTGGCGGTGCTGCTGGTCTGGTCGTTGGCGCAGTTCCGGGGCGCTCCGACCGCGCGGGTGGCGGTACTGGCGGGTCTGCTGGCGGTGCTGGCGGCCGGGGCCATCGGCCGCGACATGGCGGCCGCGGGCGAGGCCGCGGTGACGGCGACCGGTCATGTGCCCTTCGGGATCGTGTTCGGCGCCGCCGGCACCCCCAAGCTCGCCCACGCCCTGGGCATCCACGGGCTGCAGGTGTTGGGGCTGCTGGCGATCGGGCTGGAGGTGGGGCGGCTGCCGGCCCGGTCCAGGCTTCGGCTCATGCTGCTCGCGGCCGCCGGCTATGCGTCGGTGTTCGCGGCGGTGACCGTGACCGCGTACGCCGGCCGGGCATGGACCTCGCCGACCCTGCCGATGGCGGTGCTCACGGTGGCCGGGGCGCTGGGGCTGCTGTTCGTCGCCGTTGTCGCGGTGAAGAACCTCTGGAGCGGCTCCAGCAGCGTAGGTTCGGACGGGGACGATGACCGAGACAGCGCTGGGCGACCCCGGGTCGCTGTGATGGGGTAAGGCATGGCCGACGACCCCGTCGACATCCCAATCGGCCCACCGCAACAGCCGCTGCATCCCGTCCGGCAACACATCCCCCGGCCCGCTCCGCCAACGCAAGCCAGGTGCCGTTTGTGGTGTACTCCGGTGGTTGTACGTGGGGTGCTGCGGTGGGCCGTACGGTGGAGTGGTGAAGATCCCCGATGGTGGGGTGCGGTGGCCGGTGGATGTGGCGGTCGCCGCGGTGGTGGCCGTCTTGACGGGGATGGATGCGTGGTGGAACCAGCCGGGCACCCGCGAGGCGGATGGGTTGACCTACCTGCTGGTGGTGGTGTCGGTCGCGGCGGTGGTGGTGCGCCGCCGCTGGCCGGTGGTCGTGGCGGCGATCTGCGTAGCGGCTTTGACGGCCTGGTACCTGTTGGGCCACCGCGGGGAGCTGCTGAACCTACCGTCGATGGTCGCGCTGTACACGGTGGCGGTGCAGGGTGCTCGGCGCCGCACTGTGCTCATCGGCCTGGTGGCGGTGGTGTGGTCGGCCGGGCTCGGGTGGGTTACCGGCGACCGGTCCAGCGCGCCGGTCTCGGAGATGCTGTGGCCGGCAGCCGCGTTGCTGCTGGGCGAGGTTGTGCGGGGGCGCCGGGAGCTGCTGGCCGAGTACGCCGCGCGGGAGGCGCGGGCCGCCGCCGACCGGGAACGGGAGGCGCACCGGCGGGTGCAACAGGAGCGGTTGCGGATCGCGCGGGAGTTCCACGACGTGGTCGCGCACACCATAGCGGCGGTGAACGTGCAGACGGGGGTGGCCGTGGCCGCCTTTGACCAGCGCCCGGACGCGGCGCGCGCAGCGCTGGTCCAGGCGCGCGCGTCCAGCAGGGAGGCCTTGCAGGAGCTGCGGGCCACGGTGGCGCTGCTGCGCGACGCGGCGCCCGGTGACTCGACCGACCCTTGCCCCGCGCCTTGGCCAGCTCGACGAGCTCGTGGCTCGGACCAACGGCGCCGGGGTAAGTGTCTCGCTGCACCGGAACACCGGCGGGCGGGAGCTGCCGGCCGTGGTAGAGCTGGCGGCGTACCGGATTGTGCAGGAGGCTCTGACGAACATGATCCGGCACGCCGACGCCGGCGCTGCGGCGGTGTCGGTGACCTGCGACGGCGACACGGTGGTGGTGGAGGTCAGCGACGACGGGACGGGTACCGGAGACCGCCATCTTCGCCTTCACGCGGCTGACTCACCTGGCTCGGCGGGCTCGGGCGGATACGGCCTGACCGGGATGGCCGAACGCGCCGCGGCGATCGGTGGGCGGGTCCAGTGGGGACCGGTGCCCGGCGGCGGTTTCCGGGTGCACGCCGTCCTGCCGGTCGACGGGGGGCCGCCGTGACGGTGCGGGTGGTCCTCGCCGACGACCAGACGATCGTGCGGGCCGGGTTCCGGGCCCTGCTCGACCTCACCGACGATCTGGTCGTGGTGGGCGAGGCCGCCGACGGGCAGGAAGCGGTCGCCTGCGCGCGGCGGACCCGACCCGACATCGTGCTGATGGACATCCGCATGCCCGTTCTCGATGGGTTGCAGGCGACCCGGCGGATCGTCGCCGATCCCCGCCTCGATCGAGTACGGGTGCTGGTGCTGACCACCTTCGAGATCGACGAGTACGTGTTCGAGGCGCTGCGCCTGGGCGCCAGCGGGTTCCTGCTCAAGGACGTCGAACCCGACGACCTGTGTGCGGCGATCCGTGTCGTGGCCGCCGGGCAGAGCCTGCTCGCCCCGGCGATCACCCGAAAGGTGATCGACGAGTTCTCCCGGCTGCGGGGCCAGCACGTCGGGGTCGAGCGGCTCGACGTGCTCACCGACCGCGAACGCGAGGTCGTGGCCCTGGTCGCGGCCGGGCTGTCCAACGACGAGATCGGCGCCCGGCTGCTGATGAGCCCGCTGACCGCGAAGACCCACATCAGCCGGGCCATGACCAAGTTGGGTGTCCGCGATCGGGCGCAGCTGGTAGTGCTCGCCTACGAGACCGGCCTGGCCCGGGTGGGCGGCGCCGCGACCTGACCAGCCCACCGGCCGGCGCTACTCCCGGCGGTGTAGTGCCCGTCTCCGCCGGGCGGATTGCGTCGGCGCCGGCCCTGCGTACCGTCGTCTCCATGATCGAAGTTCGGGACCTGACCAAACGCTACGGTGCCAAGCTCGCCGTTGATGGGCTGTCGTTCCAGGTCCGGCCCGGCCGGGTCACCGGGTTCCTCGGACCCAACGGCGCCGGCAAGTCCACCACCATGCGCCTGATCCTCGGCCTGAACACGCCCACCGGCGGTCAGGCGAGCGTCAACGGCCGGCCCTACCGCCGGCTGCCGGCACCGCTGCGCGAGGTCGGATCGCTGCTGGAGGCCAGGGCGGTGCACGGCGGGCGCACCGCATACCACCATCTGCTGTACCTGGCGCAGAGCAACGGCATCGGCCGGCGCCGGATCGCCGAGGTTCTCGACCTGGTCGGTCTGGCCGCGGTCGCCGGCAAACGGGCCAAAGCCTTCTCCCTGGGCATGGTGCAACGCCTGGGCATCGCCGCCGCGCTGCTCGGCGACCCCGGCGTGCTGATCCTCGACGAGCCCGCCAACGGGCTGGACACCGACGGCATCCGCTGGATCCGCGGCCTGCTCACGAGCCTGGCAGCACAGGGCCGCACCGTGTTCTTGTCCAGCCATCTCATGAGCGAGATGGAACTGACCGCCGACCACCTCATCGTCATCGGCCAGGGCCGGCTCATCGCCGACACCGACATGCGCCAGTTCATCGAACACAACTCGCACGCGTTCACCCTGGTGCGGTCCCCGCAGCCGGACAAGCTCACCGCAGTCCTGCAGGCAAGCGGCGCCCAGGTGCGCCTCGACCCCCATGGCGCGTGGCGGGTCAGCGGCATCGACACGGCCACGATCGGCGACATCACCAACGCCCACCACATCCCGCTGCACCAGCTGAGCGCCAGCTTCGACTCCCTCGAAGACGTCTACACCCGCATGACCGGCGCCAGCGTCGAGTACCGCGGCACCGGGATCGTCTCCGCCGGCCTGCCGGCGCCCGGAAACCAGGAGTGACCCATGGCCCGCACCGGCTCCGAGACCACGACGGCGGGCCGGCCGGCGACGATGCCGCCCCGTTTCGATGACGAAACCCCTCGCGCGGGACTGCGACAGGCTCTCGCCGCCGAATGGACCAAGATCCGTACTGTGCGGTCGACCGTGGGGACGCTGGCAACCATGGCGGTGGCCACCGTCGGGATCGCCGTGCTCGTCGCCGCCACGGCAAGCCTGCAACACGACGACACCATCCTCGGCGGCAGTCTCGGCAACGCGGTGCCCGGCCAGATCGCCGCCGGTGCCCTCGGCGTCCTGGTGGTCTGCGGCGAGTACGGCAGCGGCACCATCCGCGCCACCTTCGCCGCCTGCCCCCGACGACTGACCGTACTGGCCGCCAAAACCCTTGTGGTTGCCGCGCTCGTGTTCGTTGTGGCCTTCACCGCGGCGCTGTGCGCCTACCAGGCCGCAACCGTGATGCTGTCCGGACAGGGCTACCTGCCGGGCAAGCCGATGCCAGCCCTGTTCGGCATTGCCCTCAACTACGCCGCGGTCGCCGTGCTCGGTGTGGCATTGGGCACCGCGCTGCGCCACTCCGCCGCAGCCATCACTGCCGTGACCGGCGTCCTGCTCCTGCCGACACTGATTGGCCCCCTGCTCGGCGGCTGGCAGCGGTGGGTCGCCGGAGCGTCCCCGGTCGCGGCCCTGCAGAAGCTGGCCCAAACCTCCGACGCCAGCCCTCGAACGCTCGGCAGCATGGGTGCCTGGCCCACGCTATGGCTGGTCTGCGCCTACAGCGTTGCTGCGCTGGTGGCCAGCGCCTGGCTGCTCCGCACCCGAGACACCTGACCCGATGGGGGTGGATGCGTTCATCGTCGCTTCTCGGCATACCGCGCCTCGGTGACGCTGACGCCGTCGTCGACAGGCGGCGCAGTGTGGCCAGCTCGGCGGGTCCGATCACACGGGGCCGGCCAATCCTCTTCACGGGGTTCGGAGTGATTCGGAACGGGATCCGGCGGCAACGGGGTTGGTGCAGGTCAGCGACACAGGACTGGTGGAGGGGGCGGCGGCGGGTTAACGCCGGATTCCCTTCGATCGCACAGCGCGATGTGGATCTACACTCCGTTGCGGAGCGTCACATGTTGTAACGGTTGGGTTGCTTCGACGGCTGCGCGTCTGGGTTGGTCCTAGTGCTGTGCCCCACCGTCCAAGGCCGGAGCTTCTCGGGGTTGCGTACCGCCCAGATGTGCGTGATCCGGTCGCCTGCGACATCGAACGCCGCCACCACAACCGTGACGCCGTCTTGCTGAGCCACCAGACCGGGCTGACCGTTGACCGTGCGCTCCAGCAGCGTCAGGTTGGGTGCCCTGCCGGCGATGTCGACGGCGTAGCGCGCGACCTGCTCGGCGCCTTCGATCGGGCGGAGCACGGCGCTGACCAGGCCGCCGCCGTCGGCGATCACCGTGGCGTCGGGGTCGAGCAGGCCGATGAGGGCGTCGATGTCCTTGGCTTCCCATGCCTGCTTGAAGTCCCTGACGATATCGGCGCGCTGGGCTGTCGGAGTCGCGGGAGCCTGCGACGCGCGAATGCGACGGCGGGCCGAGGAGGCCAGCTGGCGACATGCCGCCGGGGTACGGCCGACGATCTCGGCCACTTCGGCGAAGGAGTAGCGGAAGACATCGTGAAGGATGAACGCGACGCGCTCGGCCGGGGTCATCGATTCGAGCACGACGAGGAAGGCCATGTTGATCGACTCGTCGAGGGTGACCCGGTCGGCCGGGTCGACGGTGGTGCCGCCCGACCGCCCGTTGATCCACTCCGTACGATCGGGCAGCGGCTCCGGGATCCATTCGCCCACGT
>WNGE01000881.1_pt1 | contig 38788 bp, 36 predicted proteins | sample 5400651 | NCBI WGS metagenome assembly WNGE01 (sample SAMN13153370, study PRJNA577476) | soil metagenome | isolation source: 60 cm soil or saprolite under grassland replicate 2 | place: USA:California | collected 2016-06-15 | reverse complement strand
GCCGGCTGCGCATAGCCGACGTTGCGGCCGCCGTAGCGGCGCACGCGCACGTTGGCCTGCTCGGCATGCGCCAAAAAGCCTTCGAGCACGCACAAGCGCGAGCAATAGCCGCCGACGAGCGCGCTCGCCTCGTCGCTGAGCACCTTCTGATACGTGCAGGTCTTCAGGAACTTTCCCACCCACAGCCCGCCGGTATAGCGCGCCGCCTTCCGGGTTGGCAGCGTGTGGTTGGTGCCGATCACCTTGTCGCCGAACGCCACGTTGGTGCGCGCGCCCAGGAACAGCGAGCCGTAATTCGACATGCGGGCGAGGAAAAAGTCGGGATCTTTCGTCATGACCTGCACGTGCTCGGAGGCGATGCGGTCGGCCTCGCGCACCATCTCGTCCTCGTCCGCGCAGACGATCACCTCGCCGTAATCCTTCCAGGCCTTGCCGGCGGCGTCCGCGGTCGGCAGGATCCTGAGCAGGCGCTCGACCTCGGCCATGGTGTCGCGCGCAAGCTTCTCCGAATTGGTCAAGAGAATCGCCGGCGAAGTCGGCCCGTGCTCGGCTTGGCCGAGCAGGTCGGTGGCGCAGAGTTCCGCATCGACGCTGTCGTCGGCGATGACCAGGGTCTCGGTCGGCCCGGCGAGCAGATCGATGCCGACGCGGCCGAACAGCTGACGCTTGGCCTCGGCCACATAGGCGTTGCCGGGGCCGACGATCATGTCGACCGCCGCGATGGTCTCGGTGCCGAGCGCCATGGCGGCGACCGCCTGCACGCCGCCGAGCACGAAGATCTCGTCGGCGCCGCCGAAATGCATGGCAGCGACGATCGCCGGATGCGGACCGCCCTGGAACGGCGGCGCGCAGGCGGCAATCCGCTTCACGCCCGCCACCCGTGCGGTCACGATCGACATGTGCGCCGACGCCACCATCGGGTAGCGGCCGCCCGGCACATAGCAGCCGATGCTGTTCACCGGGATGTGGCGGTGCCCGAGCACGACGCCCGGAAGCGTCTCGACCTCGAGGTCGTTGAGCGTCGCCTTCTGCTTCTCGGCGAAATTGCGGACCTGCGCCTGGGCGAAGCGGATGTCGTCGAGGTCGCGCTTGCCGACTTTCGCGATGGCGCGCTCGACTTCTTGCTCGCTCAGCCGGAAATTTTGCGGCGACCATTGGTCGAATTTCTGCGACAGCTCCCGGACCGCTTGGTCGCGGCGCTCCTCGACGGTGGCCAGGATCGCCTCGACCGTTTCGCGGACTTTGGCGTCCGCGGCCTTGATCGCGCTCGCGTCGAGGCCGCGCTTGAGATGCCGAGCCATGGGAATTCTCCTGTGATCGTGATGCTGCAATCGGAATGAACGGCGAGGCGCCTCAGCTCATGCCGGCACGCACGTCGAGAACGTCGATGATGGGACACTCGGACACGCGGTCGCCCGAGCACTTCGCGATCGTTCCCGCGAGCAGACCTTCGAGCTTCTCGAGATCGACGATCTTCGCCCGGATGCGCGCGAGATGATGCGCGGCGATTTCCCGCACCTCCGCACAAGAGGCCTTTCCGGGCCCGCCAAGCGCGAGCAGGGTGCGGATCTCGGCGAGCGCAAACCCGAGCTCGCGGGCGCGGCGGATGAAGGCGAGCGTGCGTGCCTCCGCGGCCCCATAGACCCGGCGCCCGCTCGCAGTGCGGCGCGGCCGCGGCAGCATCCGGATCCGCTCGTAATAGCGGATCGTCTCGATGTTGACGCCGGCAAGCCGGGAGAGCTTGCCGATGGACAAGTCCTGCGCTCGCGGGTCGGTGCCGGCCGCCATGATCCCAAGCCTTGATCCTGTAGCGGCTACAGGATGTATCCATGCCGCATGGCGGTCAACCAATCCGGTTTTGCCGGGACCACGGCCCGGACGAATGCCGCCAACGCCGGCGATCTGCCCGTACCCGAAAGCTGAGCCCTGCATGCGCGACCGCACGCTCATCACGACCGGTGCCATTGGGGCAGCGCTCGCGGCGATCTGCTGCGTGACTCCCCTCCTCGCCGTCCTGCTGGGCGCGGCGGGGCTCACGGCGTGGCTCGCCAAGGCGGATTACATCCTGATCCCGGTGCTCATCCTCGGCGTAGGCCTGCTCGCGCTGGGACTCTACCGCAGACGACTGCGGCAGCGGCGATTGGACGCCTAGCGCTTCTACTTGCGCCCCATCGCGGCGAGTTTGCGAGCGTGAGACACGCCCGGCAAGGAATCACAAACCACGTTGCCACACGGTTTGTTTAGAGCTGGTGTGCAGGTTTCATCAGTCAAAATCGGTTTTGATCGGACATGCGCGGACGGCATCTTCGCACGTTGGCTCCGCTCGCCGCGCTCTGCGCGGCGATGAGCGGCATCGGCCTGACCGCGTATGCTGCCGCCATCGTCGGCCCGCCGCGCACGCTCGAGATTTTCTCGACCGATCGATCCCCCGCAACGGGGCAGCCGAGCGCGGACTATCGTCGGCCCGCAACCATCCCTTTCCCGAAGGACAATCCCTACACGGTCGAAAAGGCCGTGCTCGGCAAGAAGCTGTTCTTCGACACGCGGCTTTCGGGTGCGAACGTGCTGTCGTGCGCGACCTGTCACAATCCGGCGTTCGGGTGGGGCGATGGTCAGCCCAGGGGCGTGGGACACGCAATGAGGATTCTCGGCCGCCGGTCGCCGACGATCATCAACACGGCGTGGGCTCAGATCTTCATGTGGGACGGTCGGGCGGCGACGCTCGAGCAACAAGCGCTCGGACCGATGCGGGCCGAAGCCGAAATGAATCTGCCGATCGAGCATTTGGTCGAGCGGCTCTCCGCGATCGACCAATATCGATCCCTGTTCGCCGCCGCCTTCCCGAACGAGCCCATCGCCGCAGACAACATCGCCAAGGCGTTGGCGACCTACGAGCGGACCGTGGTGTCCGGATGGTCGCCGTTCGACGCGTGGATCGAAGGCGACGAGGCCGCGATCCCCGAGTCGGCAAAGCGCGGCTTCGTCTTGTTCCGAACCAAGGCAGGCTGCGTCGAATGTCACCGCGGCTGGAATTTCACCGAGGACAGCTTTCATGACGTCGGATTGCCCAGCGCGGATATCGGTCGCGGGGCTTTCGTGCCCGGTGTCGTGAAGTTGCAGCATGCGTTCAAGACGCCGGGGCTCCGAGACATCGCGCGCCGCGGTCCGTTCATGCACGACGGTTCGCTAGCGACCCTCGAGGCGGTCGTCGACCACTATGATCAAGGCGGAATGATCCGTCCGAGCCAGTCGGAACTGGTGAAGCCGCTTGGCCTGAGCGCTCAAGAGAAGGCGGATCTGATCGCGTTTCTCGAGACGCTCACGGGCAACAGCAATCCGACGACGATCCCGGTGCTGCCCCGCCGAGCGGCGAATTCCCACGAAACCCGATAACGGAAGAACTTCAAGTCATGAAAAACGCCGCGCTGTTGACCGTCATAATGCTGACCTGGGCTTCCGTCGCCGCCGGCTCATCAGAGCACGTCATTCGCCAAAAGGGCCGCACGTTCTCGGAGAGCGAAATCGGCATCAAGACCGGCGAGACCGTCGTGTTCGCCAACGACGATACCGTTCCGCACAACGTCATCTCGACCAGCGCGGGCAACGAATTCAATCTCGGCTCGCAGGTGCCCGGAACCGCTACCCCGGTCACGTTTACGGCGTCCGGCGAGGTGAGCGTGCTGTGCGGCATCCATCCGCGCATGCGGATGACGATCAAAGTATCGGACTGATCGGCGACGATCGCCGGAGGCTGCATGTCGATACGCTACAAGCTCGGCTTTGCCTTCGCTGCCGTGCTGCTGCTGGCCGGCGGGCTGGCACTCTATGGCATGCAGACGATATCCAGAACCGGCGACGCGGTGATCCGGCTGTATGACGAGCCGCTCGTGGCGGTGAATCGCGCCCGGGCGGCGGACGCGAACTTCGACAAAGCGCGCGTCACCATGGGACGCGCCATGGCGTTTTTGGACCGCGTTCCCGAGGATGAGCTGCATCGGCTCGATGCATTGGTGCGGGATGTGCTCGAAGATCTGAAGATCGTTCGGGACCGCGTGAACGACCAGCGGGTCGTCGACGCGCTCGACACGGCACAATTCTTGATCCGAGATTGGCATGAGACCGGCCTGAAAATCTTGAGACCTGCTCCGGGCGGGCTGACCGAGGTGCCGCTTGCGGTGACCGTGGCCAGAAAAGCCGATCGTGCGGCGGCGGCTCTCGACGACGTGGTCGAGCTAGGCGCGGCGCGCGGTTTCGAATTTCGCTCGATGTCCGATGCCGCGGTTGCAGCCTCGCGTTTGAGGATGATGGTCCTGGCGATGGCGACCGCGGTCGTCGGCGTCGCACTGTCGTTGGCGTTCGCCCATTCGATCAGCCGGCCGATTCGCGCTGCCACGGCCATCGCCGAGCGGGTGGCGCGCGGCAATTTCTCGGACGCGATCGTCAGCAAGCGGCGCGACGAGCTCGGCCGGTTGTTGTGGTCGCTGGCGCAAATGCAAGCGAGCCTTCGCGCCAAGGCCGAAGCCGAGCGTTTGGCCTCGCAGGCCAAGGATCGCGCCCATACGGAACAGGTGACGAAGACGGAAGGCGAGCTACGGCGCACCAGAACCTTTCTCGATACCGTGGTCGAGAACATCCCGGCCATGCTGTTCGTGAAGGACGCGCGCGATCACCGGTTCGTCCTGCTGAACCGGGCAGGCGAGGAACTGCTCGGCGTGTCCCGCGAGGCGGTCATCGGTAAGAACGACTACGACTTTTTCCCCAAAGAGGAGGCCGACTATTTCGTCTCGCGCGACCGCGAGGTTCTGCAGTCCGGGCGCCTGCAGATCATCGAGCAAGAGCCGATCCATACTCCGCACAACGGCTTGCGCCTGCTGCGGACCAAGAAGATCGCCATCTCCGACGACAACGGCGACCCGCAATATCTGTTGGGCGTCTCCGAGGACATCACCGATCGAAAGCGAGCGGAAGCGCAGATCGAACACATGGCGCGTCACGACGCGTTGACCGATCTGCCCAACCGGACGAGCTTCACCGATCGGCTTGCCTTCACGCTCGATCGAGCGGCCACGATGGGGGACCGTTTTGCCGTGCTCTGCGTCGACCTCGATCGTTTCAAGGAAGTCAACGACGTATTCGGCCATTGCGTCGGGGACGCAGCCCTGCGCGAAACGTCTCGACGGCTGCAAACGGCCGCCGAAGGCGCCTTCCTGGCCCGCATCGGCGGTGACGAATTCGCGCTGATTGCCGCGGAAGGTCCGCAACCGGCGGCCGCCGCCGCGCTCGCCAATCGCTTGTTCGCGGCCGCAGCCGACGACATGGAAATCGACGGGCGGCAGCTCCGGGTCGGCCTCAGCGTCGGAGTGGCGATCTTCCCCGTCGACGGCACCGACGCCACCACGCTGATCGGCAATGCCGATGCCGCGCTCTACCGAGCAAAGGCCGAGGGCCGGGGAACGATCCGATTCTTCGAGCGCGACATGGACGTGCGGCTGCGGGAACGTCGCGCGCTGCAGCAGGATTTGCGCTCGGCGCTCGATCGCGACGATCTCACCGTGCATTATCAGCCGCAGGCGCAAACCGAAGGTGAAATCGTCGGCTTCGAAGCGCTGATCCGCTGGAGGCACCCGGAGCGCGGTTGGGTTTCTCCCGACGCCTTCATCCCGCTGGCCGAAGAAAGCGGGCTCATCATCCCGATCGGGGAACGGATGTTGCGCGAAGCCTGTCGCGAAGCAGCGTCCTGGCCGGCTCCGCTCCGGGTCGCGGTGAATCTCTCAACCGTTGAATTCCGCCACGGCGACCTGCCCAGGCTCGTGCATTCGGTGCTGCTCGAGACGGGGCTTGCCGCGGACCGCCTCGAGCTCGAAGTCACCGAGAGCGTGCTCATCGGCGATTTTTCCCGCGCGCAGTCGATCCTGCGCCGATTGAAGTCGCTCGGAGTGCGCATCGCGATGGACGACTTCGGCACCGGATATTCGTCGCTCTCGTACCTGCAGTCGTTCCCGTTCGACAAGATCAAGATCGACAAGGTCTTCATCACGAATTTGGAACGCAACCCCCAATCCAAGGCGATCGTTCGCGGCGTGATCGGCCTTGCCAAGGGGCTCAATCTGCCGGTGCTCGCCGAGGGCGTGGAGACCAAAGCTCAGCTGGCATTTCTGCGCGGCGAAGGCTGCGACGAGGTGCAGGGCTATCTCGTGGGTCGGCCGCAGCCCATCGAGCAATATGCCGACTTGATCTGCCGCCCCGCGAAGGCCAAGCCCTCCCGCGCGATCGCGAGCTGACGTTCTTCCGCCTCACCCGGTTTTGCGTTCGCGGCCGCCCCGCAATGGCGCACCGAAGCGCTGCCGCGCTGCAAGCCCGCGCAACTGCGCCGCGTCCGCCTCAGGGTTGGGTTCGCGAACAGAAGATCCGCCCTTGAACCTGTACTTGCTACAGGGCTTACATTGCGCTCGCGCGGCCGGAGTCCGCCCGATCGCGATGGAGCTCGCATGCTCGACCAATCGGTGATCACGTGTCCGCACTGCGGCACCGCCAAGATCGAAACCATGCCGACTGACGCCTGTCGCTATTTCTACGAATGCACCGGCTGCGGCGCGATGCTGCGGCCAAAGCCCGGCGATTGCTGCGTGTTCTGCTCGTACGGCTCGGTGCCCTGCCCGCCGGTGCAGGCGGCGCGCGCGGGCGATCCGGATGCCGCTTCCTGCTGCGGATGAGCTCGGAGCCGGTCGCTCACGAAACCATGGCCGCGGCTTGCTTGCCGCTGAACGCCGCGGAGAACATTTTTCGCAGGCCGTCGAGGTCGTAGGGCTTGCGCAGCACGAAAAAACCTTCATGCAGCGCCGCGTCGGCGCTGCTGCTGTAGCCGGTGGTGAGCACCACCGGAATGTCCGGCCGCAACCGGCGGGCTTCGCGTGCGAGCTCGACCCCGTTCATCTCGCCCGGCATCAGGATATCGGAAAAAATCAGCTCGATCGGCTTGCCGGCGACGAGCATCGCCAGAGCCTCCTTGGCGGTCGCGGCGTGCTCGACCGCAAATCCGAGCTGGTCGAGATAGGAGCGGCATACTTCGGCGATCTCGTCATTGTCCTCGACCAGGAGCACGGTTCCGCCTGCATGTTCGGCGAGGTGCAGTTCCTTGTCGCGAACCTCCGCGACCGGCTTCTCGCTGCTGATCGGCAGATACACCAGGACCGTCGTGCCCTTGCCGGGCGTGCTGTCGAGAACAACAGCGCCGCCGGACTGCCTGGCGAAGCCATACACCTGGCTCAGGCCCAGCCCGGTACCCTTTCCGACCTCCTTGGTGGTGAAGAACGGATCGAACACGCGCGGGAGAACTTCGCCCGGAATCCCGCGCCCGGTGTCGGTCATCGCAATCTCGGCGAAGGCGCCGGAAAGGTCCTCGGGCCCATGCTTGAGCTCCAGCCAGCGCACCCGGATCGACAGCCTGCCGCCGCCCGGCATGGCGTCGCGGGCGTTCACCGCAATGTTGAGGATCGCGAGCTCGAATTCGGCCGGATCGACCTTCACCGGACACGTCGTGCGCGGCACCTCGATGACGAGCTCGATGTCGCCGCGCAGCGACGGATTGAGCAGGTCCCGGAATTGCGGAATCCGCTGCGACAGATCGATCACTTGCGGGGCAAGCGCCTGCCGGCGCGCGAACGACAGGAGCTGGCGCGTCAGGTTCTCGCCGCGCTTCGCAGCGCTCGCGATCATGTCGAGATAGCGCACGTCGTCGGCGTCGCGCTTGCGGCGCAGCAGGCGCTGGACGCCGCCGGAGACGATCGTGAGCAGATTGTTGAAATCGTGCGCCACGCCGCCGGTCAATTGCCCGATCGCCTCCATGCGCTGCCCCTGGCGGAGCGCCGCCTCGGCGATCTCCCGCCGCTCGGCTTCCTCGTGCAGCTTGCGGGTGCGGGCGAGCGCGAGCGCGAGGCTCACCACCATGATCGCCGTCGCCGGCAGGCCGAACGCCAGGCGGCCCAGCATCACGGAGCGCCATTCGCGGCGAATGATCCGGGTCTCGATCCCGGCGCTGAGATAGATCGGACGGTCGCCGAGCTTTCGCGTGGCAATGCGCCGCTCGATGCCGTCGATGGGCGAGAGTGACGTGAACACCCCGCCGAGGCGGCTCACCGCAATGGTTCTCCGGAACGCGGAGCTCTCGTCCAGCCGCAGGCTGCGGTCTGCCGGCGTCGGATAGCGCGCCAAGAACCTGCCGTCCTCGCGCACCATGGAGAATTGCGACCCCGGCAGCCGGCCGATCTGGGCATAGAAACGCTCAAATTCGGCCGGCCGGATGCCGATGCGCACGACGCCGGCAAACGCGCCTTCCGGCGTCGACCTGCGCCTGCTGACGGTGAAGAATTGATCGGTCGCCAGACGGGGATCGCGGGAAATCAGAACCTCGCCGACGTAGGCGCCGGCGCCTTGCTCGATTTGAACTCGGAAATAATCGCGATCCGCGGCGCTCAACTCCCGCGGCACCGGATAGAGCAGGCTGGAAACGAGAGGATGCCCATCGCGATCGAACAGCACGATCGATTGGATCTCCGGCGCGGTATCGTCGATCGCTTTGAGCTGGAGGTGATACGCCGCCTGGTCCGCAAGGATGCGCTCGTCCGCAACGTCCCGAAACAACTGCGCGACGTGGAGGAACGCGAGGTCGACCGCCTCGAACACTTTCGAGGCATGCTCGTGCACGACCTCGAGCGAGCGTTCGATCCGCTCGTCGGCGGTCTTCTGCGCCGCAAGATAATCGCCCCAGGACGCATAGGCGAACAGCACGAGCGGCAGAACCACCGTCCCGGCGATCGCCAGGTACAGGAGCCGCAGTGCTGCGCTTTGTGCCGGCCGCATGTCCGTTTCCGTGTCCGCAAATACCTACCACAGGCTCGGGGGGAATTGCCCCGGTTGCCCAAAGCTCGCTATTTGCAGGAGGTGCATGGGGCAACACCACGCCCTCCTTTGCAACCTCCGTGCATCCCGCTGGGCAAGATGCAGATGAGCCGCAATGGTGCACAAGGGAAACGCCGAAATTGAAATAGCGCATGCCGCCGCATTCGCCGCAGTGTCGCCGCATTGCGCCGGTTTCGTGACGGGAGCCCCTGGTGAATAGTCCGCGTACAGGGCATGGCCGCCGGCTCGCGCGCGCGCTGATCGCGCTCGGCGCAGTGCTTCCGCTCGAAGCTCACCCCGAAGACGGGACATTCATGGCGGGCGCCTGCAAGTTCGAGACGATCGGCCCCGGCGTCGTGACCGGGGTCGTTGACGCTCGCACCTTGCTGCTCGATGGCGGCCGCGAGGCGCGGCTTGCCGGCATCGAGACCGCGGCGACTTCGCCAAATGCAGGTCCCGGTGAGATTCTGCGGTCGCTCGTCGGTCGCACTGCGACGCTGCGGCGGATCGGCGCCGAGCAGGACCGCTACGGGCGCCTGCTCGTTCATCTCTTCGTTGCCGAAAACGGCTCCGAGCGCTGGATCCAGGCGGACCTCATCGAGCGCGGCCGAGCCCGGGTGGCGCCGCGGGTCGGCGACCGGGGGTGCGCCCGCGAGCTGCTGGCGCGCGAAAGCAAGGCGCGCGAAGCCAAGCTTGGCGTGTGGGCGGAGCCGATTTATGGCATCATGCGGGCGGCCGAGCCGGCGGCGGTCGCCGCCGCGCGCGGCCGTTTCGCGATCGTCGAGGGCAAGGTGCTGTCGGTTCGGGAAAGCGGAAGCACCATCTTCGTCAATTTCGGCCGGCGCTGGACACAAGATTTCGTGGTCACCGTTGCCAAGCGCAATGAGCGCGGCTTTGCGGCGGCGGGAGTAGCGCCGGTCCGACTGCAGGGTCGGCGCGTCCGCGTCCGGGGTATCGTCGAGCAACGGGGCGGGCCGTGGATCGAAGCTACGCATCCGGAGCAGATCGAGATTCTGGAGCGCAACTGACGTAGGGGCGGGGGTGAAAGCGTTCGCGCACCGACAACGGACACGGCCGGCGCCGTGGCGCTCCCTCGCGGGGCCGCTCGCGCTTGCGCTCGTGCTCGCCGGATGCGCAGCCAGCGGGCGGTTCGATCCGCAGGTCGTGGCGGCACTTCCCGAGCCCACGAAGCAGGCCGAAACCAGCCCGGCCGCGCAGCGCGAACACCAGCGGATTCTCGCCGCCTACGGCGGCACCTACCAGGACGCGCGCGTCGAGGCGCTGATCGCGAAGACCGTGGAGCGCCTGGTCGCGGCCTCCGAGCGCCCCGATCTGCATTATCGGGTCACGCTGCTCAATTCGGCGTCGGTCAACGCCTTCGCGCTGCCCAATGGCCATCTCTATGCGACCCGCGGGCTCGTCGCACTTGCCAACGACAATGCCGAGCTCGCTTCCGTGCTGGCGCACGAAATGGCGCATGTGATCGCACGCCATGCGGCGATCCGCGAGGATCAGGTCAAGCAGGCGGCGCTGGTCAGCCGCGTGGCGAGCGACGTGTTCAACGATCCGCAGATGGGGGCGCTGGCGCTGGCCAAATCGAAGATCGCGCTTGCGACCTTCTCGCGCGCCCAGGAGCTCGAAGCCGACGGCATCGGGGTCGGCATTTCATCGCGCGCGGGCTTCGATCCCTATGGGGCGGTGCGGTTCCTCAATTCGCTCGGCCGTAACGCCGAGCTCAGGCCGCAATCGGGCCTGAGCGCTGATCCGCGCTATCTGGACTTCCTGTCCTCGCATCCGGCCACGCCGGAACGCGTGAAAATCACCCAGGCCAATGCCCGGCAATATTCCGCGCCCGGCAGCGGCGAGCGGGAGCGTGCCGCGTATCTCGGCAGCATCGACGGGCTGGTCTACGGCGAGGACCCGAGCGAAGGCTTCGTGCGCGGCCGGCGCTTCGTTCATCCGCGGCTCGGCTTCACGTTTCTCGCCCCAAGCGGCTTCGCGCTCGACAACACGGCGCAGGCGGTGCTCGGGGTCAACCAGAGCGGGGGCGAGGCGCTGCGTCTCGACGTGGTCCAGGTGCCGGCCGAGCAGAGCCTCGCCAATTACCTGACCTCCGGCTGGATCGAGAACATCGACCGCAGTTCGATCGAATCCACGAATATCAACGGCTTTCCGGCCGCCACGGCGATCGCCAAGGGCGAGGAATGGACCTTCCGCCTCTATGCCCTGCGCTTCGGCAGCGACGTCTACCGGTTCATTTTTGCCAGCAAGCAGCAGAGCCCGGAGATCGATAAGGCCTTCCGCGACGCGGTTGCGAGCTTCCGGCGCATGACGCTCGCCGAGATCGAGGCGGCAAGGCCGCTGCGGCTGAAAATCGTGACGGTCAAGCCCGGCGACACGTCCGAGCATCTGGCGGCCCGGATGGCGATGCCGGACCGGGCGCTCGAGCGCTTCCTGGTGCTCAACGGGCTGCAGCCCGGACAGGCGCTCAAGCCCGGCGATCAGGTGAAGCTGGTAGTGGAATGAGGAGCGTTCGCCTCGCGCCGCAGGCGGGGAGAGCGAGAAGCGGCGGTCCGGAACGAAAAAGGCCCGGCCAAACGGCCGGGCCTTTCTGCATCTTCGTCGCCGATCAGGCCGCTTCGTCCTCGACCAGCGCCTCGGCGGCCTCGCCTTCAGGCTTGGGGCCGCGGCGCGGCCCTTTGGCAAGCGCCGCCTCGATCTCCTTGATGGCCTCGGTCTCGGTGATGCGCTGGACTGCGGCGATTTCACGCGAGAGCCGGTCGAGCGCGGCCTCGTAGAGCTGGCGTTCGCTGTAGGACTGCTCGGGCTGGGATTCCGACCGGAACAGGTCGCGCACCACTTCGGCGATCGCGACGATGTCCCCGGAATTGATCTTCGCCTCGTATTCCTGGGCGCGGCGCGACCACATGGTGCGCTTGATCCGCGCGCGGCCCTTGAGCGTCTCCAGCGCGCGCTTCACGATCGGCGGCTCGGCGAGCTTGCGCATGCCGACCGAAGCGATTTTCGCGGTCGGCACCCGGAGCGTCATCTTGTCCTTGACGAAATTGATGACGAACAGCTCGAGCTTGTAGCCCGCGACCTCCTGCTCCTCGATCGAGACGATCTGGCCGACGCCGTGGGCCGGGTAAACGATGAACTCGCTGGTCTTGAACCCTTGCCGCTGGGTCGCACGCGGAATGACGCGCTCGGGCAGAGCCTGGACGGGCTCCGGCGCACGCGGGGACGGACGGAGGGCCTTCTTGTTCTTCGCGATCATGCCGCTCGGAGCTCCTTTGTTCGGCTTGGTGCGGGCCACGGTCTTGGCCTTGCGTGCAGCGGGACGAGCGGCGTTTCGCGACGAAACGGCCTTGCTCCGCCTATTCCGGGCGGCAGCCTTTCGCGCAGTACTTTTCTTCGGACGTTGACGTGCTTTTCCTGCCACAGCTCGCGCGTGGATGTTCACGCTCCTCTACGGCGGTTCCTCGAAAGTCGTCCCGAAAAAATACGCTCCCCACCGGGAGCGCCTCGGGCTTCATGTTTGGCTGCTATATATACCACATTTGCCGCAAAAATCAATGCTTTGCGGCACTGCAAAACGGATTTTTCAGCGCCAAACGACCAAATCCCGGGTAGCGGTTAACACCGAGGATCGGTGCCAAAACGGCTCAAATCAGTCCCCGGTTCCCGGATTCGGGGAAAAATGCTGCTCTTTGCCCTCGACCCCCTCCCATTCCTTGGCGTCCGCAGGGGCGTCTCGCTTTACCGTGATATTGGGCCAGCTCTTGGCATATTCGGCGTTGAGGCTCAGCCATTTCTCCAGGCCGGGCTCGGTATCGGGCTTGATCGCCTCAACCGGACATTCGGGCTCACAGACCCCGCAATCGATGCACTCGTCGGGATGAATGACGAGCATGTTCTCACCCTCGTAGAAGCAGTCCACGGGGCAGACCTCGACACAATCCATGTATTTGCATTTGATACAGGATTCGTTGACGACGTAGGTCATTGCGGCTCCGGTTCGGCGTCCACGCCCGGTGCTAGCCCAGGCGCAGGTGCCGTGCAAGACATCGGACGAATCGGGCTCGGTCGACTCAGCAAGGCCTCCAATCGAGACGATTTAGGCGGGTTCGTGCCCGACAGGCTCGCCGCCTCCTGCGGTCACACCCAATTCCTCGTACAGCAGTCGTGCCGCCGCGCCCGACCCGCGCTGGCCGGCAAAGCCGGCCACCTTCAGCACTCGGACCCCCTGATAGAGCGAGATCGTCACCACGTCTCCCAAGCGCAGCATCCGGCTTGCTACTTTCACTCTGTGGCCGTTCACCCGGACATGACCGGATGCCGCAAGGTCCGCCGCGGCCGCCCGGGTACGCACGACGCGGCTGTGCCACAGCCATTTGTCGATTCGCTGGCGGTCGATCAATCGGCTGCTCACCTCAAATATTCACCGTGCCGACGCTGAACAACGGGGCGCGTTCCCTGGCCGCATCGGATCAGGGGCGCTCTTTGCTGCCGGCTTCGAGCTGCGCCTTGAGCGCGGCGAGCTTGGCAAACGGGGAGTTCGGGTCGGGTGCCCGTTCGCGCCGCTCCTTGGCCTCGCTTCTGGGTTGACCCGATGGGCTCCGCGTTCTTTCCCGCTCGGGCCGACGCTGCCGCGCACCCGGTGCGCCGGCCGCGGCTTTCTCCGCAACGGCTTGCGCTTGCGGGGGAGGACGTTTGCCGGCTGCAGCCGCAGCGGGAGAATCGCGGCGCTCATCCGTCCGCTCGCGCCGGCGCGAGCCGCGGGGCCGGGTCCGATCGCCGCGGCGATGCTCGGGGCGGCCGGGCCGCCAGACTTCGATCATCTCCTCGGGGTCGACCGGCCTGCTCTCGGGCCGTGCCCCATCGAGACCCGGGCCGGCATCGGCGGGAACCAATGGGTCCATGGGTCCGGCGAGCACGGGTGCCTCAGGGGTCTGCGCGCCAGCGTCGACATCGCGCTGCGCCGCCTCGGTCGGTGCGGTGAGCGCGCTCGGCTCCGGCTCCGCGGCACCTTGCTGTTCCGGCGGGCCTGGCGGGGACGAGGCAGCGCTTTGCTCTTTTGTCGGCTGCTCCGGTTTGGATTGCGAAGGCTGAGGCGCCTCTCCCGCCGATTCCGGCGGCTTGGGGCGCTGCTCCATTCGATAGCCGAGCGAGCGCAGGATCGAGGCGAAATCCTCTCCCGAGGTCCCGGTCAGCGAGGTCATGGATCCGGTCACGACGAAACCGGAGCCGTCGACGACACCGGCAGGCGTGGCGCCCGGCGTGCCGGGACGCCAAGCAAGCAGCGGACGGATCAGGTCCGCAAGCCGCTCGAGAATGTCCACCCGTACCGCGCGTTCGCCGCAGACCCGATACCCCACGACGCGATAGAGCGACTTCGGCAGCTCCTTGTCGACCGGGACCGAGGTGCGGCCGTTGGCGGCCAGACCCGGAAGCGTGTCGGCGCCCTTGAGCTCGGGATCCGCATGCTTGATCGCCCACAATTGCGCGGCGAGGACCCGCGGGGCGGGCTTGAGCAGCGCCGGCACGTATACGTGGTAGGCACCGAACCGCACGCCGTATTTCCGCAGCATGGCGCGGGCGGCCTGGTCGAGCGTCTTGACCTCGTCGGCGACCTTGTGGCGCTCGAGCACCCCGAGGGATTCGACGAGCTGAAACGCCACCCCGCGCGCAATTCCGGTCACGTCCTCGGCGCCGGCGAGCTGAAACAACGGCCCGAGCAGCTTTTCGGTATGGGCCTTCAGCCACAATTCGAGCCGGCTTTGCACGGCATCGCGCGAAGCGCCGTTCAGGCGCTCGTCGGCGATCAAGCGGACACGTGGATGCAGCACATCCTCGCCGGCAATGAGCTTGGCGACCGGCTCGCCGGTCCAGCGGATCGTTGCGTCGGAAGCCAGCACGAACTGATCGTCCGCCGCCGATTGCAGCCGATGCGCGCGATTGTCGATCTCGCCGGCCAGCGCCTTTTGGGCGGCGGCGCGCAACGCCTTGGCTTCCGGTCCGGCGGCGGCAGGATCGGCCGCGAACTGAAAGCCCGCGAGCCGGCCGATGGCATGGCCTTCGACGAAGACCTCGCCAGTCTTGGTGATGTCGGTCTCCAGCATGGTGTTTTCTCTCAGCCGCCTCACCAGCGCGCTGGTCCGGCGATCGACAAAACGCTCGATCAGCCGCTGGTGCAGAGCGTCGGAGAGCTTGTCCTCGATACCGCGCGCCACTCCCTGCCAGTGCTCGGGATCGGCCAGCCAGTCCGCGCGATTGGCCGCAAAGGTCCAGGTTCTGATATGGGCGATGCGCGTCGACAGCGTGTCGATGTCGCCATCGGTGCGATCCGCCTGCGCGACTTGCCGGGCGAACCAATCCGTCGGAATCCTACCCTCTCCGATCAGAAATCCATAGAGCGTGACGACCAGCTCGGCATGCGTCGCCGGCGCGATCTTGCGATAGTCCGGAACCTGGCAGACCTCCCAAAGCCGCTCGATCGCGCGCGCGCCATGCGCCAGCTCGCGGACCTCGGGGTCGCGGCCGGCGTGCTCGAGCACCAGCACGTCCTCGGCGACAGGAGCCCGCGTCAGCCCGGTCTCGACCGGATTTGCGGCGAGCGAAGCCTGCAGGGCCCCGAGCGAGGAAAAATTCAGGTCCGTGTTGCGCCATTGCAGCACTTTGACCGGCTCGAACCGATGGCTTTCCAGCGCCTGCACCAATTCCGGCTCGAACGGCGGGCAACGACCCGTGCTGCCGAAGGTTCCGTCGCGCGATGCGCGTCCGGCGCGTCCGGCGACCTGCGCGAGCTCCGCCGGATTGAGCCGGCGGAATTGATAGCCGTCGAACTTGCGGTCGGACGCAAACACCACGTGATCGACGTCCAGGTTGAGCCCCATGCCGATGGCGTCGGTGGCGACCAGGTAATCGACCTCGCCGGCCTGATAGAGCTCGACTTGTGCGTTGCGCGTGCGCGGGGAAAGCGCGCCGAGCACCACCGCCGCGCCGCCGCGTTGCCTGCGGATCAACTCGGCGATGGCGTAGACTTCTTCAGCCGAGAACGCGACGATCGCCGAACGCCGCGGCAGCCGCGTGATCTTCTTCTCGCCCGCGTGGGTGAGCAGGGAGAGTCGCGGGCGACTCACGATGTTGGCGCCGGGCAGCAGCTTTTCCACGATCGGCCGCATGGTGGCGGCGCCGAGCATGAGAGTTTCCTCTCGACCGCGCCGGTGCAGCATCCGATCGGTGAATACATGGCCGCGTTCCAGATCCGCGCCTAGCTGAATCTCATCCACCGCCAGAAATGCGACGTCGAGATCGCGCGGCATGGCTTCCACGGTGGAGACCCAGAACCGTGGGTTCGCTGGTTTGATCTTTTCCTCGCCGGTGACGAGCGCGACCGCTTGCTCGCCCACCGCGCCGACGATCTTGTTGTAGACCTCGCGCGCGAGAAGCCGCAGCGGCAGGCCGATGATCCCCGAGGAATGCGCCAGCATCCGCTCGATCGCCAAATGGGTCTTGCCGGTGTTGGTCGGTCCGAGAACGGCTGTCACGCCGACGCCGCGGGCGCGAACCTCACGGCTCGAGGTCGCCGGAAAGGTAAAACTCATGGCGAAGGCACGCGGGCGAGCCGCTCGACGGCGATCACGGGGCGCCCGCTCCGGCAAGAGCGTCTTGGTTCGGCCAGCCGCATTCCCTCTGAATCTTGTGCGCAGGGCATTTTCGCTTGCAAGCGAGCTTTCGAATGGAGGAGTTCGCAACCCGCGTCGCCTTCACGAACTGTCTCACGATGCGACGCAATGCGGACCGCCGTTAAGCCTTGGAACGAGTCCCGAACGAAACGCGGCCGAATCGCTGACTCGGCCGATTTCAGATTTCGTTCTCTCCATATATCGGCGAGCCAGTCGGCTCAGCTACTAGATGGGGTGCCACTGCGCTCCTCATAAGCCCCTTCATTGCGTTGTGCGGTTAACCTTTGCCCGCATCACACGATCATGCCGGAGTCAACCCCGCGGCTGCGGCTAAAACTCGTTGTCAACCGATACATTCCGTCGCAGTGCTACTGGGTCTTGAGGTCCGAGAAACCTGTGTCCGCTCGAGAAGCGGAAACGGCGGTCGTGAACTGGGTGGCCTGGAGCACCGCGGGCCCGATCGGCGTCGGCACGTACATGCGGAACGGTGCGAGCACGCGCGTGCCGGCGATCGGTGCGAACCAGATCTCGATGTCGCGCTGCTCCATCAGATATTTGATCGCGAACCGGGCGGGACGGTGTCCCGCAATCGGCCGATAGGCCACGCCGCAGACTACGACCGGACCCTGGTAACCGTGCTCCCCCTTGGCCTCGTCCATGCGCTTGAAGGAAAGCGCCAAGTCGAAGCGCTGGTAGCCGTCGAAGATCGGCAGCGTGCGCCGGCAAGCCTCGGGCGACACCACCTCGCCGTTGCCCTGGATACCGATCAGCGCGGCACTCATGGGATCGACGACGCCGCGGCGATGCGCTTCGGTCAGCGGTATCCGATCCGGACTCGGCGTTACCGCCGGCTCGGCAACGAGATCCGTTACCGCGCCGGAATTCAATCTCATGCGCACCTCGGAACTGCGGCGATCGTAGGCGGTATGGGCCGCATAGGCCGCCGGCACCAGGCGAGCTCCCGCCATGGCGCCCTCGGCGGTCGCGGTGCCGTCGCCTCGGGTGATCGCTCGCATCAGCCCGGCGACCCGGCCATCGGCAACGGCCGAGTACTGGCGATCGCGAATCTCGACGGTCCACGCGCCCTTGCCGATCGGAATACCGGCGAGCGTCGCCGCATAGTGGGCCTCGAGCTTGCCCTGGGCCCGACCGAGCGCCGGCCCGGCGATCGCCAGCGCCGAGCCCAAGAGCATGCTCAGAAGCCCAACCCGCCAGCGGGGGCGGCATGCTCCGCCGGTCGGCGATGCTCTGTTAGGGGCTGGACGCATGCGGTGCCTGTTTCGGCCGCCAAGTTCCCGCAGGCCCTGGCTGCGGTGCTGATCGGCCCCGAATGCGTCGAATCTGTGATGCCTGCGCCTGCGTTTCGCTCGCCTTGACGGTCGCCGGTGGCGTTGACTATACGTCCGCAACCCTTCCGGGCTCTTCGGGTTGGGCTGAGCGCTCGCCTGCAAGGCGGATCTCCGGCTCGGGTCCAATGAATCGATGGAGGAACTCGGCCCGGGAGTTCCGCCGAGACGGAGTTTCACGTCATGTCCCGCCGCTGCGACCTGACCGGCAAGACTGCGCAGACCGGCCACAAGGTGAGCCATTCCAATCGCAAGACCAAGCGGCGGTTCCTGCCCAATTTGTGCAACGTCACCCTGATGTCCGACGCGCTCGGCCGCTCGGTGCACCTGCGAGTCTCGGCGAACGCGCTCAAGTCGATCGATCATCGCGGCGGACTCGACGCGTTCCTGGCCAAGGCCAAGGACGAGCAATTGGCCCCGAAGGTGCTCGAGCTCAAGCGCCAAATCGCCAAGAAGCGCGCCGCGGGCTAACAAACCTCTCTCGCCGCGAGCAGCGAGGAAGAACCCGCTCCTCGGCTCACGCTACGCGTCGGCGCGGGTTGGGCAGACGCGGTTCCGCCGGCGCCTGCTCGTCGAACAGCTCGGCCAGCTTATCGGTCATCGCGCCGCCCAGTTCCTCCGCGTCGACGATCGTCACCGCGCGGCGGTAGTAGCGGGTCACGTCGTGGCCGATCCCGATCGCGATCAGTTCCACCGGCGAGCGCGTCTCGATATCCTCGATCACCCAGCGCAGGTGGCGCTCCAGATAATTGCCGGGGTTCACGGAAAGCGTCGAATCGTCGACTGGCGCGCCGTCGGAAATCATCATCAGGATCTTGCGGGTCTCGGCGCGGCCGAGCAGGCGCTTGTGCGCCCAGTCGAGCGCCTCGCCGTCGATGTTCTCCTTCAGCAATCCCTCGCGCATCATCAGGCCGAGGTTCTTGCGCGCGCGCCGCCACGGCGCATCGCCGGCCTTGTAGATGATGTGGCGCAGATCGTTGAGCCGGCCCGGGTTGGCCGGCTTGCCGGCGGCAAGCCACGCCTCGCGCGATTGACCGCCCTTCCAGGCCCGGGTGGTGAAACCGAGGATCTCCACCTTGACCCCGCAGCGCTCCAGCGTGCGCGCCAAAATATCCGCACAGGTGGCCGCGACCGTAATCGGCCGCCCGCGCATCGAGCCGGAATTGTCGAGCAGCAGCGTTACGATGGTGTCGCGGAAATTCGTGTCCTTCTCGTGCTTGAACGACAAAGGATGCAGCGGGTCGACAATCACCCGGGAAAGGCGCGCCGGATCCAACACCCCTTCCTCGAGGTCGAACTCCCACGCGCGGCTCTGCTGCGCCATGAGCCGACGCTGCAGGCGGTTGGCGAGCCGGGCGACCACCCCCTGCAGATGCGACAGCTGCTTGTCGAGATAGCCGCGCAGCCGATCGAGCTCTTCCGGCTCGCACAGATCCTCCGCCGCGACGATCTCGTCGAATTTGCCAACGAATGCCCGATAATCCGGCCCATGCGGCTCGTTCGGCCCGGAATGACGCGGGCGCCACGGCTCGCTCGCCGTCTCCGCGTCGCTCATGTCGGCATCCTGGGGCATGTCGGCGGCTGGAGCGTCGGCCGCCTCGGCGGCGCCTTCCGGCAATTCCTCGGCGGCAACCTCCGCCTCCTCGACCGTCATGCCGTCGGCCTCATCCGACTCCCTGGCTTGACCGTCATCGCCCGCCTCGTCGGGCCTCAAATCCTGATCGCGGCTCTCCTGCTCGTCCTCCTCGGAATCGTGGCGGCGCTCCTCCCCCATTTCCAGGGAATCGAGCAGGTCATGCACCACATCGCCGAAGCGGCGTTGATCCTCGACCAGCCTGCCCAGTCGATCGAGATCGCGGCCGGCGCGATCCTCGATCCAGGGACGCCATAGGTCCACGAGCTTTCTGGCAGCGGGGGGCGGCGCATGACCGGTGAGCCGTTCGCGCACCATCAGGGCTACGGCGTCCTCGATGGGAGCGTCGGCGCGATCCGTGATGTCGTCGAACTTGCCGCGATGAAAACGGTCGTCCAGCATCGCCGCGAGATTTCGCGCCACTCCCTCCATGCGGCGCGCCCCGATGGCTTCGACGCGGGCCTGCTCGACGGATTCGAACACCGAGCGGGCCTGCTGGCCGCCCGGCATCAGCCGCCGATGCACCGTCGGATTGTGGCAGGCGAGCCGAAGCGCGATCGAATCCGCGTGACCGCGGACGATCGCCGCCTCGCGCCCGCTCAGCTTGCGCGGCGGCTCGGGCAGGCGAGCCTTGCCGGCGGCCAGGCCCGGACGCTCGGCGGCGAATCCGACCTCGAGCTCGGGCCGCTTGGCGATGGCGCGAAGGCAGCTCGCAACCGCACGCTTGAACGGCTCCGTCGGAGCCTCTCTTGCGGGATTCTTGACCTTTGAATTGGAGCTCATGGTGCTCGCTCTCCCGCGGGAGAGCAATTCAGCTCAGCGCGACGTTCACCGAGGATTCCGCGAGCTCGGTGTTGAAGCAGCGCTGGTAGAATTCGGCAACGATCGGTCGCTCCAGCTCGTCGCATTTGTTGAGGAAGGTGACGCGGAACGCAAAACCGAGGTCGCCGAAGATGTCGGCATTCTCCGCCCAGGTAATCACGGTGCGCGGGCTCATCACCGTCGAGATATCGCCGTTCATGAAGGCATTGCGCGTGAGATCCGCAACGCGCACCATCTTGCTGATGGTGTCGCGTCCCTCCGCCGTGCGGTAAGAGCGCGCCTTGGCGAGAACGATGTCGACCTCGTTGTCGTGCGGCAGATAATTGAGCGTGGTCACGATCGACCAGCGGTCCATCTGTCCCTGGTTGATCTGCTGCGTGCCATGATAGAGGCCGGTGGTGTCACCCAGCCCGATGGTGTTGGCGGTCGCGAACAGCCGGAACGCCGGATGCGGGCGAATCACCTTGTTCTGATCGAGCAACGTGAGCTTGCCCGAGACTTCGAGCACGCGCTGGATCACGAACATCACGTCCGGACGGCCGGCGTCGTATTCGTCGAACACCAGCGCGACGTTGTGCTGAATCGCCCATGGCAGAATGCCGTCGCGGAATTCGGTGACCTGCAGGCCGTCGCGGATGACGATCGCGTCCTTGCCGATCAGGTCGATGCGGCTGATGTGGCTGTCGAGGTTGACGCGCACGCACGGCCAATTCAGCCGCGCCGCAACCTGCTCGATATGCGTGGATTTGCCGGTGCCGTGATAACCGGTGACGATGACCCGGCGATTCTTGGCGAAGCCGGCGAGGATCGCTAGCGTGGTCGGGCGATCGAAGCGATAATCCGAATCGACATCCGGCACGTGCTCGTCGGGTTCGGAATACGCCGGCACCTGCATGTCGCTGTCGATGCCGAACACCTGCCGAATCGACACCTTCATGTCCGGCAGCCCCATCGGTTCCTGGGTCGCAATATTGTTCATTCCGCCTCCGTGTCCCGGAACGCGCCGAGATCCGCTTTGGTTCGGCCGTGCGGCACCGGCCGATTCCCCCAAACTAGCAGGAACACCCCGCCAAAGAGAAATCCCGCCGCCCGAATCAGCACCAGCCTACGGACTTCAGATAATTGTAGGCCTGAATGATCTCCCGCAACTGGTCCTCGCAGGAGCGGTCGCCGCCGTTCGCGTCGGGATGATGGCGTTTCACCAGGACCTTGAACCTGGCCTTGATATCGGTGGAGCTCGCGCTCGCTTCCAGCCCCAGCACGTCGAGCGCCTTGCGTTCGGCGTTGCGCACGACGCGGCCCTCGGATGCGTTGCGCTCGGCCTGGAACCGCGAAGCGCCGCTTGGATCGCGGAACAATCCGAATGGATCGTCTGCGAAAAACTGCCAATTTCCGTTCTGCGGCCCGCCCGCGGCGGAATGCTTGCCGTTTACGCCGATCTTCCAGGTCGGACGATGGCCGGTGATGGCCTCTTTCTGGTAACGAGAAATCGCGTCTTCGCTCATCCCGGCAAAAAAATTGTACGAATGATTGTAATCGCGCACGTGATGAAGGCAGAAGCGCCAATATTCGCCCTCCCGCAGGCGCCCCTTCGGCGCGCGATGGGTGGCGTCCTCGCGGCAATCGGGCCAGTCGCAGGCCGGATAGCCCACTTGCGGGCGGCGGTCCTCTGCAGGCTTGACCCGGATACGGTCGAACAGGGGCGAGTCGAATTTCATGGCCACCGATTATGCGAAACGGACACTGCCGGCCGCAAGCGGTTGAATGGGCATAGGCCGGCTTTTGCGGCGCGGCGGAACCCGGTATCGCCCTCTTTTTGCTCCGCGCTGGGGCAAAACCGGCCATTGACCGGATAAATCCGGCCGCTTAAGCCCAATCCATGCGGCTTGCCGAACTCATCACACGAAAGTTGACCGAAGCTTTCGCTCCGGAAAGCGTGCGGGTGATCGACGAATCCCACCAGCACGAAGGCCATGCCGGCCACCGGCCGGGCGGCGAGAGCCATTTCCGCCTGTATATTGTGTCGGAGGCGTTCCGTGGAAAGAGCCGGCTGGAGCGCCACCGCATGATCAATGCGGCGCTCGTGGCCGAGCTCAGCGGCGGCGTGCACGCGCTCGCAATCCATGCCGCGGCTCCGGGCGAAGGACTTGCCTGATGCTCACAGGGCCCGCGCCGGCTGCGGCCTGCGGCCGAGCGGCGTGATCCGCAAACCCGTGATGCGGTTGCGGTCGCGGCGCAGCACCTGAAAACGAAACCCGTGGAACGTGAAGCTTTGACCCGGCTCCGGGATCGAACGGGCTTCGTGAATCACCAGGCCGGCGATGGTGGTGGCTTCCTGGTCGGGCAGGTTCCAGTCCATGGCCCGATTGAGATCGCGGATCGGCACGCCGCCATCGACCGTGACGGAGCCGTCGAGCTGCGGCTTCACCCCTGGAACCGCGACATCGTGCTCGTCCTCGATGTCGCCCACGATCTCCTCGAGAATATCCTCGAGCGTGACGAGGCCCATGACCTCGCCGTACTCGTCGACGACCAGGGCGAACGGAGTCTTGCGGCGGCGAAAGGCCTTGAGCTGCTCGGCGAGCGGCGTCGTATCCGGCACGAACCAGGGCGGCAGCGCGACCGCGGCGACGTCCACTTTGGAGAGATCGCCCCCGGCGGCCTGGATCGCACGCAATAGATCCTTGGCGTGCAGGATCCCGACGATGTTTTCCGGGCTGTCCCGCCACAACGGAACCCGGGTCACCGGCGCGGCGAGCACCTCGCGCACGATCTCCTCGGCCGGCTGATCGGCGTCCACCATGATCATTTCGGTGCGATGGACCATCACGTCGGAGACTTCGAGCTCGCGCAGATCGAGCAGCCCCCCGAGCATGTCGCGATCGAGCTTTTCCACGCCTCCCTCGCGATGCAGCAGATCGACCGCGCCGCGCAGCTCTTCGTGCGCGGAGAGGATCGGCAGATTCTCGCCGATGCGGATTCCGACCAGCGACAGGATCCACCGCACCAAAGCTTCGATCGCCATGAGCACCGGGCCGAACAGGCGCACCACCCACTCGATCGGCTTGGCGACGATCAGCGCGATGCGATCGGGCGCGTTGATCGCCGCGGTCTTGGGCAGCACTTCGGCGAAGACCACCAGCAGGACGGTCATGAAGACGGTCGCATAGATCACGCCCACGTCGCCGAACCAGCCGAGAAAGATACCGGTGGCCAGCGCAGAGGCCGCAACATTGACGGCGTTGTTGCCGAGCAGCAGTGCGCCGATGAACCGTTCCCGCGTCTGCAGCAGGCGATTGACGATCGCGGCCCGCCGGTTGCCCTGCTTCTCGAGCCGCAACATGCGCGCGCGCGAGGAGGCCGTGAGCGCCGTCTCGCTGCCCGCAAAGAAGAACGAGAGCAGGACGCACAACAGAACGATGAGGGCGGCCAGCCAGTCCGGAAGGTTCATGGCTCTGCAAGTTTCTCGGCGAGGAAGGCGCGGACCTGCGAGGCATCGACGTCCGTGGCGACGAAACTTGCGCCGATGCCGCGCGCGAGGATGAAGGTGAGCTTGCCGCGCCGCACCTTCTTGTCCTGGGCCATCAGCTCCATCAGCCCGTCGGCTCCCGGCAGGCTGTCGCGGATCGATGCCGGATGCGTCGGCAGACCCGCTGCCGCCAGATGCCGCGCGACGCGCTCGGCCTCGCCTTGCGGCAGCAGGCCCAGCCGGGCGGAGAACGCGAACGCAAGCACAAGCCCGATTGCGACCGCCTCGCCATGGAGCAGGCGATCGGAAAATCCGGCGGCAGCCTCCAGGGCGTGCGCGAACGTGTGGCCGAGATTGAGCAAGGCCCGCTCGCCGCTTTCGCGCTCGTCGCGGACGATGATGGCGGCTTTGGCGCGGCAGCTCTTCGCGATCGCGTGCTCGCGCGCGGGAGTTCTTGCGAACACCTCACGCCAGTTCGCTTCGAGCCAGGCAAAAAATCCGGCATCGTTGATCAGGCCGCATTTGACGACCTCGGCATAGCCGGCCCGGAACACGCGGGCCGGAAGCGTGTCGAGCAGCGCGGTATCGGCCACGACGAGGGCCGGCTGGTGGAAGACGCCGATCAAATTCTTGCCGTGGCGGGAATTGATCGCGGTCTTGCCGCCGAGCGCGGAATCGACCTGGGCGAGCAGGGTCGTCGGCACCTGAACGATCTCGAGGCCGCGCCGCACGATCGCCGCCGCGAAACCGGCAAGATCGCCGACCACGCCGCCGCCGAGCGCGACGACCACGTCGCCGTGTTCGACGCGGGCCGCGATCAAACCTTCGCAGACCTGCTCGAGCACGCTCCAGCTCTTCGAGCTTTCGCCCGGCGGCACGACCAAACGCGTGGAAGGGATGCCGGCGCGTTCCAGGGCGGCCTCGGCGGCGCCGAGATGGTGCGACGCCACGGTGGAATCGGTGATGATGGCCGCCGACGCGCCGGATCTCAGCGCCCCGATCCGCTCGCCCAGTCCGGCGAGGGCGCCGCGGCCGATGATGACGTCATATCCGCGAGCGCCGAGCGCCACGTGGACCAGGGCCGGTTCGCTCGAACGCACGGGGACCGTCATGACGATTTCTTGTCCTGCAGGGCGGCATCGTCCGGGCCGGCGCCGAGCCCCAGCCGGTGGGCGAGCGCCGCCAGGATCTCCTCGACGATGGTCTCATGCGGCACTTCCCGGGAGTGGACGCTGGCGTCGGCCTGGGCGTAGATCGGATCGCGCTCGGCCATGAGTTTCCGCAGCGTTTCCGCCGGGTCCGAGGTCTTGAGCAGCGGGCGATCGTTGCGACGCTTCACGCGCCGGAACAGCACGTCGAAATCCGCCTTCAGCCAGACCGTAACGCCGTTGCGGCGGATGATGCCGCGAGTCTCCGGGTTCATGAATGCGCCGCCTCCCGTCGCCAGCACCTGCGGTCCCGCCTCGAGCAGGCGTGTGATCACCCGCGTTTCGCCGGAACGGAAGGAAGCCTCGCCATAATTGGCGAAAATGTCCTCGATGGTCATGCCGGCCGCGGCCTCGATTTCCGCATCGGCGTCCACGAACGCAATGCCGAGCCGGGCGGCGAGCCTGCGCCCGATGGAGGATTTTCCCGCCCCCATCATGCCGATGAGCACGATCGAGCGTCTTCCGAGCGCCGCGATCAGCGCGGCTTCCGACGGCGAGGCGGTCATCTCCTTTTGCATGGCGGAGCGCACAATAGAACCTTTGCAGCCGGCGCCGCCACGTCCGCAACTCCTATACACCCGCGGCCGACCCACTTGCCAGTTGTGCCCGAACATGTTGGTTACGGATATTCGCGGAGAAACGGTTTGGCGATGTCCCGGGCAGCAGCGCGCCCGAGCGGGAACCATTAGGGATCACCGACATGCCAGGATATCCGCGGCAGACCGGCAATCGCCGCGCGTCGCGCGCGGGCGAGCGTTCCTGACATGCCGAGCCTGTTGCGCCTCCTCGTAGTCTTGGGCCTGCTCGGCGGATTGACCTATGCGGCGATGTTCGCGCTGGCGAATTTTGTCCAGCCCAGGCCGCGCGAGATTACGGTAACGATTCCCCAAGATCGGCTCGCTAAACCACATTGATGCCGCCCGGCGGGCGGCGTCCGGGAAATTTGTCGGGAACTGTCATGGCGCGATCGGCAAAATTGTCCGATGACAGGCTGATCGAGCTTTTTCTCGACATGCTGGCGGCCGAGCGCGGGGCGGCGAAGAATACGCTGCAGGCCTATGCCCGGGATCTTGCGGATTTTTCCGCGCACCTCGCCGCGTGCGGCCGCGCCATCGCGGGCGCCAAGAGCGAGGACGTGCGGGCCTATTTGACCGCCCTTGCCCAGCGCAAGCTTTCGCCGACCTCGGTCGCGCGCCGGCTCTCGGCGATTCGCCAGCTTTATCGTTTCCTGTACCTGGAGGGCCATCGCGCCGATAATCCGGCCGGTGCGATCGAGGGTCCCAAGCGGGGCCGTCCGCTGCCGAAAGTCCTGTCGATCGCCGAAGTCGACCGGCTGCTGGAGGCGGCCCGCGCCAGGCTCGAGCCTCCGGGCGAGCCGTTCCCCGAGCGGTTGCGCGCGGCGCGGCTCATCTGTCTGCTCGAAGTCCTATACGCGACCGGATTGCGGGTGTCCGAGCTCGTCGCGCTGCCGACTTCCGCGGGCTCGCGCGATGCGCGGGTGCTGATGGTTCGCGGCAAGGGCGGCAAGGAGCGGCTGGTGCCGTTGAACGACGCCGCCAAGCGCGCCATGGCCGAATATCTGGGCTTGCGCCGCGAAGCCGGTGAAGCGGCGAAAAGCCCGTGGCTGTTTCCCTCGTTCGGCGAGAGCGGCCATCTGACGCGCCAGCATTTTGCCCGCGAGCTCAAGGCGCTCTCGGCAAGCGCGGGGCTGCGGCCCGCGAGTCTCAGCCCGCATGTGCTGCGGCATGCATTCGCCAGCCATTTGTTGCAGAACGGGGCCGATTTGCGCTCGGTACAGATGCTGCTCGGCCATGCCGATATCTCGACGACGCAGATCTATACGCACGTGCTCGACGAACGGCTCAAGAGCCTGGTGCGCGATCTGCATCCGTTGGCCCAGGGCTGAGCGAGCGGCACGGCACGCCGTTTCTTGACTCCGACTCCGCTGCGGGCGAGTTTCGCCGCCCCGCGGCGGGGGCCGCCCGATAGGCTCGAACCGCCGGTCCTGGCTGCATGCGTACATACCTCGACTTCGAAAAGCCGGTCGCGGAGCTCGAAGCCAAGGTCGAGGAGCTTCGCGCCGCCGAGCCGGGCGGCGATCCGGCGGAAATCGCCGAGGAGATTGCGCGTCTGGAGCTCAAGGCCGGACAGGCGCTCAAGGAACTCTATGGCGAGCTCACCCCCTGGCAGAAGACGCAGGTCGCGCGCCATCCGCAACGGCCGCATTGCCTCGATTACGTGACCGCGCTGCTGAGCGATTTCACGCCGATGGCGGGCGACCGCAAATACGGCGAGGACGAAGCCATCATCGGCGGTTTCGGCCGGTTTCAGGGCGAGAGCATCTGCGTCATCGGACACGAGAAAGGGGCAACCACGGAAAGCCGGTTGCGGCACAATTTCGGCATGGCGCGGCCGGAGGGCTACCGCAAGGCGGCTCGGCTCATGGAAATGGCCGACCGCTTCGCCATCCCGGTGCTGGCGCTGGTCGATACGGCGGGCGCCTATCCGGGCATCGGCGCGGAAGAGCGCGGACAGGCCGAGGCCATCGCCCGTTCGACCGAGGCGTGCCTTGCACTCAAGGTACCCAATGTCGCCGTGATCCTTGGCGAAGGCGGGTCGGGGGGAGCCATCGCGATTGCCACCGCGAACCGCGTTCTGATGCTGGAGCACGCAATCTACAGCGTGATCTCCCCGGAAGGCGCCGCCTCGATCCTGTGGCGCGATACCGCGAAGGCGCAGGAAGCGGCCACCAACATGAAGATCACCGCCAAGGACCTGATTCGGTTCGGCATCATCGATGCCATCATCGAGGAGCCGGTCGGCGGCGCCCATCGCGATCCTCCGGCCGCCATCGCATCGGCCGGAGCGGCGATTGCCGAGGCGCTGGAAAATCTGCGGGGGCTCGACCGGGAAGCGGTGCGTCGGCAGCGGCGGGAGAAATTCTTAAGCATCGGCCGCAGTCTGTGACCGTACGTTTACGTTTCGTTCACGATTACCATTGTTCGATCAGTGAGGAGTCATTCTCCTGCCTTGCGATAGCCGCATCTTAAGGGTAACCATCGTCAGGATGGGGAGCGTGGATCGGTGGGGAGTCCCGCGTTGATAGCCTATTCGCCTTGGGTCCGGGGCACCATGGCCGCGGGCGTGCTTGCGCTTGCCGTGATGCTGGCCGGCTGCGAGACCGATGGCGTCGACATTTCGGCGAAGGCGCTCAAACCGCTGTCGCCGCAGATGCTTGCCGAGCTCGAGCGCAAGCACATGCCCAAGGAATCCCCGGTCCTGGTCCGCCTCTTCAAGGAGGAAGCCGAGTTCGAGCTCTGGAAGCAGGACGACGGCGGACGCTTCGCGTTGCTCGCGACCTATCCGATCTGCCGCTGGTCGGGCGAGCTCGGGCCGAAAGTCAAGCAAGGCGACCGCCAGGCGCCGGAAGGCTTCTATACGATCACGCCGGCGCAGCTCAATCCGAACTCGCATTATTATCTCTCCTTCGACATCGGCTATCCCAATGCGTTCGATCGCGCCCACGGCCGAACCGGCTCCAATCTGATGGTGCACGGCGACTGCTCCTCGGCCGGCTGCTACGCCATGACCGACGAGCAGATCGGTGAGATCTATGCGCTCGCCCGCGAATCGTTCTTCGGCGGCCAGCGCTCGTTCCAGGTGCAGGCCTATCCGTTCCGGATGACGCCCGTGAACATGGCCAAGCACCGCAACAATCCCAACCTGCCGTTCTGGAAGATGCTCAAGGAGGGCAACGACCATTTCGAAGTGATGCGGCTCGAGCCCAAGGTCGATGTGTGCGAGAAGCGCTATGTGTTCGATGCCGAGCCGCCGGCGAATGCCAGCCCGGGACGCCCGCTGAGCTTCAATCCGACGGGACGCTGCCCGGCCTATGAGGTGCCCCAGGAGCTCGCCGAGGCGGTCGCCGAGAAGCAAAAGCACGACGACATCAAGACCGCGGAGCTGATCGCCCGCGGCACGCCGGTAGCGCCGGTCAGGACCGGAATGGACGGCGGCATGAATCCGGCGTTCGCCGCCAAATACAAGACTACCCTCGTCCAGACCGCCGACGGCAAAATACGCACGCTGGTCGAGGAACGGGCGACCGGAACTACGCCGACCTATTCCGACCCGCCGCGCGAGCCCCAGCCGGCGGCCGACAATACCGTCGTGGCGAGCGCGTCCGCGCGGCCCGGTTCCGGAAATTTCTTCTCGCGATTGTTCGGAGGCGGGAGCGGCGAGGACACGAAGCCTCAGCCGGTCGCCGCGCAGCCCGCGCCAGCCTCGGCCGCAAAACCAGCGCCGGTGCGCACCGCGACGGCGGCGGCGACGGCCAAGCCCGCGGCCAAGCCCGAGCCCAGATCCGAGCCGAGGCAGGAAGCCCGGACGCAGCCGCCGCAGCCGCAGCCCAAGGCGCAGCAGTCGGCTCAGGCCAACCCGCAGCAAGGTGCGCAATCCGAGCAGCCCAAGGCCGCCGACCCGGCCTCGGCGTTCGCCGGCGGCGGTGTGATGGCCGGTGCACAGCCGGTCGTCCCCACCGGCAGCTTCGAGAGCCGCTGGTCCGCGATGCGGTAATCGCCGCTTCCCTCCGGGTCGGAATGAAAACGCCCCACAAAGGGGCGTTTTTTTGCGTGTCGAAATTCCTATGTCTTTGACTTTGAACCGGTAAATCGATTTCATTTCGTCAAATTGCGGCTTACACGTGTTTTATATATTTTTGCAACGAAAGATGGGTCATGGGCGGCGTTCCAACAGCTCGCGGGTGCGCCGCGTGTTGTCCGCAATGTCGAGCAGCAGAAAAATTACGCCGAAGACGATCACGGCCAGCACGAAACCGATGATCGCGCCGAGCATCATGCCCCAAATCGGCTGGGCGCCGCCGAGGTCGGATACCCGTTGATAGCCGCCGCTCGCGCCGGCGACGATGAAAGCAAAGAAACCGATGTAGGAGAAGATTTCCAGGCACCTGACGATGAAGAGCTTCATGGCGGTGCCTAAGCGCGCTCACGCAAATCGGCCGTGGCAGTGCTTGTATTTCTTGCCCGAGCCGCACGGGCAGGGCTCGTTGCGGCCGACCTTGCCCCAGGATGTCGGATCGCTCGGGTTGCGCTGGGCGGAGCGCGCCGCCGCAAAGCCCCCGGCCGCGGCGCTCGCCGGCGCCTCGGCGAGCGCCAGCTCGTCCTCGCCGGTCAAGGGATCGACCTTGTGCGCCTCCATATAAGGCAGCGGGGCCGGCTCCTCGGCGGGCGCCTGCGGCACGATCTCGACCCGCATCAGCTGCGCGGTGACCGCCTCGCGCAGGCGCTGCATCATTTCCTCGAACAGATGGAAGGATTCCGATTTGTACTCGTTGAGCGGATCGCGCTGGCCGTAGCCGCGCAGCCCGATCACCTGGCGCAGATGCTCCAGCATCACCAGATGCTCGCGCCATAGCGAGTCCAGCGTCTGCAGCAGGATCGATTTCTCGACGTAGCGGATGACGTCGGGCCCCCATTGCGCCACCTTGGCGGCCATGTGCTCGTCGGCCCGCCGCTCGACGCGGTGGAGCAATTCCTCCTCCGCGATGCCCTCCTCCTTGGCCCATTCCGCGACCGCAAGATCGAGGCCGAGCACGCGGTCGAGCTCCTCCTTCAGGCCCGGGGTGTCCCACTGCTCGGGATAGGCGTTCTCCGGAACGTGCTTGGCGACCAGATCCTCGACCACGGCGTGACGCATGTCGGCGACGGTCTCGGCGACGTTCTGGTCGCGCATCAGGTCGACGCGCTGCTCGAACACCACCTTGCGCTGGTCGTTCATCACGTTGTCGAATTTCAGCAAATTCTTGCGGATGTCGAAATTGCGGGCCTCGACCTTGCTCTGCGCCTTCTCCAGCGCCTTGTTGATCCACGGATGGATGATCGCCTCGTCCTCCTTGAGGCCGAGCCGCTGCAGCATGCCGTCGAGCTTGTCCGACCCGAAGATGCGCATCAGGTCGTCCTCGAGCGAGAGGAAGAATTTCGAGTGCCCGGGGTCGCCCTGGCGGCCCGAGCGCCCGCGCAGCTGATTGTCGATGCGCCGCGATTCGTGGCGCTCGGTGCCGAGCACGTAGAGCCCGCCGGCGGCGAGCGCCTTGTCCTTGAGGCGCGCGACCTGGCCGCGGATCTCGGCGATGCGGCGCTCGCGCTCGGCGGCATCCTCCGCGTCGGGGATTTCCTGACGGATGCGCATGTCCGCATTGCCGCCGAGCTGAATGTCGGTGCCGCGGCCCGCCATGTTGGTGGCGATCGTGATGGCTCCCGGCACGCCGGCCTGGGAAATGATATAGGCCTCCTGTTCGTGATAGCGGGCGTTGAGAATCGCGAACACCTTGGCCTTGGACGCACCTTCATCGCCGCTGTAGAGCGCCGCAAAGGCGTTCGGATCGGAGAAGTCGTGCTGCTCCCAGCCTTCCTTGCGCAGCAGCTCGGCCAGTTGCTCGGATTTCTCGATCGAGGTGGTGCCGACCAGGACCGGCTGCCCGCGCGTCTTGCAGTCGTTGATGAGCGTGAGGATCGCCCGATGTTTTTCCTTGGCGGTGCGATAGACCTCGTCGTCGTCGTCGAGGCGGATCATCGGCATGTTGGTCGGGACCTCGAGCACCTCGAGCCCGTAAATGTCCAGGAACTCGTCGGCCTCGGTCACCGCCGTGCCGGTCATGCCGGCGAGCTTCTGGTACATGCGGAAATAATTCTGGAAGGTGATGGAGGCGAGCGTCTGGTTCTCGGGCTGGATCGGCTGGTGCTCCTTGGCCTCGAGCGCCTGATGCAGCCCTTCCGAATAGCGCCGGCCCGGCATCATGCGGCCGGTGAATTCGTCGATGATGACCACCTCGCCGTTGCGCACGATGTAGTCCTTGTCGCGCTGGAACAGCTTGTGCGCGCGCAGCGCCTGATTGATGTGGTGGACCACCGAGACGTTCTCGACGTCGTAGAGCGCTTCCGACTTGAGCAGGCCGGCGTCGCGCAGCATGTCCTCGAGCCGCGTCATGCCGACCTCGCTGAGAGCGGCCGTGCGCTGCTTCTCGTCGACCTCGTAATCGGCTTTGTCGAGCTTGGGGATGAAGGTGTCGATGGTGTTGTAGAAATCCGAGCGATCGTCGAGCGGCCCGGAAATGATGAGCGGCGTCCGCGCCTCGTCGATCAGGATCGAGTCGACCTCGTCGACGATGGCGTAGACGTGGCCGCGCTGCACCATGTCCTCGAGCCGGTATTTCATGTTGTCGCGCAGATAGTCGAAGCCCAGCTCGTTGTTGGTGCCGTAGGTCACGTCGCGGGCATATTGCTCGCGACGTTCGTCGTCGGAAAGCCCGTGAACGATGACGCCGACCGAAAGCCCGAGGAAGGAATAGATCTGGCCCATCCACTCCGCGTCGCGGCGGGCCAGATAATCGTTGACGGTGACGACGTGCACGCCCTTGCCGGCGAGCGCATTGAGGTAGACCGGAAGCGTCGCGACCAGGGTCTTGCCTTCGCCGGTCTTCATCTCGGCGATCCGGCCTTCGTGCAGCACCATACCGCCGACCAGCTGGACGTCGAAATGACGCTGGGCGAGCGTGCGTTTGGAGGCCTCGCGCACGGTGGCGAAGGCGGGAACCAGGATGTCGTCGAGCGTGCCGCCGTTCGCGAGCTGCTCCTTGAAGGCCTCGGTGCGCGCGCGCAACGCCTCCTCGGAGAGCGCCTCGAGCTCCGGCTCGAGCGCATTGATCGCCTCGACGCGCGGCCGATAGCTCCGGATCCGCCGGTCGTTGGCGGAGCCGAACAGCTTGCGCGCGAGTCCGCCGATCATGCGGAAGATCCTTTCACTTCACTGCAACCATCGCCGCGACGGTCCCGCGGGAAACTCGGGCCGACCGCAAGCCCGGCTCGCAATCTCCGCGCCGACGCCGGCCAGTGAGAACGCGACGAAAGCGCGGGCTCACGCGCCAATTGCCGAGTTGATGATCCAAATGCACGGAAAAACGGCGTTTTCGGGTCTTTTCGCAAACCGCACGCGCCCTGCGCAAGCGCCGGCGAGACGGCCGAGACATAAGAGGGGGCTCCATCCTTGTCAATCGGCGCTGCCGCGCGGAAAGCGCAACGGAAACCGGCTTTTCGCCGCGCCCGCGGGCATTGCCAAGGCGGAGCGTTTGCGCGAGTGTCCGCCGCAATCCGCGCCCGGATCCGATGACTTTCCTTAAAAAAGGAACGCCCCATGACCTCGCTCTCGCCCGTCGCCCGCCGCTCCGCGATTGCGCGCACGCCGTATCGGCGCAACTGCCTGCGCGGCTTGGCGGCCGCCTTGCTGCTGCAACTCGCGTTCGCGGTTGCAGTTCGCGCCGCGGAAGGCGATCCGGTGATCGCGCGCGTCAACGGCACGGATATCCTGGCGAGCGATCTTGCCATCGCCGAAGAGGATGTCGGATCGAACCTGCCGATGACCGGAGAAGCCCGGCGCGACTATCTCACCAAATATCTGTCCGACATGATCCTGGTCGCGCAGGCAGCCGAGGCCAAGAAGGTCCAGGACCGCGAGGATTTCAAGCGAAGGCTCGCCTATTCGCGCAACAAGCTGCTGATGGAGATGGTGCTGCAGCAGGAAGGCAAGGCGTCGATCTCGGAAGGCGCGCTGCATCAGCTCTATGACGAGGCCACCAAGCAGATGGCGGGCGAGAAGGAAGTCCACGCCCGTCACATTCTGGTCGATACCGAGGATCAGGCGAAGACGATTCTCGCCGAGCTCAAGAAGGGCGGCGACTTCGCCGCGATCGCCAAGGAGAAGTCCAAGGACCCGGGTGCCGCCAACGGCGGCGATCTCGGCTATTTCACCCAGGATCAGATGGTGCCGGAATTCGCCCAGGTGGCGTTCAAGCTCGAAGCCGGCCAGCTCTCCGATCCGGTCAAGACCCAGTTCGGCTGGCACATCATCAAGGTCGAGGAGAAGCGCGACCGGCCCATTCCGGAGTTCGACAAGGTACGCGACCAGCTGGAGAACTTTCTCGCCCGCCGCAACCAAGCCGACCTGATCAACAAATTGCGCGCACAGGCGAAGATCGAGCGGGTCGAGGCAGCGCCCGAGGCGGCGCCGATTCCCGCTCCCGGGGCGCCGAAGCAGAAATAGCGATCGCAAGGACGGCGCGCATGGGACAGGCGGTCTCGCCGCTCAAGCCGGCGCAGGTTCCGCAAATGCCGGAAATCGACGGCGTGCGGCTGGCGACGGCCGCCGCCGGCATCCGCTACGCCGGCCGCGCCGACGTGCTGCTGGTCACCCTGGACAAACGGACCAGCGTGGCCGGTGTGTTCACGCGTTCCAAATGCCCCTCGGCGCCAGTCGAATGGTGCCGCGCCCGGATCGGCGGCGGTCGCGCGCGGGCTCTCGTGGTCAATTCCGGCAATGCCAATGCATTCACGGGAAAGACCGGAAGAGAGGCGACGCGGATCACGGCCGAACTGGCCGCCAAGGCGGTCGGCTGCCGGCCGGCCGAAGTGTTTCTCGCCTCCACGGGCGTCATCGGCGAGCCCATCGACGCCGGCAAGTTCGCCGGCGTGATGCACGAGCTTGCCGCCGGCGCCGCGCCGGATCGATGGATCGAAGCGGCGCAGGCCATCGGCACGACCGATACCTTCCCCAAGCTCGCCACCGCGAAAGCGCGGCTCGGCGGCGCCGAGGTGAGGATCAACGGCATCGCCAAGGGCGCCGGCATGATCGCGCCGGATATGGCGACCATGCTGGCATTCGTCTTCACCGACGCTCCCATAGCGGCCGATGCGCTGCAAGCGCTGCTCGCGCGCTCGGTCGTCGACAGCTTCAATGCCGTGACCGTCGACGGCGATACTTCGACATCCGACACGCTGCTGGCGTTCGCGACCGGCGCTGCCGCCGCCGCCGGCGTCCCGACGATCGTGCGGGCCGGCGACCGCAGGCTGGGGCCGTTTCGCTCGGCGCTCGACGCCGTGCTCGGCTCGCTCGCCGAGCAGGTCGCCCGCGACGGCGAGGGCGCCAGCAAGCTCATCGAGATCGTGGTCGAAGGCGCGGTATCGAAACGCTCGGCGCGTCGCGTCGCGCTCTCCATCGCCAATTCGCCGCTGGTGAAAACCGCGATCGGCGGCGGCGACCCGAACTGGGGTCGCATCGTCATGGCAGTCGGCAAGGCGGGACAGCCGGCCGATCGCGACCGCCTGTCGATCTGGTTCGGCGACATTCGCGTCGCCCACAAAGGAGCGCGCGATCCCGGCTACGCCGAACGCGAAGTCTCGGCGTACATGAAACGCGACGAAATCAAGATCCGCGTCGGACTTGGGCTGGGCACCGGCCGCGACCGCGTGCTTACCTGCGACCTGACCAAGGAATACGTAGCCATCAACGGCGATTACCGCTCGTAAGCCCGAGTTAACTACCTTCGTTGAGACCCGGTTAAAGCCCGCACATTTAGCCTCGGAGCAGGCTGTTGCGCGAAATTCTCCTCGTTGCGGCCTGCGCCCTCGTCGATCCCGATGGCCGCGTGCTGATCGCGCAGCGTCCGCCAGGAAAAACGATGGCTGGACTGTGGGAGTTTCCCGGCGGCAAGGTCGAGGCGGGCGAGCGGCCGGAAGATACGCTCATCCGCGAACTCGAGGAGGAACTGGGCATCGTCGTCGACGAACAATGTCTCGCGCCGCTGACGTTCGCCAGCCATTCCTATCCGGAGTTTCACGTGCTGATGCCGCTCTACGTATGCCGCCGCTGGAACGGAACGGTCGCGCCGCGCGAACGCCAGCGGCTGGCATGGGTCAGGCCGAGAGAGCTGCGCAAATATCCGATGCCGCCGGCCGACGAGCCGCTGATCTCGCACCTGACGACTCTGCTCTGACAGGATCGACGAGGCGCATTCATGGCACGCATGATCGATGTGAGCGACGGCATCCCGCTTTCTCGGCGATTCGTCCATGAGGAGCGCGGCGCAACCGCAATCGAGTACAGCGTCGTGGCGGCGGGCGTCGCCTTGGCGGTGGCGGGCGCCATTCGCGTACTCGGCGCCAACGTGCTCACCGATCTCTACTCGCAGCTGGCGGGTCTGTTCGGCTAACGCCCGGCCTTGTCGCCCGCCGGAACCTCCCGCGTGCCCAGCGCGTCGGCGAGCCGCGCCTTGGCCGAGCCCGGAGAGAGCGGCTGCTGCTGGCTCGCATGCGGCTTCCAGCCGGAAAGCCAGACGATGTCGAAGGTCGCCCGCACGCGGCCGTCGCGGTCGGAGAAACGTTCCGCATAGATCTCCGCCATCCGCAGCAAGCTGCCGCGCTTGAGCGGCATGCGGCGGCGCTCCGTGAGCGCGTTCGTCGCGCCCATCCGGCGCAGGTCCTGCATCAAAGCGAACGGCGACGCGTAGCGGACGCTGAGCCGGTCGACGTCGGTGACCGGCAAGGCGAAGCCCGCGCGCTGCAGCAGCATGCCGATCGCGCGAACGTCGGCGAACGGCGCGACGTGGGGCGAGGCGCCATGCTCGAGCTCGGCTTCGGCGGCCGCGAACGCCTGGCGCAACTCGATCAGGCTGTCGCCGCCGATCAGCGCGGCGAGAAACAGCCCGTCGGGTTTGAGCGCGCGGCGCACCTGGACGAACGTGCCCGGCAGGTCGTTGACGAACTGCAGCGCCAGCGCCGAGACCACGAGGTCGAGCGAATCCTCCCGCAGCGGCAGGGCCTCCGCGTCGGCGACGATGCTCGGATCATCGCCGCGCGCGGAGAGGTCGGCGCCGGCACGATCCGTGACGGCAACGATGGTCGAAACGAGGTGCGCGCCGCGCAGGCGACGGCGCACCGCATCGGTCGGCGAGGCGAGATCGACCGCCCGCTCGAAGCGGCGCAACACCGCGCCGAGCCGCTCGCACAAATCCTCGGCCGCGCGATCGATCAGAAACGTCGCGGCCCCGAGTTTTTCCGCGCGGCGCAGATTGCGCCGCACCGCGGCGCGGTCGAACACGATGGGGCCTGAAGTCATGGGCCACTCCGGACCCGATGCTTATGGTCTCACTCGACCGCAGGGTCAAAGCCGTCGATGACAATTGAGCACGGGCAGGCCCGGCGCTATCCTGCGCGCATGGGGACGGCGGCGTTCGTGGAATCCGAAGGCGACGGACGGCGGAAGTGGTCGCGGACGTTGCGCAAGCTCGCCGGCGTCTCGCTCGACCTCGCATTGCCGCCGCTGTGCCCCGCCTGCCGTGAACCGGTCGGAGCCCAGGCCGCGCTGTGCGCATCGTGCTGGTCGAAGCTCTCCTTCATCGCGCCGCCCTATTGCGAGCGGCTGGGCACGCCGTTCGCCTACGATCCCGGACCCGGCGTGCTGTCGATGCAGGCGATCGCCGATCCGCCCGCCTACGAGCGCGCACGGGCGGCCGTGTGTTACGACGACGTCTCGCGGATCCTGATCCACGGGCTGAAATATTCCGATCGGCTCGATCTTGCTCCCATGCTCGGCCGCTGGATGGCGCGCGCCGGGCACGCGCTGCTTCAGGACGCCGAGGCGCTGGTGCCGGTGCCGCTGCATTGTTGAAGCCCGGCCCTTGATCCGGCAAGGCTTTTCGGCCATGCCGCTGCCATCCCGCGCCCAGCCCCACGCCACGCTCGATAAACGGCCGCTGAGCCGGGTCCCGCCCTTGGGCGGTGTCCGACACAGGGCCAGCCCCGAGCCGGCTCTACGCCCTTCCTGGCGACGGCTGTATTACGGGTGTTGCCGGCCCGATTTTTCGCAACCCATAGAGTACTCTGGCACCGGAGGAGCGGCTATTCTCCGGTCGCTCGGCCTCCCGGCCGAGCCGCCGTGCGACCGGCGAACCGCCCCTAACCCCGGCCATCGGAGCAAGCCAATGGCCAAGGCTGCTGCACTATACCTCGTTCGCGCGCTCGACGGACGCGTCCTTCACAAAGACCTCTCACTGAATGCGGCGGCGCTGCTGATCGAACGCACACCGCGCTGGATTCAGCAGGCGACCGCGCGCACCGGCAAGGCTCGCGTTCACGATGATGCCGGCTACCTGACGGTCATCCGCGAGACGGTGAGGCCCGAGCGCTTCATCACCAAAGAGGGCGAACTCGACGCGCTCGCGGACCAGCTTGAGGGCTCGCTCCCGAAGCGGAGGGCCTGAGCGATGCACGCTCATCCTCCAACCGAGCACGACTTCAACGTGCTGCTGATGTCCCCGCTGGCGGCCGCCTATGCGGAGGCTGTCAACGGCGAGGAGGACCCCCGCCGCCGAGCCGAGCTGCTGGGCTGCATGTCAGGCCCGGCTGGCGCGCCTTGAACCGACTGCGGCGGGTGCGGCATCGCGAGGGAGTGCCGGAGTGGCTGGGCCAGTCATTGTGAGGGTTGGTATTACCTCCCTATGGTGCAAGCTTGGCCCCGCGAGTGTTGGTCGGGGCCATTTCTTTAACGGTCTGGCGGCTCAAAAAGCGCATAGACGCTCCTAAAGCCGTAAAGGTTCATGGGCCGAGGAACTCTTCGGAACTCTGCACCCGCTTGGCCCTCGAACTCAGTTACGAGACCGTGACGCCAGGGACCGGCTCCTCGATCACGTCCACGATGGCCTTTTCGGCCGCCGCGTCGCCCTGCTGCGGCGGCGGCTCGGGCGCCTTTATGGGGCTCTTCTTTGTCACAGCCCGCTTCGCTTTAGTCTTGGTCACCCGCTTTTTCGGAGCCGTCTTGGCTGCAATGCGCTTGGCCATCCTCGTCCGGGCCGCGCGTTTAGGCGCTCTGCCGCGTTT
>WNGE01001655.1_pt1 | contig 38796 bp, 38 predicted proteins | sample 5400651 | NCBI WGS metagenome assembly WNGE01 (sample SAMN13153370, study PRJNA577476) | soil metagenome | isolation source: 60 cm soil or saprolite under grassland replicate 2 | place: USA:California | collected 2016-06-15 | reverse complement strand
CGAGTCAGCGGCGGGTCTTGCCGGTATGGGCAGGGGCACTGGGTCAGCGCTGTTTGCCGAGGGTCAGCGCGGCGATGTCGGTGCCGAAGTGCTTGGTGAGCGCGGTGATGACCTCGGGTCGGTCGTCTTCGGGTGCGATGCCGGCCAGGTTGGCCACCGCCGCGGCAAGGCCAAGGGTTCTGCGGACGCGGGCGAAGCCGAGCATTTCCCGTAGCTGCGGCGCCCAGGACAGCTTTCCGGCCGCCAAATCGGCGTTGAGGGCGACGGCGGCGTTGACCGCGGCGGCGGGTACACCGAGGTGACGGGCCAGCTCCCAGTCCGTGGTGACCTCGATGTGCACCCCGAACCGGGACGCGAGGGCTTCGGTCAGGATGGCGCCGTGCACGCCCGGGTTGTGTCCGGCGATGACGTAGAATCCGTCCACGGCTTCGACGCGTTCGTTGCGGTAGCCGGGGATGGTGATGACGCCACGGCCGTCCATCGCCGGGTACAGCACGGCCAGCACGCGGGGTGGGATGAGGGTGGTTATGCTCGCACTCCGTGGGTGTCGCAGTTGACCCGGTCTGAGGGATTCTTCGCGACGCGGATGGGGGCGGGGGATCGAGCATGTTGTTGCACAGGTCGTCGGAGGCGCGGGCGGTGCAGGCGCCTGGGCTGGACGGTGCGGCGGGTGAGGTGCTGCGGCGGTGTGGGGTGGGCGACGGGCAGCCGTTCGTGTTGGGTCCGGACGGCGCCTACGACCTGAACCTCAACCGGTTCCTGCGGGAGCTGGATGGGTGGGGTGTGCGGTCGGCGCACACGGTGGTGGCGTACGCGCGGGACCTGATGCTGTTTGCCCGGTTCCTGCACGAGCTGCGGGGCGGACGGTCGCTGTGGCGGGCGGATCAGGAGGATCTGCGCGCCTACAAGCGGGCGCGGCGGCACACGCCGGGGTTCGAGGTGTCGGCGGCGACCTGGAACCGGTTCCTGGCCGCGCTGGACAAGTGGGTCGAGTGGGCGCTGTACGAGCGGCTGCTGACGGAGCGGCCGTTTCGGATGGTGGAACGAACGGTGCTGGGTCCGCGGGGTCTGGTCAGGGTGATCGTCAACGCGGAGCGGGAGGTCGACGACGAGTCCGCGCCGGTGCGGTTTCTGCCCTATGTGGACTATCTACTGTGGCGTGACGTCGGTCTGCGCGGGCTGCTGCCTGACGGCGGCCCGGACCCGGGGTGGCGGGGCCGGCACGGGCGGCGCAACGCGGCCTTCGCCGATCTGCTGGTGTGCACCGGAATGCGGCTGGGCGAGGCGTCGAGCCTGCTGCTGCCGGAGGTGCCGGCCGCCGACGGGCGGGCGATGACCGGCGCGGTGCAGCTGGCGTCCGCGGTCACGAAACGCAACCGGGCCCGGACCGTGTTCGTGACCCGCCGGGTGCTGCGCGAGCTGCACCACTGGGTGGAGATGGAGCGCGACGAACTGGTGACGCGCAAGACGGCGGCGGGCGCCTACGACGACGTCGCCGACCGGGTGCCGGTGCGGTCGGCGGGTCGGATGGCGTTGACGATGGCCGGGCGCGGCGGGTCGCGGCCGTACGCGCGGATCACCGTCGGGGAGCGGCGGCGCCTGCACCGCGTCGACGCCGACGGCGGCGCGGGTGGCCCGTTGTGGCTGTGGCTGGGCGAGAACGGCCTGCCGCTGTCGGCCTCGACGTGGCAGGCGGTGTTCTGCCGGGCCAACGAGCGCTGCGCCCGGTTTGGCCTGCAGGTGCGGGCTCACCCCCACACTTTGCGCCACACGTTCGCGGTGCACATGCTCGGCTTGCTGCTGCGCCAGACGGTGCGGGCGTTGCGCCGCGAGCCGGGCGAGACGCTGATGAGCCAGCAAGTCAAACGGCAGCTGGTGGGCGACCCGCTGCGCAAGCTGCAGCTGCTGTTGGGGCACCGCCACCGCGAGACCACCTTTGTCTACCTGGATGTTCTCGACGAGGCGCAGGAGATCGTGCTGGCCGCGCTCCACGACTGGGACGAGCAGGCCGAGGCGCTGACCCGGGTGCCCGCCGAGGACGACGAACGGTGAGCGCGCCGGCGACACGACCGGCCGGCCGGGGACGGCGGGCACGGCTGCCCGACGCCGAGGGCCCCGCGCCGCCAGCCCCTCAGGTTCCCGCGGTCGTGTTCGCGGTGAGCTTCGGCGGCCGCGAGCATCTGGTGGACCTGTCGTCATGGCCGTGCCCCGCGCTGGTCCGCCCGCTGGCCGCCGCGGTGCGCGACTGCGCCGCCGAGGGGCAGCTGAGCACCTGGCGGTCGTACCGGCCGACCGTGGCCGCGGTCGAAGCCTTCGTCGCCCACGTCAGCGAGACCGAGCGGCACCGGGCCGACACGTTCACGTTCGGCGACCTGCGCGCCGAACACGTCGACGGCTTCGAGGACTCGCTGCTCGACCGATGGGGCGAGGGTCACCTCCGGGCGCATCAGGTGATGGCACGGCTGGTACCCATCCTGCGCCAGGCGAGCATGCACCATCGCGGCGGCTGCGATCCGGGGTTCTCCGCACGGATCCAATTCTCGACGCGCCGGGCCGCCGTGGGGACGTATCCACCGTTGGACGCCTACCCGGCAACGGTGTTCGACGCGGTCCGCAATGCCGCCACCGCCGACGTCCGGGAGATCACGCGGCGGATGGAGCAGGGTGAGCAGCTCGCCGGGCAGGGACAAGACCCCGAGGTGGGCGGGTGGGGCCGGCTGGAGAACGTGCTGTGGCGCATCGACCGGCACGGGCCACTGGACTACGCCGACAAGCAGCGCGTGCAGTCGCTGGGCGGGGTGGAGGCTGTCAACGCCTGGCTGTACCTGACGCCGCGCGACGTGGTGGCGCTGCTGGTGCTGCTGGTCTGCCTGACCGGGTTGGAACCGGAGTCCGCCAAGGGTCTGCGGGCGGACTGCCTGGTCAACCCGGCGCGGGGCTTCGTGAGCATCCGCTACGTCAAGCGCCGGGCCGGTACGCAGGCGGCCAAGACGTTGCGGGTCCGAGACGGCGGCGCGCTGCACCATCCGGGAGCGCTGGTTCGGCTGATCGGGCGGCTGACCCGCCGGGCCAGGCAGCGGGCGGACACCACCGCGTTGTGGGTACACGCCTGCCGGGGTGTGCACCCGTCGTTCGCCGGGCTGAACCACATGCACCGCCACGTCGCCGGGTGGCTGGCCCGGCACGGGCTGGACCGGCTGCTCGCCGCCGAGGGCGCGGCCGGGCTGGACCTGCGGCGGCTCCGCAAAACCGTCAAGTCCCAGCAGTACCTGAAGGCCTCGGGTGTGCTCGTCGACTTCGCCCAGGGCCACTCGAAGGAGGTGGCGGCTGGGCACTACGCCGACATCCCGGTCCATCGGGAGGTCCACGATCAGGCGGTCGAGGCCGGGCTTCGCGAGGCCCTCGCGGTGGCGCTGGCGCCCCCGGTCGTGCTCGACGACGACGGCACGCGCCTCGACGACGGTCCCGAACCGTTGCCGCCGCCGCAGGTCCACGACAGCCTGACCGGGGCCAGCGACGTGTTCCTGGCCTCCTGCCGCGACTTCCACCACACCCCGTTCGCCGCCGCCGGTAAGCCCTCCCCGGTGCCGCTGTGGGGATGCCTGGAGTGCCCCAACGCGGTGTTCACCACCCGGCACCTGCCCCAGGTGCTGACGTTCCTGGACTTCATGGGCCGCCAGCGCGACGAGCTGATCGGGCAGGAATGGAACCTGCGCTACGGACTGGCCTGGCAGCGGGTCACCGCCGGCGTCGTCAACAGGTTCAGCCCCGAGCAGGTCGGCCTGGCCCGCGCGGTCGCCGAGGCCGGAGACGTGCGGCTGTTGCTCCCGCCGGAAGCGGCGGTCCGCCGGTGAGCTACCCCAACCCGGCTCCAGCCCCGGCGCCGCGGGCGGAGGCTGATGACGGGTACGTGGTCCCGCCGCACCTTGCCACCTCCGCGACCGGCCGCGGGCCCCGGTTCGTGACGACGTGTGGGACTTTCGGCCCTTCGTGCCCCGCACGACCAGACGCACCCGCGCCGACTTCACCCGGCTGCCCGACCCGGTCGCGGTGCTGACCGCCAAGCAGTACCTGCACTCGCGCCTGCACCACCCGATCCCTACGGCCCACTACGGCGGCGCCGCGGCGGCCCGAGCGCTCAAGCTGACCGGGGCGGCGTTGGAGATGCAGGTGTTCACCCGCATCGTCACGCAGCTGCGCGAGCTGGGAGCGCCCCGCCTGTGTGACGTCACCCAGGCGCACCTCGACGCCCTGGCACGCCATTGGCGGCGCACCTGCTCGCCGACGACGGTGGCCCAGCAGATGGCGTTCGTGCGCCGGATCGCCGCGCATAGCCCGTACCTGAGCGCGGACCGGCTGACGATCACCCCGTGGGGCACCCGCCGGGCCGCGCATGACGCGCCGCCGTGGGCGGAGGAGAACACCACGCCCCGTATCCCGGAACCGATCCTCGCGCCGATGCTGCAGGCGGCGTTGTTCTACGTCCAGACCGCCGCCGGCGACCTGCTCGCCGCCGCCCGGGAGGTCGCCGGCCTGCAGGCGGCGCGCGCGCCGGGACCCCTGCCGAAAGGGGCCGCCACCCGACGGATCGCGGCGTTCATCGACGAGCGTCGCCGGGCCGGTCGGGGCATCCCCGCGCTGCCCCGCCACGAGGCCGGCAAGCGACCGGGCGCGGTCATCGTCGGCGGGGTGGTGCAGGCACCCAACACCAGCCTCGCCGACCTGCTCGCCGGGGTGCGCTCCGGGCAGCGGGCGGCGCACCTCTACCAGCAGGCCGGCGCCGAGCTCGGCTACGAGGAAGGTGGCCTGGACACCCCGATGTCGCCCTGGCCCGCCACCGGGGCACCCTGGCGGCCCCGCCTGGAACGCGCCAGCCTGACCACCGAGACCGGTCACCTGCGCACCGCCTGCTGGATCGTCATCGCCTACCTGTCCGGGATGCGCGACGCCGAGGTCCGCGAGCTGCGCCGCGACTGCACGGCCACCACGACTGGTGAGGACGGGCGGGTCCGTTACCTGCTGCGGGGACGGGTCTTCAAACACCGCAAGCTGTCCGGCGACGACGCCGAGTGGGTCGTGCTCGACGTCGTCCACCGCGCCGTCGAGGTCCTGCTCCAGCTCAACGACGACCCGACCCACCTGTTCGCCCGCAGTTACGGTGAGGCGGCGCACCGGCTCATGGCCGGCCCGACGCGGCGGATGCGCGAGTTCCGCGACCACATCAACGAGCTGTTCGGCACCCCGCGGCAGCCGTTCGTGCCGCTCGACGGCGACCAGCCGTGGGCGTTCACCCCGTCGCAGTGGCGGCGCACCCTGGCCTGGCACATCGCCCACCAGCCATTCGGCGTGGTTGCCGGGGCCCGCCAGTACCACCACGCCAAGATCACAATGTTTGAGGGGTACGCCGGGACCTCGGCCTCGGGCTTCGCCGCCGAGGTCGCCGCCGAAGAGGCCGTCGCGGCGCTCGACTACGTCGAGGACCTCTACCGCGACTGGAACGACGGCGCCCGCTCCGCCGGCGCGGCCGGGCAGCGTATCGACGCCGAGTTCGACCGCATCCGCCGCGACCTCGGCGACCTGCCCGGCGTCGTGGCCGACCCGCTGCGGCTGCGCGCGCTGCTGCGGCACCTGACCAGGACGCTGCACCCCGGCGTGCTCAACGACTGCTTCTTCAACGCCGACACCGCCGTCTGTGTCAAACGCGCCAAGGTCATCGGCCGGCCGGTGCCGCAGCACAACATGTGCCTGCGCTGCCCGAACGCCCGCCGCTCCAGCATCCACCGCCCCCGCCTGGCCGCCGCCCGCGAACAGGCCCTGGCCCTGCAGCGGCAGTGCGCCACGGCCGGGCCGGTGCCGGTCCTGCAGCAGCAGGCGATCGGCGCCTACGTCGCCGAACTCGACCAGATCCACAACGAGCTCACCGCTCCGGAGACGCCATGACCCGCCCGTCCACCCAGAACCGGCTCGACGAGGCGCTCAGCCGGCTCCTCGCCGGGCAGGCCACCTGCACCGACGGGCAGCTGACCGTGGCCAACCTGTGCCGCGAGGCCGGCGTGGGCCGCGACTCCTACTACCGCTCACCCGAGACGCTCAAGGCCACCTTCGCCGCCGCGTGCACCAACCAGACCGGCCACCGCCCCGAGATCCTCGCGCTGCGCCAGCAGGTCGCCGACCTCACCCGCGACCGCAAGGCCCTGACCCGCGACCACGGCGAGACCGTGCGCGCGCTGGAACACACCGTCAAGACCTACGCCGACCAGATCCAGGCGCTCGCGCTGGCCAACGCCGAACTCGCCGAACACAACCAACGGCTGCGCGAACAGCTGGAAAGACGCGAACCCAACGTGACACGCCTGGCCGACCACCGCTGACCAGCCCGCCAGCCCCGGGTCGGGTTCGGCAGACTGGACCCCGTGAGCGAACTGGTGGTGGCCCGCAACCCCGAGGCGGACTCGAAACTGCCCTACCTGCTGTGGGTACCGCTGGGCGAACGCGGCCTGGTGTTCAAGGCCCGCGACACCTGGCCGCGCACCGCCGCGACCTACTGCCATCCCGTCGACGACTGGCCCGCCGACGCCGAGGTCGTCGAGCGGCTGCCGGTGCGTTCCTGCGTGCGCCGCGGCGCCGCCGTGGACCTGGTCCTCGCCCGGGGGCGGGAGAACCGGTCGCAGTTCGTGTTCACCACCGCCCGCGGCCGGGAGGTGGTGTTCTGGCAGTCCCCACGCACCGTCAAGCAATCCCGGCCGGGCGTGCGCCGGCCCACCGCCCGCGCCGGCGGCCTCGCCGAACTGGAGGTCCTCGTCGACATCCGCGAGCGCTACCCGTACCGCTTCGCCGACCAGCGCGTCACCGTAGCCCGGCGGGCGCTACCCGCCGGTGACTACGCCACCACCCTCGCCGACCAGATCGTGGCGTGCGTGGAACGCAAATCCCTGGCCGACCTGGTCTCCTCGCTGACCGGCAGCCGCCTCAAATACCAACTCGCCGACCTCGCCGCCCTACCCCGCGCGGCGATCGTCGTCGAGGACCGCTACGCCGCGGTCTTCAAGCTCGACCGCGTTCGCCCCGCCGTCGTCGCCGACGCCCTCGCCGAGTTGCAGGTCGCCTGCCCGGCCGTCCCGATCGTATTCGCCGACACCCGGCCCCTCGCCGAGGAATGGACCTACCGGTGGCTGGCCGCAGCGGCCCGCCACGCCCTCGACGACACCGACACCACCAGCCGACTGTCCGACCTGCCCGAGCCCACCGCGCCACCTACCGCACCGCCGACCACCGCCCAGGTCAGAGCCTGGGCCCGCACCACCGGACTCGACGTGCCACTACGCGGGCGGCTCGCACCCGCCGTCTGGGCCGCCTACCGCCTCGAACACCCCGAAACGTCGGCGTGAAGACCGGCGGAGGCCCGCAAGCCGTCCTTCTGCTCTGGACCAGCGACCGGGCGGACCCCAACGGGCCGTCGGCGATCCAATTCATCCCACAGCCCGTAGCGTGAAGGGGCCGTGCGACTACGTGAAGCGATCGGCGGAGCGTGGAGCTCCCATCCGCTCATGCCGATGAGCGGTCGGAGCCCTTGGAAAGGCAATCTGCCGGCCCGGGCGAGCTGACCCGCAGCAGCTCTTCACCCGGCTGGTCGGGTTATGGCTACGCTGGCTTGGACCGGACGGCCAGGGTCGCGCCGAGCGTCCACGCCCCGTGGAGACGATTCGGTGCAGCTTCCGACTGCCAGGAGCGTCTGGCGCAGTCGGCCCTATGTCGAATGGTAGGAGCGCTCAGACCAACTCGCCGCGCTTCCTGCTCAGGTAGGCGCACTCGGCGGAGTTCTGGGTGGCGGCGATCGCGGCGTCGTACGCCTCCTTCGCCTCGACGCTGCGGCCAAGCCTGCGGAGCAGCTCGGCGCGGGTGGCGTGCCACGGGTGGTAGCCGGTGAGCGGCAGCCGGTCGACCAGGGCGAGGGCGACTTTCGGGCCATCCAGTTCCGCGACCGCGACCGCGCGGTTGAGTGCGACGATCGGCGACGGGTCGAGCCGGGTCAGCTGGTCGTAAAGCGCGACGACCTGCGACCAGTCCGTGTCCGGCGCCGTGGGGGCGTCGGTGTGGACGGCGTTGATCGCGGCGAGTATCTGGTAGCGGCCGGGTCGGTTGATCGCGAGGCACTCGCGGACCAGGTCGTGGCCCTCGTCGATCAGCGCGCGGTCCCAGCCGGCGCGGTCCTGCTCATCGATCGGGACCAGCTGCCCATTGCGCACGCGGGCCTCACGCCGGGCCTCGGTGAGCACCAGCAGCCCGAGCAGACCGGCCACCTCCGGCTCCGCGGGGAGCAGCCGGCGCAGGATCCGCGTCAGCCGGATTGCCTCGCCGGTGAGTTCGGCTCGAACCGGGTCGCCATCGCCGGTGGCGAGGTAGCCCTCGTTGAAGACGAGGAACAGCACCGTCAGCACGCCGCCGAGCCGCTCGGGGAGGTCGGCGGCCTCGGGTACCCGGTAGGGCACCTTCGCCGACGCGATCTTCTTCTTCGCCCGGGTGATCCGCTGCGCCATCGTGGTCTCCGGCACGAGAAACGCCTGCGCGATCTCGGGCACGGTCAGCCCACCCAGGAGCCGCAGCGTCAGCGCGATCCGCGCCTGCGGTGCGAGCGACGGGTGGCAGCAGGTGAACAGCAGCCGCAACCGGTCGTCCTCGACCGGTCCGGTGGGCTCGTGGGGCGTGTCGTCGTGGTCCATGAAGGCCGCCTGATGCTTGGCGTCGCGCTGGTTCTCGCGGCGGAGCCGGTCGATCGCGCGGTTGGCCGCGGTGGTGGTGAGCCAGCCGCCGGGGTTGGCAGGTACGCCGGAGGCCGGCCACCTCTCCAGCGCGGCCACCAGCGCCTCGCCCGCCGCCTCCTCTGCGATGTCGATGTCGCCGAATCGGCGGGCAAGCGAGGCGATCAGGCGGCCGTACTCCTCGCGAAAGACCCGCTCGACGGCCGCCTTTTCGCCCTGCATCATCAGTCGTCGGTCGAGCCGGCTCAGGCGAGGCCGTCGAACGGACGGACCTCGACCTTGCCCCGGCACGCCTTGGACCCCTCGGCCGCAAGCTTGAGCGCCACGTCGAGGTCGGGCGCGTCGATGACCCAGAAACCGCCGATGACCTCCTTGGTCTCGAGGTACGGGCCGTCGCTCATCACCGGCGTCTCACCCTGGCCGTCCACCACGGTCGCCGCCGACGCCGGCGCAAGCCCACCCGCGAAGACCCAGTAGCCAGCGGCGTGCAGCCTGTCATTGAAGACGCCGGTCGCGGCGAACGCCTCCTCCATCTCCTCCTTTGAGCCGTAGCTGCCGAACTCGTCCCTCTCGGCGGGGCCGTGCACGGTCAACAGATAGTGCGTCATCCCACTTCTCCTCAGCTCCGGGCGGTCCCGATGACCGCCTTCCACCCCACCACGAACGGCACCGCGCCGATACGACAACCTGCCGCAAAATCTTGCGATCGAGTTTCTCCGTAGGCGGGCCCGTTCGGCGCCCTGCCGCACCAGCACCGGACGCTCGTGTGCAGGCTAACCGCGACTTTCTCCAGCGCGTCGCTGACGGGATCGGCTGCGCCGGCGTGACGGCCGGGACCCGCGCCCAACCCCCTGCCGGTACTACGTCACGGCGCATCAACCGGCGGAACATTTCTTCTCGTGACCTGTCGGATCCGGGCCCGCCCGTTCGTGGAGGGGGTACGAGCGGGTAGCACCGGGCGGCCCGCCGAGGAAACGGAGCCCGACATGTCCACCACCAGCCAGATCCCCACCCGCATAACGCCCAGCGCGACGACCCCGACCGCCGAGCGGCGGCCGGTCTGGAAGCACGGCGTCGCCGCGGCCGTCGCCGCGTCGGTCGCCACGACCGTCCTCGCGGCGGTCGCGTCGGCCGCCGGGGTCTCGTTCGCCGACAGCACAGGCGCGAGCATCCCGATCGCCGCGTTCGCGCAGCTGACGCTGGTCTTCTCGCTCATCGGCGTCGGCATCGCCGCCGTCATGGCGCGCACGGTACGCCGGCCGCGGCCCACGTTCGTACGGACGGCGGTCGCGCTGACCGCGCTGTCCTTCGTCCCGGACCTCACGTTCGGTTTCGACGCCGGCTCCGCGGCAACCCTGATCACGCTGCACACCGTCGCCGCGGCGATCGTGGTGCCGACCCTGGCGGGGCGGCTCGCCCGCACCCGCTGACCCGGCCCGAAACCGTGCCACCGCCCTTCGCCAGGTCGATGTCGTCAGTCCCCCGCTCGGGGACAACCCGGTTGCGGTCGTGAAAGACGCCGACGACCTGGCGAGGGACCTGGTGGCGTGACGAAGTGCAAGCTCCTGCACAACGCTTTGACCAGCCCGCCGGCGATGAGTTTCGCAGTAGTTCCCAGTCCCGTACCCACACCGATCAACCGCACCCGAGGAGAACGACATGACCGCCACCTACACCTTCGACGTCTTTTCCAGCCTCGACGGCTACGGCGCCGCCAGCGGCAACTGGACCGGCTACTGGGGTAAGCAAGGCCCCGAGTTGCTCGACCACCGCCTAGCCTTGTACGGCCCGGAGCAGCGGATGGTCTTCGGGGCCAACACTTATCGGGCGTTCGCGCAGATGCTGGCATCAAGCACCGAAGAGTCCGAAGTGCGTGACCCATGGGTCACCCGGATGAGGAGCCTGCCGGCAACGGTCGTGTCGACCACCCTGCAAGGACCCCTCGACTGGCCGAACGCGACCGTCGTGAGCGGCGACGCCGTCGACATCGTCGCCCGGCTCAAGGAGGAGTCCGCGGTACCGTTGCGCTCGCACGGCAGCCTGTCGTTGAACCGGACACTGATGGCCGCCGGCCTGGTCGACCACGTACAGGTCACGCTCTTCCCCGTCATCACCGGTCAGACCGGGCTGGCCCCGATCTTCCAGGGTGCGGCCGACTTCGACCTGGAACTGGTCGAGCACCGCACGCTCGACGACCACATCCAAGAGCTCATCTACCGACCCACCCTCCATTGACCTCTCCACCGAAGTTTCGGCAGGCATGGTCGCTGTAGGACGTCCGCTTCTGCCGCAGGGTGCGTGTTCGGCTGGGTACCGATCTGCCTGGCCGGAGGGATGCTCACGGGCCGGGACGCGTTGGGTGGATGTTGTCGAGGTTGAGCCGGTACCAGGTGCCGCCGGTGAACAGGTGAAGGTCCGCGCCCCGGCCGTTTACGACGGTGTCACCGGGCATCGGCGACCCGTCGGGCATGACGACCCGGTACTCAGCGACCTGATGGAGGTGGCTGGCGTCGGGCACAGCGAGTACCAGCCGGTCGCGATCGGCACCGTAGCCGCCGTACAGGGCCACCGAGGCGTCGGCTACGGCCATCGCCCTCGCGCCTGAGACGATCGTGTTGCGCCACCACGTCACCGTGCCCGCCTGAATGCGCACGAGCGGGAAGCCGCTGTAGTAGCAGGCCCAGACGGTATCGCGGTCAACGTTGAGCGCGTAGCAATCGTCGATCGCTCCCCACGGATGGTCGCTGTGTGAGGGAAACGTCCAGTCCGGTTCAAGGTCGGGCGAAAACCGCACCAGCCCGGGCGCGCCCAGCGGGGTCGGCCCGGGGCCACCCCATCCAAAGCTCCCGTACACGCCCTCGTCGAAGTAGCCAACCCACACGTGTCCGTCGGCAGCGGCCATCACGTGCTCGATACCGTCGCCAAGTGTTCGCTCGGCGAGGACCTGCCCGTCGGAGTCGTACACGACTGCGTTGCGTTCGGGCCCGTCTGGCCGCCAACGGCACCGGATCCCCGCGACGAGAACACGGCCATCCGGCAGGGTTTGCGCTCGCGGGTACGCCAGCGTCAGGGCCTCGATCGCGACGGCGGCGATCGGTTCGGGCCGGTATACGGTGACCCGGACGGCCACTGGTAGTGGGGTACGCGGATCGGGAAAGGTGGCCCATCCTGGCTGGGTCGTCGTGGGACGCAGCGCCGCCGCGTCCTGGCCGGTTGACCACAATGCGATGGCCTCGCCCTGCGGACCGACCGATACCGATTCAAGCCGGTCACCGTCGATTGCTTCTAGCGAGGCGTGATGCCGGACTGGGAGCACGGGCAGCGCCATGACCGACGCCCGCCGTATCTGGTCTCGCCGACGCAGCTCGTCCTGCCAGTTGACCACGACGACATTCGACCATCCCCGTCTGCTGCGCGTCAGCCCGATCCACCCGGTCAGACGCCGCTGATCGGCGCAGCGAGCATCACCTGCCGTACCGGAATACGAATCTGCCGCGAGAAGCGCAGCCCTACAGAACTGCCGTTGATCGAGGTTGAGCCGGCCTTGGAGCCGGCGGCCCGTGCACCATTGTGCCGTGACCTACGGGGCTGGGCGGGCGACTGACGCTGACCCGAGCAACGTCGAGACACGCGATGACTTCGCCCGCTTCCTCTTGGCTGTGCTAACCGACTTCCGGTCGACCGGCGCGGCCGAGTGGGAGAACGGCATCCTCGATCGTTTCCTCGACGGATTTGCAGCGTTCGCCGACGCCCGTGTCGTCGATGCGCCGGACCAAGAGCAAGCCTCCTGGCGCTTGTTCGCCGAGATCGTTCGGGCCGCAACCGGGTACGAGTAGCATGCACTCATTTGTCGCAACAAGCGCATCTTCACAGTCGAGCCTGCTCAGGGGATGAGCACGATCTTCCTGCCGCCGGCCCGTCCGGCGGCCACGCGGGTGAAAGCGGCCGGCCCCTCACGCAGCGGGACAGGTTCCGGCGCCAGGTGCAACGTCCCTTCACCGACCTGCTCGGCCAGCCGGGCCAGCTGTGCGGCATGGGGTCGTACGTACAGGTTCGTGCTGGTGATGTCCCGCTCCGGTGCAGGCGCGTCCGAGGTCAGCGAGCACAGCCACCCGCCGTCGCGCACCAGGGACAGGGCCGTCGCTGCCGTGCCGATGGCGGAGATCAGCGCACCGTCGAACCCTCCGCGTACCTGACCCGGCCAATTCGGGTCGTGGTAGTCGACGACCTGCATCGCGCCGAGGCCGCGCACGCGGTCGGCGGCGGATGCGGACGCGGTCGCGGTCACCTCGACGCCCCTGGCCGCAGCGAGTTGAACGGCCAGGGAACCGGTGGCCCCGCCTCCGTTGGTGACCAGCAGCCGCTGCCCGCGACCGAGTCCCAGCATCGCCAGGGCCTGCCACGCGGTGAGGCCGTTGACCGGCAACGCCGCCGCTTCCACAGAATCCAGCCCGGACAGGCAAGCCGCTGCGTGAGCGGCGGTGAGCAGGACGCGTTCGGCCCAGAAGCCGCTTCCACCGGGCAATGGAGCCTCGTGCGCGAACACCCGATCGCCGACGGCGACCTCACCCACATCGGCACCGACCGCCAGCACCCGGCCCGCACCCTCCACCCCCAGCGCCGCCGGAGGCCGCAGCCCCACGTCCCAGCCGCCGTCCAGCAGCCGATCCCACGGCCCGGCGCCAGCCGCCTCGACCGCCACCAAGATCTGACCGGGACCGGGAGATGGTGGGTCGGGCAGCTCCAGCAGGACGACGTCCCCGCCCGCCTCGGACACTCCGCACGCCTTCATGGATATCCCTTTCGCTCGGCCCGGCTGACCGGGGGGCAGGCCGCAATCCCGATGCCGGGAGCAGCCCCGACCGTCTCCTGCGTGGCCGGTGGCCCTGGCCATCCCGGCCAGTCTGACCGCATTGCATACTGACCGCGCGCGTCATGCCCCGGCTACTCGCCGCTAACCCCGCGCCCGCAGCTGCGGACCGATCCAGCCCGCGCCAGCCTGCTGGTCGCAACTGCTCCCATCTACAGCGTCTCCCATCTACAGCGTCTCCCCATCTACAGCGTCCTGCTCGCCGCCGCACTGCTCGGCGAGCGCCCTACCGCGCGGCGCTGTGTCGGCAGCCTCGTGGCCTTCGCCGGCTCCGCCCTCATCGCCGTCAGCCACGGTGGCGTCCAATTCGGTACGGCCGCACTCATCGTGCTGCCCGCCGCCGTGGTCCTGGGCATCTACCACACCGCCCACAGGCCGCTATGTCCCGCTACACCGGGTTCGAGGTCACCGTATACGCGGATGTGGCCGGCACCCTGTTCGTCCTGCCGTGGTCGCCAGCCCTCGTGCGGGCACTACCGCACGCCGGCACCGCAGCTCGCTCCGGGCTGTGTGTCGTCGTCTCCGCCCCGGTGATCCTCGGATTCGCCATCGCCGGCCGCTGACGGATGACCCAGCTGAGCATGGGACCGCCAAACGCACGCTCATGCCGCTGTCCGAGCGTTCGGCGACCTGCCCTCGGGCGCAGGCCGCCCGATGGGCCGATTGTCGAGATTGCTGTTTAGGCGCGACCGGGTGGTGCCATGGCATCTCCTGAGGCGGCCGTGTCCGGTTGGGTACGGTGAGACTGTGACCGAGGTGAGCGGCGAGCTGCTTTCGGGGTGTGCCGGACGGGGTCCGGCGGTTGCTTGCCGCGCCGCCGGTGACCGAGAAGAAGCTGCTCGAGCTGGCCGTGGCCTGGACGGGTCTGCCGGCCGCGCAGGCGCGGATGGCGGAGCGGCTGCGTCTTTTTGTGATCACGTGGGACCCGCTGGAGCGGCTGGCGGCCCGACCGGACGGGTTCGCCACGGTGAACGCCGATGCGTCCGGGGTCGAGCTGGTGGTCTACCTGCCGGTGTGGTCTGTGGTCGGGTTGGCCGCCGGGCAGGGCGGCACGGTTGCGGCGGTGCTGGCCGCGATGGCCGGCTCCGCGGTGGTGACTGCCGCAGCGCACGAGCAGTCGTTCGTCTCTGGCCGTGGCGCGGACATGCGTCTGGCGGCGTCGGATCTGCTTTCGGATCCCGCGGCCGGCTCGGCGTTGGGCGTGCCCGAGGTGCGGCTGGTGTCGCCGGGCTGGGAGGACATTGGTCTGGGCGCCATCACCGACATCGTTCAGCACGCGTTCGGCCCGGTCGACCTGGACCGTTCGACGGTCGAGTTGGCGGCCGTGGCCGGATCGCGCTCGGGCTGCCCGGCATGCGGCGGCCGCCGTTTCGGCTTTCCGGGCGAGCTCGCCGAGGCCCGGGCCGTGATGTGTCCGGCGCACCGCGGCCAGGCCGAGGCGGTGATCGGCACCCGCTTGGAGCGGGCCCACGCCAGCAACCCGGACGGGTGGGGAGCCCTCGGCGATGCCGTCGGTCGGCTGGAGCTACCGCACCTGCCCAACGGCCTGGCGACCAGGCTCGCCGGCGCCGAGCAGGCCATGTACGTCATCGCGGAGCCCGAGGAGCTGGCCGAGCGTGCCCGGCTCGTGGTGGAGGCGGCCGGCTGGTTCGGCGGCCGTCGGGACGAGTTCGCGGTTGCGCTCGGCGTCGAGCCCTTGCTGGCTGGCATGCTCCCCGATTGGCTGGTCGGCCTGGTCCTCGACCTGGGCCGCGCCGGTCTGGGTGCCGAGGCGGTGATGGTGGGTGATGCCCTGGCCCGGGTGGACCCAGATCTGCGGGCGTTCCTCGACGGCGATGTCGCGGTCGCCTTGGCCCAGGCAGGTCTGGCCGAGCAGGCACGGGCCCGCGTCGAGTCGAACCTGGCCCGCTGGCCGGCCGACTTCTGGATTCGTGTTCATGCCGGTGATGCCCTGGCCGTCCTCGGCGATCTCGATGGGGCGGCGGCCCATTTCGACGCCGCACTGACCATGGCCGAGGAGTCCGATGACTTCGAGGCCCGCGCCGACGCGGTCGAGCGGCTCAGGCAGATCGACCAGCACAGGCCGAACCGACAGCGCCGTGCGCCCACCGGCCGGCCACGCCGGCAGGCAGGCCGCCGCGGCGCGTCGGACGCAAGCGCAAACGGTAGACGAATCGAAAGGGGCGCTGACGCGGGCGGGCGAACCCCCTGTCACACGGGTGCGTGACACCGGCACAGGACTGCCGGCGGCACGTTCACCACGCAGACCGGCCGGGCCCTTCAGATCGACAACCCGTGCGACTGTGACCGCTGGTGGCGCGTGGAGGAGGCAGATCCGCCCGTATCATCGCCGCATGCAGCCGCGACGTCACCGGATGCGCAAGCAGCAACGTCATGACTCAGCGCATGAGTGGATCCGCTCAGGCGCGAAGGTCACCGTGAAGACGTACGCCAAGCGGTACGGTGTCGACCGCTACACCGCCTACGCCGATCTCACCGCGCTCGGGGTCGCCTTGCCCGCCTCCGCGCAGCAGTGGGCGCGGCGACCGCCAGCCACCTCGCCGGGCGCGGCCAAGCAACGCGCCGACGATCCGGACGACGACGCGTGGATCATGCTAGACGGACGGATGTTCTTCGTCGTGGGCTACACCGCTGGCGGAGCACCATATGGCGTGTTCGACGACGAGCCGCAGCCGTGCGACGACCTACCCGCAAGACCTACCTGACGTTCGCCAACCCTGGTGCTCCCGACCACATCGCCGGGACGGACACTTCCGTCGGTCCTTCGGAGGCACCGACGGGACCGGCGGCGACAGTGACCGCATGTGAGCGCCAACACGCACGGTCGAGCAGGTGCGTCGGGAAGCCGGCCTGCTCACCGTGCCGGCGCCCCTACTCGGGCGGCATCGCCTTCGCACCGATGGCGATCGGATCGTCTGGCGGCCAGTCGTCCGACCGCCGGCCGGTATCGCCGTCACCGTCAACCCCAGCTACGCCAACGCGTACGAACTGCGACACGCGGGCGTCTGCGACAGCTTGACTGTTCACATAAGGGTGGCGTCGTCGACCAGCAGCGGCCGGCCTTCCCGCATCGCGACCACGAGGGGCCCGTAGACGAACTCGTAGCCGCCGTCGGGCAGCGGGACGTATGAGCCGAGGAAGTCGTCGACGCAGGTGTCGCCGGTGCCGGCGACGGTGAGCACGTCGCCGAAGGCGGCCTCGACAAGGGCGGTTTTGCCGGTGCCCGGCGGCCCGTACAGCAGGACCGGGATCTTCTTGTCCCGTAGGCGGTGCAGCACGTCGATGTCGGTGGCGCCGGCCAGCCGGCGGGGGAAGTACCGCTCGCCGTTGGGTCGCAGGACCGGTTGCCGCTTCGCCGGTCGGGCGCCCCCGCCTGGGGTGCGCGGTAGCGGCGGTGGGAGGGTTCCGGCGGCGTCGATGCCGGCCTGGGTGACCTGGAAGCGGTGCGGCCCGGTGTGGTGGGTGGCGTAGCCGGCGGCGGCCATCCGCTTGAGCGCCTCGAACACCGCACCCGAGGAGGGGGCGCCGATCGCGGCGGTCACCTCGCCGACCTTCAGTACGGTGTCGGGCTTGCTGGCCAGGTACAGGGCCACCTGCCGGTAGAGCTGGCCGGAGCGGCGGGTACCGGCCGGGGCGGTGTCCGGGCCGGTGGCGTCGGGGTCGGGCCCACCGGTGGCGGGCGGCAGGGCGGCTGGGGTCATGGGTGACTCCAATCACGGGACAGGCCCGTGCACCCGTCTCCGGATGCGCGGGCGGCGAAAAGCCACGCGGGCGGAGACGGGCGGGTCGGCGCAGCCCCCCAGTCGGGGTTGGCCTTCGGCATCCGTGCGGTTAGATGTGTAGAGCTGCCAGCATGCTGACCTTGCAGGTCGCGCCGTCCACGAATCGCAGTCGCGTGTCCGGCCCGTCGCCGGTCAGGGCGAGGGCGTGCCCCTCGTAGCGGGTGACAGCGGTGCCGGCGTCGTTGTCGACGTACACGATGACGTGTAGCGGTTGCCCGTCACCAAGCACGTCGACCAGGACCGCGCGGACCACGTCGTTGAAACTGCCCTCCCAGATGCCCGGGTTGTGGAGCAGACTCAGCCCGAAGCCGATGTCCTTGCGGCACTCGGCGTGCGGCAGCCCCGCCGTGATCAGCGTTGCCGGCGTTGTCGCGGTCTTCATCTCGGCGGTATCCACTTGGTCCTCCCCATCCACGGTCTTGGCCAGATCCACGGTCTTGGCCAGTCCAGGTCGCACCGTTAGCTCTGTGGCCAGGCGGGCCGGCCACGTCGCAGTAGCCCCGGCGCGGGGGTCGGCCAGCGCCCGGTGGCCGTGGCGGGCGACATCGGCCGGCGGCGGCAGCCACGCGTCGTCGGGGCAGGCCGGCTGGTCGGGGTGGTGTAGCCGGACGGGGCGGAGTCTGGGCGACGGTGGAGTCACTGCTGACCAGGCGCGGCGAGGAGGCGGCTGCAGCCGTGTCGCCGTCGAACGTGCCGTGCAGGACCAGACCCATCTCGGTGGTGACCGCGAGCAGCGCTCCGGGTCGCGGATCTCCAGTGAGTCCTTGATGGCGAGGGTGACGAGGTCGCCACTGGCCAGGTCGACCAGGCTGACCAGGACGCGCCGCCCGTCCTCGCGGACCCAGCCGACGATGTCGAATTGCTCGCCGAGCACGGTGGCTAACCGGCACCACGCCCGGTTGTCGAGACCGCAAGTGTCCTCGCTGTCGACGGCGTCGGCGTTCTCGGCGTCGGGCATGAGCGTCCTCCGCGGACGGTTGATGGACGGGCGGCGTCGTACCCGCCGCGTCCGCGGCGGGGCCGTGGCGGGTGCGACGCATGAACCCCTGGATCAGGGGGCGCAGTCAAGTCGCGGCGAGCCGGCGGGTCTGCTGGGCGCTGTCGCCTTGATTGTGACGGTCAGCGCTGCCTGTCACTTTTCAGCCCTACCTGTCACCAAGATCCAAACTGCGCGCGCTGCGGGAGCAAATCGGCTGGTGGGCGCATCCCGGGGTTGATGCCAACACGGCTGACAACACGTCTCGGTGACAAGTACCGCTGGCCGTTGGTGCCAACTGTCGTTGAAATTCCTGGCCGGAGGCCCAGGTCGGCCGTCGAGCGCGGTGACATGTACGGCTGGAAGTCACATTGATGCGACTGCCAGCGATAGTTGACCATTGCCAGAGCAATGTGGCCGTTCAGTGCTCGTCGAAGGTGATGTCGGAGGCGTGGACCTGGGTGGCTATCTGGTTGCGGACCGACCAGAAGGTGACCGTGTCGGGCCCGCTGTCGGTGGCGAGGACCCGCTCGCCGCGCCGGGCGGCCAACCCCAGCTTGGTACGGATCTCGCGGGTGGCCACCGCCCACCGGTAGGTCGCGAACTCGCCCGGGGACCGCGGGTACAGGCCGGCCTGGCTGGCCTGCCGTTGCGCGGCGGCACGCGCCCGGTCGAGGTCGTCGGGCAGGGGGTGCGGGTCCGGCTCGGTGCCGGGCGGGTAGTGGGTTGTGGTGAAGGCCGCCTCGACCGGGAGTTGGTCGACGGGCGCCGGGATGGGCTGGGCGCGGTGGATGCGGTGGATGAGGAAGCAGTCCGGCGCGGCCGGGTCGTCGTGCCGGTAGTCTTCGAGTTTCTCGTCGTAGTGGGCGGGCTGGCCGCAGTCGTTGCAGCGCATCGGGACCGGCGGGTCGAGTTCCTGGCCGTCGGGGCCCTGGGTGGTGGTGTGGTCGTGTTTGGCGTAGTGGCAGGTGCCGTAGGTGCAGTACGGCCGGCCAGGATTAGCCAGTCGGCGGTTGACTTCTTCCTGCACCGCGACGATGACATCGATGGTGGCCGGGGTGGCGTCGTAGGGTACGCCGGCGGCCTGCAGGTAGTCGTTGGCGTCGAGGTAGTCGTGCAGGTCGGTGAAGCTGCGCACGCTGGCCGGCAGCGCGCCGCCGGCGATGTCGTCGTCGATGTCGGTCATGATGCGCTCGGCGTAGCCGGCGATGTCTGGCTCGGTTGGTGACATGCCTTGATGTCCGTTCTCTGCCCCGGGGGATGGACTGGTTGCTTGAACTTCCCCGTGCGGCCCGGGGGTGGGCGGCGGGTCGGGGTGCCGCTGGCCGGTCAGTCGGACGGGGGCAGGATGGGCGTGTTGAACAACTGCTCCACGGGTGTGGGGCCGACGTACTGCCGGCAGGTGCAGGCGACGTAGGTGTCGCCCACCCAGTCGCCGTGCTTGTTGTACGTGTCGCGTCGTACCTGCGCGTGACAGGCCTTGGTGTCGGGGTCGTGTTGCTCGAGGCCGTGCCCGCAGCCGCAGACTGGCGGTGTCGCGGCGGCACGGCGGGTGGATCTGCGGCCGGCCAGCCATCCGGTGAGGTGCCCGGCGGCGAGCAGGGCGGCACCGACGGCGAGGCTGATGGGGTCGAACACGGGGTGGTCCCTTCGTCCTGGGGTCGGCGGCGGGCGCCGAGCGGCGCGGCGCGGGCGGGTTGAGCTGGTGCGTCGGTCAGGTGTCGTCGTGTCTGTTGGGCGGCGCGGGTGCCACGCCAGGGCCCGGTTCGTCCGGGCGTGGCAGCCCGGTCATGCCGTGCCCGGCTCGATCGGGACGGCGTGCAGCGCCACGACGAGCCGGTCGGTGGTGGGGTCGAGGTCGGGGATGGGTCGCCACGCGTCGGCGGCGGTGTGGCCCGGGAACGGGCCCACCGTGGCGAACACCGCGCGGTCGCGGTCGAGCAGTACCAGCGCGGCGGTGCGGGCGTCGGCCAGTGTGGGTCGGGCGAGGCGGGCGAGGTCGGCGGGAACGGGACGCCAGGCGTCGTCGGGAACGGCCGGCCGGTCGGGGTGGTGCAGCGGCATCGGCCGGGTGGCGGGCCACCGCGGCGTCGGTCATGGCGAGTTGGGGCGCGTAGCTGGCGGCGGCCTGTTCCCCGTCGAACGGGCCGTGCGCGGCCAGTTCGACGCTAGTGGTGAAGGCGAGCAGGGCGTACGGGTCGTGGACCTCGACCGAGTCGAGGACCGCGACGGTGAAGGCGTCGCCGCTGGCGAGGTCGACCAGCGTGGTCAGAACGGGCCGGCCGTCCTGTTTGGTCCAGTCAACGACGTCGAAGTGGTCGCCGAGCACCCGCGTGAATCGGCGCCAGGCGCGGTTGTCGGTGTCGAAGGGGGGTAGTCGGTGTCGGTGGTGTAGCGCATGGAGATCGCTCCTGGAAAGTGGTCGTGCCGGGCGTGCCTGTGTCGCGCCGGGTACGGATGGTCGCGGGCGCGGTGGCATGCACGCTTCGATCCAGCGGTAGGTCAAGTCGCCGGCCGGGTGGCGGTGGTCGGATCTCAGGTGGACTGGGTAAGGCTGTACCGTCCGCGGACCGTTGGGTTGCCGAGAGTTGAGAGGCGACTTGTCGGGGCTGCCGCGAAGGCGTCTGGGGTGACTGTCATTGCTGATCGCTGATTGCGGATACCGCGACGGTGACGGGAATGGTCAGGTACCCGGTTGTGGCGGCCGGTCGGTGTCGAGGCCCTGTTCATTGCTGGCCTTTGGTTACCGCTCCTGCTGCCAAGTCGTCGGTTTCGGGAGCCCTTGCTATCCACAGTGGACACCGGATGAGAGTTACGGCCGTGTGGGCGACATGGCGGGTCGCACAGGTACCGGCCGGTCTGGTCTGGCTTCGGTGGCCGCGCGGGGTCTGGCCGCCGGTCGGGTCCCGGACGGCAGGCTCGTGCTGAGGGCCGCGAGGCTAGTCGAGGGTGATCAGCGCCCAGCCCTCGTCGTGGGGGTCGCAGCCCAGGCGCAACAGCCCGTCGACGGTGGGCACCGGGCAGATGCGTCGGTGCGGGGTGCCGGGGTGCTGCACGTGGCCGATGCCGGTGTCGGTGACCCGGTAGAGGCCGCGCCGGGGGTGGTGGTGGCGGCCCAGCGGGCGTGGGAGTCGACGGCGACCCAGGTGTGGCTGAAGTGGTGCCCGGCGGCGGCCTCGCCGCAGGGTGGCGGCACGGGCGTGGGCACGCCGAGGCGGCAGGTGGCTGTGCGGCTGCCAGCTCGCCCCGCCGCGGGTGGGGGCGTAGATGTGGACCATGGCGGTGGCGCGGTCGATGAGGTAACGCCCAGCGCAGCCCGGCAGGCAGCAGCCAACTGCTGTGGCCCGCCAGATCCGGGCCAGGATGGGCACCGCGATGGTGGGCGGGCCGAGGTGGTCGACGCCGACGGCGGTGAACCCGTCGTGGTCGACGTCGAGTTCGCCGACGGGGAAGGTGTGCTGCAGGGACATGCGGTCCTGCGGAAACGGGGTGACAGGGCGCCGGCTGCGGGCCGGGCGGTGGATGGGGCGGGGCACGGCCTATGCCATCCGGTGCAGGTGGAGTGCGGCTCGGACGGCGGCGACCACGACCGGGGTGGGGGTGTCCGGGCCGAAGGTCGCGGTCCAGCCGGCGGTGCCGGCGTCGCTGGCGTTGATCTCGATGCTGGCGGCGCCGTGCGGGTGGAGCGACACGTCGAGGTGCCGGTCGCCACGCCGGTGTCGGTAGGCGGCGGCGGTCGTGGCATGCGCCGGCGCGATGGTCTGCAACCCGAGGCTGATCAGGGCCGGTCCGAGAACGCCGCTGGGCGGGGCGGCTTCGGTGGCCGTCGCGGTCTGCCACAGGCGGGTCAGGGCGCGTAGGTGGGCGATGCGTTCGTCACGCCGGCCGATCAGGGTGTCGAAGCGGGGTCCGTTGGCCTGCAACTCGCCCCAGGTGTTCACGGTCGGCACGGCCTGGCCGGCGGTGGCCTCGACGTTGGCGCGGACCGTGGCCAGGCTGGCGTCGATCGAGTCGGCGATGCGGGTCAGTTCGGTCTCCGCGTCGCCGACTGCGTCGGCGGTGCGTTGCAGGGCGTGGGCGAGCGCCCGGGCGACCGGGTCGCCGGTACTGCCCGCGGCGAGGAGTTCTTCCCACGTCACGGGGTGCCCGGTGTACTTGCCGGTGATGTGTTCGATCTGCACGGGTGGGCTCCTTCGGCTTCGGTGGCGGTTGGTGGGGTCGCCGTGCGGGTGCCGGGGTGGCTTCTGGGGTCGGCCGGTGTGGTTGGGGGCTGGCCACGGGCGTTACGGGTGGCCCGTCGGCGGTGGCGGAGCGGGCGGCGGGCGCACATCCCGGCCGTGCCGTTCCGGTCGGTCTCCGACGGGTTGCTGGGCACACCGGTCGGCGATGACCACGCCGGTGCTGGTGGTCTTGGCCCGGTACATCGCCAGGTCCGCGTCGTGCAGCAGTCGGCGGTGGTCGGCGTCGGGCCCGGCGTCGGATTGGGTGACGGCCACGCCGATGCTTGCGCGGAGCACGACACGGTGGCTGCCGGCGAGGATGTACGGGGTTGCGGCGATGGCCCGCCACGCCGCGTGGGCGGCGGCGGCCGGGTTGGTGCCGTCGATGAGCAGGAGGAACTCGTCGCCTTGCAGCCGGGCGGCGAGGCGGACCGGCGCGGGTAGCGCCCGCAGCCGGTCGGCGACCTGGCACAGCACCTCGTCGCCGGCCCGGTGGCCGAGCTTGTCGTTGACGGCCTTGAACCGGTCGAGGTCGAGCATCGCCACCGCGACCGCGCCCTCGCCGTGCGGGGCCGCCTCGCGCAGGGCGGTGTCGAGGCGGTCCAGGAACGCCCGCCGGTTGGGCAGGCCGGTGAGCGGGTCGTGGCTGAGCGCGTGGCGGGCGGTGTGCAGGTCACGGCGGCTGCGCGCCAGCAGCACACCGACCACGGCGAGGGTGATGGCGGCTCCGGCCAGCGTGCCGGCGGCAAAGCCGAGCAGCACGCTGGCCACCGCGGTCAGGGTGGGAGACACTCGGGTTGCTCCTTGCCGTTGAAGGAGCACCGGGGCGGGCGTGAGGCTGCGAACTTCGACGCCCGCCCTCGGGCTTGCCTGAAGCGGACCGGTCAGTCGGTGGGCGGCGGGGTGAGCTGGAAGGTGGCCGGCCGGTCCACGGTGCGGGTGACGGTGCCCTTGCGGGACAGGGTGTCCAGGGCGTTGGCGACCGCGCCCTGGCTGGCCGTGGCCGCGCCGGTGCCGGGGTTGGCGGCGTCGATGAGCTTGCACAGCTCGCCGACCTTGTACTGCTGGTCGGGGTGGGCTTCGAGGATGTCGAGGATGGCTCCGCGCAGGGTGCCGCCGGCCCGCCGGGGCGGGGTCGCCGTGCCGTCGGCGGCCGCGGGGCGCGGTGGCGAGGCACCGGCCCGCTTGGCGGCGCGCGGTGCCGGCTTCGCCGGCTGGTCCGTGCCGTCGTCGCCGGTGTTGTCATCGGTGTTGTCGGCTGCCTCGTCGACGTCGGCAGCGCCGTCGGGCGGGCCCGCCGGTCCGTCGTTTGGCGCTGCGGTGGCCGAGTCGTCATCCGGTTGCGCCTCGACGCGGTCGGCCGGCACCACAAGAGGTTGCCCTGCCGTGCTGTCGAGTGCTTCGACCAGCTGATCGCCGGCGTCGGCCATCGTCGCGGCATCACTGGTCACGCCGGTGGGCTCGCCGCCGGGCGCCGCCCGCCCGGGCTGGTCGGCGAGCTGACCGAAGACTTCGGCTGGGACGACGGTGACGTCCGGTCCGGCCGGTGCCTGCTCTGCCGGTGGTGCAGCGGGGGCGGTCTGGCTGCCGTCGGGGTCGGGCTGGCCGGTGCGGGTGACGGCGGCGTCGGCGGCGTTGATGAGCCGCCACAGGGTGTGGCTGTCGGGGCCGTCGAACGTCTCGGCCCGGCGGGTCTCCTTCAGGATCCGCAGCTTCTTGTTGGTGGTCGAGTACGGCACGCCTGCCTCGGCGGCGATGGCGGCGGCGGTGGCTGCGGCGCCGTCACTGCCGAGTCGGCCGATCGCGGCGGCGACGGCTTCGGCCACGGTGTCGGTCTTGCCGGTGGTGCGCTGTTCGGTCACGGGAACCTCCCTGGTCGGGTATGGGTGCCCTGGTCGGGCGGGGTGAGGGGCGCATGGATCGAATGGACGCTTGCGAGGCGGCGTCTGATCAAGTGCAAGAACGGGGTCTCGGGACGCCTCCCGCCGCGCGGTTTGCTTGTGCCGACCGGCGAAAGGTGGCGGTTACCAGCGATAGATGGCGGGCCGCCGGCCGTGGCGACGTCAGGGCCTTTGATCGTGGGCGGTTTCCGCCAACAACCTCTGGAAATGTCCGCCAACTACGGCTGGCATCCGAGGGCAAACGCCCAGATCGAAGGTCGGGGTGTCGCCACCTACCGCTGTTGTCACACGTTGTTGGTGTGACAGGGCGCGCAACCGGCGATTGGGCAGCGAAGGTGGCGGGGAAGCCCGGGATGACGTAGCCGTGGCGGCGGGGACCGGTCGGCCATGGGCGGCGGTTACCGCCGATGGTCGGCAAAACCCCGCTGGCGCAAGCGTGCTCGTTGTTCTTCGTCAGGGGCCGGCGGCCTGATCGCGGTGGAGGGCTCTGGCGTGGGGGCTGTGGTCGACCCGAGAAGCGGTCGCGGTTGGCGCTGGCGTGCTCAGCAGTTGCAGCGGATGGTGCACAGGATCTCTCCGGTCGCGGTGATGATCCAGAAGTCCCAGCCCGACCCGTTGGCCGCGATGGTGGGGTTGAGCGCGGACGCCACGGATATCCGGGCGCTGCCGGGAGTGTTCGCCGGCGATGGATGGTGGGACAACCGGTGGCGCCGTTTCGTCGCCGCGGTGATGGGTGTGCGTCGCCGTGCGGGTGGATGGAACTTCGCCTGTGGCTACGCGGGCGGCTCGGGCCGGTAGGGGATCCAGCCGGCTGGCAGCCGGCCGGGAGTGGCCCGGATGGCGGCCAGGGCGGCCCGGGCGCATGCGGTGGCCTCCGGCTGTGAGCCGTGGTGGGTGTGTCCACACACGTACCGCGGGTAGCTGCCGTCGCGGATGGTGGCGCGCCACGCGGGGCGGGCGGCGTTGTAGGAGCCGGCGCGCATGGCCATCAGCGTGACCGGCGGCCGGCGGCCGGCGGGGTGCCCTCGGCCGGCGGTGTTGTCTGCTGCTGGGCCAGCCATTCGGCGACGGTCGCCTCCGCCTGGGTGCGGCCGTGTACGGCGACCAGCGGGTAGCCCTGGTCGGTGAGCCAGGCGACGTGGTCTGCGGCGGTCCATTCGGGGTGGATCAGCCGTGACCGGTGTACCGCCTCGTGGGGCGTCAACCGGGCCGGGTTGGTGGGGCCGCCGACGGTGCGGGTGGCGGTGCGGTAGATGGTCACCGTGTCGGTTCCTGCCGATGCCTGCACCACGTCGGGCAGGGCGCGCAGGGCGTCGGCGACCGCGTCGCGGTCGGTGTGCGGGTACAGGTGGACGTCGGTGCGGACGGTGCCGTCCAGGCGCCCGCCGGTGGTGGCGGAGTGCCGGGAGGTGACCCGGCGCACGTCGGCCCGGCCGGCTGCGCCCAGCGCTGTGCGGGCCTCGCGGGTGGCCTGCGCCGGCGTGAGCGGTGTGAGCTTGGCGGTCATCGTCTTCCTCCAGGTGTATCGGGGTGGGGGTCCGGGGCGGGCCACCACCGCAAGCGTGTGGGCCGCGACCCCGCTGGTGCCGGGAGGGCGTGGGCTGGGTGCTTGAACGGGGGCCGTGTCGCGCCAGTGGTACCGGCTGGGCGCCCTGGACCGCTCATTGGGAGGTGGACTGGGTGCGGTCTCGCTGGTGCAGTTCGTCCCAGCTGACGCGCTGGCCGGGGTCGGCTCGTTCGCCGATGAACCGCACGCCCTGCTGGTGGAGCAGGCGCCGGCGGTGGGTGTGGTCGTGGCCGTCGCTGTCGCGCCAGGCTGGGCTGATCGCCCCACCCTCGGTGAGGACGCGCTCGGGGTGCGGGAACTGCGCCAGGACGCCAGCGGCCCGGGCGACCGTTTGGGCGGCTTTGGTGTCGCCGCGGGCGGCGAGGGAGATGTCGGCGTCGGTGGTCCACTCGCCGGCGCGCACCTGCGCGGCGATCCGGATGACCAACCGAGACGGTGCCGCGGTAGCGGGCGGCCAGCCGCCACCGCTGCGGCGCGCTGCCACCGACCGGCTCGACCAGCCCGGCCCGGTCGAGGGATCGCAGGGTGGACCAGGTGTTGGGTTGCTGGTAGTCGACCGCGGCGGCGATGTCGGCGGTCTTCATGCCCTGCTCGGTGAGCAGGCCGGGCAGGTCGAGGATCTGCTGTTGGTGGGCGCCGCGCCCGACCGGGATCTCGGGCTGGTGTCACCGGTTGGTTGCGGGGCCGGCAGGGCCGAGTCCAGGTCGGCGGCGAGGCCGCGAAGTGCCGAACTGACCGCGCGGACGAATCTGATGACCGCGGCGAGTTGGTCAGACATGGGTGTCCCCGGGTGGGGCCACAGCGGCGGATGGACCATTGCGAGGCGGCGTGACCGGTTGGCGGTCGCGGTGCGGTCGGGCGGTGTGAAAGACGCGGTTGCGTGGGGGGAATCCCGTGTCGAAGCACGGCGCGCCGGTACTCCGGTGGCAGGTCAGGCGGTACCCCCAGGCCGCCCGGTTGGTCTGGGCCATCAGGTCTTTGCCTTTCTCGTAGGGGATACGTGCGGGTTTCGCGGACGTTTGGTTTGGCGGTGCCCGGGCGCCGGCCGCCGACAATGCGGCCCCTGCTGGCGACGCTTGCTGGGCATTGCTGTCGGGTTGGTTCGCGGTAGACGGCGCCAGCGTTGGGTGCCGTCACCGGACGGGCTGCGGTGCCGGTTGGCGGCGGTTGCGGGGGAACCGGGAGCAGCAGCCGTGCCTTTTGCGTCACAGCGGCTCCGACACCTTGATCGCGAAGTATCGGGGGGCGGTGCTGCGGGACAGGGGCCGTACCCGGACCTGCCGCAGGAGGGGTTCGTCGGTTACCACCTCGACGGAGTGGTCGGGATACTCGCCGCGAATCGCCGCAACGGCACCGTCCAGTGCGATCTTCGCCAGGTGTCTCTTGTCGATATCGGTCACGTGCTCGTCTCTCCTGCGGGTGTCGGTTGCGGGGCGTCGCAGCGCCCGGCTGGTGTCCGCCCGCGCTCGGGCGGGGGTTGGCCGGGGCGGGTCGGTGTTCGGCCGTGATGGGTTCGCCCGAGCGCGGCGACAGGGGCGGCAGCGCCCCGATCCCCTGGGCTGACGGGGCCCATGGGCAATGCCATGGAGGCTTCGTTTGCCACAAAATTCAAGTGGCCGCGGTGATGTCACCTGGCCGCTGGCACCGCCGTCGTGGCTGCGGTGCCGGCGTCGGGTGAGTGCCCGCACCGACGCGTCACCGATCACGGTGATCCGCTTCGGCGACGGTCGGGTTCGGAATTGTCCCCCCGTTGCCCCCAGCGCCCGGTAGACGGCGAGTGCTGAGGCTGGTGTGGTGTCGGTTGGACGCTCGAAGCCGGGTGGCAGCGTGCCGGTGTCGCCGCCGGGCATGCCGCCGCCACCGGTGGTGCGGGTGATACCGCCAGCGGACCCGTCCCTGGGTGTCGGGCCTGGCCCGGAAGGTTGCGCCGCCGATGGCGGCGGGGCCGGCGCGGCCGGTTTGGGTCGTCAGCCTGTGCCGGGGTTGGTGGCGAGGTCGGCGAGGGTGCGGGCGCGCACGTCCAGCAGCGCGTCGCCGATCGGGTCGGTCAGCCGGGTCAGCCGTAGCGCGAGCCACACCGCGTCCGGTCCGTGGATGCCGATGACGGTGCTGAACACGTCGGGGAAGGCGGCGATGAGGGCGTCGAAGGCACGCCGCCGGGGAGTCGTGTGTCCCCGGGCGTTGTACCGGGTGAACTGCGACAGGTCGAGGTAGCACGGCCCGTGCACGCTGAGGCTGCGGCCGTAAAACTCGTCGCCGAACGCGAGCAGGGGCAGGCCGGGAATGCGGCTGGCGCGGTAGCGCACGGTGAGTGGGATGCCCTCGGCGACGCGCCACCACGCGGCGGGCATCACGTCGCCCTCATCGGGGGCGTGGTCATCGTCGATCATCGGCTGTCTGCTTTGGCGCCCAATGGGGTGGGACCGGGGTGGTCTGGTCATGGGACTGCGTCGGGCGTGGGTGGCTGGCTGACCGCCCGGTCAGGGTTCGGAGCTTGCCGGCGGTGTCCGCGCCCGCGCTCGGCCGCCCTGGAGGGCTTGTCGCTGCTGCCGGGGGAAGGCCGGAGCCGGGAGGCGACGCCCGCACCCAGCCAGCGACGGATGGGGTGGCCGTCGGCGGAGCAGTGTCCCCGAGGGGGCTCAGGTGGGGTCGACGGCCGGCCCGGCGTCGGTGGCGGTGGCCAGGGCGCGGCGCACGGCGGCCACGATGACCGACTGCGGGGTGCCGGGGCCGAAGGTGGCACTCCAGGCCAGGACGTGGCGGTCGAACACGTGCACCTCGGTGGTGTCGCCGTCGTCGGGGTGCACGGTGACGGTGAGCCTGTGTTCGCCGTATGCGACGCGGTAGGTGGTCTGCGCGCGGTCGGCGCGGGGGGCGTCGGTGGTGGTCGCCGGGTGTAGCCCGAGGCCGGCCAGCGCGCCGGCCAGATCGCTCCGGTCGCCGGTGTCGGCGTCGCCGGGCGCGCCCGGTTGGGGTGGCCAGGTGGCGCCCTCGGACTGCAGGGCCCGCAGGGCGGCGATGAGGCGACGGCGGGCGCGGTCGGTGGAGGGCTGGCGGGTGTCGGTGAGGCCGCCAACCTCGGCCAGGAGTTCGGCTTCCCAGTCGCCGGTGGGCTCGCCGGCGGCCATCAGGTCGTGGATGGACGCGGCGGCGTCGTCGAGGACGCGGGCACCGGCCAGCGCGGCCAGGTGCGCGGCGGACGCCTCGATCAGGGTCAGGACCAGGTTGGGGACCTGGGCGCAGGTGACGGGGAGTTGGTCGAGGTCGACCTGCCAGCCGACGTCGTCGGCGGCGTCGGTGAGCAGGTCGTGGACGAGGTCCATGCGTTGTGCCCCTTCACTGGTTGCGGGGTTCGGGTGGTGGCTTGGTCAGTCGCCGGGCTGCCGGTCGGCGGTGCCGGCCTCGGTGCCGGCTTCGTCGTCGCCGGGTGCCGCGGCGTTGTCGGGTGTGGACGGTGCGGGCAGCCGCATGCGCAGCCGCGCCGCCTGCTGGGCCAGTTGGTCCTGCCACCGGGGGCTGGGCGGCTCGGCCCTGGCGGACAGCCGCAGCAGCACCGCCGCGGCGGGGTCGGGGCGGCTGGCGCCCCACCGGCGGGCCACGTCGCGGACCGCGTCGATGGCGGCGGCCATGCTCGGGTGGGGGTGGCTGGTGATCAGAGTGGCGTGGCACCCGCCGACCCCGCCGCGTTGGTCGGTGAGGTGGCCGATGCCGTGCCACACCCAGTCGTCGCCGGCGCGTTCGGGACGCAGGATGACGTCGGTCAGCCGCAGGTCCGGTGAGCGCGGGTCGAGGTGCAGGCGCTCGGCGACGTCGGTGTGGACGCGGCGGGCCATCGTCGCGCTGTCGTGCAGCAGCGCGGTGATGGTGGCCAGCCGGGCTTCGGCCTGGTCGGCGTAGTCGCCGCAGTACGGGGTCAGCCCGTCGGCGATGGCGGACAGGTCGTCCAGCACACCACCGAGGGCGGGCAGGATGACGGTCAGGTCCTGCTCGCCGTCGGCGGCCATCGCCTGCGCGGCGCTGCCGGCCGCCTGGACCAGGGCGGTGACCGCCCGGTGGGCCCAGCCGTCGGGGTAGGGGGTGTCCCCGATGGGCCACAGGTGGGCGCAGCCCGGCTCGGCGAGGGCGGCCAGCAGCGTGTCGACGTCGACCACGGGGACCGGAATGCAGGCGTTGGCGCTGCCGGCCAGCGGGGGCGGCAGGTGCACGTGCCGGCCGGTGTCGTCGCCGGCCTCGGTCGTGATCTCGACGATGGCGGTGCCGGTGATGTCGACGAGCAGGGCATGGCTGGGCGCCACCAAGTAGACGGCGTCGCCGCCGGTGTCGGGGGCGTGCAGGGCGGCCACGGCGGTGGTGCGCAGCCGGGCCAGGGCGTGGCTGACGGTCGGTAGCGGGTAGGCGGACAGCCGTGGGACGGCGGCGGCGAATCCGGCGGGGGTCAGCCACCGCCGGATGCGGGGCTCAGTCACCTGATCTCCTCTCATGGTGGGTGGGCATGGTTGATCGGCGTGGACGGTCCCGGGCCGGCGTCGCGAACGCGATCGCCGGGGCGGTCGGGTACCGCTCGGCGTCGGCCGTGCCGGCTGCGGGGCGTGAGGCATGCACGCGTGAACCGCCGCGCGCGTCAAGTCGTGGCGAACCGGCTGGCCGGTCCAGACAGCCGGCGACCTGCGGCCCTGGTAGGAGCCGGGCAAGACACGGGCGGCGGTGAACAGGCGGGCAACCAGCCGGTCGGCCGGTCTGACAGGCCGGGTCACCGGCCAGACACGCAAGATCAGTCACTGGACCGTTCCGGGTCGTTGTCGCTAGCGTCTGTGTCGTCGAGATCACCGCCGGATGCATGCAGCCGACGGCGGTCGGTGTTCGTCAACGTCGCCGCCGGTAGAGCGGCCATCATTGGCGGATCGGGGGCGACGCGAAGCGCCATGCGCGGGTGCGGTTAGGGCGTGATCGCGCGGCCACGGCCCGGACACCAGCCGGTATCGGACCCTGTGTAGCGGCCATCGGCCACGCGGCAGTCCGAAACGCTCACCTGCGGGTCGTGTCGGGCAAGGCTCGCTGTGCGCGGCTACGTGGCCACCATGGTCGCGACGAACAGCAGAGGTGTCGCCCGTGACGGCGCTGCCCGGTCAACGGTGACGGTCGTTGGGTGCCTTATCGGCTGGTGGCCAAGGCCAGAGTCTTTTCGGTGTCCGGTTGCGTGTGGGCGGTGTCGGCGACGACGGGGTTGGCGGGTTGTGTGTCCGCCGTGGCGGGTGCGGCGGTCTTCCTGGTCGGTGTCGTCTTGCTGGTCGGGTTGGTCTTGCGGGCCGGTGTGGCCTTTCTCGCGCGTGGGGTTTTCTGGGCCGGTGCGGCTGCCGGAGGGTTGTCGGCGTCGGCCGGGCCGGCTGGCGGCAGCGCGGCAGTCGGCGATGGGGTGGGGTGCGCGGGGCCGGTTGGCGGCGTGGAGGCTGCGGCGGTGTCGAGGGCTCGGATCCGGCCGGCGAGTTCGACCAGGCTGATCGAGGCGACGACGATGAGGCCGTCGACGGAGATCGGCATGAGCTGCGCCGAGGCGGGGCTTTCCCCGTAGCGGGCGCACACGCCGGCCATGTGCCAGTACGACACCCAGGCGGCGATGGCGGCGATGACGGCGGCGGCGCCGACACGGGCCCCGGCCAGGCCGCGGTGGTGCACCGGGACGCGGGAGATCAGTTCGACGGTGAGCAGCAGCGCCAGAGGCGGCCACGCGGCGATGGTTTGGCTGATGAGGTTGTCGCGTGCGTGCAGCACGTTGGCCGCGATCGAGGCGGCGACCCCGAGGACGAGGGTCAGCCGCACGATCCAGCGGATGCGCCGCAGGTGGGTCGGGTTGCTCAACGGGTACCTCCGGTGGTGGCGACAGGGCCGGACCGGGGTGTTGCCCGACGGCCCGGATGGTGGGGATGCGGGTCTTTTCGGTGTCATCGGTGTCCCGCTCGGCGGCCGATGACAGTGGCGGTGGCGGCGTCGGTCGGGCTGCGGGGCGTTTGCATGCTGGGGTGTTCGTTGCGGCGTGGGTCCTCGCGGCGGGGACGGCGGCGACGGCTCCCTGACCGGGTAGGGTGGGCCGCATGTGGCTGGGTCGGCTGGCCAGCCATCGCCCGGCGGGAACGCCGCGTTGGGCAGGTCGCACGGTGCGGCGCAGCCGTGGCAGTGGCCGAGCGGGAGCGTGTCGCCGACCGTGATCTGCGGCGTGGCGCCGACACGCCCACGGGCCGCGACGCCGACAGGGTTCCGCCCGGGTCATTTGGTGTCCGATGTGGACGGCCGTGCGGAGCTGGGTGGCGGTCGGGGGATCCGGCGCGGCTCTTGGCGACCATGGTGGGAATCCGGTGGATGGCCCCGGCCGGCTCGAGGACCAGCTGTCAGCGACCGAGCCCGTGGGGGTTTGGAGGCGAATGTCGCAGCGCGGCCGGTCTTTCGTGCAGGCGAGGACGGTTTGGGGGCTGTTGGACCGGATCGGCGTCCGGTCGCCCGGCGCCGCAGCTACCCGCAGCGGTACGGCGCCGGGGACGTCTCGGCGGCCCCGGGACGGCGGCCGGTGGTGTTGATTGACCGCGCGCACCGCGAGGTGATCAAGTCGCGGGCGTGGCCGCGCCGTGCACGGCGGGGACCAGGCCTCGCGTGTGGCAGCCGCGTGCTGCCAAGGGTTTCGGGCGGCGTCGCACTCGCGGACCCGCCGGTTCCCGTGCTCCGCGGGGGTTGGCGGATCGCCGCAGTGCCGCAGGCGCTTGACCGCGGCGCGGACGTGCCCGGGTAGGCGCCCGCGGGATCCCGGCGGGTTCCGGCTGGGCTGGGGGTTGGCGTGGCGGAGGCGACATCGCCAGCCGTGACTTGTTCGGCCGCCGAGCCCGACGTGTTGCGGGGGCGGCTGCCGCACGTGCGCGGGCGGCGGTCGCGGCGTCGGCGATTGGTGCCCGGTGCGGGCGCACCCCGCCTGGGCCCGACCAGGCCGGGCACGCCCGCCATGCCGTTCTCCCGTGATGGGATGCGCGGTGGCCGGTGGGTGCCCGGGCGAGCGGCGGGGGGGGCGGGTGATGCCCGGTGGGGTGTGGCCGTCTCTGGCCGGTTCGCCGACCGGCAGCCGCCACGCCGTTGGCTGTGCGCTTGGACCCACTCGCGATGCCGCGTTCGGCGGTGTGGTGTGGCCCGTGGTCAGCGGGTGGCGTGGACGAGGGCGACCTGCCACCGGTTGGGGTCGGGCGGTTGTGGGTTGGTCGGGTCGGGTTGGCGGCGGCCCGCGGTGAGGTCGGCGAGGACGCGGCGCAGGCGGGCGGGGACGGTGCCGTCGTCGGTGCCGAGCACCTGCCGGGCGTCGGTACCCAGCCAGACCACGCCGGAAAGGTCGACCCAGGCGTGCGGGGTGGCCTGGGCGGGGAACTGCCAGTCCGGGGTGAGCAGGGCGGGCAGCGCTACCAGGTCGCCGGGGCGCACGACCCGCCGGACGGCGTGCCCCGCGGCGGCGGTTGTTGGCGCGGCGGTGCGGCGTGGCGGTGATGGCCGCCGCCGTCGCCGCCGGCTGGGTGCGGCCGCCGTCGGCGAGGGGTGCCGTTCGCGGTGGTTGGGGCCGGTGGCGGTGTCGGCGGCCGTTAGGCGGTCCAGGCGGTAGCCGGTGATGAGCTGTGCGCGGATCAACGGGCGCAGCGGGGCGGCCAGGTGCGCGTCGATGGTGTCGGTGGTGGCGGTGCCGCACACGAGCACGGCCAGCAGCAGCCCGGTCATCGGGCATCACCCCGACGGCGGGCGTCGTGGCTGGTACGTGGGCGGTGGTCGGTTCGGGCGACGCGGCCCGCGCACCGACGGTCGCGGCCCGTGGTCACGGACCGGCCGGGTTCGGGTGGACGGGTTGGTGTGGCGAAGGTCCAACATGGACTGCTCCTTTTCCTGGTCGGCAGGGTCCGCGGGCCCCACCGGCTGGTAGCCGGGTGGGTGCGGGGACAGCGGGGCGGCCACGACCCGGGTGCGCGGGGCGTGGCCGTCGTGGTGGGAGATCAGGTCGGCAAACCGACGCCAGCCTCCGCGCTGGTCGGTGGCGGCCGGACCGGTCAGGGCTCGGCTGGCCGCCGTCGAAAGCGAAACCCTGCGACGGTTGGGTCGTTGGGACAGGCGTCGTCGCTGAGCGGTTGGAAAGCGGTGAGGCGGCAGAGCCTGGGGGTCGGCGCGGCGAAGCGACCCCAGGGCTGGCCGTCTGCGCTGCCCACGCCGGGTCGGGTCAGATCACGGCGCTCATGTCGCAGAAGCCCCAGCCGGCGCCGCAGGCGGTGCACCGGTCGTGGTACTCGGTGGTGCCGCCATAGCTGGGATCGATCACGGTGCTGTCGCGGCTGTTGACCGCGCCGCAGACCAGGCAGCGCGCGTCGCCGTCGTCGCCGGTCGGCTCGAACAGCCCGCCCGGCCGCTGCGTGGCGTGGCGGCAGCCGGGTTGGTGGATGTGCCGGTCGCCGACCCGGGGGTCGCCGGCGATGGTGGGGTGTTCGTAGCGGGCGTTGCCGCGCTGCCATGGGCAGTCCAGGTCGTGCCAGCCGCCTACCGGCTCGCGGCAGCTAACGCAGCGGCGCGGGCATCGTCACCCGAGGGGCGTCGCCGGCTGCGCGGCAGCCGGCGTTGTGGTGGGCTCGTGGGTGGGGTCGGTGGTTTCCCAGCACCAGCGGTAGGCGCCGATGCGGTAGCGGCCGTCCGCGTCGGGCCGCAGTACCTCGACCCGCTCGTCGGGAGTGCCGGGCGCGTCGACGATCTCGACCAGGTCGCCGCGCAGCCGGACCTGCTCCACCGTGCCGGGCGGGCACCCGGCCGCGAGGGTGTCGTTGTCGGCGACGATGGCGGCCACCACGTCGCGGGTGAACCGGGGCACGGCGAACCCGTGCCAGGTGAAGCCGTCGGCGACCTGCGCGACGTAGGGGCCCATCAGACCGGCGATCTGCACCCGGGCCGCGACCCAGGCGGCGCCGGGCCCCGCCGTGTCTTCGCGGCTGCGGCGCACCCGTAGCCGCGGCGCGTCGCCGGTGAGGTCGACGACCAGCCAGCGGCAGCCGCCGCTGGCGGCCTCGCGCAGCATCCGCATCGGCCCGTGCGGGTCGGTCGGGCGCAGCGGCAGGACCCACCGGCCGGCCGCGGCGGCGTCGGCCGGGTGCACGACGACCGCAGCGTCGGGTCCGGACACGGCCGGCAGGGCGTTGGAGGTCAGGTTGGCGCCCTCGCCGGTGAGGATCAGCGCCGGCTCGTCGACGCTATCGCCGGTGGCGAGGTGGGCAGCGGTGCTGGCCATGGCGCGGCTGGCCAGGGCCAGCACCGGGTCGAGCGGGAACCACCAGGTGGTCATGGGAACCCCTCCTGTACAGAGGTCTTTGGTGGGATACGGGGTTGTCTGTTCGAAACCTCGGACCAAGCGGGGCGGCTGCGCCCCGGGTGGCGGCGTGCGGGTCGGCCTGCCGGTGGCCGGGTCGAACCCGCGTCGGTGTCCTCCTGCGAGGCGGCGGCACCGGCCGTCGGCCCCTTGCCCGCGCGGCCCCGGCGTGGGTGGCTTGGGGGCGCCCGCGGCCGGGCGGCGTCGCGTCGGCGGGGGTCAGCGGGCCAGCACGGCGACCTTCTCGCCGTCCAACAGGGGGGCGCCATCTGGTCCCTTGATGAACGCGTGGATCCACACCCGGTACAGGCGGCCGTCCTTGTCGTGCAGCCGCCGCCAGTGCCCGCGGACCGCGAAACGCACGCGGTTCTGCCATTTCGCCGGGTCGTCGCCGCGCTCGGCGACCGGGCTGGTGCGGCGCAGCATGACCACCCGGGTGTCGTGCACGATCGATGCGCGGGCGGCGCGGCGGCGGGCCGGCCGGTCCAGCGGCGGGCGCGCCGCGGTGGCCAGGGGCTGGGCGCAGATCCGCCAGAAGGCGTAGGCCAGGGCGGTGCAGGGCGGGCAGTGGGCGTCGCCGACGTCGATGACGTAGCGGCCGTCCGGGGCGCACTGCCAGTCGGTGTCGACGCCGTCAGCGCCGTGGCTGCCGGCCCAGGCGCGGGCGGGCAGCGGGTCGCCGATCGGCACCACGTCCAGGTCGACCAGCACGTACGGGCCGAACCGGGCGCGAAGGCGCGGGTCGGCGGCGAGGTCGGCGCGCACCGCGGCCGATTGGGGGTCGTGCGGGTCGTTCAGGTCGGCCCAGCCGGCCACGACCCAACTCGCGCTGCTGCGGGCGATGGCGGTGGCGGGCAGGTACCGGTGCCAGGTGATGGCGCCGAGCGAGTGCAGCCGGCCGGTGGGGTCCCGCTGGTAGACCGGTTCGGGCAGCAGCAGCACCCCGGTGTCGGTGGGGGCGATGTCCTCAGTGAGGACCTCGCCGGTCAGGTCGAGGGCCTGCGCGGCGGCGGCGACGATCGCGGTCATCGCCGGGGCCACCACGTACGCCTCGCCGTGGCGCCACACGGTGGCGACATAGCGCCCGAGGTCGGCGACCACCGCCTCGGCGGCGGGCCGCTCACCGGCCGCATCGTCGCCATCAACGTCATGGTCGACGTCATGGTCGGTGAAGCGGGCCGGGAGCCAGCCGCGCAGGTACTCCACCAGCCACGGGCAACGGGCGTACTCGTCCATGCGGATCTTCAGGTCGACCGCCGCTCGGGCGTAGCCGACCAGCGTGGTCTCGGTGTGGAAGCTCAACGCGGTGCTCCCCTTCCCCCGGGGCGGGCCGTGGCCGACGCGCCCCGGGTGGCTTAAGGAAACGGGCGAACGGTTGCGGGCAACGCCGCGACACTTGATCCACGCTTCGTTTCGGGGAACGGTCAAGTCGACGTTGCGGAGCCAAGGCAAGGCTGCCGGCCGCCGTGACTGTGACGGTCAGCCGTAGTTGGCACCTTCAGCAGTGGTCGTCACCACGCATGCGGGTGGGCGCCAACTATTGCGACCCCCAGCTATAGATGGCGGCCCCCAACTGTTGTTGGCGGGAGGTCAGTGCGGTGGGTCATGGGGTGTGTGGGGTGTCGATCGTTCTGGCCAGCGTGGCGGCTCGGCGTTCCCGTACATACCCTGTTCACCGACAGCGACACTGAGCCCCAGTCCGCACCAGGCCCCAACCCAAGCGTGATCACGTACGAATCCGCCAAGTAAACCTGGGGATCCCCGCCAACTAAAGTTGGGAATCCCGGAGAATCAGGAGCTTGAGCCTCCCCTCAGCCGCCATCTATAGCTGGGGGTCGCAACTATCGCGGTCGACCAGTTCGACGGGTCTGTCTACCGCGGATTGATGTTGAGTTCTTTGACGCCACCCGTCGTCCCCCCTGAGGAGTTCCGAACTGGCCACGCGGCGCTGGATGAAGCCGAATCCAAGTCCGAGGCCGTTATCGTTGCGCTCGCATCAGCGCCTCGTGTCCAGCGTTGGAGATTCGATACAGGGCGCTGCTGGGTAGCCTCTTCTCGATCCAGCCGGCACGCTCCAGCGCGTCCACGTCCGCCGTGCTGTCCGGCGGGGTTGCGCCCGGCGGATTTCCCGAGCCCCGGTAGGCGCGGCCGTCGTGGTCGTTGCGCCAGACCAGCGACTCGTCCAAGTCTTTTTGCAATCGAGCAAGCACCTTGGCTAGATCGAAAGTATGCGCAGACTCATCGGTGGTGGCCATTTGTCATTTCCCTTCGTTCGTGCAGTTCAGGTCTTCGTCTCCACATCCGTTGAAACTGCGCCAAGCGACAACTACCGCTGAAAACCAGTGACGACTATCGCTAACAGCGCGGTCATCGCCGCAGCTTTTCCACTCCGGGCGGTGACAGGCGCGGCTGCAAGTCACAGTGACGATGTGTCCGATCGCGGCCCTGCCGGCGAGGATGCCCTGACCGCCGTCGGCCCAAAGGCCAGCCGCAGCACGCCAGAACGGTGCACGGGCCGAGGCGTCGGGATCCGCCGGGCCTCGGCTCATCCCCGGGCCGGCCCCGGGCCGGCGACTGTTGTGGCGGCGGCGGTCGCGCCTTGGCGGAGGGCCGCGGTCACCGCCGCGCCGGTCGGTCGCTGATCGTTGGTGTGCCGCTGCCGGGGTCGACCTGGGTGAGGTGCCGCCACGCGGTGCCCGACCAGATCACCCACTGGCCGGCGCGGGGGTGCGGATGCCGCGCGACCAGCCGCCTGGCCAGGGCGGCGCGCTGCGCGCCGCTGGTGGGGGCGGGGCGCACGGCCAGCCAGTCGAGTTGGTGGCCGTGCTCGTCGAGCAGCCGGACCAGGGTGGCACTGTTGGCCCGGGCGGCGGCCACCGCCTGGTTGAGGTCGAACTCGTCGACCAGGGCGTCGAGGACCTCGGCTTCGGTGGCTGGTTGGCCGCGTCGGCGGGAGCCTTGCACGAACTCGGCCAGGTGCCGCCGGTTGAACGGGCTGGAGTTGAGCGCGTGGTAGGTGGTGGGTCCGCCGTTGCCGTCGTTTTCGATGGTGCCCACGGGTGTGCCGTCGGCCGCCAGGTCGGCGGTGTAGGCGACTCCGTTGTGGGTGGGCATCTGCGTCAGCGCGGTCACCTGGACCCGGTCGTGGGGCAGCCGCAGGTCGGGCGTGTGGGTGAGCATCATGTACTTCTGGTGCCGGCCTGGGGGCGGGATCTGCCCGGCGATCCGGCCGCAGTCACCGGGATCGACCGCAGTCCATGTCCACGACCATCCGCACACCACGTACCGGCCGTCGGTGTCCGGCGTGATCCACGACAGCGCGTCCGGGTCGTTGTCGTA
>WNGE01001389.1_pt1 | contig 38803 bp, 40 predicted proteins | sample 5400651 | NCBI WGS metagenome assembly WNGE01 (sample SAMN13153370, study PRJNA577476) | soil metagenome | isolation source: 60 cm soil or saprolite under grassland replicate 2 | place: USA:California | collected 2016-06-15 | reverse complement strand
CTCGGCCAGTGTAGCCGACCCCTGGGAGCGGATCGTTAGCCGACGATGGTGAAACCTGGCCTTGGAACGGCGGTGTCGCGACCGCACCTGCGCCCGCGTCGATCGCAAGAGCGCAGATCGCGGCCCGGTGGGCGCCGACCTGCTGCGGCGGCCGCGGACGACGGTACGCTCCGGCAGTGACGAAGGTCGACCTCGGCGCGATCGGCTTCTGCCTCCTGACGGCCTTCATCGGGTGGCGGAAAGGGCTCGTCGCGAGCGGGCTCTCGGTCGCGGGGATCGTCGCCGGCGCATGGGCGGGCTCCCGGCTCGGGCCCGAGTTGCTCGAAGGGGGATCCGACTCGCCGTACACGCCCCTCGCCGCGCTCGCGGGTGCTGCCGTCGGGGCCGTCGTGCTCGAGACGCTCGGCACGCTCGCGGGCTCGGCACTGCGGGTGCGGCTGAAGACGCCGCGGCTCCGGTCGTTCGACGCGATCGGAGGCGTTGTCCTCGGCGGCGTCGCCGGCTTGGCGGTCGTCTGGGTAATCGGCGCAGTCGCGATCCTCTGGCCGGGGCAGACCGATCTTCGCGAGGGTGCGCAGCGCTCGTTCGTCCTGCGCCGTCTGAACGAGGTCGTGCCGCCACGCGAGTTGCTGAATGCGCTCGCCCGGATCGACCCGTTCCCGGCCATCACCGGTCCGGCTGCGCCCGCGCAGCCTCCGGATCCGCGGCTCGCGGCCGCGCCGGCGGTCCGGCGGGCCGAGGGGAGCGTCGTGCGCGTGCTCGGCACTGCCTGCGGGATCGGCGTCGAGGGGACGGGCTGGGTTGCCCGGCCGGGGCTCGTCGTCACGGCGGCTCACGTCGTGGCGGGAGAGGACGACACCCTCGTCGCGCTCGACTCCGGCGCTCGTTATGTCGCCCAGGTGGTGGCGTTCGACGTGCGGAACGACGTCGCCGTGTTGCGGGTCGGCGGACTGGACGCGTCCCCGCTGCCGCTCGTCGCGCCCCGGCCGGGCACGGCGGTGGCGATCCTCGGGTTTCCCGAGAACGGACCGCTCACATCCACCCCGGGACGGATCGGCCGGACGGCGGTCTTCCTCAGCGAGGACGCCTACGGCCACGGCCCTGTCGCGCGTGCGATCACGGCCCTCCGCGGGAACGTCCGCCACGGCGACTCGGGCGCGCCTGCGATCGACGGCGACGGCGCGGTCGAGACGACCGTCTTCGCCGCGCGCCGCGGCTCGCGCGCCGGTTACGGCGTGCCGACCGATGCAGTCCGCGGCGCGCTCGACAAGGCCGACGGACCGGTCTCGACCGGCGGCTGCTCTTAGTCCAGGAGCTCGAGCACCCGCAGCGGGCGGCGGAACGGCGCGACGAGGCAAACGCCCGCGGCTCGGTCGCGCGACGCCGCGATCAGCTCTCGCGCCCGCTCGAAGCCGATGTCCGCGGCGTCGGAAGCGGCGTCGCGCAGCTCCTCCTGCAGCGGCTCGGGCACGAAGATCCCGGGCACCTCGTTGTGCAGCCGCAGGGCGAGCCGGTAGCTCGTCAGCGGGAAGACCTCGATCAGCACGGGGATCGGCCAGCTGCCGCCGAGCAGCTCCGTGAACCGGTCGAAGTAGTCGAGATCGAACAGCACCTGCGTGATCGCGTACTTCGCGCCGGCTTCGACCTTCTGCCGGAACCGGTCGAGCTCGAGGTCGAGGTCGTCCGGGGTCGGGTTGACGGCCACGCCCGCGAGGAACGAGGTCGGGGCGTCGATCGGGCGGCCGTTGAAGTCCTCGCCGCGGTTGAGGTTCGTCATCAGCTGCGTGAGGCCGATCGAGTCGATCTCGTAGACGCCGCGTGAGCCCGCGTAGTCGCCGACCTCCGGCGGATCTCCGGTGATCGCGAGGATGTTGCGGACGCCCTCGGCGTGGGCTCCGAGCAGCATCGACTCGAGCCCCATCACCGACCAGTCGCGCGTGGTCAGGTGCGGGATCGTCTCCATCCCGGCCTCGCGCTCGATCGCCGCGGAGATCATCAGCGAGCTCATCCCCGCACGCGCGGTCGCGTTATCGTTGATGTCGACCCAGCCGACGCTGCCGGACTCCTTCAGCAGCCGCGCGACCTCGACGAGCCCGGAGCTGTTCCCGCCGAGCGGCGGATCGAGCTGCACCGACAAGATCCACTCGCCCTCGCGGAGCGCCCGCGCGAGGCCGGTCTCCCGCTGCTCCTCGCCCAGGGAGACGACGAGCTCGCGCTCGTCGAAGACGAGCGGCGCCCGCGGCTTGCGGTCCTCCTCGACGGCGGAGCGGATCGCGGCGATCTCGGCCGGCGTCGTCCCGCAGCAGCCGCCGATCACCTTCGCCCCGAGGTCGCGCGCGTGGGCGGCGAACTCGGCGAAGTACTCCGGAGTCGCGTGCGGGTAGATGACCCGGCCGCCTGCGAGGCTCGCGAGGCCGACGTTGGGGAGCGCCGCGAGCGGCTTGCCGTCCTTGCCCATCTGCTCCAGTGCGGCGAGCGCGGCGAGCAGTCCGGCCCCGTGATTGGCGCCGATCGCGGCGACGTCGAGCTCGGCCAGGCGCGCCGCCGCCTCCTCGGCGGTGATCCCCGCCAGCGTCTCGGCGCCCTCGTCGAAGGTCAGGAGCGCGACGATCGGCAGGCTCGACGCGCTGCGCACGGCCTCGACTGCGTCGACCACCTCCTCAAGGTCGTAGAACGTCTCGACCATGAACAGGTCGGCGCCGCGCCCCTCGAGGACCGCGGCCTGCTCGGCGAAGAGCTCGCGCCGCACGCGCGAGGCGGCTGCCTCGCCGAGCGGGCCGATCGAGCCGGCGATGAACACGTCGCGGCCGGTGACCTCCCGCGCATCGCGGGCGAGCTTGACCCCGGTCGAGTTGATCCGCTCCAGCTCGTCCTCGAGGAAGTGGTGCACCAGCTTGCGCCGGTTCGCGCCGAACGTGTTCGTCTCGACCAGTTCGGCGCCGGCGTTGATGAAGCTGACGTGCAGCGAGACGACTGCCTCCGGGGCGCGCAGGTTCGCCTCCTCCGGACAGCGCAGACGCGGGACGGCGGCGCTGAGGAGGGCGCCCATGCCGCCGTCGCCGACGATCGCTGGACCGTGCTCGAGCCGCTCCAGAAAGCGGTTGCGCTGAGTGGTTGGTGCGGACACTCCGTCTCCTCTTCGACTCGCTCGACATCCTCCCGGGCTCGTCACCCGGCCGGGCTTGGCACCTTGCCGCGGGCGGCAGGTTGCCGAGGCGTCACAGGGCCGGTTCCCTCAGCCTCTCTTGATGCGGAACGGGACGGATCCCGCTTCCGAAGCGGACTATACCCACCGCCTCTGAGTGAAGCGGCCCAGTCAACTCATGATGGGTGATAGATCAACAAGCGCCCCGTCGCGATACTCGGAATGCATACCGAGAGGGGCCCCGATGCGGCGGGGGCAACCTCGGAAATCTCCTTCACAGGAGACCCAGGAGGGGCCAGGCGGCGGCCCCTCTTGTGTGTTTTAGGGCCCGGAGGAAATCATGTTTCCCCCGGGCCCTCTTCTTTTGATCGCTCGTTGGGCGTCAAGCCTAGAGTCGGATTTGCCGATGGTTGGCCAACTCCTCGGCTGGGGGCTGACGGCAATCATCCTGCGGCTGGTGAGTTCAAAGGGCGGCCCCGAGGACAGGCCGCCCTTTTCTATTGCTCGTGGACGACTCGGCCTTCCATGCCGCCCGCGACCGTCACCACCTGGCCGGTGACATGGCCCGAGAGCTCGTCCGACGCCAGGACGACGACCTGCCGGGCGACGTCTTCCGGCCGGGCGACCTTCCGCAGGGCCATCGTCCGAGAGATCCGGAGGACCTGCTCCTCGGAGACGTGGCCGCGGGTCATGGGCGACTCCGTCCAGCCGGGCGCGACCGCATTGACGCGCACTCCGGGATGTCGCCGGACAACCTCGTTCTTGAGGCTGAGCAAGAGGCCGACCAGGAGAGCGGACTTCGCGGCGGCGTAATCGGCATGACCCGCTTCGCCGAAGATGCCGGCCGTCGAGCCCACGAGGATCAAGCTGCCCGGGCCGTCGAGTTGCCGGAGGAAGCCACGGGCGGTCAGGAACGTCGCCGTCAGGTTCGCGTCGAGCGTGGCGCGCCAGCGCTCGAGCGGGAGCTCCCAGACCGGCACGTCCTCGTGCGGCCAGGCGCCGGCGACCGCAGCACAGACGTCGAGGCGGCCCGCGTCTGCGAACAGGCGGTCGACCTCCTCTTCGTTGGTCAGGTCCGCGCCCACCACCGTCGCTCCGCCGAGCTCGGCCGCGACCGCGTCGGCCCGGTCCCGACCCTGGTGGTAATGGACGACGACCTCGGCGCTCTCGGCGGCGAACGCGCGGGCGCACGCAGAGCCGATCCCGCCGGAGCCGCCGGTGACGAGCACCCGTTTGCCGGCCAGCCCCGTCTCCATCTATGGGATTCTCCCCGCTGTGACCGAGGAGGCGCGCGAGTGGATGACGTGGGAGGACCTCGGCACGGCGGTCGAGGACCTCGCGACGCTGATCGACGCCGACGGCTTTCGTCCCGATGCGGTGCTCGCCCTCGCCCGCGGCGGCCTGCCGCTCGCGGGCGCGCTTGCGTACGCGCTGGGCGTCAAGAACATGGCGACGCTGAACGTCGAGTTCTACACCGGCGTCGACGAGCGTCTGGACGAGCCGCTGCTGCTGCCGCCCGTGCCCGACCTCACGCTTCTGCGCACCGAGCGGCTGCTCGTCGTCGACGACGTCGCCGACACCGGCCGGACGCTCGCACTCGCGCGCGACTTCTGTGCGCAGCACGGCCCGGAAGTGCGTACCGCTGTCCTGTACGAGAAGCCGCAGAGCGTCGTTCGCTGCGACTTCGTCTGGCGCCGGACCGACCGCTGGATCAATTTCCCCTGGAGCACGCGCAGTCCGGCGGCGGCGACATGAAGGTGTTCATCGTCAGCGACATGGAGGGTGTCGCCGGCATCCTCAAGTGGCAGCAGGTCGACGGCTCCAAGGCGTCCGCGGCGCGAGATCGGGGGGTGCGAAAGAGATCGTCGTCATGGACTGCCACGGCGCGGGCGAGGAATGGACGTTCAACTCGCTGATCCCGGACAAGCTCGATCCGGACTGCGAGTACGTCGTCCAGAACGACTGGACCGAGTACACCGAGTTCCTCGAGCAGGGGTGCGACGCGGCGCTGTTCGTGGCCATGCACGCGAAGGCGGGGACGCCCGACGGCGTGATGGCGCACACGGTCTCCGGTCAGTCGTGGCGCGAGCTGAAATTCAACGGCACGTCGGTCGGGGAGACGGGGATCAACGCCGCGCTGTGCGGGCAGTGGGGGTGTCCCGTTCTGCTCGTCACCGGGGACGAGGCCGTCTGCCGCGAGGCGAAGGAGCTGCTCGGAGGCGGACTGACGACAGTCGCCGTCAAGAAGGGGCTCGGGCAGTTCAGCGCGCGCCAGTATCCGCCGCTGAAGGCCCGTGAGCTGATCGAGGCGGGCGCGAAGCAGGCGCTCGAGGATCTCTCCGCAGTGCAGCCGTACGACCCGGGGCGCCCGTGCGAGATCCAGATCGAGTTCCACACCCCCGCGCGGCTCGTCGAGTACCGGAACCGGAAGGGCGTCGAGCAAATCGACGCGCACACGCTCGTGTCGAGGGCCGACGACTGGTGGACTGCCTGGTCGCAGTTCTACTTCTGAACGATGTCCAGCTCGTGGAGCAGCGTGAAGAACGCCTGCGCGAACGGCGAGTGGGCCGTGCGCCGCCGCACCTCGGCCCAGTCGATCTGCTCCCGAAGCGCCCGCGCGATCTCCAGGACGCTCGAGTAGTCCGGATTCTGCTCCGTCAGCGCGAGGAGCTTCTGCACGAGGAGGTCCTCGAGCCTGACGACCGGGAGCCGCATCGCCGCCACCTCGAGCTCCTCTGAGCGCCCCAGGAGCTCGTCGTCGACCGCGCCACCTCGCGGCTGGAAGATCAGGTCGACGAGGATGTCGCCGTCGAAGGCCTTCAGCAGCCACGGCTCCGGCGGCCGCTCGGTGTGGAAGCCGGCCTCGCCCAGTGCCTGCTGAGCGCGTTCGGCGTCCTCCGGCTTGACGAGGAAGTCGACGTCGTGCTCGCTCTGCGGGCCGCCGCGCGCCCACGAGGCGAGCCCGCCCCCGAGCGCGTGCGGGATGCCCGCATCTCGCAAGGCGCGGGCGGCCTTCTTCATCGTTTCCAGTAGCTGCTTGAACTCGTCTTCGAACTGATCCGGCATCGCGGCGCGGTTTCCCATCGGCGGCAACCGTGGAACATCCAAGCATGGCCAGGATCGCGGCTGCAGGCGACGTCCACGCCTCCGAGGCGACGCGCTTCCGCATCGAGGAGGCCTTCGCGCGCGTCGAGAGCGACGCCGACCTGATCCTGCTCGCCGGCGACCTGACGACACACGGCGAGCCCGAGCAGGCAGTCGTCCTCGCCGGGGCCTGCCGCGATCTGACGATCCCCGTCTGCGCGGTTCTGGGCAACCACGACCTCCACTCCGGCCGTGGCGACGAGATCTCGGCAATTTGCACCGAGGCCGGGATCCATATGCTCGACCGCTCTTCGACTGTCTGCGAGTTCGCGGACGGTGAGGTCGGGATCGTCGGGACAAAGGGGTTCATCGGCGGCTTCACGGGTTCGGCGCTGCCCGACTTCGGCGAGCCGCTGCTGCGGCAGTGCTACGCCGAGACGACGGCCGAGGTGGAGGCCATTCACCGCGGCCTCCAGGAGATCGCGCACTGCCCGGTCCGAGTCGTCCTCCTCCACTACGCTCCGACGGCCGACACGCTGCTCGGCGAGCCCGAGGGGATCTGGACGTACCTCGGCTGCGACCGCCTCGCGACGCCGATCGCCGAGCACCGGCCGGACGTCGTCCTCCACGGCCACGCCCACGCGGGCAGCTTCGAGGGAGCGATCGGCACGGTGCCCGTCTACAACGTGGCCGTGCACGTGACGGGCCGCGACTTCTATGTCTTCGACCTGGAGGGGCACGAGGTGGAGGTCGAGGCCGGCGCGTAAGCTCTTTCCGTGCCGACCGTCTCACAGATCAACGTCGCCCCGGTGAAGGCGCTCGGCCTCGTCCACCCGGAAGACGTGCTGGTCGAGCAGACCGGCGTGGCGGAGAACCGCCGCTTCCACCTCGTCGACGAGAGCGGACGCCGTTACAACCAGATCCGCAACGGCGAGCTCGTGCGCGTGCGGCCGGAGTACGACTCCGAGCGAGAGCACCTGGCGCTGCGGTTCCCGGACGGAACGGTCGCCGCCGGGGAGGTCGTGCTCGGCGAGGCGATCACCGTCGACTTCTACGGCCGCCCGGTCGCCGGCCACCTCGTCGACGGCCCGTGGTCGGACGCGCTCTCGCAGTGGGTGGGCCGCCCGCTGCAGCTCGTCCAGTCTGAGCCGGGCGCCGCCGTCGATCGCGGCCGCGGCCAGGTGTCGCTCGTCTCGGAGGAGTCGCTCGCCGAGCTCGCCCGGCAGGCCGGCCGCGACCACGTCGACGGACGCCGCTTCCGGATGCTCTTCCAGATCGAGGGCTGCGAGCCGCACGAGGAGGACGGGTGGCTGAAACGGCGCGTCCAGATCGGCGACGCTGTCGTCGAGCTGCGCGGCGATGTCGGCCGGTGTGCGATCACCACCCAGAATCCGGAGACCGGCGTTCCCGACTTCGACACGCTGCGGACGATCGACGGCTATCGCGCGATGACGAGGAATGCGGCGGGCAAGGAGCACATCCCGTTCGGCGTCTACGGCGAGGTCGTGCGCGCAGGAGTCGTACGTGTGGGGGATTCAGTGGCTCCGCTCGAGCTGAGCCTGTTGGACGCCACGGCGTAGACTGGAGGCATGGCTGCGACGGCCACGAACGTCGTCCATCCGGACGACGTCGCCGCGTCGCGCGACGACGGGGACACCGCGGAGATAAGGGTCACCTTCGACCGCTCGAACGGCTGCGCGCTGCTCGAGCAGCGCCTCGTCCGGTTCCGCCAAGGCCGGTCGCGGGAGCGGAGCCTCGACGGACACCAGGAGGTCCTCTACGTCGTCTCGGGCCGCGGCGAGCTCGACCTGGAGGCCGAGCGCCACCAGCTCGCGCCCGAAACGGGCGTCTTCGTCGCCCCGGGCGAGACGTACGCGATCGACAATCCAGGCCCCGACGACCTCGTCCTCGTTTCGGTCGTCGCGCCGGAGGATCGCCAGGCGGCGAGCGGCGACCGCCGCGTCACGGTCCGGCCTCGAGCGAACGAACGTTCAAGTACCTCGTCAACGAGGACGCCGGCTGCTTCGACGTGACGCAGTTCGTCGGGATCGTCCAACCGAGCAAGGCGCCGTTCCACAGCCACACCTACGACGAGGTCGGCTACATCGTCGAGGGCGAAGGCTTCGCGCACATCGAGGGCGAGTCGATCCCGCTGCGCGCGGGCTCGTGCTTCCACCTTTCGCCGGGACAGGCGCACTGCATCGAGAACAGCGGCCGCACGCCGATGCGCATCCTCGGCGTCTTCCATCCCTCGGGAGATCCGGCCTCCCGGGAATATGGGAGCAACAAGTGAGCCGGATATGCGTCACAAGAGGGGCGAAGTAACCATCAAGGAGGAAACAGGGAATGCAACGAAAGAGAGGGGTTGTAGCGGCGCTGCTGGCCGCAGTCGCGGCAACGGCCGCGATCGTCGCCGCCACAGCGACGGCCATGACCAACGCGCCGGCCACAGGGCTGTCGGCAGATCGGGCCCTGATCAGCTGCGGCAAAACGCGAACGATCGGATTCGCCGCCCCGATGACGGGCGCTGCTGCGTCGCTCGGGCAGCAGATGCTCGGCTGGGGCCGATTCTTCGTCTCGCGCTATAACCGATCACACTCGAAGAAGCTGCAGCTCGTGCTCGGCGACACGCAGCTCCCGGACACGGCGCAGGCGATTCAGGTCGCGGAGCGGCTCGCGTCGAACTCGAAGATTCTCGCGGTCGTGGGGCCGGCGGGAAGCCAGGAGGTTCAGGTCTCGACCGCGCCGCTGAAGGCCGGTGGCCTGGGCTTCATCTCGGGCACTGCGACCCGGACCAGTCTGACGACGGATGGCACACGGAAGGGTTTCTTCTTCCGCACGGTGCCGAACGACGATCAGCAGGGTCCGCGGGTCGCGAACTGGATCAGGACCAAGCTGAAGGCGACGCGCGTCGTTGTTGTCGACGCGCAGAACACCTACAGCACCGGCCTTTCGGACACGGTCGAGCGGATCCTGAAGGGCGCGGGACTCAACGTCCGGCGAGAGTCGGTCAGTGAGGCGACTGTGACCGATTTCTCGTCGCTCGTCGCCCGCATCCCGGCCGACACCCAGGTCGTCTACGTGCCCTGGCAGATCGCCCCGAAGGCGCAGCTCTTCGGTCAGCAGCTTCGTGCCGCCGGGAAACGGGCCACGCTCTTCGGCTCCGACGGGCTGTTCGATCCGGACAACTTCAAGATTCCGGGCTCGCTCGTCTCGTTCTTCCCGATCGACCTGAAGAGCAACGTGATCTCCGCTTACCGGCGGGGACCCGGCGGCGGCAAGAGTGACCTCTTCGGCCTTCCGTCGTATGCCGCGGCCGATGTGGTAGCCCGAGCGGTCGACAAGGCTTGTGCAAACGGCTCGGCGACCCGTGCCGAGGTTCGGCGTTTCATGAGCCGGACGAACATCCCGAAGAAGCAGTCCGTACTCGGCTTCGCGGTTCGCTTCGTCCAGCGGCTGAAAGCGCCGCTGGGACCCGGCGACATGGAGCGACCCGCCGATTTCGGCATCTATCGCATCAGCACCAACGGCGCCTACGCTCGCATCGGCTAATCCGTCGGAAAACGTGACGCACCGCGTGCGGCCCATCGACCCGGTGGGCCGCACGCCGTTCTGAGAACCTTTCCGCCCTGTGGACCTGCCGCTCGCGTTCAACAGCCAGCTCGCCACGCAGCTCCTCGTCAACGGGTTGACGCTCGGCAGCCTCTACGCGCTCATCGCGCTGGGTTACTCCATGGTGTACGGGATCCTCAAGCTCCTGAACTTTGCCCATGGCGACGTCTACATGGTCGGCGCGTTCGTCGGCTATGGAATTCTCAACGGCCTCGGCGGCCCGCTCTCGCCGAACATCCCGCTGGCGCTGCTCATCGCGTTGATGTTCCTCGGAGCGATGCTCGGCTCCGGCGCTCTCGGGGTCGTGATCGAACGGTTCGCTTATCGCCCACTTCGAGATGCGCCGCGGATCGCTCCGCTGATCAGCGCGCTCGGCGTCTCGTTCTTCCTACAGAACAGCGTCTTGCTCCTCTTCGGCGCAGACTTCCGTAGCTACAACTCGTTCCTCCTCGGCTCGGCGCACCCGCAACAGTTCGTTCCCGGGCCGCTGTCCGACGCCGTCTTCGTCGTGAATGGAGTGAACGTTCAGCTCGTCCAGATCATCGTCCTGTCGACGACGCTCGGGCTGATGCTCGTCCTCACTCTCCTTGTCGCCCGATCTCGGATCGGAAAGGCGATGCGTGCGACGGCGTATGACCGGGAGGCGGCTGCCATGATGGGCATCGACGTCGACCGCGTCATCGCCTCGACCTTCCTCGTCGGCTCGATGCTCGCGGGCGCGGCCGGGGTCATGTTCGGTCTCCTGTTCAGCCAGATCTTCCATTTCATGGGATTTCTGGCTGGACTGAAGGGCTTCACGGCGGCGGTCGTGGGCGGGATCGGCAGCATCCCAGGCGCCATGCTCGGCGGCATCCTCGTCGGGCTCGCCGAGGCGTACGCGACCGGCTATGCGGGCGGCCGCTGGTCAGACCTGATCGTGTTCGGAATCCTCATCTTCGTCCTCCTCGTCCGACCGAGCGGTCTGCTCGGCACGCGCGCGATCCAGAAGGTCTGAGTGGACTCGGGTCGCGACATTCCGGATCTGCCGGCACCGCCGGATGGTCTCGATCGACTCCGTGTCGGCGTTGACGAGTGGGTCGCGCACGTCGAAGAGCGCCGCAAGCGCTACACGGGGCTCGCCGGGGTTGTCCATCGGGTCGTCTCCGTTGTTCCGGCGCCTGCGCGCCTCGGGCTCTTCGCGGTCTTCGCAGCGACGCTGCCCCTCTGGATGGGGCGCGGGGACCTCTTCACCTACGGGATCTTCACGCTGCTGTACGCGCTCCTCGGCCTCGGGCTCAACGTCGTCGTCGGCTACGCGGGGCTGCTCGACCTCGGCTACGTCGCGTTCTTCGGGTTCGGCGCGTACTTCTACGCGGAGCTCTCATCCGACCAGTACGGGATTCATTGGTCGGCTGCCGCCTCGTTTCCCGTCGTGGTCGTCGCCACCGCGCTGCTCGGGCTCGTGCTCGGCCTTTCTTCGCGTCGGCTGCTTGGGGACTACCTCGCGATCGTCACACTCTTCTTCGGCCAAGCGTTCGTGGTCTTCGTCAACGTCGGGAATCCGACGGTCGCCGGAAAGGGGTTAACCGGTGGGCCGAACGGCATCGCCGACATCGACCCATTGGACTTCTTCGGCTACCGGTTGACGACGAGGACCCAGCAGTTCTATTTCCTGCTCCTCTCCGTCGTCTTGGTGCTCGTCGGGCTTCACTTCTTGAGCGAGTCCCGGACCGGGCGTGCGTGGCGCGCGCTCCGCGAGGATCCGCTCGCGGCGGAGGCGATGACCATCCCGGTCAAACGCCTGAAACTGATGGCATTCGCGTTCGGAGCCGGGATCGCCGGCTTCGCCGGCTGCGTCTTCGCATCGGTTCTCACCGCCGTAACGGCCGGAAACTTCGACCTGCCCCTCCTGATCACGATCTACGCCGTCGTCATCCTCGGCGGTCTCGGCAGCCTGACCGGCGTCGTCCTCGGCGCGATCGTGATCAACGTCTCGTTCCAGTTCCTCGCGCCGGAGAATCCGCAAAACAACGCGCGCATCCTCTTCTACTTGGTCGTCCTGCTCCTACTCGTGCTCAGTCTGCGTCCGTGGTGGCGCGTCGGCGCCGTCGTCGGCGGAATCGTCGGGCTCGGACTCGTCACGCGACTGCTGGTCGAGGCCGTCGCGCCGTCATGGGCAGGTGGTCCAGTTGTCGAGGGGGGTCGCCTCGCAGGGACGATCAAGGAGTGGGTCGTCATTCCCGCGTCGGGCCACGGGCGCTTCGGGAGCTTCGCGTACGTCGCTCTCGTCGTCGCGATCCTGATCCTCACGCTGGTGCGCGGCTGGCTCAGGACCGTGTTCCTTGTTCCTGTCGTCTACCTCGCCGCAGTCGTCTGGGAAAACAGCTTCGTCGAGGAGCCCGCGGTCGCGCGGTGGATTCTGTTCGGTGCGCTCCTCATCGGCCTGATGACCCTGCGTCCCCAGGGCCTGCTCGGAACGCCCAGGGTGGAGATCGTGTGACGGGTCAGCCGCTCCTCGAGCTGCGCGGCGTCCGGAAGGCGTTCGGGGGCCTCACCGTCGTATCCGACCTCGATCTCCACGTCGCCAACGGCGAGATCGTCAGCATCATCGGTCCCAACGGCGCCGGCAAGACGACACTCTTCAATCTGATCACCGGGATCTATCGCCCGGACGCGGGCGACATTTTCCTCGACGGAACCCGCCTCGTCGGGCTACTGCCGCACGAGATCGCGAGACGAGGAGTCGCGCGAACGTTCCAAACGCTCCGGCTCTTCCTCAACATGACGGTCAAGGAGAACGTCATGGCCGTGCAGTACGGGCGGACGAAAGCGACGGTTGTCGAGTCGATCTTCCGCCTCCCGCGCGCGCGACGGGAAGAGCGTGAGGTCAATCGGTTCGCGGAGGAGAAGCTCTCCTTCTTCGGCCAGCGACTGGTGGGCTATCGCTGGGACCAGCCCGCGTACTCGTTGTCCTATGCGAACCGCCGACGGCTCGAGATCGCACGGGCGATGGCGACGGAGCCCCGCATCCTCCTGCTCGACGAGCCTGCCGCCGGGATGAACCCCGTCGAGACGCACGAGATCACCGAGCTGATCGGGAAGCTGCGCGACGACGGCGGCTACACGATCCTCGTGATCGAGCACGACATGCACGTCGTCGAGGGCATCTCCGACCGTGTAGTCGCTCTCGACCACGGGATCAAGATCGCTGAGGGCTCCTTCGACGAGGTCGCCACCGATCCGATGGTGGTCGAGGCGTACCTTGGTGTACGACAGGCGGAGACGAAATGAGCGGGGCTTTACTGCGCCTGAATGGGATCGACACCTACTACGGCGAGATCCACATCCTCGAGAACCTCAGCATCCACGTGGACGAGGGCGAGCTCGTCTCGCTGCTCGGCGGGAACGCATCCGGTAAGTCGACGACGCTGAAGACGATCCTCGGCCTCGTCCGGCCGCGCACGGGCACGGTCGAGTTCGACGGCGAGGACGTCACTGCGCGGCCGACCAGCTATCGAATCGCACGCGGGATGGCGATCGTCCCGGAGAACCGCAGGCTCTTCGCGCCGATGACCGTGCTCGAAAACCTCGAGATGGGTGCGTACCTGAACAAGAACGGGGGCGCGCGCAAGCAGGACTTCGACCGCGTCTACGAGCTGTTCCCGTTGCTGTACGAGCGGCGAGGGCAGCTCGCGGGGACGCTTTCCGGAGGCGAGCAGCAGATGGTGGCGATGGGGCGGGCGCTGATGTCCCACCCGAAGTTGCTGCTGATGGACGAGCCGTCGATGGGCCTGGCGCCGATCCTCGTCGAGCGGAGCTTCCAGATCATCCAGCAGGTGCACGAGGCCGGAGTCGCGATGCTGATCGTGGAGCAGAACGCGAACATGGCGCTCTCGATCGCGGATCGCGGCTACGTCCTGTCGACCGGCCGCCTCGTTCTCGAGGGGCCCGCGAGGGAGCTGCTCGAGCACGAGGATCTCCGCAAGGCCTACCTCGGCCGGTAGAGCCACGGCCGAAGAGGACATGCGCCGAAACTGTGACGAAGCGCCCACAAAGGGTCTGTCCCTAGACATGGCGCCTCGGGACATGGCCCAGCAGCGCCGGAAGTGTGACGTTCTTTCCACGGGGCGCTCCCTACAATCAGAGGGATGAGTGCGCGCGAGGAGACTCAGGTGCAGGCGCCGTACGGGCCGTACAACGGCGCACGACCGGCTCGCTACGGGCCGCTTCCCGACCGGATTCGGCACCGCTTTCCGATCTTCGGGCAGCGCGTGTACATCAACTCCTGCTCGCAGGGCGCGCTTTCCGACACCGTGCGCGCCTCCTACGAGCAGTACCTGGACGACTGGGACGAGAAGGGGGCCCCCTGGGAGTACTGGGTCGAGCGCCAGGAAGCTGCGCGCGCGTCGTTCGCCGACCTTGTCAATGCCGTGCCCGACGAGATCGCCGTCACCACCTCGCTCTCGGCCGGCGTCGCCTCGCTCGCCAGCGGCCTCCGGTTCGCGCGCCGCTCCAAGATCGTCCTCACCGACTGGGAGTTCCCCACGATCGGGCAGATCTGGCACGCGCAGGAGGCGCGAGGCGCACGGGTCCTGCACGTCCCGGAAGCGAAGGACGGGACGATTCCCTACGAGCACTTCGAGCGCGCGATCGACGACGACACGCTGCTCGTCTCGATCACGCACGTCTGCTATCGCAACGGTGCGATGGTCGACGTCGAGAAGGTCGTCGACCTCGCCCACGAGCGCGGCGCGTACGTCCTGCTCGACGCATTCCAGTCCGTCGGCTCGCTGCCTGTCGACGTTCGGAAGCTCGGTGTCGACTTCCTCGGCGCCGGCGTGCTCAAGTACCTGCTCGGCTCGGCCGGGCTCGGGTTCCTCTATTGCCGCCGCGACCTCGTCGAGAAGGTCTGGCCGACCGCGACCGGCTGGTTCGCGGACAAGAACATCTTCGAGATGGACCACACCGACTACTCCCCCGCGACGACGGCTGCCCGCTTCCAATCCGGGACGCCGCCCGTCCCCGCGATCTACGCCGGCATCGCCGGGATGGAGCTGATGAAGGAGGTCGGCATCGCCGAGACGCGCGCGCACCTGCTCGAGCTCAACTCACGCCTCCTCGACGGTCTGGACGAGCTCAAGGCGAAGGTCGTGACCCCGCGGCGGCCGAAGCGGCGCGGCGCCCTGATCTGCGTGAAGTCGAAGGACGCGAAGGCACTGGTCGCGGCACTGGGCCGCGAGGGAATCGTCACCTCGGAGCGGGATTCCAACCTCCGCATCTCGGCCCACTGCTACAACAGCGCCGAGGACGTCGACGCGGTCCTCGCGTCACTCCAGCGCCACCGGCAGCTCCTCGCCTAGCACTCGCGATCGACGTCGAGGTCGACGTACGACGCGTCGGCGCTGGGAAGCGGATGCTGTTCGCAGACCTCCCACAGGTGGTCGATCAGCGGCGTCTTTCCGCCGGGCGCCTCGACGTCGTAGCCGATGCCCGCGTCGTCGAGCACCTCCTTCGCGTCCTCGAGGCTGAGGCCGACGACGTCCGGGACGCCGCTTCGCATCGGCGGCCGGCGCTCCTCGCGGCATCCGCCGAGCAGGAGCACGGCGACCAGAAGCAGGATCGCGCTCTTGACGGTCATAGCAATTCTGCTATATCTTAGCGCAAGATGCGATCCGACGACATCGGGGCAGGCCCCGATCGGATTCCAGGGAACGCTCGGTTCCCGGCAGGGCGCCGCGGCCGTACCGTCGAACCCGATGGCAGCCCCACATGAGCACCCCGCGGAAGACATCGCTCGAACGCCTGCGCGAGCGCATCGCCAAGGTGGAGGATCGCGGCTGGTTCTTCGCGGCGATCGCGGAGCAGGTCGCCGAGCGGCGTCAGGCGCTCGGGCTTTCGCAGCGCGAGCTCGCGGAGCTGACCGGCACGACGCAGTCGGCGATCGCGCGTCTGGAGGCCGGCGGCCGGCCGCCCCGGATCGACACGCTGATGCGAATTGCGGATGCACTCGACTGCGATCTCGTCGTCGAGCTGAAGCCCCGGAGCGCGCGGAGCTGAGCGGTGGCTCCCGCACGGGACAGGAGTCACGATGATCGATTCGAGGACGTCCCTCCACGGGTCTAGCGGGCGCGCAGGCGGCGTGCTCGTGTACGGGATCACGGCCCTTCTCTGGACCGCGTATCTCGGCTTCTTCGTCGGTTATCTGTCTTCGCGGGAGTGGCTCGGCGTGCTCTGGGCGATCTGCGCGGCGACGCTCTGGTTCGTCTCTCTGCGCGACCGCGAGACGCCGCTGGTCAAGACGGCGTTCGTCTGGTGGCTTCGCTCCCTCGTCGGCCCGGCCGTCGTCCTACTCGAACTGATCGAGGGACGCGGCCGTCTCGACGCGCTCCAAGAGGACGTCGACCGCCTGAAGCGGCAGATGCGCGCGTTGCAGGAGAGCGGCGTGACCCCTCGCGCGCCGGCGCCCGAGCCGGCCCCGGCGACAGTCCCTCCGCCGCCGAAAGCGGCGCCAGCGCCACCGCCCCCGCCGCCGCAGCCCGCACCGGCGCGCGCGGCGGCGCCCACGACGCCGACTCCGACCTTGCGGCCGCTGCCCGGCCAGAAGCGGGAGCCCGCCTTCGACTGGCGCAATCAGCTCGAGGCCGCCGACCTGCTGGGCGCCAAGGCGCTCGCCTGGGCCGGCGGCATCGTGACCCTGCTCGGCGTCGTCTTCTTCTTCGTCCTGGCCGCAAACCGCGGCTGGGTCGGGCCCGGGATCCGGATCGCCTGCGGCGCGACGGCGTCGGTGCTCGTCTTCGGGACGGGTTTCTGGCTGCGACGCCGCTTCGGCGAGACGTTCTCGTCGCTCGCGGCCGTCGGTGCGGGGATCGCGGGCGCATACGCAACACTGCTAGCCGCCGCGTCGATCTACGACATGGTCTCGAAGCCCGTCGCGCTCGTCCTTGCGGCGTCGATCGCGGCAGTCGGGCTGACGACGTCGCTCTACTGGGAGTCGCAGATGGTCGCCGCGCTCGGCCTGGTCGGCGCCATCGTCGTACCCGGGATGCTCGTCTTCCAAGGCGGCCTGACCGTCGTCGGAACGGGGTTCGTCGCGATCGTCTTCGCCGCCGCGGCGGCCGTCGCAGTCGGCCGCCGCTGGCACGCGCTCCTCGCCGTCGCGGGTGGACTCTCGGCCCTCGAGGCGATGGGGCTGTTCGCGGACAAGGACTTCGGCTGGTCGCTCGTCGTCCTCGCCGCGATCTTCTGGGTCCTGTACCTCGCCACCGGGATCGCCGCTCAGCTCGAGGACGGTGGCGAGCAGCCGACCAGTGCGACCACCGGCTTCGTGCTCGGGAGCGCGGCCTTCGCGGCGTATTCGGTCGCGATCGTGCTCGGCTACCGCCACGGCGGCCGCGATCAAGGAATCGCGCTGCTCGTTGCCGGGACGGTGTACGCCGCGACCGCTGTCCCGCTCTCCCTCCGCGCCGGTGGGCGCACGCTCAGCAGCCTGCTCTACGCGCTCGGCCTCACGGCGGGAGCGGTCGGATTCGCCGACATCCTCTCGGGCGCGACGCTGACGTACGTCTGGGCGGGCGAGGCGGCCGTGCTCGCGTGGCTCGCCGCCCGCGTCCGCGACGCGCGCTTCCAGATCGCCTCGGCTGCCTATCTCGTCCTCGCCGCCGTGCACGCGCTTGCGTTCGAGTCCAGGCCCGATCTCCTCTTCGTTGCTCATCGTCACCCGGGCAGCGGCGCGCCGACGATGCTCGCGATTGCAATTGCAGCGGTCGTGTTCGCCGTCTACGCGCGCGCCGAGACGGAGCAGGACGGCGGTCTGCTCGCGCCGCTCGTGGCCTATTGGCGCGGTGGGAGTCCGGCGTCGTTCGTCCTCTCGCTCGGGATCGCCGCCGTCGCGGCTGCGTACGCGGCCTCGCTCGGCATCCTCGAGCTGGCGCAGACGATGTGGGGCGGGACGGAGCGTGCCTTCGAGCGCGGCCATGTCCTCGTCACGGCGGTCTGGGCTCTTGCGGGCTGCGTCGGCGCCGTCGGATTCCTGCGGCGCCGCGCGTGGGTCGGCGTCGCGATCGCCTACGGCTGGCTGGGACTGACGCTGTTCAAGTCGCTCGTCTTTGATGGGACGCAGCTCGCTCCCGACCCCCGGGCCGCCGCCTTCCTCGCGGTCGGCACCGCGCTCGTCCTCGCCGGGCTTGCGATCCATCTCTACCTCCCCGGCGGGCTCGACCCTGTCGGTGCGATCGCGATCGTCGTCAGCCTCGGGCTCGCGCTGTCGGCGGCGACCACGTTGCTCGAAGGGACGTGGCTCGGAATGGACCAGGACGGAGTGGCCGTCGCGGCGGTCGCGCTCGTCTACGGCGGGCTCGGCGCCATGGTCTGGCCGATCTCGGGCCAACGCGACTTGCGGTCGCTCTTGGGAGCGCTGGGTCTCGCGGTTGCGGCCGTGGCCGAGGGAATGCTCCTCAGCGGCGTCTGGCTGGTGCTCGCGTGGTCGGTCACGGCCGTGGCGCTCGCGTTGCTCACCGTCGCGCTGGCGGAGCCGCGGCTCCAGCTCGCAGCCGCCGCGTACGTTCTCGCCGCCGGTGTCGCGGCCCTCGGTCTCGAGGCGCCGCCGACTCACCTCGTCGTTGCGAACGAGCACCCGGCCCGCGGCGTCGCGAGCATCCTCCTCTTGATCGGGGCCCTCGTCGCGTTCGCATGGTCGTGCCGGCCCGCGGCCGAGGGCGACGACCAGGAGCAGCTCCAGCGCACGTCGCTCTGGACGGCCGGAACCCTCTCTGTCTATACGGCCTCACTCGCGATCCTCGAAGCCGTCGCGGACCTGTCGAACGCCGGCGTCCACACCGACTTCCAGCGAGGGCATACGGCCGTCAGCGCCTTCTGGGGCGTGCTCGGGCTCGTCTGCCTCTATGTGGGACTGGTCAAGCGGCGGCGCCCGCTGCGGCTCGGAGGCTTCGCGCTCTTCGGCATCAGCCTCGGCAAGCTGTTCGTCTACGACCTCGCCGCGCTGAGCTCGATCACGCGAGCGCTGTCGTTCCTCGCTGTCGGCGCCTTCCTGCTCGTCGGCGGGTTCTTCTACCAGCGCCTCAGCGCCCAGCTGGGGGAACGCGACGCGTCCTGATCGGAGGGCTGGATCCCAGCTCTGTGTGCGCCGTAGACTTGCCCGCGGCGGATGTCCGACGGGAACGACACCACGCTTCGCGCCCTCGAGATGGGCACACTCGAGGATGCATCGGCCGCTGTCGCCCGACTCCTGGCGGTGACCGAGGCGGGCCTCGGGCGAAGGGCGCAGCTCGAGGGCGCGCTGAAGTCGCGTATCGCAATCGAGCAGGCCAAGGGAATCCTCGCCGAGCGACACGGGTTGGACGTCGAGGAGGCCTTCGAAGTCCTGCGCCGGGCGGCCCGCGCGAACCGCGTCAAGCTCCACGACCTCGCGCGTCGCGTCCGTCCCGGCGAGCCCGATCCGCCCGAGATCCAACGTGTGGTTCAGTGAGCGAGCGCGAGGAACGCATCGGGCTGAACGAAGCCGTCTTCCGCGAGGTGAACGAGCGGATCAACGACCTCGCCGGCGATTTCGGCCTCGAGAGTCACCTGCTCGACCTCGTCTGCGAGTGCGGCGACCCCAACTGCGTCGAGCGCATCACCATGTCCCGGGAGGAGTACGAGCAGCTGCGGGCCGACCCCACGCACTTCGCCCTCTATCCCGGCCACGAGAAATCGGACATCGACGAGGTGATCGACCGCCGGGGCGCCTACGACCTCGTCCGGAAGCGCGAGGGCGCCCCCGCGGAGGTTGCCAAGCAGACCGATCCGCGTACGTGACGTAGAAATCGTCGTCGTCGCGCTCGGCGACTCGATCACGGAGGGATCGCCCGGATACGACTCGCGCCGCGGCGGCGACGAGACGAGTCAGTGGGAGCACTGGGCGGCGCACGTCGACCCGCGCCTCGAGTTCCGGAACTTCGGGATCCACGGGCAGCGGACGGATGAGATCCTGGCCCGGCTCGAGTCCTGCGCGGGCGGGGCGGACGTTCTCGTCGTCCAGGGCGGGATCAACGACATCGCCCAGGGGCGTTCGGTGGAGCACGCCGCGGCCAATCTGCGGACGATAGTGCAGCGGGGGAAGGAGCTCGGCCTCCGCGTCGCGATCGCCGACGTGCTGCCGTGGAACAACGGCTGGCCGGACGCGGAGCCGAAGATCCGGCGGCTGAACGAGCTGATTGCCGAGCTCGCGCGGCATGAGAGCGTGCCGCTCCTTCCGTTCCACAACACGCTCGAGGATCCCGAGCGCCCCGGCCGGATGCGCGCCGACTGGACGCATCCGGACGGCGACCACCCGTCGGTCGAGGGCTACCGCCGGTTAGGGGAGCTCGCCTTCCGGCTGTCGCCCTAGATCTCGAACACGTCGCCGTCGGCGGCGCGTTCGAGCTGGTCGTCCAGCGAGAGCTCGTGCGGGCGGTGGACGATCACGAGCCGCTTCGCGCCCGACCGCTCGAATGCATCGACCGCCTCGACGGCGGCGAGGTGGCCCCGCAGCTCGCCCTCGCGTGGCTCGGCCAGGGTTGCCTCGCAGAGGAAGAGGTCGGCGTCGCGGGCGACCTCCACCAGCGCGTCGCACGGAGCCGAGTCGCCGGAGTACGCCAGCAGGCGTTCTCCGTCGGTCACCCGGAACCCGTACGTCTCGATGTCGTAATGGAGCACGCGGATCGGCGTCACCTCGAGACCGGCCGCCTCGAAGGACTCCCCCTCGGCGTACTCGCGCAGGTCGAAAGCCTCCTCGAACATCCCGTCCGTTCCGAAGTGCTTGCCGAAGTGGTGCAGCTCCCCGGTTCCATTCGGAGGAACCCACAGCGTCGCTCTCGGCACATCCCGGCCGGGCCCGTACTGGCCTCCCCACGTCCACGGGACGAGGTCGCCCCAGTGGTCGAGGTGGAAGTGCGTGATCGCGATCGCTGCGACCTCGGGCCAGCCCTCCTGCGCGCGTAACCGCGGCAGGACGCCCGGCCCGCAGTCGAGCAGGAGCCTGCCGGAGCCCTCGACGAGATAGCCGGATTGCGCCCCGCCCGGGTTCGGCCAGGCCGGCGAACAGCCGACGACGGTGATCCTCACGCCTCATTCTGTGTCATAGAATCGCCGCGTGGCGCAAGGAACGGTCGATCTGCTCAAGCGGGTCCCCATCTTCGAGGGCCTGGACAACCGCGAGCTGGAGCGGATCGCGGCATCGATGAAGCAGCGGACGTTCCACGCCGGGGACACGGTGACGACCGAGGGTCAGGGCGGCGTCGGCTTCTTCGTGATCGAGGACGGCGAGGCCAGGGTCACGATCCACGGAGACGAGCGCCGCCGGCTCGGGCCGGGCGACTACTTCGGCGAGGTCGCGCTGCTGACTGACAGACCGCGCACGGCGACGATCACCGCCGAGTCGGACCTGCGGTGCTACGGCATGACCTCGTGGGACTTCAAGCCGCTCGTCGAGACGCACAGCTCCATCGCCTGGAAGCTGCTCCAGGCGATGGCGAAAAACTACGCGGACTAGCGACTAGCCGAGGCGGAGCATCTCGTCGGCCTGCTCGATCAGGAGCGGGTCGTGGGTTGCGCAGACGATCGCCGTTCCGTGCTCGCGCGCCAGGCGGACGAACAGCGCGCCGACGGCCAGCGCGTTCGCCTGGTCGAGGCGGGAGGTCGGCTCGTCGGCCAGGAGGAGCTCCGGTTTCGCCGCCAGAGCTCGCACGATCGCCACGCGGCCGCGCTCGCCTGTTGAAAGGCGCGAGACTCGCTGCGCGGCGCGATCCTCGAGCCCGACCGCGACGAGCATCTCCTGCGCGCCGTCGGGCGGGCGACCCCGGAGCGCCAGAGCGAGCTCGACGTTCTCGAGCGCGCTGAGCGCCGGGACGAGACCCGGCTGCTGGCCGACGTAGCCGACGTGGTCGCGCCGGAAGCGCGCCCGCGCCGCTCGGTCGAGCGCGGTCAGCTCCGTTCCGAGCACGTCGACCTCGCCTGCGGTCGCCAGCTCGAGCCCGGCGAGGACGTGGAGGAGCGTCGTCTTCCCCGAGCCCGACGGGCCGGTCACCGCCGTCAGCGTCGAGCTGCGGAACTCGGCGTCGAGGCGCTCCAGGGCTGCCCGAGCCGTCGTCCCGCGGCCGTAGACCTTCGTCAGCCCACGGATCTGCGCGACCGCGCCTGTCGCCGTCGCGGCCTCGATGGGAGCGGCCGGCACGGCTTGGGCGGTGCCCGGGTTGCCCCGAGCCGAGACGACGATCCCGCCGTCCGCAAGCCGCGCGCTCGCGTGGCCGTGGATCCCCGAGCGGCGAAGCAGCTCCTCCGGCAGGCGCAGCCAGCCGCCGCGACCGACGACGATCGTCTCCTCGCCGCCGAGCTCGCGGGTCGTCTCCTCGCTGACGCGGCCGTCCCGGATCTGGACGATGCGGTCGGCGATCTCGGTCGAGGCGGGATCGTGGCTGACGATCACAGCGGTGCAGCGCTCGGCGCGGACGAGCTCGCCGATCGTGGCGTAGACGAGTGCCGCGCTCTCCGCGTCCAGCTCGCCCGTCGGCTCGTCGGCGAGGAAGAGCCGGGGCCTGTGGGCGACCGAGGCGGCGACGGCGACGCGCTGCTGCTCGCCTCCGGAGAGCTCACCGGGGCGCGCCGCCCGCCTGTCCCCAAGACCGACCCGCTCGAGCAGCTCGTCCGCTCGCCGGAGCTGCTCCTCCCGTGACACACCGGCGAGCCCGAGCTCCAGCCCGACGAGCTCGCGGGCGGTCAGCTCGGGCGAGAGCGCCCGGGCGTAGTGCTGGTCGGCGTAGCCGACGGTGCGCGTCCGGTAGCGGGCGACCTCGCGCGCCGGCAGCTTCCCGAGCTCGAGCCCGAAGACCCGGACGATCCCGGCCGACGGTCGGTCCAGACCCGCCAGGATCCGGAGGAACGTCGTCTTGCCGGAGCCGCTCGGCCCGAGCACGGTCACGACCTCTTCCTCCCGGATCGTCAAGGAGAGACCCTGCAGCGCCGCGGCATCCCCCTCGGCGGTCTGATGGACCCGAAAGAGATCCCTGATCTCGACCGCGGCGCTCATGTGCCGACCTCCGCGAAACGGCCTGCGACGTCCGCGCGGAAGGCGCGGCGCGTGGCCGCGGCGACGAGGAGCCAGCCGATCGTCGCGTAAGCCACCAGTCCGAGCAGGAGCACCGTCCAGTCGGCCCCAAGGAGGAGCGGCGGCTCCGCGTGGCCCGCGCTTGCCGTCAGCGTCACGAGCGCGACGATCAACGCTGCGAGTACCGCACCGAGAGCAAGCCCGCCGAGCAGCCCGAACCCGGCCACGAGCCCCGCGCGGAACCGAAGGTGGCGACGCAGCGTCGCGGGCTCTGCGCCCTGCGCCTCCAGGTCGAAGAGCTCGCCGCGCTCGTCGCGCAGGTCGGACACCAGCCCGAGCAGGATCCCGGCGAGTGCCAGCACGAGCGCGGCTGCGGCGCCTCCGGCGAGCGTGATCAGCGTGCCGCGTGCGAGCGGCTCGGAGCGGAGGTCGGAGAGCACCCGGCGGTGAAACGTCACCTGGAGCGCGTCGAACGGCGGCCGGTGCAAGGCCGCCTCGAGCCGCCGCTCGGCGCCTTTCGGTGCGTCGACCCAGACCTCAGTCGCAGCGCCGCTCCCGGGGGCGTCGGCGTTCAGGGCGGTCGCGACCGTCGCCTGGTCGGCGAGGACGACGTCGCCGTCCACCGTGGGCGCGCGACGCAACGGCGCCACCACCTGGGCGAGGATCCGACCCGAGCCGAGGTCGAGCGGCACCACTCCGCCCGGGCCCGTGAGCGCACGGACACCACTCGACGCGGCTACCGGAACCGGTCGATCGTCCGTCGGTTGGCGGGCCCGGAAGCGGGCCACGTTGTCGCCCGTGACCAGGTAGCGAAGGCTGGGTGCGCTGCCGTTGATGCCGCCGGTTCCGGTCCAGTCGGCGAAGTCCACGGGGAGCTTCCGGCCGTCCACCGCGGGCGTTCCGATCCTCATCGTCCCCTGAGCGACGGCCGCCGCATTGGCCCCGCCGTTGGGCACGCCGTGGAGACCCGTGTTCGTCAGGTCGAACGTGAAGGAGACGAGCAGGCCGCCGCGCGCATCCGGCGGCACGCGCGCCGCGAGCGTGCGCGCAGCCGTGGTGCCGAGCGCGAGCCCGCGCGCCGAGCCGGTGGGCGTGACGACGAAGGCGCGCACGGCGACGTCGTCGCCGTTGGCGCGGAGCGGCAGGACGAGCCGGCGCGCGCTCGCGGGCAGCCGCACGCCTCGGAGCGCCACCGAGCCGCGAGGCCGGAGCACGCTCGCGAGGGCCTGCCGGGATTCCGGCGAGTAGTCGTCTCGCCACCGAAGGTTGTCGAGATCGTCGCTGGGCACACCGAGCAGGTCGAAGCCACGGCCCTCGGCGCCGGCGATGTTGCCGGAGAGGCGAATCACGGGGAAGGCGTGCGCGCCCGGCACCGCGGCGGCGAAGCGCTCGACGGGCGCCGCCCGGAGGACCGGAACCAGTCGCGTCAGATCCTCCTTCGCGATCGCGTCGACGGGGACGGCAAACGCGGCCTGGTCGCGCTGGCCGCGCGCAAGCGTCGAGCGGTAGGCCTCGGCGAACACCGCGAGCCCGAGGGTGACGACGAGGAAGGCCGCCGCGACGGCCGCGCGGCCCGGGTTCCGGGCGAGCGAGAGCGCGGCGAGGCGGATCGGCGTAGGGCCGGAGCGGCCGGCCCGCTCGAGCAGGCGCAGGGCCGGCGCGAGCGCGCGGGCGCAGACGACCGCCGCCGCGAAGGCGATCAGGGCGGGGAGGACGAGCAGGACGGCGCCGGTTCCGCGCTCGTCCGCAAGCGTGTTCGCGTCGGCCGCGCCACGGGCGAGCGCGACGGCGACGGCGACGACCGCTCCCGCCGCCGCGGCGTCGATGGGCGTGACGGTCAACGCGCCGAGCCGGGCGGCGGCCATCCGGAGGGAGAGGAGGACGACGACAGCGGCCGTGAGGCCGAGCCCCGCCGCCAGCGCGACCCCGCCCGCATTCGCGACCGAGTGCCGGAGCACGGCGCCCGCGGGCACCTCCGCGCGGCCGGCCACGAGTGCGCCGATTCCCGCGCCGACCGCCCAGCCGAGCGCTGCGCCCGCGAGTGCCACCACGACGGCCTCGCCGCCGGAGACGAGCGCGAGCTGCCAGCGGCGCGCGCCGTACCAGGTCAACCGACGCCACTCTGCCTCCGCGTCGCGGCGCATCCCCACGGCCGCGAGCACGGCGAACGCGAGCAGGAGCGCGGCCGCCTGGCCGCCGATCAGCAGGAGACGCCGCGCGGCGACGCGACCCGTCCGGTCGGCCTCCCGGAGCTCCGTCGTCGGAGCCGTGACCTCGTACGCGAGCGTGAGCGCGCTCAGGCTGGCGCCCGCCCGCGTCACCTCGTTCGTGAAGCGGTGGAGCGACCACGGATGGACCTGGCCGGGCGCGAGCGGCAGCGTCCAGGTGTAGCTCCTGTACGTCGGCTCGAAGGCGGGCACCGCCGCGAGACGCTCGACTCCCTCCGCGAGCAGCAGCGGGGGGGTCGCCGCGGTGTGGTAGCGCAGTGACGAGCTCAGGACGCCGGCGTACGTCTCGCGCGTGACGAGGTCGCCGAGCGGAACCGCCGATTCGAGGCTCGCGCGGCCGACCCGGACCAGGCGGAGGCCGGGCAGCCGCGGGATCGGGCCGGTCCCGCCGAGCTGGACGACCTCGCAGCGCTGCGGTCTGCACTGCGCGGGGAGCCGCCCCGACTGAAGGCGAACGAAGCGGCCGAGCCCGTCGACAGCGCCGAGGTCGAACAGCCGTCCGGCCGCCTGGCTCTGGCGGAACAGCATCGCGCGTACGGGCCGGTCGCCGAAGGGCCGCAGCGCGGAGCGGGCGGCCGAATCGACGTCCGAGAAGTGGTTCGACGGACCGCTGGCGATCCCGCCCCAGACCACGCGGACGGCCCGGTCGGCAGCGGCCAGCTGGGCCGTCTGCCGCTCCAGGCTCCGGTCACGCGCCACGAGGCTCCCGGCGGAGACCGCCGCGAGCAGGGCCGCCGCTGCGGCGATCCCGAGTGCCACGAGGCCGACGCGCTCGCCCCGCCGCACGAGCCGCACCCCGGCGAGTCGCAGCGGGAACAAGATCCGCCGTGTGATCATCGGCGAATGATCTCGCGCACACGGCGCGCTCCGTCGCGACGACTCGTCAGGACCGTGGTTGGCCTCGCTGCCGTGGTTGCCGCGTTCGGCGGCTTCTCGATTGCACGGGCGCAGGCGGACGAGTCAGGCGTGGAGAGTTCGGCTCGGATCTGGAAGATCCACTACCGCGCCCATAACGGGATGCGCCGCTCCGCGCTGGTGGTGCTTCCCTCGTGGTACGGACCCGGAAAGAATCCGCCGATCCCGCTCGTGATCTCGCCGCACGGTCGCGGTGTTTCCGCGCGGGAAAACGCCGAGCGCTGGGGCCAACTGCCCGAGATCGGCGAGTTCGCGGTGGTGAACCCCAGCGGTGAGGGAAGACGCCTACCCCTGTACTCCTGGGGATATGACGGGCAGATCCGAGATCTCGGCGCGATGCCGGGGATCGTGGAACGTGCACTTCCGTGGCTGCATGTCGATCGCAGTCGGATCTACGCCTTCGGCGCGAGCATGGGCGGTCAGGAAACCTTACTGCTGGCGGCCAGATATCCGTCCCTGCTGGCCGGCGCGGCGGCGTTCGACGCTGTCACCGACATGCGCAGTCGGTACCTGGAGCTCCGCCGGCTCCGCTGCAGCCCTTCCTGCGAGCGGCGGTGGGGCGAGCCGCTCGGCCGAGCCCTCCAGACGCTTGCAAGCTACGAGATCGGCGGGACGCCGGGCACGGTTCCCGCTGCCTACGCGCGCCGCAGCCCAATCCACTATGTGCGGCGGCTCGCCACGTCGGGCGTCCCCATTCAGCTCTGGTGGAGCAAAACCGACGAAGTCGTGTACCAGCGAACGCAGTCCTACCGGTTCGCGCGTGCTCTCCAGCGACTCGAACCGGTCGCGCGGGTGGACGTGCACATCGGAGCATGGCGGCACGCGTCCGAGATGGTGGCCAAACGCGATCTCGGAGCCGCCTTGGCCGCGTTCGATCTACTCCCCGTGGAACCGGTGAGCGCCGCGGCGCGTGTGTGGAGCGGTTCGGCTCGACTCGTGCATCCGCTGCTTCCCTGGCATCCGGCCGTCCTCGACCGAAGCGGGAAGCTGCTGGCGTGGTACCGGCCGGACGCGCACCTCGGGTACGACCGCGTCCTTCGCCTCGGCTGGAACTTCATCGAGCGGCGAGTGCCGCGGGATCCCCGATCGGGGACAAAGATGTATCTGCGCTACGCCGTCTTCGACGGGCGCACGTTGCGCGGGATCTACTGGCAGCACAACCCTGCGTTCGTGAACGCGTCGTTCGTCGACTCGGTCGTCGCCTGGTATCCCTACTCCGGCGACCGCCGGGCGGTCGCCGCCGTGCGGGAGATGCTCGACTACCAGCTCGCGCACGGGACGACGCCGGCGCGCTGGGACTGGGCGGGTGTGCCGTTCTCCACCAGCTGCGCCGGGGCAGCCGCGTACGGACGGTGTCTCGCCGGTGTCCCGCGTCGCTTCTACGGCGGCCTCGAGCCGGACAAGGTCGGCCTGCTCGGACGAGCCTACGTCCGCTTCTACGAGCTCACCGGCGAGCGGCGCTTCCTCCGCGCCGCCGTCGCGGCGGCCGACGCGCTGGCGCGGCACGTCCGCGCCGGCGATGTCGCGCACACGCCGTGGCCGTTCCGCGTCGACGCGCGGACGGGACGTGTCGTCGACGGCGCGGAGTTCGGCGGCGCCGTCGTCGGCCCGGTGAGCCTGTTCGACGAGCTGATCCGCATCGGCGCGGGCGACACCGCCGCCTACCGTCGCGCGCGCGACCTCGGCTGGTCGTGGATCCTGCGCTCCCAGCTGAATCCGGCGAGTCCGGCCTGGAACCGGTGGAGCGGCTTCTACGAGGACGTCCCCTACAACCTCGACAGCCGGAACCAGGCCTCGCCGACGCTGACGGCGCTCTACCTCCTCGACCGCTCCAACCCGGCCTCGATCGATCCCGCCTGGCGTGAGCATGCGACGGCGACGCTGGACTGGGTTCGCACGGCCCTCGGCCGGGGTCCGTTCCTCGGAGCGTGGGGGATCGACGAGCAGCGCGCAACGGGGCGGCCAGGCTGCTGCTCGCCGGTCGGTCTCGGCAGCACGGCCTCGCGGTGGGCCGTGGCCAACGCACTGCTCTACGCCCGCACCGGTGATCCGTCCGCGCGCGAACTCGCCTTCCGCTCGCTCAACTACGCCACCTACTTCGCCGGGAACGACGGGCGGATCTCCTGTTGCGGCCGGCGCTCGACGAACACGTACTGGTTCAGCGACGGCTACAGCGACTACCTGCGGAGCTTCAACTGGGCGATGGCCGCGATTCCGGAGCTCGCGCCACGCGGCCGCGACCACCTGCTCGGCTCGACCTCGGTCGTTCGCTCGGTCCTCTATAGCCGGCGCTCGCTCGTGTACCGGACGTTCGACCAGCACGGCGTCGAGGCCCTGCGCCTGGCCTTCGCTCCGAGGAGCGTGCTGGCGGATGGGAAGGCGCTTGCACTGAGGCGTGATCTCGCCGAGGAGGGATACGTGGTCGCCCGCGTCGGCGGCGACGCGATCGTGCATGTCCGCCACGATCGGGCGCGGACGATCAGGATCGTCGGCTAGCGAGGACGAATCCGACCGCCGCGCCGTAGACGGCCGGCACGCCTAACTAAGTCCGGAATGGGTAGTCCGAATTGTTGCGTCAGCCTTACGAACTTCTTACCACCGTTTTAAGCCCGTCTTAGGTTCAGCAGTGATCCTGCCGCGATGGCGAGGTCAAACCGGAAGAGCATCGCTGAGCGTCCGTCGGCCGCGCCGTTTCGCCTCTCCCTGGCAGCCGCCGCCGCTTCCTCCGCCTGCCAAGCGGCGGCGGCTCCTCTGCGGGCAGCGGTCGCGACGCCGGGCGTCGGCCATGTTCTTCGGCGCGCATAGGGCCCCGCGGGTCCTGCTTCCGGTCGCTGTCGCCCTGGCAATCGCGACCTCGGCGCTCGTGATGGCACCTCCCGCGTCGGCGTCCACGTGCTGGCAGCGTGTGATCGCCGACTGGCGCGACGGCCGCGTCGACGGCACGTACAGTGCCAGCTGCCTCCGCGACGCGATCCGGAATCTGCCGGAAGATCTCCGGATCTACGGGAGCGCCGAGGAGGACATCACCCGGGCTTCCAAGCCGCGTCGATCGGCGCGCCGAAAGCAGCGACGCCGGACGTCGCCGCGCACGGCGACGCGTTCCCGGTCCGCGCGGCGGTCGTGGCCGCGGCCACAGGCTTGGTGGCCCTCGCCGTCGCGACCTCGCTGTGGCGGACGAGCCGCCGACGAAGGGCCTAGACCGTGACGGCCGCCTTCCGCCGCTGAGCTACGGGCCGCTCACGCTCGACGACGAGCCCGCCGTCGGCCTACTGCGCGCGGCGCTCGAGCGGGTGGACTTCACTGTGGAGCGCCTGGAAGCCGTCCTCGGCACGCACGAGCTCTCCTCGCGTCCCGCGGACACCCTCGTCCACGCGCGCCGGCTCGACGGAGGCGATCCGTTCGCCACGCTCGCGAGGCTCTTCGTGGTCGGGGTCCCGGTCGACCTGGGCCTCGCGACCGAGGCGCTCGCGCCGCTCGCGCCCGACCGGCTCGCGCGGCTCGGCCTCGTCCGCGTCGGAGGAGAGGAGCTGCAGCCGCTCGTGCGGCTCGTCCCGCACGGCGACTACCACGTCTGCTCCGACCTCCATCACGAAAGCGCGCTCGACACTCCCTCCGACTACGTGCCAGGGATCCAGGCACCCTCGGTCACGCTCGCGAAGCTCGCGGTACGTCGCGGGGTGGCGGAGACACTTGACCTCGGCACCGGCTGTGGCATCCAGGCGTTGCTGACGGCGAAGCACAGCGACCGTGTCATGGCCACCGACGTCAATCCGCGTGCGTTGAGCTTCGCAGCCTTCAACACGCGGCTGAACGGGATCGAGAACGTCGAGCTCGGGCTCGGCGGCGGCTTCGAGCCGGTGGAGGGGAGACGCTTCGACCTCGTCGTCTCGAACCCGCCCTACGTCGTCTCGCCCGACGCGTCGTTCAGGTATCGCGACAGTGGGCTCGCGACGGACGAGCTCTGCCGAGGGATCGTCCGAGACGTTCCCCGCTTTCTCGCCGACGGAGGCTACGCGCACATCCTCGTCAGCTGGGTGCACGAGCCTGGACGTTGGGCCGAGCCTCTACGCGAGTGGGTGTCCGGAGGAGGTTGCGATGCATGGCTTCTGCACTTCGGGTCGCAAGACCCGCTGAGTCATTCCGCCCAGTGGCTCGGCCCGCTCGGGGAGGGCGATCCGGTGGAGTTCGAGGCGGCTCTGGACCGTTGGCTCGAGTACCTCCGCCGCAACGAGATCGGGGCGATCGGCTACGGGGCGGTCGTCCTGCGACGACGAGACCGGAGCCCGAACTGGATCCGCGAAGACGAGGTCGCGCTGGAACGGCTCGAATCCGCCGGCGACCAGACGCTTCGGCTCTTCGCCGCGCAGGACTACCTCCAGGCCCTGCCGGACGACAGGGAGTTGCTCGGCCGCCGCTTCAGGCTCGCCGAGGGCCAGCGCCTCGACCAGACGCTGGTGTGCGAGGGCGGCGTCTCTTCCGTCGAGACGCAGACGCTGAGGTCAGACGCGGGGTTCGGCTTTCGCGTCGGCGTCGACCGCTACACCGCGAGCCTGCTGCCGCACTTCGACGGCGAGCGGCGACTCGAGGAGGTCCTCGTGCACGCCGCGACGGAGATCGAGCTCGATCCGGGCGAGCGCGAGCGCTTCCTGCCGGCGGCGCTCCCGGTCGTCAGGCGCCTGCTCGAGCTCGGCTTTCTTCTGCCCGAGGACTGAGGCCGCTCAGATGGGCTGGTTGTGCTGGACGTCCCAACCGGCCGTGACGGGCTGATCGAGGGATCCGTCCGGCTTCTGGGGTCGATATTCCAGCTCGATCTTCCCGAAGTTGAAGGAGATCTGGTCCGTCGGGAGGTCGTCGCCGTGAGCGGACCCGCCCGTCTGGTACGAGGAGACGAGCACGTCAGTGAACTTGAAGACGAGGAACTCGAGCTGACCCTTCCCGGCCTTGCGCGCTGTCAGGACGGCCTGCTTGATGTGCTTTCCCGTCGCGCAGGACAGCATCAGAGTCGGCGACGCTTTGTTGATGCGCGTGACGAAGTGCAGGTCCTGGATCTGCACCCTGCCCGCGCCGGCACCGCCCCCGGGATGGGCAGTCGCGGCATTTGTCTCGCCCCAGCTGAAGGACTCGAGCTCGATCTCTCCCTTGTGCTTCGAGTCGAGAGACTCTCCCTGGATTCCGTCGATCTTCAGGAAGTAATCGACTGCAGCCACAAAATCACCTCGGGAGTCACACCGGCGACGGCGTGCCGGCTGCGGCGACCCTACCAGCATCTCTTTGACCTGTCACTCACTCGCAAACCTCGGCGGCGTAGAGGTCGTAGGGCAGTCGCTCGAGCGTGTCCCGGCGCGGCCGCGGGACCGGGAAGAAGCGGGAGATGGCGCGTTCGGCAAGCCAGCCGAGCTCAGCCCTCGCGGCCAGCACGTGCGCGATCGCGGTGCGATCGCCGCCGAAGGCGACGAACTCGATCCGGTTGCGCCACGGCTCGAGGACAGCGGCGGCGGTCTCGGCGGCTTCCTCGATCAACGCCCGCGCCTGCTCCTCGCGGCGCCTCCGGAAGCGATTGGCCGACGAGCCGCCCTTCTTGTGGCGGCCCTTCACGAATCGGGAACCGACCTTCGAGGCGGCCAGCCGCTCGCCGTCGAACACTCCGACCGCGTAACCGCCGAGCCGCACGAAGAGCACGCCGACGACGTGATCCTCCGCCAGGGCGTCGAAGAGCGGGCCCAGATGCACGGCGTCGTACTCGCCCGTGTGCTCGAGCCCAAAGGCCGGCCGGACGACGATCTCCTCACCGGCGGACTCGATCCGGACGGCGCCGTCGGCATAGCTCGTGCGCCCGGCCTCGCCCTCGAGCGACGCCAGGCGCTTGCGCACGTTCTCGCGTCCAACGAAGCGGCCCACGCGACGCGAGCCTAGTTGCGGCGCTGCACCGCGGCGCCCGGCGTTCTATGCTCGCAGCGTGCAGCAGACGCGCACTCGCGCTGAGAGCCAGACGAAGTTCCTCCTCGAGGAATCGCAGCTGCCGCGGCGCTGGTACAACATCCGCTCCGACATGCCGACGGCGCCGCAGCCCGTGCTGCACCCGGGCACGGGGCAGCCGGTCGGGCCGGACGATCTCGCGCCGCTCTTCCCGATGGAGCTGATCGGCCAGGAGGTGAGCGAGGAGGCGGAGATCGACATCCCGGAGGAGGTCCTGGAGATCTACAGCCTCTGGCGTCCGACGCCGCTCTACCGCGCGCACCGGCTCGAGGCGGCGATCGGGACCCGCTCGCGCATCTTCTACAAGTACGAGGGCGTCAGTCCGCCCGGCAGCCACAAGCCGAACACGGCGGTCGCCCAGGCCTTCTACAACAAGAAGGAAGGACGGACGCGGCTCTCGACCGAGACCGGCGCGGGCCAGTGGGGGAGCGCGCTCGCGTTTGCGTGCAAGCTGCTCGGGCTCGAGTGCAAGGTGTACATGGTTCGCGTCTCGTACGAGCAGAAGCCCGCCCGGCGCTCGATGATCAAGACGTGGGGCGCAGAGATCGTGCCGAGCCCCTCCGAAGACACCCAGTCCGGCCGCGCGATCCTCGCGGAGCATCCGGACTCGCCGGGGAGCCTCGGCATCGCGATCTCGGAGGCGGTCGAGGACGCCGCCGGGCGTGACGACACGGCCTACTCGCTCGGGAGCGTCCTCAACCACGTGCTGCTGCACCAGACCGTGATCGGGCAGGAGGCGCTCGCGCAGATGGACCTCGCGGACGCCTTCCCCGACGTCGTCATCGGCTGCGTCGGCGGCGGCTCGAACTTCGCCGGGCTCTCGTTTCCGTTCCTGCGCGAGAAGATCGCCGGGCGCGAGATCGACGTGCTCGCCTGCGAGCCGGCGGCCTGCCCGACCCTGACGCGCGGCGTCTTCGCATACGACTTCGGCGACACGAGCAAGTTGACCCCGCTCGTGGCGATGCACACGCTCGGCCACGACTTCGTCCCCGCGCCGATCCACGCCGGCGGGCTTCGGTACCACGGGGTCGCGCCGTTGATCTCGCAGCTCGTGCGCGACGGGCTGATCCGTGCGGAGGCGTACCTGCAAAACGACGTGTTTGCGTCGGCCGTCCTGTTCGCCGCAAGCGAGGGGATTCTCCCGGCGCCCGAAGCCGCGCACGCGATTCACGGAACGCTCCAGGTGGCGAAGGCCGCCGACGAGGCGGGCGAGGAGCGCACGATCCTCCTGAACCTTTCCGGCCACGGACACTTCGACATGGCCGCCTACGACAACTACTTCGCCGGCAAGCTCGAGGACGTCGCCCTCGACGAGGACGAGATGAGCCGTGCGCTGCGGGCCATCGAGGGCTTGCCGAGTCCCGCTTAGCGATCAAGGGGTCTCAGTCGGCCGGTACTCCAGGAGGACCCCTCCATGCAGTTCTTTCTGGAAACCGAGCGCTTGGTGTTACGACGGTTCACCGAGGACGACGTCGACAACCTCGTCGAGCTCGACAGCGATCCGGACGTGATGCGCTTCATTAACGGCGGTCGACCGACGCCGCGCGACGAGATCGAGAACGAGGTTCTGCCCAGTTTCCTTGACTACTACGAGCGCTTTGCGGGGTACGGCTTCTGGGCCGCCGTGGAGAAGTCGAGCGGGGAATTCGTTGGTTGGTTCCATTTCCGACCGGCGGAGGGCGCCCACCCCGGCGAGGTCGAGCTGGGCTACCGGCTGCGGAGATCGGCATGGGGAAAGGGGTATGCGACTGAAGGCTCGCGTGCGCTGATCCACAAGGGCTTCGCCGAGCTTGGCGTTCAACGCGTGTTCGCAACGACGATGGTCGTGAACGTCGCGTCGCGACGCGTGATGGAGAAAGCAGGCCTGAAGTTCGTGCGGACCTTTCACCAGCCGTGGCCCGACTACATCGAGGGCCAGGAGGAAGGCGACGTCGAGTATGCGCTGCTCAGATCGGAGTGGGAGCCGGACGCTCTCAGTAGCGGTCGATCTCGATCAGGCGCTCGTCGCTGATCCCGAAGTGGTGCGCGACCTCGTGGAGGACGACCCGCCTCACCTCGCGCCGGAGGGTCTCCGGATCGTGCCCGTAGAGACGCACGAGTGGACCGCGGAAGATCGTGATCTTGTCCGGCGGCACCCCGCCGTAGTGGCTGCTGCGCCTGGTGAGCGGGACGCCCTGGTAGAGGCCGAGCAGCCGCTGGCCCGCAGGTGGTTCGCCTTCGACCACGATCTCCACGTTCGACATGCTCGTCCGCAGCTCTTGCGGCAGCGTGTCGAGTACGCCCTGGGCGTACTCCTCGAACGCGTCTCCCGAATCGAGCGGATCGCCTTCCATCTCCAGAGGGTAGACCGGCGTACTTGGAGCGCGCCCTGCCGGCCGGCGAGAGCCTGCTACTGTGGAGATCTACGAGAGCGAGTACTGGTTGGCAATCACGCCTCCCACCTACCGTTCGTTAGTTGGTAGAGGAGGTGTTTTTTTGATGGCAACCGGAACCGTGAAGTGGTTCAACGACTCCAAGGGGTATGGCTTCATTTCCCCCGAGGACGCGGGCAAGGATCTCTTCGTTCACCACAGCTCAATCGCTGGTGACGGCTACAAGTCGCTCCCCGAGGGAGCGAAGGTCGAGTTCGAGACCGCCGAGGGACCGAAGGGCCCCGAGGCGAAGAACGTCGTCCAGGTGTAGCTGTTCGAGTTGATGCGCGCGTCCTGAGGGCGCGCGCATCCTCATCTCTGTCCGGCGTCGCGAGTCCGTCTGTTCAAGGAAAGTGAGCGCACATGCGCGGAACGATGCTCTGGTTCAACGAGGTCAAGGATCACGGCTTCATCTCTACGGAGGCTGAGGAGCGCCTATACGTGCGCGGCTCCGACTTCGCAGGCGGCGTCCGGCCCAAGGGCCGCTGCGCAGGGCTCGCCGTGGCTTTTGTCGTCACGGATGACGATGGCGCCCGGAAGGCCGAAGAGGTCGTCCTGGTGGAGGAGATTGCGCCGCGCCGGGCACGTCTGCGCCACGGCGGCATGCGCGCGCGGTCGTAGGCCACCGACGTCCCTTACGTCATCCCAACCGGCGGTCGAATCTCGGCCTCCGGAAGCGGAAGTCGGATCGTGAAAGCGGTACCCGCGCCTGGAGGGCTTTCCACCTCGACGTCGCCGCCCATCGCCTGAGCCAGCTCGCGGACGATCGCGAGTCCGAGACCTGTGCCGACCTGACGGTGCCCGTTGTAGCGGCGGTAGAGAAAGAAGCGTTCGAACGCGTGCGGGATTTCCTCGGCCGCGATTCCCGGACCGGTGTCCGTAACGGCGAGCCGGCCGGCTGCCGTCGCGAGCGTGACGGTGCCTCCCGGCGGCGTGCAGCGCAGCGCGTTCTCGACGAGGTTGGAGACGGCCTGGAGCAGGCGATCCGGATCAGCGCTCGCCGGCGCCGCCGATTCCCGCTGGAGCTCGAGCTGCACGCCGAGCTCTCGTGCGCGCGCGGCGTGTCTGGAGGCGCTCTCGCGCGCGATCTCGGCGAGATCGACCGTCGTCGGACGAATGTCGAATCGCTGCCGGTCGAGGCGAGCGAGGTGGAGCAGATCGGCGATGAGGCGTTCGAGCCGCTCCGCCTCGGTGCGGATCACCTTCACAGCACGGTCAGGCGTCAGCACACCTTCTTCGAGAGCCTCGGCGTAGCCGCGGATCGCCGTCAGCGGCGTCTTCAGCTCGTGGCTCACCGAGAGCAGGAATGAGCGTTCGGCCTCACGTGCACGTCTGAGCTGGTCTGCCATCGTGTTGAACGATTCTGCGAGCGCGCGAAGCTCGAGGGATCCGGAGACCGGAAGCGGCTGGGGACTTTCGCCGGCGGCCAGGCGACTGCTGGCCCTCGCGACGCGCACGACGGGTCTTGCGATGCCGCGGGCGAGCGCCGCTGCCACCGCCGCGGCGAGCAGGCAGCCGAGCGCGCCGGCGGCTGCCAGCGCGAACCAGAACGGCCGGCTGTCGGAGCGCACCGAGCTGGCGGTGCGCAGCAGAACCACGACGTCGGCGTCGGTCCACCGGGTCGCGTACAGGTAGTCGTGCCCGTTGACCGTAATCCGTCCCGCCGGGCTATCCGGAAGCAGCAGCCGGGCCTGTCGGCGCGGCAGCACCGAGAGCCGCTCGTCCTGGGTCGTGAGGAAGCGGCCGAGCGGGCCGGGCGACGGACGCAGATCTTCGTTCGCGAGCAGCGCGACCTGGCGACGGAGGCCGTTGAGCGCGGCATGCTCGATCGATCGACGCACGAGATACGCGCCGGCGAGCAACGACACCGAAACGGCGGCGAGAACTGAAGCCGCAATGGCCAGGCCCAGGCGCCTCTGGAGCGAAATCACGCCTCCCGGGGAGCTTTGTCTTCGCGGGCTCGGTAGCCGACGCCGCGGACGGTCTCGATCAATTCGGGGCGACCGAGCTTCTTTCGCAACTGTGCTACGTGGACGTCGACGGTACGCGTACCTCCCGCAAAGGAGAGCCCCCAGACGCGCCCGAGCAGCCGATTCCGGCTCACGACCTGCCCGGCATTTCGCGCGAGCTCGGCCAGAAGCTCGAACTCCAGCGTGCGCAACGAAACGGGCAGACCCGCGACCGCGACTCTGCGAAGGCCGAGGTCGAGGCGAACGTCTCCCAGCTCGATCACTCCGGATTCAAGCGGATCGGGCTCGGCGCGCCGCAGGATCGCGCGCACCCGCGCCACGAGCTCGCGCGGCGAGAACGGCTTGGTCACGTAATCGTCGGCGCCCAGCTCGAGACCGATGATCCGGTCGGTCTCCTCGTCGCGAGCGGTCAGGATCAGAATCGGAACGCGTCCGCTTGCCCGAAGCTGCCGGCAGACGTCGAATCCGTCGATGTCCGGCAGGCCGAGGTCGAGAACGACGAACCGCGGCTCCCGCCACTCGACAGCGTTGAGCCCTCCCTCGCCCGTGCGTTCGCGAACGACCTGGAAGCCGGCCTGCTCGAGGTACGCGCCGACGAGGTCACCGATCGCCTCGTCGTCCTCGATCACGACGGCGACCCCCGTCACGGCCGGAACGCCCTGACCGCGGATACGAACTGCCCGTCATGGACAACGACCGCGACATCGCCCCGCCGAAGTCGGCTCAAGCGCACGCGACGACCGTCGAGCCTGACGATCGTCGATCGGTTGATCGCAAACCGCATCCGGCTGCCGTCGAGCTCGCGGAGGCCAAACCAAGGCGGTCGTACCCTGACGATGAGGCCGCGGTCGACGGCCTGAGGCGCGGCTGCACCAGGCGACGCGACGATCAGGGCGACAGAAAGCACGAGCCAGAGCCACAGCCGTCGCATGCCGCATGCATACGGGACGCCGATCAGGGCCAGGTGTGCGGCCTGTAAAGCGAACGTAAAACGCGTCAGCTGTGCGCGGGAAAGATCCCCTGGAGGGCGATGATGTAGTTCAGGCTGATGTACGGCTGCCGGTTGTCGTGCGCTTGGCCGCCGCCGCTGCGACCGATCATCGCCGCGCTCATCTTTGCGTTCTGCGTCGCGGTGTAGGCGCCACCCGCAGCCGGAACGCCGTTACTGGGATTCCTCGTCGTCGATGCGCCGCTGCTCGCCCGGACTGGATGCGAGTGCCCCGGCAGCTGGCTCGCCGTCAACTTGACGGTCTCGTGGCCGCCGGTCGAGCCGAGCTCGTAGTCCGACCCTGCCGCGCTCTGGCCCGCGCCCACCGGCACGCGACCGCGCAGGTCGGGGAGCGCGAACGTCGTCATTCCGTCCCCTCCATAGGTGTTCCCGAGTAGCGAGAAGAGCGCCTGGTTTTGGTTGATCGGCAAGAGCTGGCCCGCGCAGAGCGCCCAACCCGGAGGCGCGAAGCCGAATGCCACGAGCCTGATCTCGCCAAGAAATGGATCCATTGTGGAACCTCCCTCTGTCTCGCTGGTGCGTGCCACGGCCCAGCGGCGGCCGTCGCGGAATGCGCTCCTCGCCGCGGCGCAGCCTCAGCCGCGGGTCACGTGCGCTGAGACTGCGAGCCAGCGACCGTCCCGGCGCGCCCAGACGTCGGTGTAGCGGCCGGCCGCTTCCTTGCCATCGCGCCCCGTGTAAGTGGTTCGCGCGTGGATGATCGCGACGTCGCCGAGGAGCCGGATCTTGACGTCGTGCGCTTGGAGATTCTCGATCGCGACCGGCTTCGCCGTCTGCTCCAGGAACGCTTCCCGGTCGACGAGGGAGCCGTCGGGGTTCGAGCAGAGGAAGTCGTCCGCCAGGATCTCGTCGAAGCGACGGACGTCCGAGTGCTGAACGGACTGGATGTAGTCCCGGTTCAGGTCAGCCAGGATTTCGAGCTGGGACTCGGTCGTAGTCGCGATCTCCGGTCACTCCCTCGCCTCTCCGAAAAGTACCTGCCGGGGCCCGGGAACGCTGGTTACAGGTTCTTGATGGGCAGAACCGAACGTTGCGCAAACCACGTCACGGTCGTGGCCGAGCCGCTGAACCTCGATTGAGGCGATCGATCAGGCGAGATGACGCTGGCGCACGCGAGCGACCATCGGATGGTGTTGCCGAGCGCCTTCGTGGAACTTGCGTAGCTTCCGCACTGTGGAAGACCCGTTTGTCCGGCTTCAGAGTGGCCTCGCAGAGGTCTGGCCGGCCCTGACGTTGCGCTCTCGCGCCCCCACGCCGGAGCTTGTCCCGTAGCTCGTAGAACTTGAGGTGGCGGTCCTCCCGCCTTGTCCGGTCGCGCAGCGACCGTGGCGAGTGCGAAGTCGTCAATCGACAGGAGGAGGAACCGCCATGAAGACCGTATCGCGGGAGCAGGTCG
>WNGE01003423.1_pt1 | contig 38828 bp, 35 predicted proteins | sample 5400651 | NCBI WGS metagenome assembly WNGE01 (sample SAMN13153370, study PRJNA577476) | soil metagenome | isolation source: 60 cm soil or saprolite under grassland replicate 2 | place: USA:California | collected 2016-06-15 | reverse complement strand
CACGGACCTCTTCTCCAACAAGCTCCCGAAGCTCGATTACCAGGTCATCGAGTTCGCGTCGGGGACGACGGTCGATCCCAGCCCGACCAGCTTCAGCTATCTGTGCTCGCAGATTCCGACTGCGGCAAACAAGTATTCTGGCGCCAACACGAGCGCCTACTGCAACAAGCAGTTGGATCAGGTGATGCTCCAGTCCGATAAGGAACTGGACCCGGCCAAGCGGCACCAGTTGATCGACCAGGTCTACACTCAGATCCACAAGGACCTAGTGGCTCTGCCCCTGTACCCGTTCATCAACATCACCGCATGGCGGACGGACAAGATCGCCGGACCCGTCGGCGAGTGGAACCAGGCGCCCTTCGGGACGTACTGGAACATGGACTTCTGGTTCAAGGCGTAGGTCGAGGAGGTAGGGAAAGCAGCCTGGGAATGGAGGAGTAACGGATAGCGGACCCGGCCGACATTCGCCCGGGTCCGCAAATCCTCGGTCTGCCCACTTGCTGGCTGGGTCCACGGCTTGCCCCAGAGCCTCGAGCTCGCGCACCAGAGCAAGGCGGGCAGTTTCGAGGTCTGCCAGCCTCCGAGCCAGAGGATCGTCACCCATCCTTGCTCCGCCCCGGATTGTAGATACCAAGTGACGCCCGCCGGTGCGGGCTGAACCTGGAATCGCGGCGATGTCGATGGCACCGTCGGGTCAGAAGTCAGTCCAATAAGTCCACGATGATCGTCGCCGTCACAGCCTCGACCTTTGCCACGGCGATCCTGGCCGGCGGGGCTCCAGATGAAGGGATCTCGGGACCAATCGGGGCACCCTGCTCAAGCGCCAACTTCTCGCCGACGGGGTTCAGACTGTGTCTTTATATGAAGCCGCCCAGGGCGGGAGCCGGTGGAAGCGGGGAAAGACCCACCGAAATACGTTGAGACCGGGCCGCTTGCACCAGCAGTCGGGCTCGCACCCGCACTCGTACACGCCCGCGCGTTCAAGTCCGAGCGCGACGAGACCCGCCAGAACGTAGCCCAAGGCCGTCAACTTGAGGGCTCTCTTCATGAAGGCCTCCTTTGCCTCCGGAAGGGAAGACCGGCCCTGCAAAGCTGCTCACCGGGCGGATCGCTGCACCCCAAGCTCTCGGCCTGACGCGGGCCTATCCGCGCCGACGTTCGCTTCTTTTCATCTCCACAGCCGCGAGACCGACACATTCGTTGCAGATGCAGACCCGGGCCTTCGGACCATGTGGGCGACGGCGGCCCGCGTCTTCCCACAGAAGGAGCACCTCGCGCCGCCGTCGAATGGAAAGCGATAGCCACGCCGATGGATGCGCACACCAGAAGGATACGCCGAGTGTTATTGGTATCCACCTCGTCGGACCGCCAGCTCCGCCCCACGGGGATCCGGGGATCGGAATCCGTCCCGTCACGGTCCCGTCACGGTCCCGTGACGCACTGGGAAACGGCGGAAAACGATGGGTATTGGCGGGTAGGCAAGGGCTGGTCAAAGACCGGATCGGCGCGTTTGCGCACGTAGTCGAAACGGCCTAAATGGGGCTTTTAGCCCTCGTGTCGCAGGTTCGGATCTCTTCACAAATCCTCCTTTACAAGTCCCCCACTGCACCTCTAGGACCGACTTGGGAGAGGGATCGGGGAGGAAAGGGCGAGCCGAAGGTTGCCTCCCCTGCTTCTCCCGGTATGGATTGGCAGCGGTCGGGCATCACGAAGTGGAACAAGCGGCTCCGCGGCACCCAGGTGCCCATCCCCAGGGCTCCTTTCCGGCACCCCAGCGCTCATTGCGCCATGGACAGTGGCCCGACCGTAAGGAGGAGGACGCACAGGCTCGCACCATACTGGTGGTTCGGTCGGTATCGCCTTCGCCTCGACCAGGAATCGAACTCACCTTCCCCGCGAGCGGCGGGCCCGTGCCCAGCTGGATCTGCTGGAGCCTCAGCTCATGGCTATTGGCAGGCCCTCTACCTGCGGAGATTTCTTCGGATACTGTCCATTCGGGACTACCAGTTGCCCCCGCATGCCTCCACGTGGTCGCCGATATACGGCCGCTGTTCATCAGCCTCCTCATGCTCGGCATTGACGTCGTTGACTCAGCGGGCCTACCCACCAGGTAGTGGCAGGTGCATTGGGCTTGCTGGGTGTGATTCTGGTCTTGATTATCTTCCTGTCGTTGGTCGGCTTACTCCGCTGGTCGGCTTACTCTGCTGGTCGGCATACAGTGCGGGGCCAGGTAGGGGCCGGACCAACTGCGCTTCCTGCGGCGCTCCTATGCGATACGCCTCCGGGGGGGGCGGCAACCCATTGTCCGAGATGCGGCCACGAGCAGCCGTGGGTGCCCTGAGGAACCAAGCCAAGGCCGGCGGAATCGAAGAGCAATCTGCGAGCTAATCGTTTGCCCCCACGACCTAGGCGGACCCCAAATAGCCGCGAAGACGTAGGTCAAGGCGGGAGCGATCTGGAGAGTATTGCTACGGCTAAGGTTCGATGTCGGTACGTCGGTCGAGAGCCGAAAATAAGAACTGAGGACTCCCGAGGCCTGGACGGGCCAAGCGAAACAAGCGATTTTCGCAGGAAGTGGGAGGGGGAGGGGGTGAGGCAAAATGAAGACTCTAAGGCGGATGGCGATCTCCCTCGGTCCGATCGTCGCCCTGCTTTTGGCCGGTGCCGCAAACTGGAGGGTAGGCGGTCCGAGCTAGTTCGGACCCTGAACAGTCCCTAATCGCCCCATTTCACGAAACGGCTCTATGACTGCCCGCCGTCCGTGCAGTCGCGAGTTCAAAATGAACCATTACCGTACGCGCCGCCTACGTCGATTTCCCCCTGGACGCTCTGGTCGGACCTCTGACACAGAGGCTTCGCCGCGGCGATCTACCCTTTGAGTGTCACCAAGAGAATCGGTGTCCCGGCCGTGGCTTCGGGTGGTTGCTCATCGCTGGGACGCGGGCTGCCTTGATCGGAGCCCTGGCAATGTCACCTCCACTCTCTAGATCGTCGTGGAGTCTAACTTGACGCGCCTACCAATTCGTCCAACAAACTCTGAACTCGGCGGTCGATATCGTCTCGGATTGGTCGGACTTCGTCGACGCTCTTCCCAGCGGGGTCCGGGAGTTCCCAGTCCAGGTACCGCTTGCCCGGGTACACGGGGCAGGCATCCCCACACCCCATCGTGATCACCACGTCTGCGTCGCGAACCGCGTCGTCCTCGAGCCCCTTCGGAAGCTCCTTCGAGATATCGATCCCCATCTCGGCCATCACCTGGACGACAGCTGGATTGACCTCCGCGGCTGGAGTGCTCCCCGCAGATCGAACGCGGACTCGACCCTGGGCGTAGTGGTCGAGCAGTCCCGCGGCCATCTGGCTGCGGCCCGCGTTGTGGACGCACACGAACAGGACCTCACGCATGTCTTTCAAACAACTCCATTCTCCCTGTGGGGAACCACGACCTGTGAGGCGATCTTCCCGGCGTCCGGATACGAAGATTCGGATCGCTCCCGCAGCCAAAGCTCCAATCCAAGGTCTCCTGGGCTCAGCCGAGATGCGGCGATGCCCGAACCGATCACGCCCACCCCCAGGACGGCCGTGCCGACGAGCTCCGCGAAAGCTCGCCGGCCGATCGATCCGGACATCCCCGCCACTTTGAACTAGCAGCAGCCGGCCGGGCAGCAGTCCTCTGGACAGCAGGGCTCAGGGTTCATTTGGTCCTCCCTCCTATCGACGGCGGTCGATATATTGACGGACGTATCGACGCCTGTCAATATGAGCGGGCCGTGAAGCTGATCACCCAGATCGAGGAGTGCTGCGTCTCCGTCCTCGAGGCTCCCCTGTCGGAGGCCGAGGCGGAGAGTCTGGCTGCGACCCTTCGGGTCCTCGCCGATCCGGCTCGACTGCGACTGGTGAGCTTCATCGCGGCGCAACGCGGCCAGGAGGCGTGTGTGTGCAACCTCACTGCGCCGGTTGGCCTGTCCCAGCCCACGGTGAGCCATCATCTGAAACTGCTGAACGAGGCCGGCGTCCTCGACCGGGAACAGCGCGGTCGGTGGGTGTACTACTCGATCCGACCCGGTGCTCTCGATCGAGTGGCATCGGTCTTCTCCATGGGAGGAGTGTGAGATGGACGACGCGACGGCCCTCCGGGAGGAGGTCAGGGCACGCTACGCGGCTTCCGCGCAGTCGGTCGCCCAACGGTCCGAACGCGCCTGCGACTGCGCGGATACCGGATGCTCCGATCCCGCACACAACTTCGGCGCCGCGCTCTACGAGGCGGGACAGCGGGGCGACCTACCGGAGGCGGCGATCCTGGCCAGTCTCGGCTGCGGCAACCCTATCGCCGTTGCCGAGCTGCGAGAAGGGGAACGCGTCCTCGATCTCGGGTCGGGCGGTGGGATCGACGTGCTTCTGTCCGCTCGTCGTGTGGGGCCGACCGGGAAGGTCTACGGCCTGGACATGACCGAGGAGATGCTGGCGCTGGCGATGCGCAATGCTCGGGAAGCGGGAGCGACCAACGTCGAATTCCTGAAGGGCTACATCGAGGACGTCCCGCTGCCGGGCGGAACGATCGATGTGATCATCTCCAACTGCGTGTTCAATCTTTCCACCGACAAGCCCCGCGTCTTCGCCGAGATGGCCCGCGTGTTGCGGCCCGGTGGACGTATCGGCATCAGCGACGTCGTGGCGGACAACGACCTCACCCCGGCGCAGCGGGCGGAACGGGGAAGCTACGTGGGCTGCATCGCCGGGGCGCTCTCGTTCTCGGAATACGAAAAGGGGCTGACCAAGGCAGGGTTCGGCGATGTGATGCTCACGACGACCAGCGACATCGCGGATGGGATGCATTCGACGATCATCCGGGCAGTCAAGCTCGGTCGATCGGACGGTGTGATACCGGCCCCCGAGTCGCAGATTCCACTCAGGTCGAGCCAATCCTGCTGCTGAATCGACGCCTCCCCGCTCCAATTTGACGTGGGGCCGCCGCGGGCAGACCCTCATGGTCAACGCACTGTTCGGTTCCACAGTCGGACATCCACAAGGGGAGGTGGTTCCCGTGTCCAAGGTGCTGATCCTTGCCGGTGACGCTGCCGAGTCGCTGGAAGTCCTCTATCCATATCAGCGTCTCAAGGAAGAGGGTTACGAGGTCCACATCGCCGGACCGAGCAAGAAGAAGCTCCAGTTCGTGGTCCATGACTTCGTGGAAGGCTACGACACCTACACGGAGAAACCCGGTTACACCTGGCCGGCCGACCTCGCCTTCAAGGATGTCAAGCCCGAGGACTACGTCGCTCTGGTTGTCCCGGGAGGGCGGGCCCCCGAGTACATCCGCAACGACCCCGACGTCCAGCGGATCGTGAAGCACTTCTTCGGGCAGGAGAAGCCGGTGGCTCAGCTGTGCCACGCGCCTCTTGCGTTGGCCGCGGCCGGCGTGCTCAAAGGGCGGAAGACCGCGGCCTATCCTGCCCTCGCTCCCGATGTCAGGGCGGCCGGAGCCGAATACGTAGACTCGGACGCGGTCATCGACGGCGTCATGGTCTCGGCGCGAGCCTGGCCCGACCATCCGAACTGGATGCGCGAGTTCATCGACATCCTCCGGGCGAAGGCGCCGGCGAGCTAGTCTCGCCAGCGGCGCGCACCCGGGCACGCGAGCACCCGGCGACCGTTTCCCGGATCACAATCTCCCTCACCGGCACGCCGGCCAGATGCGGCTTGCGACTTGTCTGAAGCTCACCGAGTCTGTCGAACCCGGCGACCCGGTCCCGTTTGACAACGCTCCCACAACGGAATTGCCAAGGGTTGACTCGAGAAGTCGCCCGGTGGAAGGGAGAGGGAATGGACGCAATCGCCATGTTGAAGAACGACCACAAGACCGTCGAGGAGCTCTTCAGGAAGTTCGAGCAAGCAGGAGCGCGAGCCTACAAGACCAAGCGCCGCCTGGTGGACGAGATCACGACGGAGCTGTCCATCCATGCGGCCATCGAGGAGCAGGTCTTCTACCCGGCAACGCGCGAGGCTCGCGAGGAGACCGAGGAGATGGTTCTGGAGGCCCTGGAGGAGCACCACCTGGTAAAGCTCGCCCTGTCAGAGCTCGAGAAGATGGACCCGGAGGACGAGAGGTTCACCCCCAAGGTGACGATCCTCATCGAGAACGTCCGGCACCATGTCAAGGAAGAGGAAGGGGAGATGTTCCCCAAGGTGCGCAAGGCGATGAAACCCGGACAGCTCAAGGCGCTCGGCGACCGGCTCGCGCAAGCCAAGGAGAGCGCTCCGACCCGGCCCCACCCGGCGGCGCCGGACGAGCCACCAGGGAACGTCGTCGCGGGCGGGATGGCCGCGGTGATGGATGCGGGCAAGGACGCCGTCCGGAGAGTCAAGGAGGAGATCGGTCGCCGGAGAGGCTAGATCTCGACTCGGGGTTGCTCAGCGCCTGCCGCTTTGCTCAGTCGGGCCAGCGTGCGCTCTCGCCCCAACAGCTCGATCGACTCGAACAACGGCGGCGAAATCAGCGTGCCGGTGACCGCTGCCCGAATCGGCTGGAACGCCTGCTTCGGGGCGAGCCCACGTTCTGCCTGGAGCTCGCGAAGCGCCTTCTCGATCTCCTGGTGGTTCCACTCCTTCAGCGACTCGAGCCTGGTAGACACCTCACGGAGATACTCGGCTCGCTCGAGACCGAGCATCTTTCGGGCTTTCTCGTCGGGCTCGATCTCCTCGAGAAAGAGGAACCGGACCAGATCGACCCCTTCCTTCAACGTGTGCATCCGCGTCTTGATCAGAGGGATGGCCGCAGCAACGATCTGAAGGTCCCCCTCCAGGCCCTCCTGGAACATGGCTTGGGTCAGAAGCTCGGCGAGCCACGCGTCGTCGGTCTCCCTGATGTAGTGGCCGTTCATCCAGCGAAGCTTCTCGTCGTCGAACGCGGCCGGGTTCCGTGATACACGGGACAGGTCGAACTTCTCCACCAGGTCCTCTTGGGTGAAGAACGTGGTGGTCTCGTCGTAGGACCACCCAAGGAGTGCCAGGTAGTTCACCAGCGCCTCTGGGAGAAATCCCTGCTCGCGGAACCATTCCACGGCCACGGACCCGTGGCGTTTGGAGAGGGGCTGCCGGTCCGGGCCCACGATGAGGGGGAGATGGGCATAGGCGGGCGGGTTTGCCCCCATCGACTGGATGATCTGGAGCTGGCGAGGCGTCGAGGGCAGCAGGTCTTCACCTCGGATGACGTGGGTCATCTCCATCTTCACGTCGTCGACGGCCGCAGCAAGCAGGTATGTGGGCGTACCGTCGCTCCGCATGATCACGAAGTCCCGGAGATCGTTCGCGGGAAAGTGCGCCTCCCCCCGGATCAGGTCGTGGACCGTCATGTCCTGTCCCGACATGGCAAACCTGACCGCTCTGGGACGGCCCTCCGCTTCGAAGGCCCTGCGCTCCGCGGGAGTGAGATTCCGGCATCGGCCGTCGTATCCGGGTGTCTCCCCGCGCTTCAGGGCGGCCCGGCGACGATCTTCGAGCTCCTCTGGCGTGCAGTAGCAGGGGTAGGCCCGGCCTTCCTGAAGGAACCTCTCGGTGGTCTCTTCGTACAGTGCCAATCGCTCGGTCTGCCGGTACGGTCCGTAGTCCCCGCCCACTCCCGGGCCCTCGTTCCACTCGATTGCCAGCCACCGGAGCGATTCCATCAGGATCCCGATTGCCTCCTCGGTGGACCGCTGCCGGTCGGTGTCTTCGACCCGCAGGACGAAAACCCCGTCGTGATGGCGGGCGAAGAGCCAGTTGTACAGCGCCGTACGGGCGCCGCCGACGTGGATGTAGCCGGTGGGGGCAGGAGCGAATCGGCACCGAACGCCACGCCCTCCCGCGGGAGCCTCAGTCACCCTCCGTCACCTCGTTCTCGAGGATGCCGATCCCCTCCACTTCGACTTCGACCAGGTCTCCTGGCTTCATCGGCCCCACGCCGGCCGGCGTCCCTGTGAGGATCACGTCGCCGGGAAGGAGCGTCATCCCCTGGGTGATGAACTCGATCAGGACGTTCGGGCCGAAGGCGAGCTGCGAGGTCCGGGCCGCCTGGCGGATCTCACCGTTCACCCGGCACTCAAGGGCCAAGTCCGAAGGGTCCAGTGCCGTCTCGATCCACGGCCCAAGCGGGCAGAAGCCGTCGAAACCCTTCCCCCTCGTCCACTGACCATCCTTGCGCTGGAGGTCCCGGGCTGTCACGTCGTTGCCGCAGGCGAATCCCAGGATGTAGTTACCGGCCTCGGCCGCCCGCACCCGGCGAGACAAGCGACCGATGACGACGGCGAGCTCGCCCTCGTGATCGACTTGCTGGGAGATCCTCGGATATGGGATCGGATCGCCAGGCCCGATCACGGACGTTGACGGCTTGATGAAGATGATGGGCTCCTCCGGCACGTCGGTTCCCATCTCCTGGGCATGCTCCAGGTAGTTCCGGCCGATGCACACGACCTTGGAGGGAAGAACCGGAGCAAGCAGCCTGACCGTGGACAGCGGAACCTCTTCGCCCGTCGGCAGCGGATTCTGGAAGAACGTGCCTTGGAGCGGCCGGACGAACTCGCCATCGAGCGTACCCGTGGCGATCCTGTCGCCATGCCTGAACCTCACCAGCCTCACGAGCACGAGGCTAGCCGGTCGAGGCTCAGGCCGTCACCCGCAGCATAGTCATGGCAACCGGACGAGCCGGCGCCGGTACGGGGAACTCACCGGGTACCTGGTCGCCATTTCCCGCGCCGACGCCGCCCTGCCGGGGACCGGGTCCTCCGAAGGGGTGGCAGCCTGGCCCTGCTCTGGAACGTCTACGCGGCCGGGGGCCCGATCAAGGCGGAGCTCGACAGGATCCTCGATCGCCACATCGATCCGGAGTCAGCGGTCTGGCCCGCCGACTCCCCCGGGATCTCGACGTGCCGGCTGAGACCCGGGGTGAATCTGTACACCGGCAACTGATCGCGAGGCTGCTCAGGACTTCTTCCTGCCGCCGGACTTCTTGCCGCCTTTCTTCGAGGCGTTCGGTGTGTTGGCGATCTTCGCGGCGCGTTCCTTCGACATCCCCTTCTTGCGCAACCCTTCATACTGCTTCTCGTTCCTCACGCTCGCGCGTTTGCCAGGCATGGCGTCCTCCTTGAGGGGACTCGGGCGCCTGTCGAGTCATTCCCCAAATAGGGCGTGGAGAAAAGTGACGAGGCGGGTCGGCGGTCAGTCTTCGACGTATGACAGCCAGCTCTGGTACTCGATCACCTCATACCCCTGGTCGTGAGCGATGGTGACGATCGAGTCGCGGGTGATCCCGTCCAGGCAACCGGCGGAGAACGGCGGTGTGTACAGGATCCCGTCCTTGACGATGAAGATGTTCTCGCCCGGCCCGTCCGTGACGTAACCGGCCATGTTGAGCATGATGCCTTCGTCGTAGCCGCCGTTCAGCGCCTCCACCTTGGCCAGTCCCGAGTTGATGTACTGGCCGGTGGCCTTGGCGCCCGGCGGCAGGATGTTGTGGTCGCTGCGCTTCCACGACGAGATCTTGGCTCGGACCCCTGACTCCAGGGACTCTTCACCCAGGTAGGTGCCCCAGGGCCACACGGCGATCGAGACGTTCACCGGGGCGTGGACGGGGTTCAGGCCCATCTCGCCGTATCCCCGGTAGACCAACGGGCGGATGTAACACGATTCGAGCCCGTTCACCCGGACGGTCTCCCTGGCAGCCTGGACAAGTTCCTCCTGCCCGTAGGGAATCTGCATCTGGTAGACGTGGGCCGAACGGAACAGCCTTCGGATGTGGTCCGGGAGGCGAAAGACCGCGGCCCCCCGCTTGGTCTCGTAGGCTCGAACGCCCTCGAAGACACCGCTCCCGTAGTGAAGAGCGTGGGTCAGGACGTGCACCGTCGCCTTCTCCCAGTCCACGAGCTTCCCGTCCATCCAGATCTTCTCGACAGGCGTGATCGGCACCTCGATCCTCCTTCGGTCGGCTGGGAGAACCCGCGCCGTTGGGCTGCGACGGGGGGCTACCTGATCAAGGATACCCGCGCATGGAGGCCCTCAGCAGCATCCTCTGTTGACGGCCCGCCACGAGGCCCCCTAGGGTGGCCGCCTCAGTGCGAAACGTTATGAGGGTTCTCGTCGTCGTGACCTCGGCCGGACTCCTGGCCGGGGCGTGTGGAGGCAAGTCGCGGCTGACGAAGGCACAGTACGAACAGAAGGTCAACCAGATCGGCAGGCAGCTTTCCACGACATTGGACACCACGTTCTCCGCGCCGAAACTTCAAAATGCCGGCTCGCTCAAGGAAGCTGCCGACGTCCTCAAGGCCGGACAGAGGAGGCTGCAGGAGGCGGCCGACCGCCTCGACCGCCTGAACCCTCCCGAGCAGATCGAAACTATCCACGATCAGCTCGTGAAAGGGTTTAGAGACTTCGCCACGGCGTTCGGCCACTTCGCCCAAGCGACGGAGGAGGGAGATCTGCCGGCCGTTCAGAGGTTCAACCAGCAGGTGTCGGAGCAAACCTTGCCGGCCATGATCGAGATACAGAAAGCCATCGACCAGCTCAAGGCGAAAGGCTTCGACGTCTCGAAGGGTTAGCCGGGTGAGCGAGCCTCAGGTCGGGACCACGATCGAGTGAGCCTGCTTCGCCCCGACGGCCTGTTCGATCTCGGCGAGGACCTCGGATGGGATGGGGCTGTCGACGGTCAGGCCCATCAGCGCGGGACCGCCAGCTTCCTTCCGCCCGACTTCCATGCTTGCGATGTTGATGCCTGCGTTACCGAGCATCGAGCCGACCGTGCCGATCACGCCGGGCCGATCCTCGTAGAGGAAGAAGGCCATGTACCTGGCCGGCGCCATGTCGATGTCGAACTCGTACACCTGGACCAGGCGTTCGCCGTCCCGCTTGCCCACCAGGGTCCCGGCCACGGCCACCTCCCCGCCTTCCGTGTCAGCACGAAGGGTCATCAGGTTGACGTAGTCGCGGGAGGCCGTCGACTTCCGCTCCGAAACGCCGATCCCCCGCTCGCGGGCGATCATTGACGCGTTCACGAACGAGACCGGTTCGTGAACCACTCGGGCCAGGGCGCCCTTGAGCGCGGCCAGCGTGAGCACCCGCGTGTCGTGCTCCGCGAGGTGGCCCAGATACTCGGCCTCGAGTGATCGCACCGGGGCCTCGGCCAGACCCGTGAGGATCACCCCGAGCTTCTCGGCCAGGGGGAGGAACGGCCGGATCTGCTCGTTCACCTCCCCGGCCGCGGGGACGTTCACGGCGTAGGGCACGAACTCTCCCCGAAGAGCCAAACGGACCATCTCGGCGATGGCCGCCCCCGCCTTGTCCTGAGCCTCCTGGGTGGACGCGCCCAAGTGTGGGGTCGCCACCACCTGATCCAGGACCAACAATGGGTGGGCCGCCGGCACGGGCTCTTCGGAAAACACGTCGAGGGCGGCGCCCCCGAGCTTGCCGTCGCGAAGCGCGTTCACCAGCGCCCGTTCGTCCACGATCCCGCCTCGGGAGGTGTTGACGATCCGAGCCCCCTCCCGCATGAGGGCGATCTCACGTTCGCCGATCAGCCCCTCGGTCTCCTGCGTGCGAGGCAGGTGGATCGTGATGATGTCCGACTGAACCAGCAGGGCCTCGAGGCTAGGCATCAGCTCCACCCCGAGCTGCTTCGCTCGATCCTTGGAGACGTAGGGGTCGTAGCCCACCACCCGCATGCCGAATGCCAGGGCTCGCTGGGCCACCATGGTTCCCACCCGGCCCAGACCGACCACGCCCAGCGTCTTTCCGTGTAGCTCCACGCCCTGGAAGCGCTCCCGCTCCCACTGTCCGGCCTTCAGCGCCGAATTGGCCTGGGGGATGTTTCGCGCCTGGGCCAACATGAGCGCGATCGTGTGCTCGGCCGCAGAGACGATGTTCGACTGGGGAGCATTCACCACCAGGACCCCCCGCCGGGTGGCGGTCTCCACGTCCACGTTGTCGAGTCCGATCCCGGCGCGACCGATCACCTTCAGCCATTCGGCCTTGTCCAGCACTTCCTCGGTGACCTTGGTCTGCGATCTAACGATCAGGCCTGAGTAGGGGGCGATGGCTTCGGCCAGCCCTTCCTTCGCCAGCTCCGGCTTGACATCGACCTCGTAGTCCTGACGAAGCAGCGCCAGGCCGCTCTCCGACAGCGGCTCGGTGACCAGGACCTTCATGGGCCGGGGTTACTGCCTTCCTGGCAAGACGGTAGAGAGTCCGGACGGCGCCGCGGCGAAGACTCCCTCAGCGGCCGCCACCGCCGACCCCCGCTTCAGGGGGTAACCCATCTCTTCCAGGGTGAGTTCGAGTGCGGCCAGGCACCGGATGATGTCGAACCGGTCGTAGTTGCCGAGGTGCCCGATGCGAAACACCTGGCCCTTCATGGGCCCCTGGCCCGGGGCCAGGATGATCCCGTGGTCCCGACGGACCTTGGCCACGAGCTCGTCACCGTCGATGCCCTCGGGCGCCCGGATTGCGGTGACCGCCCACGCCCGCTCCAGGTGCTCACCGGAGAGATCGAGCCCGAGTGCCCGGACACCCTCCTTGACGGCTGCCGACAGGATCCGATGACGCTCCAGAACGGCCTCGGGCCCCTCGTCGAAGTATCGGCGCAGCGCAGCCCGCATCCCAAGCATCAGGGAGATGGCGGGGGTGAATGGGTTCTCCGGGCTGGCCAGCTCGTAGGAATTCCTGTACTGGACCCAATCGAAGTAGAAGCGCGGGTTCTTGGCTTCTTTGGTTGCCTCCCAGGCAGCACCCGAGATGGATACGAACGACAGGCCCGGCGTGGCGCTGAAGGCCTTCTGCGATCCGCCCACGGCCACGTCGATGCCCCAGGCGTCGCCTTCGTACGGCACCGCTCCGAGGCTGGAGATCACGTCGGCCACCAGGAGCGCCCCGGCTTCGCGAGCCACCCTGCCGATGGCTTCGATGTCGTTGACGACTCCCGTCGACGTCTCACTGTGCTGGACGAGGATCCCCTTGACGCCAGGGGTCTCGGCGAGGACGGTGGCCACGTCTTCGGGGCGGACGGCTCGGCCCCACTCGTAGTCGATGCGCCGGACATCCTGGCCGAAGGCCTCGGCGATCCTGGCGAACCGGTCTCCGAAGTAGCCGGCCACCGGCACGATCACCGTATCCCCCGGCGAGAAGAGGTTCGCCACGGCAGACTCCAGACCACCGGTGCCGGACGAAGCGAAGATCAGGACGTCGTTGTTCGTCCGGTAGATCTTCTTCAGGCCTTCGGTGACCTCGCGGAGCAGGTCCCCGTAGCCCGGCCCTCGGTGATAGACGAGCGGGCTGCCCTGCGCGAGGAGCACTTCCGACGGAACCGGGGTGGGTCCCGGCGCCATGATGATCTCCGGCTTCTCCACGCCGCGTTCACTCCCTCGCATGCGGCCGGTCCCCTGGCCGCGGCTCCTCTGGCGGTTGGCCTAGGGTATCACCGGCGACTCAGCGGCCCGAGGGATCGTCGAGCGCGGACCGACTGAAGCCGTCTCCGTGCCACAACTCCCCTCTGGACCCCCAAATATCCCTCAGGGAAGGTACTCCCCGAATGCGATGGGGCCGGTACCATCGTTCCCACTTCAAGCGCGGGGGGTGGCCGAAAGGCCCGGAGCGGCGACGTGTCACCCAACTCTTATCTGGATTTCGATCTGCTCATCGAGAGCGAGGGCAGCAGCTACCGGGCTTCCGTGATCGACTCTCCGGCGGGCCAGTCGAACAACACATTCACGCTCCCCTTTTCCGAGAAAGACCTGGAGCTCCTGGTGCTCCAGGTCTTCAGGCTCACCTCACGCCGCTCCGTCCGGTCGATCGGCTCACCGGAGATGAGGGACGTGCGGTCGTTCGGCGGCCACCTGTTCGAATCGCTGTTCTCCGGACCGGTCGGCACGTGCCTGCTCAGGAGCATGGACGAGGCCGACCGGACCCAAGCTGGCCTTCGCGTCCGCCTCCATCTGGGAGACGCGCCCGCGCTCGCGAACATCCCTTGGGAGTTTCTCTACGACAGTTCCTCTGACGGCTTCCTGTGTCTCTCCGATCAGACGCCACTGGTCAGGTACATCGATCTGCCCCAGCGGGTGGAGCCGCTGGCCGCTACTCCCCCGCTGCGCATGCTGTGCTTGATCTCCAGCCCGGCCGGCTATCCGCCTCTGGACGTGGAGCACGAATGGGCCAAGATGAACGAGGCGCTCGGCCCGACCATGAAAGAAGGCCGGCTGATCCTGGAGAGAGTCGACACGCCTTCCCTGGAGGCCCTTCAGCGAAAGCTCCGCCGGGACACCTATCACGTCCTTCACTTCGTGGGCCACGGAGCCTTCGACGAGCAGGCCCAGGACGGAGTGCTCCTTTTCGAAGACCTGGAGGGGAAGGGACACCCGGTGAGCGGGGAGTCTCTCGGCGTTCTGCTCCACGACCACGAGTCGCTCCGGCTCGTGGTGCTGAATGCGTGTGAGGGAGCTCGGACCTCGTCGACCGATCCCTTCGCCGGCACGGCGCAGAGCCTGGTGCGCAAGGGAATCCCGGCTGTCATCGCCATGCAGTTCGAGATCTCGGATGTCGCTGCGATCACCCTAGCCAACGAGTTCTACTCGGCCGTGGCAGACGGCTACCCGGTCGACGCCGCCATCTCCGAAGCTCGCAAGGCGATCTTCACTCGGGTCAACGCCGTCGAGTGGGCGACCCCGGTTCTGTACATGCGCTCCCCCGACGGCCGCGTCTTCGACCTCGAGGACCAGGCGGAGCGCCAGGCAACACGGACCCGGCAGCAGGGGATCGCCCTCGTCCAACCGTCGCCGGTCGCCGAAGTGGAGCCTGCTCCAGCCTTGGAAGTCGAGCCGGCTCCGGTCGCCCCACCGCTGCGATCGCCTTCCGTCCCGGGTCCCGAGGGCCTCTGGAAGCAGCGTCGGGTGGTCATCCCCGTGGCTGTTGCCGCGGTCATCGCTCTCATCGTCGGGCTCGTGGCGCTGATCAACCGCGGGGGCCCATCCCAAGGGCCCCGCAACACGCCGGGTTCCCAGGAGCAGTCACCACCGCCTGCCACGCTGCTGCCCTCCAACCTCGCGTTCATTGCCGTTCCGGACGGCAATATCGAACGAGCGGATTCCGGAGCCATGCTTCGCATCGCACTGGTCGACGGAGTCCCGGCAGCGGTCGGGTCCGATGGTTCCCGGGGGGCCATCTGGGCCCCGATCAACGGGGCGAAATGGGAGCGAAGGACCATGCCCCTCCCTTCCGGTGTCGATAGTCAGAAATTGCAGGGGCTCGCTCAGAGAGACGGCGAACTGGTCGCAGTGGGGTGGCAGAAGGCCAATGGAACCCAGGCCGCTGCAGTCTGGACTTCGTCCGATGGGGGGGAGTCCTGGAAACTGATCGACCAGGGAGCCTCAGGCAGCCTGGCCAATCGAGTGGCGAACGTGGGGGGTCAGTTCGTGGCCGTCGGCCTCAGCGGCTCCAACGCCGCGCTGTGGAGCTCCCGGGACGGGATGACATGGACTCAGGACACGACGGGTGTCTTCAGCGCGGGCCGAGACCAGAGCCTTGCGTTGAGGGATATTTTCGAGGGCCGCTCCCACGCGGTCGCGGTGGGTGAGGACTCACTCGCAGGCGCGGCCGCATGGTACCTCGTCAAACCGAACGGGGGATGGACCCGGGCCGAGGTCAAAGATGCGCACGAGGGCCAAGCTCTGATCAGCGTGACCGGGGGGCCGGACAAATTCGTGGCGGTCGGCTACGACACGGTCAATGGAGGCGATGACGCTGCAATCTGGACGTCGAGTGACGGAACGACGTGGGACCGTGCTCCGACGAAGAGGGCTCTGCACCAGAACGGAGATCAGCGGATGAGGGGCGTGGTATACATCCCTCATGTCGGGTTTGTGGCCGTGGGAGTCGACGGCCCCGACGCGGCGGTCTGGACCTCGGGGGACGGTCTGGTCTGGACCCGATCGAAGGCGGCCCTGAGCGGAAGCGGCAAGCGGGAGATGACGGGCATCATCGCCACTGATGCTCAGCTCTTCGTCGTGGGTAGGGAGCAGGGCCGCGCGGCCATCTGGACGGCCAAGCTCAGATCCTGAACCTGAAGGGCGCCGGTCGACTCGTCAGCCGCCGAGACGCCTTCGCAGCAGCTCCCCGGCCACGCCCGGGTTCGCCGCGCCTTTCGTCTTCTTCATCACTTGGCCGACCAGCGCGTTGAGCGCTCCCTCTTTCCCATTGCGGAACTGCTCGGCGGGGCCGGGATTCTCCGCGATGACCTGGTCGACGACGCTCTCGAGCGCCGAGGCATCCGAGAGCTGCCGGAGCCTCCTGGCCTCGACGATCGCCCCGATCGGCTCGCCCGAGTCGAATGCCACCTGGAGGGCGGTCTTCGCGCCGGCCGAGGAGATCGTTCCCTCCGCGAACAGCCGAACCAGCTCGGCCAGATGCTGCGGCGTGACCCTCGATTCCGCCAGCGATTGGTCGTGCTCTCGAAGCAGCGCCGCCAGGTCTCCGGTCATCCAGTTCGCGGCTGGCTTCGGATCGGCTCCGAGCGATACCGCCTGCTCGAAGAAGTCCGCCCAGGCTCTCGTCCCCCCAACCAGCACGGCCTGGCGGAGGTCAAGGCCATACTCCTCCTCGAAGCGGCGGCGCCTGGCTGCAGGCAGCTCTGGAAGCTCTGCCCGGAGCTTCTCGATCCACTCCGGATCGGGTTCGATCGGTGCAAGGTCGGGCTCCGGGAAGTAGCGGTAGTCGAACGCGTACTCTTTCGACCGGCCGTGGCTTGTGACGCCGCGGTTCTCCTCCCAGTGGCGGGTCTCCTGGATCAGCTTTTCACCTCGCTTGATCGCATCGATCTGCCGGCCCTGCTCGTATCTGAGGGCCTGGTAGATCGAGCGGATCGAGTTCAGGTTCTTGATCTCCACCTTCGTGCCTAGCTCGTCATCTCCCACCACGCGGACGCTGATGTTCGCGTCACACCGGAGTGAGCCTTCCTCCATCCGGACGTCGGAAACACCGAGCGCCTCCAGCGTGCCCCGCAGCTCGGTGAAGTACGCTCGAGCCTCCTCAGGAGTTCGCATGTCCGGCTCGGATACCACCTCGACGAGCGGTACGCCCGCCCGGTTGTAGTCCTCCAGTGCGTATTCGGCCCCCCCGATCCGGCCGGTGGCACCGGCGTGGGCCGTCTTCCCCGTGTCCTCCTCCAGGTGTACTCGGGTGATGCCGATTCGGCGGGCGTCGCCGTCGACCTCGACGTCCAGGTGCCCGTTGATGCACAGCGGAAGATCGTATTGGGAGATCTGATAGTTCTTCGGCATGTCCGGATAGAAGTAGTTCTTCCGGTGGAACAGCGAGCGAGGGGCGATCTCACAGTCCAGAGCCAGCCCGATCTTGATGGTGTACTCGATGGCCTTCTCGTTCGGCACGGGCAGGGTGCCGGGGTGACCCAGGCAGATCGCGCACACGTGCGTGTTGGGCCGCGCCCCGAACTCGTTGATGCAGCCACAGAACATCTTCGTGACAGTCGCAAGCTCGACGTGGCACTCGAGCCCGATCACGGTCTCGAATTGGTCGGACATCTCGACCAAACGATACCGGCCGAAAGCCTCACTTGACGAAACGTTCAACCGAGCTTTCGACGGACCCCGATACCATGGGGCGAGTGGCTGGTCGGGGCACCGTCTCTCGCCATCAGATTCGGAAACCGGTCTGGGGAGCTGGTCAGGCTTCGCCTGCTCTGATTTGGTCGGCCCTGGCCACTGTCTACGTCATCTGGGGATCCACGTACCTCGCCATCCGCGAGGCCGTCCTGACGCTTCCTCCCCTCCTCATGGCCTCCGTTCGGTTCGTCGTCGCTGGAGCCCTTCTGTTCGCGTGGGCGATCCGCCGAGGCGACCATGAGGGCGATCGCCCTGGGTGGCCGGAATGGCGCTCGGCCTTCATCGTGGGGAGCCTCCTGCTGCTCGTCGGCAACGGCGGCGTGGTCCTGGCGGAACGGAGCGTCCCGACCGGGATCGCGGCCCTGGTGATCGCGACCATCCCCCTGTGGATGGCCGTGATCGACCGGGTGTTCTTCGGTCAGCGGCTGGCACCGCAGGCGATCGTCGGCCTAGTCCTCGGATTCGGAGGCCTGGCCGTCCTGGTGGGTGGGACCGGAAGCGGCAAGCTCGACCTGGTTGGAATGGTGATCCTGCTGACCGCGGCCCTCGGGTGGGCGATCGGCTCGATGTACTCGAGGAGCGCCCGCCTGCCGAACCGGCCTCTCGTTGCCACGGCCATGGAGATGCTGGCCGGCGGAGTGGCCCTGGCCATCGCCGGAGCCCTCCACGGGGAGTTCGGGAGGATCCACCCGGAGCGGTTCAGCACCGCGTCTCTCCTCGGCCTCGCGTACCTGATCGTGTTCGGGTCGTGGGTTGCGTTCTCGGCGTACATCTGGCTCCTGCGGTCCGCGCCTATCTCGCTCGTCTCCACCTATGCGTACGTCAATCCCGTGGTGGCGGTGTTCCTTGGGTGGGCCTTCCTGTCCGAGGGGATCACCCCTCGAACAGTCGTGGCCGGAGCGGTCATCCTGGCGGCCGTGGCGCTGATCCTTTCCGCCAGGAAGATCCCTCCGGGCGACCCCGCCGACGCCGCCCCCGACGCGGCCCGCCTCGATGGGACCAGGCGCGGTTAGCTGGCGAGCGATTCCACCAGCCCGGGGCGGGCGGCGAACTGGATGTCCTGCTCCAGCGCGTACGCGGCTCGGAGGACCGTGGCCTCATCCAGGAACTTGCCCATGAGTTGGAAGCCGACGGGCAGGCCACCGGGGGCAAGTCCGCACGGGATGCTGATCGCGGGCATCCCCGAAAGGTTCGAGGGGATGGTGAAGATGTCCGAGAGGTACATGGTCAGCGGATCCTCGGTCTTCTCACCCAGCCTGAACGCGGTCGTCGGCGAGGTCGGACCGACCAGCAGATCGAATCGCTCGAAGGCTCGGTCGAAGTCCCGGATGACCAGCGTTCGGACCTTCTGAGCCTGACCGTAGTACGCCTCGTAGTAGCCGGCCGAGAGCGAGTAGGTGCCGAGCATGATCCGGCGCTTCACTTCGTCGCCGAAGCCGGCGCCTCTCGTCCTCATGTTCATCTCCATGACGTCGGACCCTTCCGCCCGGAAGCCGTATCGCACACCGTCGTATCGAGCCAGGTTTGACGAGCACTCCGCCGGAGCCAGCAAGTAATAGGCCGACAGCGCGTACTCGGCGTTGGGCAGGCTCACCGGCTCCACCGAGGCGCCCAGCCGCTCGAGCCTGTCCACCGCCTCCCGAACCGAGTCCCGCACTCCGCGCTGGACGCCTTCGGTCGACAGCCAGCCCTCGACCAGGCCGATTCGCAGCCCACGGACCCCGGCGTCGAGTCCATCCGTGTAGTCAAGTACGGGGTCGGACAGGCTGGTGGCGTCCATGGGATCGTGCCCGGCGATCGCCCCCAGGAGAACGGCCGTGTCCCGAACGTCCCTGGCGAACGTGCCGATGTGGTCGAGCGAGGAGGCGAAGGCGATAAGCCCGTACCGCGAGATACGTCCGTACGTCGGCTTCAGGCCGACCACCCCGCACAGCGACGCGGGCTGGCGGACGGACCCGCCCGTGTCGGTGCCCAGCGCCCACACGGCCGCCCCGGCAGCCACAGCCGCGGCCGATCCACCCGAAGAGCCCCCCGGAACCGTGTCCACATTCCATGGGTTGTGCGCCGGCCCGTAGGCCGAGTTCTCGTTGGACGAGCCCATGGCGAACTCGTCGCAGTTCGTCTTCCCGACCAGAATCGACCCTGCGTCTCCCAGGCGCTGCCACGGGGTGCAGCTGTAGGGCGGCACGTACGGCTCGAGGATCTTCGAGCCTGCCGTCGTCCGGATCCCCTTGGTACACAGCACGTCCTTCAGCGCCAGGGGGATGCCGGCCACGGGCCCGAGCTCCTGCCCAGTCTGGAATTCGTGGTCGACCTCTTCGGCCCGTTGGCGGGCCAGATCGCCCGTTACCATCAGGAAGGCGTGCAGCTCGCCGTCCAGTGCGTCGATCCGCCGAAGAGCCGACTCGACGATCTCGGTCGCGCCGGCCCCGCCTTTTCTCAGAATCCCGGCCAGCTCGTGCCCGGGTCGCGAACCTTCTCGGCATGCTCCAGGATCAGCCCCAGCTGCCGACGGAAGCGGTCCCGCTCCTCGGGAGTGAGGGCCAGGCGAGCCAGTCTTGCCACGTGGTCGACGTCGATCTCAACCGGCATGAAGCTCGAGTGTACCGAGCCTCAGACGCCCTCGATCGCCGGGAAATTCGAGGTGACCACCACCGTCACGATCGTGCCGACGGTGTGAGCCTGGTCGTGCGCCACATCGAGGGCGGGAAGGTACGTGGACACAACCTCCTTCGGCCTGGACTCCCTGTGGCCCCACAGGATCTCGGACCGGGTGAGCTCGGCCGGAGCAGGCTTCACCGGCAGCACCACGAACCCCGCCCTTTGCAGGTACCGAACGACCTGTGCCGCACGTCCACCGGAGTTGGCGTCCAGCACCTGCACGGTCACGTTGGCCGGCGACAGCGGGGTGAGCGGCGCCTCGCGCCCGACGCCCCCCAAAGGCCTCCCGTCTCGCATCCGCTCGAACAGTCTGGAAGCCTGCGGCTGAAGGAGCTGCAGGTAGTCGACCCCGCTCACCTGGACCGGGACTGCGGGCACGATCCTGAAGTACACGTGCCTCTGCCCGAGCTTCCCCAGCTTTCGCGTGAGGTCCTGCAATGCAAAGATGTTCATGTTCTCGTCGACGATCAGATTCTTTTGCACTGCCTTGATCAGCTCGGGCAAGTGGAAGACCGATCCGATCGACAACGCCTTCTCGATCAAGGCCCGCATGAACAGCTGCTGCCGCGAGATCCGGGAGAAATCCGGGATGTTGTCTCCCTCGAGGTGGCGGGCCCGGACGAAGGCCAGCGCCGTTCCCCCCTGCAGGTTGTAGCACCCGGCACGTGGCAGGTTCAGCCGGGCGAGCTTGTCCTTCATCGGCCGGTCGATGCAGACAGGGATCCCTCCCAGAGCATTCACCAACCGCTCGAACCCGACGAAGTTCACCTCGACGTAGTGGTTGATGCGCAGGCCGGTGAGATTCTCCACGGTCCGCACCATCAAGTTGGGGCTATACGAGAAGGCCGTGTTGATCTTGTTCACTCCGTGGCCGGGGATCGGCACGCGGAGGTCCCTCGGGATCGACAGCACGATCGTTCGGCTCTTCTGCACGTCGACCTGGACCAGGATGATCGTGTCCGAGCGCTGACCGGCAGCGGCCCTGCTGTTGGTGCGAAGCGCCCTCTGTTGCTTCTTGCTGAGCCCCTTGCGGCTATCGCTCCCCAGGATCAGGAAGGTGCAGGCCTCTCGGATGCAGATGGGGTCGACGTTCGTCAGGCAGTCTTGCCCCCTGCAACTCGACCCGACCGGAACCTTGGTGAAGTGTCGATCGACGTTGAGGATGGTGACGATGGCGAACCCCGACCCAACGGCCACCAGCAGCGACAGCACCCCCGCCGTCACCAGGAACGCCATGGTGGCACGGTGGGGAGGTGGGGGTGTCATAGGATCGGTGGCGGCTCGGCCCATTAGTCTTGGGGAAGGGTACAAGCCGGCCGGGACGTCGGAGGCGCCCGTGAGCGACATCGTGTGGAGTCCTTCTGAGGATTACGTGGAGCGTGCCAACGTCACCCGGCTGATGCGTGCCCACGGCATCGGGTCCTACGAGGAGCTGGTCAAACGGTCCCAGGACGACGTGGAGTGGTTCTGGGAGGCCGTCGTACGGGACCTGGGGATCGAGTTCTACCGGCCTTACCGCCGGGTCCTCGACGAATCCGATGGAAAGCCCTGGGCGAAGTGGTTCGTCGGAGGAAGGATCAACCTGGCCCACAACTGCGTGGATCGGTGGGCGGAGCGGACCCCTGACAAGGTCGCCGTCATCTGGGAAGGCGAGGATGGCCCGGCCCGGCTCGTCACCTACCGCGAATTGCACGAAATGGCCAACCGGTTGGCCGGAGCCCTCAGAGAGCTCGGAGTGAGCGCCGGCGACACGGTGGGAGTGTTCATGCCGATGGCCCCCGAGATCGTCGCCGCCACCCTCGCATGCGCCAAGCTCGGGGTTATCTACCTGCCGATCTTCTCCGGCTACGCGGCCGACGCCGTCGCCACGCGACTGCAGGATGCGGAGGCGATGGTGCTGATCACCGCGGATGGGACGACTCGGAGGGGCAAGACGGTGCCGATGAAGGAAACGGCAGATGAGGCCGCAGCGGCGTGCCCCAGCGTCAAGCATCTGGTGGTGTGGCCGCGGCTGGGAAGGTCGGACCTGCCGTGGCACGAGGGTCGGGACCACCGATGGAATGACCTGCTGGATGGACAGCAGCCGGGCTTCGAGAACGAGCAGCTGGATGCCGAGCACCCTTTGTTCATCGCCTACACGTCCGGGACAACGGGCCGCCCGAAGGGTTCGGTCCACGTCCACGGCGGACTGCTGGTCAAGGTGGCCGAGGAGGTCGCCTACCAAGCGGACCTTCGTCAGGACGAGATCCTGTTCTGGGTCACCGACCTCGGCTGGATCATGGGGCCGTGGGAGCTGATCGGGGCCGGAGCCCTGGGAGCGACTGTGTTCCTGTTCGACGGCGCGCCCAACCATCCCGGCCCGGACCGGATCTGGGACATGGTGGAGCGGCATCGAATCACGACCCTCGGCATCTCGCCCACCCTGATCCGTTCGCTCATCCCGACGGGCGACGAGATGGTCAAGCGGCATGACCTTTCGTCCTTACGTATCCTGGGCTCAACCGGTGAACCCTGGAACCCGGACCCGTACCTGTGGTTCCTGAACGTGGTGGGGGGCGGACGCTGCCCGATCATCAACATCTCAGGCGGCACCGAGGTCGGGGCCTGCTTCCTGTCCCCACTGCCCATCACCGAGCTCAAACCCTGCACTCTGCGCGGTCCGGCGCTGGGAATGGACGTCGACATCTGGGATGCGGAGGGCAGGCCGGTCGGGCCCGGTGAGGTTGGCGAGCTGGTGTGCAAGAAGCCCTGGCCAGGGATGACCAGGGGCCTCTGGAAGGATCCGGACCGGTACTTGGCAACCTACTGGAGCCGGTGGCCCGACGTCTGGGTCCATGGAGACTGGGCGAGCCGGGACGAGGACGGCTTCTGGTTCCTGCACGGGCGCTCGGACGACACCATGAACGTGGCCGGCAAGCGGGTGGGCCCGGCCGAGGTGGAGAGCGCCCTGGCCCACCACCCCGCGGTCGCCGAGAGCGCGGCGGTCGGTATCCCCGACGAGATCAAGGGCGAAGCCATCTGGTGCTTCGTCCTGGCCACGCCGGGCACCGACCCGACTGACGAGCTGGCCGCGGAGCTGTCGGGGGTGGTCACCGGTCACCTGGGTAAGGCGTTCAAGCCGTCCCGCATCGTGTTCGTGGACGAGCTGCCCAAGACTCGAAGCGCGAAGATCGTTCGCCGGGCCCTGCGGGCACTGGTCATGGGCCAGGACGTGGGCGATCTCTCCAGCCTGGAGAACCCGGGTTCGCTCGACGCCATCAGCACGAGGCTATGAGCCCTGTCATGCGATCTCGACGCTTTCGATGATCCGTTTCCGTGACGGTTGCGAATCACGCTGGAAGCGAGAGGAGTTCATCCATCCTGAGGCCCCCAGCGGTGACGTCCGACCTCGCCCTGCCCGAACAGGGGCTGCGTCGACGGAGACCGGTCGTGGCCGTTCCTAGCATCGAGGATGCCCGCGACCGCGACCTGGTCCGGCAGATTCGCTCGGGCGACGAGGAGGCCTTCCGCGCCTTGTTCCGACGGTACGGCCCGCTGGCCAAAGGACTGGCCTTCAAGGTGCTTCGGCAGCCGTCCATGGCGGAGGAGGTCGTGCAGGAGGCATTCCTGGCCCTGTGGAGAGATCCCCGCAGCTACCACGAGGATCGAGGGAGCTTTCGGACGTGGCTCCTGTCCACCGTGCATCACCGGGCCGTCGATATGGTCAGGCGGGAAGAGGCCCAGCGCCGCAGGAGCTACGAGCAACATTCGGCCGAGGCCCATGCCGAGGACATCGCGGACTCCGTCGCGGAACGGGTGGACCTGGCGGAGACGAGGAAGCACGTCCGCGGGGCCCTGGAGGACATCCCTGCGGCCCAGCGGCAGATCCTCGAGCTGATGTACTTCGAGGGAAAGTCGCAGAGCGGCATCGCCGAGGAGCTCGGGCTGCCGCTCGGCACGGTCAAGAGTCGGACGCTGCTGGGGATGCGCAGGCTCCGTCTTCTCCTGGGAGAGGAACGATGATCGCCGGACAGCGGCCCCACGACCAGATCGAGGAGCTCATCGCCGCCGACGCCTTGGACGGGCTCGACGAGGCCGGAAGGCGGGAGCTCGCGCGGCTCCGCGAGGAACACGGCCAGGACTGCGTCGAGTGCCTCCGGCTGGAGTCGGCGTACCGGGAGGTCGCTTCCCAACTGGCCGCCGCGGTGGGGCCGATGCCGCTGTCTCCTGACGCGGAGGACGCCCTGATCCGGGCGGCCCGACAGCCTTTGGCTGCGCGGGAGGAGCCGGGTCGACGCCGGCTGCACGTGATCCTCGGGGGTCTTCGGGGCCAGCGCGCGGTCGCCGCGGTCGCCGTGGCCGCGGCCATCGCCCTCCTGGGCGGCCTGGCCGGCTACTCGATCGCCCCGAAGACGGCTCCGCTGGCCACGGTCTCCTACCGATCGGGCAACCAACGGCTCACCATCGTCTACGTGAAGGGCCAGACGCAGGCCCTGGCCATCGGGTCGAACCTGCCCATCCTTCAGGGGGGCAAGGTCTACGAGCTCTGGTACCAGCCGAACGAAGGGGCGAACATGCGGCCGGCGGGAACGTTCGTGCCGACAAATGGAACGGTGGTGGCGCCCGTGCAGCTCGGCGAGTCGTTCGTGGCGGTGGCCATGAGCATCGAGCCGCGGGGCGGAAGCCCCCAACCGACCACGAAACCCATCTTCGTTACGCCTGTCTGATTACGTTCGGTTTCCCCACCTACGGGGCGGCGGCGCCCTCACGGGCGCTTGCGAGTACGACTGGCTCCTCGATGGCGGGCCGGGTCTGCGCTCTCCGCAGGAAGAGCAGCGTGATCGCTCCGGCTGCCGCGGTCACCCCGGCCGCGACGCCCATGGCTACTCTGGGGCCGAACTGTTCGGCGATCCATCCAACCAGCGGGCCGCCGATCGGCGTCGTGCCCAGGAACACCACGGCGAACAAGCCCATCACCCGGCCCCGCATCTCCGGCGTCGAGCCCAGCTGCAGGAGCGAGTTCGACATGGCGATGAACGCCGTGCTGGCCACCCCGATGGGAAGCATCGCGACAAGCTCGAACCCGAGGCCCGGGGCCACGGCTGCCAGCAAGAGAAATACGCCCAACGCGATCGCCGCTGTTGCCAGGAGACGCCGGCCGGCCTTACCCCAGGCAGCTACGGCCAGGCCGCCCACCACGGCTCCAGCGCCCATCACCGAGAAGAGCACACCGAAGGCGCCCGCCCCCGCGTGGAAGGCGAACCGCACCATCAGAGGCAGCACGACCGAAAAGTTGTAGGCGATCGCCCCGACCACCGCCATGAGGAGCAACGGGATCCTGAGCTCGGGGGTCCGCCACACGTAGCGCAGCCCGGCACGAAGCTGCCCGCGCTGCCGGGTGGTGATCTTCCCTCGCTGGAGCTCGCTCGTCCGCATCTTGAGGAGACCCGCGATGACCGCGACGTAGGAGCCCGCATTCACCAGGAAGCAGATGCCCACGCCCACCGTCGCGATGAGGACTCCGGCCACCGCCGGTCCCACGATTCGGCTGGCATTGACGATGACGCCGTTCAGGCTCACTGCGTTCGTCACGTACTCGCGTCCCACCATCTCCATCACGAATGTCTGGCGGGTCGGCATGTCGATCATGGTGACCAGACCGAGCCCCAAAGCCAGCGCGTAGACCATCCACAGCGTCACCACGTGAGTCACCGTGAGCAGGCCGAGAACCAGGGCCAGAACCGCCGATGCGCTCTGGGTCCAGACCAGCAGCTTGCGCTTGTCCACTCGATCGGCGATGAGCCCACCCCAAGGACCAAGCACCAGAGTCGGCAGAAACTGAAGAGCCGTCACGGCGCCGAGAGCCACGCCACTCCCCGTGAGCTCGAGCACCAGCCACGCCTGCGCGACCGACTGTATCCACGTGCCACTCATGGACACGATCTGTCCGAAGAAGTACAGGCGGTAGTTGCGCGTCCCGAGCGACCGGAAGGTGCGAGAGGCTGCCAGGCGAAGTTGGCTCATTGCTCTTCGCTCACGAAGCGTTCGAGGATCCCCACCGCTCGATCGATCACGGCCCGCTCTTCATGCCGAAGCGAGCGGAGTCGTCGGGCCAGGTAGGCCGTCTTGCGAGAACGGCTGCGGTCGAGGAGCTGCCTGCCCTGCCGGCTGGCCGTGATCCTTGCGACTCGCCGATCGCTTGGATCGACGTCCCGGCGCACCAGTCCCTCGCTCTCCAGCCGGGCCACGATCGGCGTCATCGTCGGCGGCTGGACCTTCTCCACCGCGGCCAGCTCCCCCAAGGTGAGGGGCCCCAGCCGCTCCACGCTGGACAGCGCGGAGAGCATCGACGGCGTGATCCCCGTGTCGGCCAGCTGGCGAAGCCGACGGGCCAGCCTCATGACGACCAACCGCAGACCTGCGGCCAGCTCGACGGACTCGTCCGGATCGACTGCCGCTGGAGGTGGTGGGGAGACGCCGGGTTGCACCATACGAAGCGTAGAAACTATTTAGGTATGCGAACTATTCCAACGGTGAGCCGGGCGACGCCGCTCACGTACCGTCAGGCCTCGCCCTTCGAGCGACGGGCGGCCAGGATGGCCTGCTTCCTGGCCAGCCTGGCTTCGCGACGGAGCTTGGCCTCACGCTGGCGCCGGCGCTGTTCTTCATCCTCGGCAACCACCGGGGGAACCGGCCGGGGACGGCCGCCAGCATCCAGGGCCACGTACACGAGGTAGGCGCTCGACGTGTGGAGGTTGCGGCCCGTCACCACGTTCTCGGCCTCCACCCGGACCCCCACCTCCAGAGACGTCCGCCCGACGTCGTTCACCATGGCCCGGACGGTGACCACGTCACCCACGACCACGGGCTCGATGAACGACATCTCGTCCATGACCACGGTGACCACCGGCCCCCCGCAGTGCTTCATCGCCGCCAGGCCCCCAGCCGTGTCGACCATCTTCATGACCTCCCCGCCGTGCACGTTGCCCAGGAGGTTCGCCGTGGTCAGGTCCATCTGCCGGATGAGGGTCACGGACGAGGCCGACCCTGGCTTGGGGGTCAGATCCCATTTCACGGGGCCAGACGATACAACCGAGCGCCAACCCCATTTCCACGAGAGCCTCCACTCAACGAGGCGGATGCGGGTAAGACAGACGAGGTAACGCTCGCCGGAACTCCCGGGAGGCCCGGATCGTCCAGTGAAGGAGCAAGCCGGACGCTCAACGCCGGCCGTAGGAACAGATGAGTATGAAAACCAGGGAAACTACCGCGCGGCCTCCGCAGGACGTGTCGCATCGTCGCCGGGGTCCGGCCAGGCGTGTGATCGATCGGCCCGGAGTCCAGACCGCTGCCGCCCTCCTTCTCTATCTGATCACATCCCTCCTGTTCTTCGGGATCCCGGTTCTCCGCGACATCAAGCATTCCTACGTGGGACTGGGCCGCCCCGGGCTCGGCACCGGCTTCACCGACCCGAGCGTGTACATATGGTCGTTGCTCTGGTGGCCGCACGCCCTCACCCACGGCATGAACCCCTTGTTCACCCACCTGGTGTGGGCCCCCCAGGGAGTCCATCTCGGATGGACGACCACGGTCCCCGCCGCGTCCATCCTCGCCTGGCCTGTCACCGCCTGGCTGGGTCCTGTCACCTCCTACAACGTGTGGATGCTCCTGGCTCCCGCCCTGGCCGGGTGGACCGCCTTCCTCCTGTGCCGCCACGTGACCGGGTCGTTCTGGCCATCGGTGGTTGGTGGGTACCTGTTCGGGTTCTCCAGCTACGAGCTGGCCCAGATGACCGCCCACATGAACCTCTCCTTGATCTTCCCCGTTCCCCTGGCGGTGCTCCTGGTGCTACTCCGCATGGAGGGACGATTGAAGCCGCTCCGATTCGTCCTCCTTTTCGCCGTGACCGTCGCCCTCCAGTTTTCCTTCTCCACCGAGATCCTGTTCACCCTGACCATGTTCGGAGGGCTCGTCGGAATCCTGGCCCTGGCCCTCATTCCTCGAGTGAGGGCGCCATTGAGCCGGACTGCTGGGTGGACGGCGCTCTCGTATGGGGCGGCAACGGTAGTGCTGGCTCCGTTCGTCCTGGCCTTGGCCGGCGGCTCAGGGTTCGTTCCAAGCACGTGGCCTTCGAAGTACTCTACGGATCTCCTCAACCTGGTGGTTCCCACACGCATCTCGCTCCTTGCGCCGTCGGCTGCAGGAGGGATCGCGAGTCGATTCGCCGCCGGGCTCAGCGAAGAGGGCGCCTACCTCGGGCCGCTCCTCATCGTGGTGGTGCTGTTCGCGATCGGGGCCATCCGCACTCGCGCCGGGCAGCTGCTGCTGGGAGCGCTCGGCTTGATCGTGCTCGCCTCCCTGGGGCCGAGCCTTCTGGTGGCCGGCACCGAACGGATCCCGATGCCCTGGGCCGTGACAGCCAAACTTCCCGTGGTGCGGATGGCCCTGCCGGCTCGGTTCATGCTCTACGCCTGGCTGGTCGTGGGGGTCCTGGCCGCAGTCTGGCTGGCCGCTCCGAGCGGGCGAGCCTTCTCCCGGTGGGGGAAGTGGGCCATGGCCGTTCTCTGTCTGCTCGCCCTCCTTCCGAACCTGACCCTGCCCCTGTGGAATGGCAGGACGGATACGCCGGTGTTCTTCTCCACCGATCTGCATCGACGGTACCTGGAGCCCGGACGCAACACCCTGGTGATCCCGTTCGCGAGCAACGGGTTCAGCATGCTCTGGCAGGCGGAGGCCGACATGTCGTTCCCGATGACCGGCGGCTACATCGCGTGCGCGATCCCCCGCGACTATCGTCGCTGGGCCATCGTGGCATCATTCCTGTCGAAGCGACGGATCCCACGGTACGACATCCAGCTCCAGGCCTTCCTCGGCCACTTCGACGTCGCCAACATCGTGGTGGATCCTCGAGCCGTGGGACCGTGGCGTCGCGTATTCGCCAAGATTCCCGTGAGACCGGCCGACGTGGGCGGGGTTCTCTACTACAGGGTCCCCGACAGACTCCTCGCCGAGTACCGGCGCCGGCCACGGCCACTCAACGTGGAGTGGAGGGCGTTGCGGCGCGGCTGCCAATGACCGCCTGAAGAGGCGGGAAGACGCTTGATAGTCTGCGGCTCGCCCGAACGGGTACCAGCAAGCAGCAAGGACAGCGTGACGCCATGGGGTATCGGCAAACGGCCAGGTCCTCGAGCGATATCCGCGCTGAGGAACTCCAGGGTGAGGGGCCCGACCGATCAGGCCGGAGAGAGTCGTGGACGCGAGCCGCAGGCGCCTTTGGTCTCTACCTGGTTGCATCCGTTGTCTTCTTCGGCCTGCCGATTCTCTCCGACCCTCGCAACGCCTTCATCGGACCCCCCACCCACCCCGACTCCCGGTTCTTCTTCTGGGCGCTTGCCTGGTGGCCGCACGCCCTGATCCACGGGCTGAACCCGATCTGGACCAATGCGGCGTGGGCGCCCATCGGATACAACATGGCCTGGGCCCCGGGAGCTCCTGGGCCCAGCCTGCTGGTGCTCCCGGTCACGGTGGCTGCGGGGCCGATTGCCTCGTACAACCTCCTGGCCCTCCTGGCGTGTCCGATGGCGGCCCTGACCGCATTCATCCTTTGCAGGTACGTCACCGGCAGGTTCTTGCCCTCGCTGGTGGGCGGTTACCTTTTCGGCTTTTCCACCTACCAGCTCGGACACCTTGGCTTGCACGTCTATCTCGAGCTGGTCTTCGTCATGCCGCTGGCCGTGTACCTCGTGCTGTTACGACTGGATGGCGCCGTCGGGGCGCGTCGATTCGTTCTCCTGCTCACGGTCCTGCTGGCGCTCCAGTTCCTCACGTCGACCGAGCTCTTCGCCACCATGCTCCTGTTCGGCGGTCTGACCGCCGCGCTCGCCTTCCTGCTCGGGCCCTCGGAGCGACGGGCCGCTCTGCTCGAAACGGGGAAGCTGATCGGCATGTCCCTCCTCCTGACGGGGATCGTCGTAAGCCCGTATCTCTGGTACGCGTTCGCCTACGGTGTTCCCCGGAGGGGGCTGGACGGCTCGGATCTCCTGAGCTTCTTCGTTCCCAGGCTTCGCACGCTCATCGGGTCCGGGGCCTTCTTCCCCGTAACCAGGAAGTTCCCGGCAGCCTCCAGAGAAGACACGGCTTACCTGGGACTCCCGCTGATCGGCATCCTCGTGCACTTCGCGGTCACGGAGCGCCGCCGCCGCTCCGCGAAGCTTCTCGTGGGTGGCCTCCTGGTGACCGCTTTAGCCACCCTCGGGCCCAAGCTCTACGTGAACGGACACGGAACCATTGCCCTGCCCTGGCGGGCGGTTCAATCCCTCCCCGTCGTCAACAACGCCGCTCCGAGGCGATTCAGCATGTACGTCTTCCTGATCGCGGCGGTCATGGTCGCCATGTGGCTCTCCGCCGGCGGGAGGCCCTGGGCCAGGTGGGGAGCCGCGTTGGTGGCCGTCGCCATGCTTATCCCGAACTACTCGCCCAACTACCTGCATGGACGAGCCGAGATCCCGCGGTTCTTCGCCAGCGGCGACTACCGCCGCTTCGTGGAACCCGGAGAGAATGTCCTCGTCATGCCCGCGGAAGCGCCGGGCCGGCTCCCCCAGGCCAGCAGCGTGCTGATCCAGGCTCGCACCGGATTCTCGTTCCGGATGCCCCTCGGCTACACCGGGCCTCCACCACCGGAGTACCGGCGGTCACCCATCCTGCAGGCGCTGTACGAAGGACGGGTCCCCGCCGTCGGCCCCGCTGAGTTCGGACGGTTCCTCGGGTCGCACCAGGTCCGAGCCATCATCCTGGACCGAGGTTCTGAGCTCGAGCCTGGGCTCACGGCGTTGATGAACGCCCCACCGGAACGCGTCGACGACGTGTTGATCTACGAGGTTCAGTCGACGTAGCGCTTGAGCAGGTTGCGGGCGATGACAACGCGCTGGATCTGATTCGTGCCCTCGTAGATCTGGGTGATCTTCGCGTCGCGCATCATTCGCTCGACCGGATACTCGCGCATGTAGCCGTAGCCTCCGAGGACCTGCACCGCGTCGGTGGTCACCTTCATGGCCACATCGCCCGCGTAGCACTTGGCCATCGAGGCGAACTCCGTCATCCGAGGATCCTTGGCGTCGACCAGGGACGCCGCCCTGTACACGAGCAGGCGGGCTGCTTCGATCTCCATGGCCATGTCGGCCAACATGAACTGGATCCCCTCGAATTGGCTGATGGGCTTGCCGAACTGCTGGCGCTCGTTCGCGTAGCGTGCAGCGAAGTCGAAGGCGCCCTGGGCGATCCCCAGAGCCTGGGCTGCGATCGTGGGCCTGGAATAGTCGAGCGTCTGCATGGCGTAGGTGAAACCTTCGCTCTCCTCTCCGATCAGCCGGTCCGCGGGGATCTCGGTGTTCTCGAGGTACACCTCGCGGGTGGGCGAGCCGTGGATGCCCAACTTGTGCTCGGCCTTGCCGAAGGAGACCCCGGGGTCGTCGGTATACACGACGAAGGCGCTGATCCCTTTGGCCTGCTGTTCGGGATCGCGGGTGGCGAACACCGTGTACGCATCGGACACTCCGGCCCCGGTGATGAAGCGTTTCGTGCCGGACAGCCTGAAGCCACCGTCACTCTTCTCATAGCGCGACTTCATCGCCACCGAGTCGCTGCCGCTGTCCGGCTCGGTCAGGCAGTAGGACATCTGGTGCTCACCCTTGCCGATACCCGCGAAGAGCTCGTGCTTCAGCTCATCCGAGCCGGCCAGCATCACAGGGATGGCGCCCAGCCGACTGACCAGGGGGATCAGGGCGCACCCCGCAGACACCCGCGAGATCTCCTCGATCAGGACCGCGAAGGTGAGCGAGCCGCCCCCCGAGCCCCCGAACTCCTCGGGATAGCCGACGGCCATGAGTTCGTTCTCCACGAAGAGCTTGTGCACGTCCCAGGGAAACTCGTCCGTCTCGTCGATCTCGGCAGCCCGGGCCAATCCGATCCGCTCCTCGACGATCTCGCGGACCAGGCCGCGGAATTCCTCCAGCTCCTCGGGAAGAGCGAAGGGTCTCTCGGCCACCGCGGCTTCAGGGCAGCCGGCGGACGATCAAGGCGTCGCCCTGGCCGCCACCCCCGCACAGGGCCGCGCCACCGAGGTCAACACCGCGCCGCCGCATCTCGTACACCAGAGTGAGGACCAGCCGGCACCCGCTCATCCCGATGGGGTGCCCCAGGGCGACTGCTCCACCGTTCACGTTGACGATCTCGTCGTCCACCCCGAGCATCCGCGTGGCGTTCAACGCTACCGAGGCGAACGCCTCGTTGATCTCCACCAGCCCGAGGTCGTGGGCGTCCTTGCCGGCCTTCTTGAGCGCGTTCTGCATGGCCAGCGCGGGCACCGTGTGGAGGTAGGCGTATCGCTCGGCGCTCATGCCGTGAGAGACGATCTCCGCGATGGGCGCGAGGCCAAGCTCCTGCGCCTTCCTGGCCGACGTGACCACGACCGCCGCTCCCCCGTCGGAGATCTGCGACGCGTTGCCGGCCGTGATGGTCCCATCGGGCTTGAAGGCTGGCCTGAGCTTCGCCAACGACTCTGCTGTGGTACCGGGACGAATCCCCTCGTCATTGGACACGACCACCGGCGAGCCCTTTCGCTGCGGGATCTCTACGACCACCACTTCCTCGGCCAGTCGTCGGGAGGTCCATCCCTCCTGGGCCCGCTGGTGCGACCGGGCCGCCCACGCATCCTGCTCCTCCCGGCTGATGCTGAGCTCGGTGTTGACGTCATCCGAGGAATCGCCCATGTGCTTGTCGGTGAAGGTCGACCACAGGCCGTCGTAGATCATCGAGTCGACGATCTCCGTGTTGCCCATGCGCGCGCCCCACCGCGCGGCGGGGAGGATGTACGGAGCCTGAGACATCGACTCCATGCCCCCGGCGACGACCACCTCGACCTCGCCGGCCCGGATCAGCTGGTCCGCCAAAGCGATGGCGTTCAGCCCGGAGAGGCAGACCTTGTTGATCGTGATCCCGGGGACCTCTCGCGGTACGCCTGCTTCGATGGCCGCCTGCCTGGCGGTGATCTGCCCTGCCCCCGCCTGGAGGACCTGACCCATGATCACGTAGTCGACCTGGTCGGGAGCCACGCCGGACCGCTCCAGGGCTGCCCGAATGGCGGCGGCTCCGAGCTTGATGGCGGGAACCTCCCTGAAGCCTCCTCCGAACTTACCGATGGGAGTCCGGGCACCGTCGACGATCACCGATCCAGTCATGTCGAGCTCCTCTTCGAAAGGGTGGTTCACCACCCATTCTACGGGGGGACCTCGAGTGCCTACTCCGTGGCCGGTGTCTCCGCGACGCCTTCGGGGACCGGCGTTTGATCGGAACCGTTTGGAAGCACGATCAGCGTGTCCGAACCCTTGGCGGCAGGCCCGCCGTTCGGCGAAACGCCCGCCCGCTTCTCCAGCGCCTGATGGATGACCTGCACGATCTCCTCGCCCACGAGCTCGTCCCGAGCGATCAGGGCATCGCGCAGGGCCTCGAGCAGATCGCGATTCTCCTCGAGCACCCCGCGGATACGCTCCTTCTGAGTGTCCAGCAGCGTCTCCACCCTGTTCTTGGCGTCCCTGTCCGAGAGGACCTTCCCCACCAGGTTCGACCGCGAGGCGAGCCCTTCGGCCACCGCCTCGTACGAGATGAGCGACCCGCCCATCCCCAGAGCTCCCACCATCATCGCAGCGACCTCGGTGGCGCTGGCGAGGTCCGAGCCGGGGCCCGTCCCGGACTCGCCCAGGAATACCTCCTCTGCCGCCATCCCTCCCAGGGCGATGGCGATGGCAGCCTCCAGCTCGGACCGAGAGCGAGTGAACCGCTCCTCCAGGTCGCTGTGGGCCAGGAGGCCCAGTGCCGCCCGGCGTTTGATGATCGACAGGACTTCCAAACGCCGGGATTTGCCCAGGAGAAAGGCCGCGACCGCGTGGCCGGCTTCGTGGGTCGCCACGGCCCGTCGTTCTGCCTCGGTGTACAGGACCCGCTGGGCCTGGCCGATCTCCTCAGTCATCTTGGCCTCGTAGATGTCGGAAACCCCCATCCCGTCGCGGCCGTCTCGCAGCGCCACCAGGAGGGCCTCGTCGAACAGATGCTCGATCATCACGGGCGTGTAGCCCAAGGTGTCGTGGGCCAGACGCTCGCGGGCATCCTCTTCGTCCAGCAGCGAGTGGTGAGCCTTGCGCTCGAGGAAGAAGTCGATGAGGTCACGACGCCCCTGCTTGGTGGGCAGGTCGAAGTAGAGGCGACGGTCGAACCGTCCCGGGCGGAGCAGCGCCGAGTCGAGCGAGTCGGCCCGGTTCGTCGCCGCGATGAGCAGGAGGTTGTGGTACTTGGGCTTGCCGACCTTGATGGTTCTCGCGTCCGGCAAGTAGCCGTTCAGCCAGTTCACGAACCTCTCCTTGAGGCGCTGTCCCCACTGCGCCTGGTCGAACGACTGCATCTGGATCAGGAGCTCGTTGACCATCCCTCCCGTCCCGGGCGAGGAGAACCGAGAGACCGACCGGCCGAGCTCCGGAGGCGCGGCGTCCATGCCCATCCCGTTCCGGTCGGTGCCGATCGCGTCGATCTCCTCGATGAACCCGATGGCCCCCCCTTCCCGGCGAGCCGCCTTTCGCAGAGCCTTGAAGAAGGAGCGGATCCTCACGTTGGTCATGCCGAACCACATGGACTGGAACGCCGGCGCCGAGACGAAGAGGAAGGGCACCCCCGCCTGTTTCGCCATCGCCTTGGCCAGGTAGGTCTTGCCTGTTCCGGGGGGGCCCTCGAAGAGAATGCCGCGCCGAGGATTCCCTCCGAGGACCTCGCGGAAAGTCGCGTAGCCCAGAAACACGTTGATGGATCGGATGACCTCGTCGACTTGATTGTCCAGCCCCTTGACGTCTGACAGACCCACTTCGATGTGCTCCGGACGGATCATCACGTGCGGGGACTTCCCGCTCATGAGCGGGAGCAGCAGCACCACGCCGAACAGGAGGACCAGGATGAGCATGGGCGCCCAGATGCCCCAGTCCGCGGGAAGATGGGGCGGGCGGATGGGGTTCCCGGTGGCGTACCGATACCACAGGTACAGGTCGAAGGTACCGAGGAAGATGATTGCCCGGAAGAGGCGCCGGCGTCGGGTTCGCTCGCGGATCCGGCTCACGTCGGCCAGACCCGACCGGAGCAGCTTGGAGTCGCCGAGCACGGCGGCTACCCTGTTCTGTTCAGTCATACCGTTCCCCTGTCGCGCCTCACGGGCCGCGGGTCGCACACATGCCATCCGTGCAGGCGCTCGGTGACAGGCATCGTACTCTGGCCCGGGCAATCAAACCATACGTCCGAAGGCCCGACTGCCCCACGACTTTCGTCCAGTGCCCCTTCTCGGGCGGGGCTTTTCACCCTGATTGGAATGGCATTCACTTGCTGTGAACCTCTTGCTCTGACAAAGGCGAGCCCAACCGACTAAGGTGAAACGGTCCAGCGTCACGATCCAACCGGTGGTGCAGGAGGGTTGATTCGTGCCCCGAAAGAAGCAAGAGCCAGTCGAAACCGACGTTGCGCGCAGGATAGGAGGTCTGCTTCGGGGACTTAGACGGTCAGCCGGGTATCGCGCGGTCAAGGACGCGGCGGCGGTGCCCGGTTGCCCGGCGGCCCAGCAGACGATCTATGCCTATGAGCGAGGAGGCCTGGTCCCATCGCTCAGACAGTTCATGGAGCTGGTCGAGTTCTATGCGTTGAAGACCGAGGGGACCGCGCCCGAGATTCGCTATCAGGGCGTGGCGGCCGTGATCGCCGCCCTGGCCAGCCCGGCCTACCACATGCCCGAGGCGTGGCAACTGATCACGCGGCTTCAGCCGGCGCCGGCGGAGGGTCGCCGGCGGAGGCGTCGGTAGTCTTCATGGAGACCCCGGGGTCGACTGAGGCGTCGCCTTCAGATGTGGCCTCGGTCCTCCTCGACATAGACCATGTGGGGATCGCCGTGACCGACCTCGAGGCGGCGGTCGAGGAGTACCGGGCCGCCCTTGGAGCCGAGCCGGTCCATCGAGAGGTGGTTCGGGAACAAGGGGTGGAGGAGGTCCTGCTTCGCGCGGGCACCTCGTACATCCAGCTGGTCACGCCGCTCGGCCCCAACACTCCCGTGGGCAAGTTCCTGGAGAGGCGGGGCGAGGGCGTGCATCACGTCGGGTATCGAGTCGCGGAGGTGGGGCCGGTGCTCGAGAGGTTACGGGCGATGGGGGTACCTCTGGTGGACCAGGCGCCTCGGCCGGGATCGTGGGGGACCACCGTCGCCTTCGTCCATCCTCGAGGGTTTCGGGGAGTGCTCGTGGAGCTGGTGCAGGCGGGCCCGCTTCCGAAGCCGGGCTAGGCACTGGATTGAACCGGCCCAGGCTCTGTCCCTTGGTGCTCGCCACCCTTGACGGTTCCGCCGCGTGGTGAAATAGACTGGTGATCGACTTCACGATTCCTCCCGAGCTCCAGGACGTGCGGGCTCGCGTGGCCGCGTTCGTTCGTGATGAGGTTCTGGCGGTCGAGCCGGACGTCGACTCGACGAACTTCGATGAAAGCCTGGCGGACCTTCGGGCACGGGCTCGGAAAGCCGGGTTGTGGAATCCCCATCTGCCACCGAAGTGGGGTGGGCTCGGTCTGGGGGCACTGGGGATGGCCCTCGTATCTCAGGAGCTCGGCGTCTCGGCCCTGGCCTCCCTTGCCCTGAACTGCATGGCTCCCGACGAAGGCAACATGCACCTTCTGTTGCACGCAGCCAGTGAGGAGCAGAAGGCGCGCTACCTGCGTCCGTTGGCCGATGGAAGCGTTCGCTCGTGTTTCGCGATGACGGAACGGGACGTTGCCTCGTCCGATCCCACGCAGCTCCGCACGACTGCAAAGCAGGACGGCGAGGGATGGGTCCTGAACGGAGAGAAGTGGTTCATCTCGGGGGCCAATGGCGCGGCCTTCGCCATCGTGGTTGCGATGACCGAGGACGATCCAGACGTCGATCCAAGGAGCCGGTACAGCCTGTTCCTCGTGGAGGGGGACAACCCCGGGTGGGAGATCGTCCGGGAGATCCCGGTGATGGGAACCGAGGGGCCTGGGGGGCACTGCGAGGTTCGCCTGAACGACTGCAGGGTGGGACCGGCCGCCTTGATGGGGCGTCGTGGCGAGGGGTTCGCTCTGTCCCAGGTCAGACTCGGGCCGGCGCGCCTGGCGCACGCCATGAGGTGGATCGGAGTGGCCCAGCGGGCGCTGGACATCGCCACTCAGCGGGCCATCTCCCGTGAGGCCTTCGGCAAGCAACTGGCTCGCCACGAGGCCGTGGCCTGGATGCTCGCGGACTCGGGGATCGATCTGTACGCCGCTCGGCTGATGGTCCTCCACGCGGCGTGGAAGATCGAGTCGGGACAACAGTTCAAGCAGGAGGTGGCCATCGTCAAGGTCTTCGTCGCCGAGATGTTGGGGCAGATCGTGGACCGGGCCATCCAGATTTGCGGCTCCCTGGGGTATTCGGGCGACCTGCCGCTCGAACGTTTCTACCGGGACGCGCGGGCTGCCCGAATCTACGACGGGCCTTCCGAGGTGCATCGGATGCTCATCGCCAGGAACCTGGAGAAGGCGATGGCCACCGAAGGCACGACCAAGGCGGCCACCGGAGGGCTGGCCTGAAGGGGTTGGCGTGCAGCAGGATCTCGAACCGCTCGTCGATCGGCGCGCCATGGAGCGCTACCTGCGTGAACGCCGTGGCGGCTCCGACACCATGGAGGCGGGAGAGCGGGTTCATGGCGCGGGGCCGATCGAGATCGAACGGCACATGGCCGGCCACTCGAACGAGACGTTCTTCGTTCGGGTGGGCGAGCAGGACTGGGTCCTCCGGCGGCCGCCCCGGGGAGCTTTCCTGCCGACGGCGCACGACGTCGGCAGGGAGTACCGCATCCTCTCGGCTCTCGCCGGAACGGGCGTGCGTGCGCCTCGACCCGTCCTGATGTGCGAAGACCCCTCGGTCATAGGAGCCCCTTTCTACCTCATGGAGCGCGTGGACGGCCTGGTCATCCGAGACGCGCTCCCCGAGGTGTTCGAGGCAGACGTGGAATCCCGGAGAGCCGTCGGCGACGAGCTGGTGGACGCGCTCGCCGAGCTGCACACCGTCGACTGGCGAGCGGTGGGCCTGGAGGGGTTCGGCAAACCGTCCGGCTATCTGGAGCGACAGCTAAGACGATGGAAGGGGCAGCTCGCTTTGACGGAGCCGCTGACCCGGCCCCTTCCCGATCTGCATCGTGTGGGCGGGTGGCTCGAGGAGCATCTCCCACGGGCCGGAGACGTCACCATCGTCCATGGCGACTACAAGCTCGACAACGTAGCGTTCCGGCCCCAGGCGCCGCCTCGGCTGGCGGCCGTCTTCGACTGGGAGATGTCCACGCTGGGTGACCCCCTGGCAGATGTCGGCTGGATGGTCTCCTTCTGGCGCGATTCCACGGACCCGGAGGAGTCGATCCTGGACGGGCAGACCGTCACCAGGCTTCCCGGTTTCCAGCCTCGAGATGACCTGCTGGCTCGCTACGAGGCGAGATCGGGCAG